>Ga0335071_10000154_pt1 | contig 81532 bp, 124 predicted proteins | sample Lox_Sample_15_FD_206724 | JGI IMG/M metagenome (GOLD analysis project Ga0335071, IMG submission 206724) | Soil microbial communities from Loxahatchee National Wildlife Refuge, Florida, United States - Lox_Sample_1.5 | ecosystem: Environmental > Terrestrial > Soil > Wetlands | place: USA... | reverse complement strand
CGCTGCGGCTCCAGCCGGTTCTGCACAGACGTTCACCGTTACCTTGGTCTCGGCGGCGCTTGGGGTAACCACAGCCACGTCCTCCAGCTTGACTTGCACCATGACGACTGGCGGAAACAACTATTGCAGCGATACCAACGCTGGCCACAATCTAAGCGTTACGGCAGGTTCGACCCTCGCCGTGCAAATAGCCGTGAGCGCTACGGCAGGGACAATGACTGAACCAACGTGCGGAATTCAGTATACTAACTTCTAACTACCATGAAAAACCTCTGGTTCATTGCCATTTTGTTTTTTGTTTCGCAAGGGTACGCTGCGACCTACTACGTGACCCAAGCGGGAGGAGGCGCGGGAAGCTCCTGTGCCAGCGCCAATTCTGCCGCGTGGTTTAACACGGCTGGACACTACACGGCGGGCGACACCATCCATCTGTGCGGGGCCTTTACCTACACCGACAACACGTCAACTGCTCTGACCGTGCAGGCAAGTGGAAGCGCGGGGAATCCCATCACGATTGTCTGCGACGCTGGCTCACCGTGTTCTTTTGTGAACTATGCCTGGCCCACCACCGGGGCCATCAACGTGAACGGGAAGAGCTACATCATCCTGGACGGCAACGGCGGAACGATTAGCTCCACACAGAACGGCGTAGGACTCACCTACCAGCAGCAGACGGATGGGATTGTCAGCGAGTACGGGACGAACGTCGAGATCCGGAATTGGAACATCGGGCAACTCTGGTATCGCTTTCAGGGCTCAGCGGACGCCAACGCCTTCGGGTTCGGGATTACGACCTGGAACGATACCAACGGCCTGATTCACGGCAACGCCTGCACGGGGATCATGTGGTGGTGCATCGTCGTCACCTACAACGGAGGCTACAATACCCAGAACGAAAGCATCTACAGCAATTCGTCCTGCTGCTCTTCCGTCGCCATCAACGTGGGTGACGGCGGGGCGAATGCCATCGCCACCAATATCTGGGTCTATAACAACGTCCTTTCCCCCAACACATACTGGGATGGGAGCGGAATCCACGACGCTCCCATACACTATTACATGGTGCAAACCGGGTCCTCTACGACGGGCGCCATGATTTTCAACAATACGATGGTGGGCGATCCCGGCATCAACGCGACAGCGTGCCTTGAGTTGGAACAGATTTCGGGAGCCCTGGTGTTCAACAATCTTTGCGTGTCCACGGGCACGAACAATTATGCGGCTGGAAACTTGTATACCAAGGCCGTCTCAAAGGCCACGATTGCGGCCGACAATGCCGTGTGCGGATCGGCGGGACTGTGCCGAAGCGGAGGAGTGGTCACAGTTACGACTACCAGTGCCCATAACCGGACGAGCGGTGAGTGGGATTTCATCTACGGAACTTCCGATACTTCCTTTCAAGGCACGTTTCAGATCACCGTCACGTCCCCCACGCAATTTACCTATGTCCAGGCAGGCTCGGACGCGCATAGTGGGGGTGGAAGTGTCTACGATGGCTCGCACAACGCCTTCTACAACAACACCGTAGTCTGCTCATCGTCCAGCCAAAGCTACCCGTTCATCATCAACAGCGGCGGTGGTGAGACTTGGGAAAATAACATCTCGAATTGCCAAATCGGGGTGAACATGAACGGTTCCGCAACCGACATGACCCTCTCCGATTACAATACCTATTACGGACTTGGCAGCAACCAGTTTTATTTCCGCACGGGATACGTCACTTACACGAATTGGAAGACGAAGACATTTTTCAACGGTGCTAGTCCCGATGCCCACAGTATCACGTCGAATCCCTTGCTGACGGTCACCTACGGCCTCAGTTCAAGCTCTCCAGCACGTTCGGCAGCGGCAAACTTGACTGGCCTTGGGGTATCCCAGTTGGATTATGACTTGGCTAATGTATTTAGGCCCGTGTCCAGCGCGTGGGACATGGGGGCCTACCAGTACGGTCCTGCCACGCTCCCACTTCCCATCGGCGGCATCACGGCCATTCCACCCTGGCCCAGCACGCCGACCACTACGAATCTTTGGAGTGACACCGACTTCGCTGGCGACACTCCCGGCAACGCGCCCGGTGCGCCCTGGAGCCTCTCGAACTGTTCTGGGGCCGTGGTCGATAACACCGTCTATCACCTCACGGCGGTAGGGCGGTCCCTCAAGGTGACCTCTTGCGGAAGCGCGGGGGTGAATGGCATCATCTCGCAGCAGCTTACCTACTCGGGTGGAAAGACTCTCCAGTTGTCATTCTGGGTGAAAACGGATAGTTCCTATGCTGCCCAGATGGATGATCCAGTGGTGAACATTACACTGGGCAGCGTGTTCTCGAATTCCGCCGTGGGCCGGGTCGCGCCGATGGACATATCCTCAAGCAACGGCCTCACCATTGCTATCCCCGCAAACTCAGGATGGATTCAGGAATATCGTGAAATCTGGCTCAACTCGCGGCTTTACGTGGGCGATACCCTCCAGTTAGACATCCGATTCCCAAGCCCCGGCACAACAGCGGGAACGATTTGGATTGCAGAGCCCTCTGTGGTCGAGGCAGATTTCCCGCTTCAAAATGACATTACCTATCCCAATTTCCACGGCTACTTGTGGAGCGACAAGGTTCCCTCACAGACCTATTACGGTCCTTCACCGGCTGCTGGAAAAATCGCAGGGAACATTGAATTGGCCATGCCCTACTCCGCTTTCAATGCGGGCGATACCAACTTCAGTACCTACTCGGTAGCACTCTACGTCGATACAGCGGCGGGTTGCGCCAACGCCACGGGGCATCGCCAGACGATCTCGATTACGCCACCCACCCAGACGGTCACGCTGCCTCAAACCTTTGGGGCATGGAACCTGGGAGTGGTGCATTGGAACTTCGATGCGGCCACATGGATTGCGGGCCTGGGGAACGCCGCAGAGAATCCCCCTGCCACGGCCTATTACGTCTGCACGGCTGCAACTGTGAACTCAGTGACGTACACGATACCGGACTACCGGTTCTACTATGTGTCTCCTGCGTTTCGGGCCACGCTCACCAACTACTCTGATTCGGATGGAGCCATTGTCCACCGATCCCAGCGCCAAATCGACTGGGGGGCCTACGACAGTTGGACCGCGAAAAATAGGACCGGAACAAGTCCGGGGCTCTACTCGGGATTCGGTGCGACAACGAGTTACGAAAATCTGATTGCAGGCATGGGCTCGACACCGCCCCTCAGTACCAGCAACGCCACGCACAGCGGCATGTTGATTACGACGAATGGAAGCCAAGCGGTCCTCGACTACCAGATCAACAACTTCAATTCGCTCATGTCGCCATTCAACCTATTCCCCGCCGTCAACGTGACGCCGGGAAGCGATCAGCTAAGCCCGTGGCTCACCGTCGCGCAGGTCTATGGCTTCAGCCACTTCCAAATCTCCAACACCCTGTACGGTACAGGGTGGGACGAAGCGGGCCAGGATTCGGCCAACACGATTCCGACCTCACCAAGCTCCGTCACGATAGGTCAAGGTGGATCGGGCGACATCAAGGACGACGGCACCCATTATGCGTGGGTCGAAATCGTACCTAAATACTGGTCGTCTCTCGGGCAGGCCGGAAACACGCTCCAGCGCGGCATGACGAGCGCGGCGGTGGTGTCGTCAAGCGCGTTTGCGAATGCGACGAATAACTACGTGACAGTGGCCTTGCCAAGTTGCCAGGGTCGGCAAATCGGCTGGGGAATTCACGTCGCTGCAAGCACCAGCAATTCCACGGCACCTTCCGGCGATGCCTTCTACAGCTACTCTGGGGCCGAGAATACTCCGTTTGTCTCATGCGGCCAGACGAGCGTTACGTTGATTGGCGACGGCACCAGCGGCGGCAACCAGGGGTCACTCAACTTCGCCTATGGCCCGATTCTGCCCACCTCGAACACCGTCGCAAACACCCCTGCCGCTGTCACTTGCACCTCAAGTTGCACCGGAACGGCCACGGTGAACGTCATCATCCAAGCGGTGTCGCCAGGGCTCGTGAGCCTGCCGTCACCGGGCTTCGCGGCGGTGGCGGGCTCCACGCTTACGCTTCCCGCACTCGGAACTGGACAGACAGGCTTCTACATCTCGCAGGCATCGTCGGCCAGTCCCAATAACCCGTGGAATTACTTCCTTCAGACTCCCGTGGGCTCGCCAGTGCTGGGTGGCTCGACTTACGTGGTGCCGACTGGGGCCGCGATGTCGGTGCAGCAGATTGCTCCCATCGATACCACGCTGCTCAGCCGGCCGAGTTGGGAGAGCGGCTCGCCTACGGTAACCGACCCTTCCTTCTGGCAACTCTACACGGCCGTCATGGACGGCAGCCAGAAAGCCGGTGCACAGGGCTACTACGTCGCCGATGAGCCTCACCCCCAGTCCACCGCAAACGTCTGGCGGCAGATGATGAGCCCAGCGGGTATGCAGCAAAACGGCTCCTACGATATGTTCTCGTGGGGAGTGTTGGTGGACAACACCGCCTACCGAATCTGGAGGAACGTGCTTGATCTCGTCGGTAATGACCCCTACTGCTGCGGGTCGGCTTCGTTAGCAGACTTGGTATGGGCGGGCGACCAGAGCCGCAATGCGACCATCTACAACGGCACCAACAATTCCACGGGCTTGACCAGCGGGACTTCGGGCGGTGTGATGGCGCCGCAGAATAGCGACGTGGGGGCGTGGGTGTTGGGCCGGGACACTTACGGGGCCAAGAGCTACCTCGGTGTCATCCAACAATTCCAGAAGGTCTCGCTGGAGCGCGGCTTCCCGTATGCCGAATTGCGACGGGCGGCTTGGAAGCAACTCATCGGCTGCGAGGAGACAGGCAATTTGGGGTGCGGGAGCATGATGTGGAATTGGGGCAATGGCGACGCGATGGATATTTTCTATTACCAGTACGCCAACACCCAAGCCTATCTCGACGCCGTGCAGTTGGGCCAGGAAATCAATTCGTGGCAGTACGTGCTCGAAAGCCCCACTCTCGATAGCTCCGCGCCTACCGGCATGGCAGGCTACTACCCGCCAGGGGTGGGCACGATAGTCTCGAACGTCACCACCAGCCAGACCCCCGCAGCCGCGTGCGGGATTACCGCCCGTGCTGGCAACTATACCGACTCGACCTTGTTCCCGTTCGGGCCGGTGCGATTCGTGACGAAAGCCATCGGAGGTTCGTATTACATCTTCGCGACGAATCTATGCGGGTCGATAAACTCCAACGGCACGGGAGGGACGGCCTACGCTCCCACGTTCACGCTGACGAACGTGATTCCGTCAGGGAGCACGGTCAACGTGGTCGGGGAAAGCCGGACCATCACCATGTCGGGCCACACGTTCACGGACACGTCCTCGAATTGGCAGGACCAAGAAGTTCACATTTACCAAATCGGCGGGCCGGGTGCGCCGACGATGACCACAGCGGAAAATCGGAAGTGACGGGCAGGAGCCCTATGCTCATACTGGCGGCAGTGGATGCGGTTGTGGATGTGGGATGGGTAATTTGGAGACTCGACATCGAACCCCGGCTACCCTCGCTAACGGTCGTGGCGGCGTGGCTGCTATGGCCATTGCAGGGGCGGGCGCAGCAGGGTGGCATGACCACCCCAACGGATTCGCTTGGGGTGATAACTTTGTTGGCGGTGGCGGTTATGACCATGGGAGCAGTGGTACTCAAACTAATGGGCTGGATTGGCCCTCCGAAGAACGGCAACGGCAAGCAGACGATTATGCAGGTTCCCGCGCCGATGTGTCCGGCCACGGCGGAGTTTCGGGTGCTGATTGCGGAAATGAAGTCCGCCATCATCCAGGGGCACAAGGAAGCGCTGGAGCCCTACATGCTCATACAGAACAAGCTGCTCGAAACCATCGACAGAAAGTGTGACGTAATTCTTCAAAATCAGAGCGCGATCTACTCCAAGGCTCACGCTCAAATCGAAAGTGACTGAAAGGAGAGCCCATGGGAAATGAGGGAATGAATTTACTGGTACTGAATGCCGTTGCGGTGTGGATTATCCAAGCGGCCAAGAGTTCGAAATATCTGCCATTCATTACAGCGGAGACCGGGAAAATCAACAAAGCCGTATCGGCTGTCATCGCGGCATTCGCGGCGGCCGGCGTCGTGTTCGGGGCGAGCCATACGGGGAGTGTGCAGCAGGGCTCTCTCACGATCACCTGGGCCGGTGTGACCGTGGCCAACGTGGTCAGCTTCCTTTACCATTGGATTGGTTATTACTGGTCGCAGAAGTTGATTTTTAAAACAGCCTACGCGCCCGCCGCGCCTCCGGCAAAAACTCCTTGACACCCGCATCTTGGGGCGTTAGGCTTTGCCAAATGCTTGAAGTGTACTTTCCTCGACAAGATGAGCGGGGCGCTTCCCTGAGCGCCCCTCAATTAAAGGAGACCTCGATGAAATTTAAGCCTCAGATTTTGCTGTTACTTTCGATTTGCTGCTTTGCTCTCTCCATGACCGCGTGCGCCGGCTTTATGTCGCTCTGGACGATAGGGAACGTGGCGCTCGGTGCGGTGGGAATCGCCCTGGCCGCGCTTGGTAGCGTCTTGTCGCCAGCGCAGGTGTCAGCGATTACGGGAGCGGTGTCAAAGGTTCAGAGCCTCTGGAATGATCTCAAGACTGCCGTGCAGGACTACACGACCAACGCCACGAATGGAACGCTGACAGCGGTGCAAGGCGTTATCGCGGACATCCAGGCCGCGTTGCCCGATGTCGAGACAGCGGCGAATATCGGCAACCCGGTTGTGAAGGCGGTCATCGCGGCCGTACTCGCAGCGTCAGGCGACGTGCTGTCGTATCTCGCTAAGAACGTGCTGCCACAAGCCGCCGCAGCCAAGGCTCAATTTACTGCCCACAATGCGGAACCAGCTAAGGCCCTTGATGTTGGCATGAAGCTCCAAGCGGTCAAGACCAAGACCACCTTTGAAGCAGCCATTGCCAATTCGGGATTGGACGCGGACACGATCAAGAAGATCAATGATCACTGCGAACACGAAACGCACGCGCACCTCGGTCCGTTCCGGGTGTGAGGCTCTAATGTCTGACCAGCAACCCTCAAGCTCGGGCATCTTCGGAAAACTCTTAATCGGGGTCGTGGCGCTGGCTACGGCCCCGTACTACTGGGTCAAGCGACTGGTGAACAAGAAATGAGTTATGAAGCTGCAACATTTTTCTTCATCGTTGTCGCAGGAATTATTGCGGCAAGTTTTTTGCTGGTAGACCTGATGGAAGGGAAGCCCGAAGCCATGACCACACAAGGCGGTGCTCGGGCATCCTGCGAAGGGAAAGCCATGAAGGTCAAAGTTCTATACGGCATCGATACCATCGACGTTCATCTCGGCAGCAAGCCGGGAAGAAGGACGTTCGCCAAAGGCCAAATCCTGACAGTGGGCACGGAAATAAGCAGGGATGAGGCCATCTCATGGTCTACCTGTGGTTGTTCCGATTTCAAACCGTTTCCGATTGTTGAGGTGGTAAAAGATGGTGGAACCGGACCCAACCCAACAGATTGAGCGCGTCGAGAGCTTCAAGCGTCGCTACGTCGAGCCGCTGCTGAAGTATATGGACCTCGACGCCGCCTGGGACAAGGCCATGCGCGAGCACCCGAACGAGATCAATGGTAGACCGTTCGCACACCGAGCGGCCTATCCTCCCATTCCTAATGGGACACCTTTGATGTTGCCAGACGACAATTAGGGGGGAAGGTCCGCACGTTACCTCATAATCCGCACGCATTCCCGCCAATCAAACCAACAGCCCTGAACAGAGCCATGCCTTCCCCCTTTATTGGGCTTGACTAACCCATCGAATAGTGCAAAGATGCCTGCATGAATCTATCCCCACAAGGAGGCTTACAATGAATTGGCCTTGGAGTAAAAGGAAGAATCGGCAGTGGCGGCGGCCGTCCAAGAAGTTAAAGATGTAATTCAGGACATCAAAAATAACCTCGAACCGGAGACGGACCTGAAGCCGTCGATGATACAGATCACCTTCAGGCCCGGATTCGGAGACAAGCTGACGCTCGAAATAACGTGCTGGCACGGAACCGATGACACCGACACGGACTTTCTCCAGTTCTGCCATCCTGACGAAACCTGTACCTACGTCCACAAAGACACGGTGCTGACGGTCGTGGGAATGGAAGACCCACCGAAATGAAGCGCTCCCCGATGCGCCGGTCACGCAAGCCAATGAAGCGGACGAGTTTCAAGCGCAGCCGCAAGCCGATGCGACGGCACAAGGAGTTTGTGCCGGTCGAAATTGACAGGCATGTCCACCTTGGCGAAACCTGCATCATCAAGAGAATCTTCCTGTCGGAGAAGGCAGCCGTTCAAAGCGGTCTGCCATGGGCCTGGGCTCCCCGTGCTGGCGCGGTCGAGAGTATCCGCCGACAGGTCTTTGACCGAGCCGCCGGGCATTGCGAAGTGCCCAAGGACAGAAAACGCTGTAATGCCGCCATCACTTGGGAGTCGGGCGAAATGCACGAGCGCCAGCCACGGGGCATGACCGGATTCAAGAGAGGCGAAATCAGCGTTGAAAACAGCCTGGCAGCCTGCAAAGAATGTCACCGACGCGAGCACGCGAATAGGAGATTGGTATGGCGGAAAGATTTAAGCGCAGCGAAGCCGACGTAAAGCGGGCCGTAGTGGAACTCCTCAAAGCGCGGGGAGTGCTGTGCTTCAGGATGAACGCAGGGGATCAGATTGTTGTTCACGGCAAGTCACGGCACCGCGTCATGGGGAATCCGAGCGGCACGGCTGACATCCTTTGCTTTCCGCAGAGAACCTATTCAGCAGATCGTAGCAACGCAACATGGCAAGAACCCGAAATAGTTTGGCTTGAGTTGAAATCGCCTACGGGCGAGCAATCCGCCGAGCAAAAGCAATTTCAGCAGATGGTCGAGGACGAGGGCCACACCTACCTCTTAATAAGGTCTGCTGCCGAACTCGAAGAATGGCTTCGGAAGAATATGTAATTTCCCCTTGACAAACCTATCGAACTGGCTGATACTCCCCAATCATGGAGAAAGAACATAAAGCACGCCCCATCATCTTTCAGGGTTGGGGAGTCCGCGCCATCATGGAAGGCCGGAAAACACAGACGCGAAGAGTGATGAATCGGCAGCCGCATCCAGATTTCCTCAAGCGAGGATTGGTCGAGGCGACTCCGCAGAAGGATGGAGTCAGATTTTTTATGGCAGACGGAATGTCGGAACTCGTGAAATGCCCCTTCGGGGTTCCAGGCGACCATCTTTACGTTCGCGAAACTTGGGCGGTGAGCACGGCTTACGATAGTTATCATGGAAGCCTTTCCCGCCATGTTCACAATGTTGCCTATCGCGCCGGAGGAGGATTTAATTTTGAATTTAACGACCGTGGAAGATGGCGTCCCTCCATCCACATGCCCCGCTGGGCCAGCCGCCTGACGCTGGAGATTACAGAAGTCAGAGTCCAACGGCTTCAGGACATCAGCGAAGAGGATGCGAAGGCGGAGGGCGTTGAGCGCAAGCTGCTCTACGATCCCGCCAACCCAGATACCGTGGCCTATTCCTATCGCATGACATTCGCTGATCTTTGGGACGACATCAACGGCAAGAAGTTCCCGTGGTCAGGGAATTTTTGGGTTTGGGCCATTTCATTTCGTCGCATCTAATCAGGAGGTTCCATGTCGGAACGAGTCACAGGTACGGTAAGCCGCTGGTTCGATGAGAAAGGGTATGGCTTCATCTCGGTGGACGGCACGCGGCAATCAGTATTTGTCCACTTCAGCGCCATCGCGGGAACGGGCAAGAAGAAGCTCGCGGAGGGGCAACATGTGGAATTTGAGGTCAAGGACGGGCCGAAGGGATTGAGAGCGGTTGGTGTCGAAAGGGTGGACTGATGGACACAAAAAAGGTTGCACAGAAGATCGCCAAGGACCTCTTTACCGGCCCCAGCAAGCACTACTCGCACTTGTCGATGGATGATGCTGCTCAACTCGGATGGTGTGAGTCAGCCGTGGCGAACCGGATCAAAGCGGCTCTCGACGCGGAACTGAAGAAAAAGAAGAAATCATGACCGACCAGCCTACACTCTTCGATTCCACTCCCGAAGCTCACGGGGCTTACCGGAAGAAGGGGCCGGAGACTTCGCGTGAGGCGGGACTTGCGATGAGAGGCGAGAAGCTGACGGCGCTTCAACAGGACGTGCTGGAATTCTTTTTCGCGCACGGCCCGAGCACGGATGAAGACTTGGAGGATGCCCTTGGCGACTCCCACCCCGGATTCAGCACCCTGCGAAAGAGACGGTCGGAACTTGCCCAGGCCGGAAAGCTGGTGGACACCGGGAAGAGGCGGAAGAACCGGGGCGGGCGCAGCATGGTCGTGTGGGCGATTTCCCCTGAAAAAAGTTCTTGACAAGCGATTTTAATAATATTACGATGAGGACGTTATGAAAAGCCATGTATGCCAGCAATGCGGTTACGCTTGGGTTTCGAGGGTGAAAACCCCTAAAAGCTGTCCGCGCTGTAAGCGGTACGACTGGAGCCCAGACAGCAAGAGAAAGGAAAAATCATGAACGGCGATTACGAAGGCATTGAAGAGAACGGCGGCACTCAAAACACCGAAGAGTCTGTGAAGGCACCGACTACTACGTCCGCTCCGACATGGCAGGGGAAAAATATGTTATCCCTTGCCGAGCTTTCCAAGCAATTGGGCGTGGGCGTGCAGACCTTGCAGGCCGCCATTGATTTGTGGAACAACTTGCGAAGGGCGGCCCTGTCCCTTACAGCACCCGAGGATTGGCTGCTTTTTCGTGACCCCGAAGGGCGCATTACTTGTTACCTTCAGGATTGCGGGTGCGCTCGTGTCCGTCCGCTGTACGGCATCAGCATCTACAATGTTTCAAAACCGGAGAAGATGACCCAGACCGATGGCTCATTTACCTACATCATTTCGGGCAGCGGATTTTGCGCCCGGAGTCTTGGTCAAGTCGAGAGCATTGAAGGTGCCAGATCATCGACAGATGATTTTATCACGAAGCAAAATCCCCCTTTGACGGGAACTGCCCTTGACCTTGCCGTGAGAAAGGCCGCGAGATCGAATCTGGACGGCTCAATAACGCGGGAACTGGCCGGCTTGGAAAGCGTTCCGCTTGAAGAGATCATGGAAATCTACCAGAAAACCGACCCGACCAAGGTTCGTGCTCGATTCCGTGAAGGCCGTGGATTTGGTAAGAAGGGCGAGCGGAGTTTCCAAGGCGAGATGGCTCCCGACAAAGTGCAGCCGCCGAAATGCCCAAAGTGCCACATCGACATGGTTCTTCGGAAGGGCAACAAGGGCTCATTCTACGGATGCCCGAACTTTCGAAGCAAGGACTGCAAAGAAACTCTCAATGAGTCCGACTGGCTTGAACAACTCGCGGCACGGAAGCCAGCCACCAACGGCACCACGGAAGAGAAGTCCGGCTTCACCAAGGCATCCGAAGTTGCCGCCGCCACGTTCCCACCCGAGATCATTCGCCTGGGCGGTATCCTCATACAGCTTCAGCAGGCCGACAAGAGCCTGACCCCGGATGCGGTCTGTAAACAATTTTTCACCATCGAAGGCACGGCGTACACTTACGAGCAGATCAAGACCTGGAAAGCAGCTAAGACCTTGAGGCTGATTTCCAAAGCCTGCGACGAACTTGAAAAGAAGTATGCAACGATCTTGCCCCCTACGACGCCTCCCGACAACGAGGGGCAGGGCGAGTTAGGGTTGTAGAGTTGTGCCGCCACGGATCGGGATTTCCTCTAGGCGTTAGAGGCTGGCGGCATCAGTTTTATGGGCAATGGTTGCGTGCGCTGTGGACACTGACACAGGAGCAGAGATGGAAGGGGCGGAACGGCGACCTCCAGAGGTGGCAACTGGGGGTAATTGGGAGTAGCGACCCAGAAAAAAGAGCGCGGTCAGGATTGACGGCTCGGTCGCTTAACAAGCTCCACGGTGCGAGTCCGTGGCCAACCTCTACGCTGTCCGGTTGGGTGAGATGGACCCCAAAGCGAATCGTAACTGCTATGAGCCGAGCCGGTGGAATTCCGGTCACGCAACCGAGCCCACCAGGAGATGACAATGATCGACCACGTTGTAGTAGATGTTGAAATCCAGAAAACCATCGAGGAAACCCCCGGCGGCTGGGATGCCACGGATAAACTTGGCGTGGCCTGTGCATGTGTCTGGGAATACAAGGGCGAACGGATGCGCGTCTACGGCCCCGATGATGTGCCCTCCCTCCAAGAGCGCCTTCTCAAAGCCGACCGCATCAGCGGGTTCAATATTTACCGTTTTGACTTCCCTGTGATCTGGGCGATTCCGGGCCGTTCCCGCGTTCTGGAATTGAAGCCCAAGACCAACGACATCCTTCAGCGCATCTGGCGGTCCCTCAATCTCAATGATGAGGAATTTTCCAAGCTCCATGCAGGTTGGAGCCTGAACGTCGTGGCTGAAGGCACGTTCGGAGTCGGCAAGATTGGCTACGGCGGCGATGCGCCCAAGTGGTATCAGGCCGGACAATGGGCCAAACTCGTCAACTACTGCGCTGATGATGTTGCCCTAGAGCGCGACTTGACCGATTTCGTGGACCGCTACGGATTTGTGGTGAGTGGCAAGACAGGCCAAGTCCTGAGACTGAAACCATAAGGAGACTCCCTTGAGCGAAACTGAAACCCTTCCGAATGCAGTAGACCTTTCGGGTTCGATAGAAGAAGCCTGGAAACAGGAGCTTCTGTCCGACCAGGGCACGCGCACCAATGCCGAGTATGTGTATGCCAGCGGCTACAGCCCGTGCGCCCGCGCCTTGTGCTATAACATGACCAACGGAGCCGAACGGCCTCCCTTTCCGGCCGACGTGCTGGCTCGGTTCCAGCGCGGCAAGGAAGTGGAACGTGACAAGCTGATTTATCTTTCGCGGGTAGGACAGCGGTGCGTGCCATCGTTTAGCGTCGTGGGCCAGCAGCAGCGCTTCGAAATGCTGGATAAGAAGGGCCGTGTCGCCATCGTCGGGAAGGTTGACGCCCGCTTGGAGTTCTCACGCAAGCTGTCGGCTCCCTTCGAATTTAAGGCATGGTCGCACCTACTTACGGCCAAGATTGAGACGTTCGACGACCTTTTCCGGTCGCCCTGGACAACCAAGGGTGGCTATCAGATTCTCTCCTACCTCTGGGGAGCGAAGGAGCCCATTGGTTTCCTCGGAATTGACCGCCCCGGCATCCCTCGCATCATTCCGGTCGAGTTGGAGCCGAACAAGGAAAGAGTCGAAGAATTCCTTTCCCTGGCCGAAAAAGCCCTTGACCACAAAGAGGCCAAGACCCTTCCTCCCTTCATTGACGATCCCGATGTATGCAAGCATTGCGATTGGTTTGGTGGGCTCTGTCAACCCGATGTGAAGCACGAAGCGGCGAAGGTACTAGCCGACCCCGAGCTTGAGGCCGCCCTAGTGCGCCGGGAGGAATTGAAGGAAGCGCACAGCGAATTCGATTCCATTGACAAGATCGTGAAGGCGCAACTCCGCAACATCGAAACCGGGCTCTGCGGGCAGTTTCTCATCACCGGAACGCCAGGGCACCGGAAGGAATACACGGTGAAGGCAACCGACACATGGACGGTTAAGATTTCAAAACTTTAGGGGGGTTCATGCCTTACAACCTTATCAAGTTGGTTTCGCAAAACTACAAAAAAATTCGCGCCATTTCCATCGAGCCGAAAGGCAACCTTGTCGAGATCAGCGGTCGGAACGGAGCCGGAAAGTCATCGGCCTGCGAGTCCCTCATTGCCCTCCTGAAGTTCTCCGAGCTTCCCAAGTCCGAAACCGAGCCGCTGCGCGAGGGGGCCGAAAAGGGGTTGCTCTACGGCGCCTTCAGCGAGCAACTTGGCGGTAAGGTCTGCCTCGAAGTGACGCGCACCTTCAATAACAAGGGCACCATCGGGCTTACCGTCACTGATGCCAACAAGAAGAAGCTTCCGGGCGGTCCCCAAACCGTAATCGACCAGTTCCTCAGCATTCTTGCCTTCCGGCCGATGGACTTTATTCAGGCCAACAAGGCAGAGCAGTTCGATATGCTGAAGCGGCTGGCACCCTTGGAAGTGGACGTGGATGCGCTGGACGTTCAAAACGAGACTGATTACAAAATACGCCACGGCATCAATCAGCAAGTCGAGTCCCTCAAGGCCCGCATCCCGGCAACCGTGTTTCCCGATGACCTCCCCGCAGGCGAACTCGATATCAGTGCCATTTCTCAGGAGATGGAGGCGGCGGCCCGTGCCAACAACGAGATCACTGTGCGCCAAAGCCGGCGGGATGGGGAGAAAGTCAGAGCCAAAGGGCTCCGCGAAGCGGCAAAGCGGTTGCGCCAGGACGCCGAGAAGGCGAAGGCGCGGGAGATAGAGCGGTACGTCGAACTGGCGAAGGACCAGCGGGACTTGGCGCGGGCCTGCCGGGACAAGAAAGCTGGATATGAGGAGCAAATCGAGTTCCTCAAGAGGCAGATTTCAACCCTGCAAGGCAAGATCGCGGAAGCGGACAAAGAGGCTGCTGGACATGACTCCTCCGCCGAAGAGTTTAGCGCCACGGTCCAAAATGGCGCCGTGCCCACCCCCCAGGACGCCATCGAGAGCCTCCAGATGGCCGAATTGCGCGAAAATGACGCTGTGGCGTGCGAAAAGCGACTTTCCGATGCTCCGCCCCTCCCAGAGCCCGTTGACCTCACAGCGTTCCGCCAGCGCGTACAGGAGGCCACCACAATCAACGATCTGGTGCGCCAGAAGCAGTCTCGGGACAAGCTGGCGGCTGAACTGGCTACCAAGAAGGCGGAGTCGGACAATCTGACTAAGGCCATGGAAAGGCGCGAGGAACAGAAGCGCAAGGCAATCGCCAATGCCAAAATGCCCGTAGCTGGCCTCGGATTCGGGAAGGGTGAGGTACTTTTCAACGGTCACCCACTTGCCCAGGCTGGGACCGCCGAAAAGTGGCGCGTTGCCATCGCCATCTGCATCGCCCAGAACCCAGGGCTGAAGGCAATTCTCGTCCGCGACGGCAGCTTGCTGGACAAGAAAACCAAGGCAGTCATCCGCGATATGGCTTCCGAGCATGGGTACACCATTCTCATGGAAGAAGTGGACGAAACCGGGAAGGTGGGATTCGTGCTGGAGGATGGCGAGATTGTGGCCGACAACTACAAGGGTGAGGCCAAGCAACTGACGCTGGAATAATCAAGACCATGGAGGAAAGGCATGAAAAAGAAAATCCCGACGCCACCCATCGACCCGGTGACGCCACTGATGGAAAAGCTGAGTAGTATCCTCCGCGAACATGAGGAAAAGCAATCCATTCGATACGGAGGCGATATTTCCGAGCGCCTACAGCACGTCCTTCAGGAATACAATTCCGTTGCCGTACAGGCCCTATCAGGGGCCAAGGCATTCCGCGACGATGTGATCGTGGACCTCCGGGCCATCGTGCTATACCTAGAAACCGTGGGCAACGGCTACACGCACAAGGAGAAGGATGCCCGGCTGCGGGGCCTCGTGGAGCTTCTGGAGAAGCAGATTCACTCCCTCCGCACGATGGAATTGGACTTCTCGCGGCAGTGGCACCGCTACGATGACGTGTTCCGGTCTGACTTCCCGACGCGGGAACTGATGTCGAGGATTTACGCGCTGGAGGCCGAGAACAAGGACCTAAAGGTAGCGGTCGAAGGCAAACCCAAACCACTGACGCTGGAATGAAATAGCAGTAGCAGTAGCCGCAGCCCAGTCCGCTGTCTCCGCGTTCGATGTTAAGAGGGGACACATTTAGAGGGTCTGTACCACCCGCCGTTTCCTCCGGGGACGGCGGATTGGGTTGCGGAAAAGGAGGCTATGTGATTCGAGATGATCGTGACTTCGCAATCTGGGCCTTGGGATGCCTCACGGCAGTTGCCATTCTGATTCTCACGCTGCCCGTCCCCGACAAGGTTTGGCTTATAGTTCTAGCCGTACTGACAAGCCTACTCGCCGGGGCCTTCTACAGCATTCTGGGCCACACCTGCCGGGAGTTGGTGAAGTTCGTGGCGGACGCCATAGACGCACAGACGGCACGGCACGACATTGACCGAGCGGCGGCGGAAGACCAGCGCCTCATCCCGACGCCCGATGGCGTGATTGTCAGGAAGGGAGACAACTCATGAGGTACGTGCTTTTTTTCGTCATCACCATTGGGGGTGCCTTGGTGATTTGCGCGGTAGGCTTGCTTTGTCTCAAGTACCGCCCGATGCAGTGTGAGGAGATCACTCAAAAAGCGCCACCCCCTGGATGCACGCCGACACCCAACGGAACCGATTGCTTGCTTGGCGACCTCGCACCGGAGTCGTGGGGAACGTGCCTTGAAACGTCGGACGGCAGGTGGGCCTGCATCCGAGAGGGGCACATTACGATCCGCGACGACAAAGGGACAGTTTTGCAGGAAGCCAAGGCCACTGATTGCCCCGCCTTGGCAGCGCAGATTACCAAGGCTGGTCGGGACAAGATTGTCGTCCCCGTCATTCCTTGGCCGCCCGAACCGGAGCCTGCGGTTGTGCCGAAAAAGACGCCAGAGGCGATATGAGCCAACCCATCAAGGTTCTCAGTCTGACGCAGCCATGGGCAACGCTGTGCGCCATCAGCACACCTATCCAACCCGCGAAGGACATCGAAACGCGAAGTTGGGCTACTTCATATCGGGGGCCTCTGGGCATTCATGCGGCCAAAGGCTTCCCGAAATGGGCGCAGGAACTTTGCGATGAGGAGCCGTTCAAATCCACGTTGCGCGGTCTCCGTGCGAAGGACTTGCCCCGTGGCGTACTACTCTGCATTCGATCACTGGAAGATTGCGTGCCGACCGAAAGGATTCTCAACCCAGATACGATTGCCGTGTTAAATGGGGCAAAGCCGTTGACCGACATGGAGCGGGCCTTCGGAGATTACACGGAAGGTCGATACGGGTTATTTCTTGGTCCAGTGACGAGGATATTTGAACCCCCATTCCAAGTCACTGGCTCGCTCGGACTCTGGAACCTGAAGCTGCCCGAATGAGTAAAGAACTCACCATCAACGAATGGTCCGTGATCTGCACCATCAAGCAGCAGCCGCACTACAAGTTTGTCGGCATGGAAGGCGAGATGGCTGAGCGCATGGTCGAGAAAGGGTTGCTGCACCGAACCTCAAAGAAGGGCGAGTACGTCGTCAGTATGAAGGGACACCAGGGGTTCTACGAGGTGAAGAGATGAGCACGATTAGGCTTGAAGACGAAACCATTCCGAATCTTCCCGCGGGGACTTTCCTTATTCCTCAAATCGGCATCTACATCAAGCGGCAAGAGGCGTTCAAGCCACTCCTGAAGCACCTCGCGCTGACAGGATACAGGATTAGAACCGAGTACGGCCTTTACGCCAGCCTGCGCGATTCCGTCCTGTTGCGTGTTAAGGGAACGGGCCGCAAGGTTTACCAAGGGAAGGAATACGGCGAGTGGGAGCGCCTACCGATTCCCGATGGCATCTGCATCTATAAGGCTTGGGAAGGATACCCCATTGGCCCGTCTCTAGCGCTCCATGAAGAGATCATCCATTCTGCTGGCATGGTTTCCGACTGCGGGTACTATTACCAAGATGGACGTGGTGCCTTCGGAGGCATTCATTTCCTGCGGATGCGCCTATTCGTTGAGCATCTAACGACGCTTGACTTGAAGGAATGGGATGAATTCGCACGGCGGGCACCATGCAGCGGGCCGGGATTCATTCGTGCCTGTGCTGCTTTCTGCCAAGGGACTCGTACTCCGCAATACACCGATAAGCCGAACATTGGGAACCTCATCGTCGGATTCTGCAAGGCTATGTCTGGCGAACCCATGACACACGCCGAACACGAAGAGACTTTGCGGGCGATTGCTAACAAAGACATAAAGGACGAATTCATCTCAATTCTCCGAAAGAAATGACCGCCCTTGAACAACGCGCCTTATCCGCTCTCTACTCTGCCACCATGCGAATGGCCTCAGCCGGGAAGCGTTTTCGCCGCGATATCGCTTGGCGCGTTGACAAGGACCCCGACTACAAGCTCACAGAGAGACAAGCCCGCTACCTATGGCTGCTGGTCGATATGTACCGCCGCCAGATTCAGGACAAGGAATTGCTCGCTCTCGGGGCGCACGTCAAGCTGACCAACGAATTGCCACCCGACATCTATCTGCCGGGAGATCATCGGGAGCCCATTGCGAAGAAGCAGAAGCCTGCCCGCCCGATACCACCTGCCGGTCGTGTTCCATCGTCCCGCTACGAGATCGAACTGGCTCGCGGCGGGGGAAAGCTAGTGTTGTAAAATCGAAAGGAGACCCACCAATGTCAAGAGCCAAGAAAGACCCATTTTTAGAGATTCTCACGTACCTGCGCACCGCGCCGGACGCCGAGTTAAAGCACATCGCGGCCCAAGCTGCCGTCGAGTTGAAAGCTCGCCAGCCAGGGGGACCCGAAGTGCCACGGCCGCGCAAGACACGCAAGCCAGGCGATACCGTGGTTCCGCAGGAAGTCTGATGTACCGCCCGCGCCTGAAAGGCAGCCGATTCGACCGTGAGGCATTTCTCCGTCTCTGGAAGCAGGGCTTGACCGATAAAGTCATCGCCACGCGACTGGGGACGGAGACCTCTACGGTGGTTCACTACCGGACCAAGTATGGCCTTCAGGCGAACAAGGCGGAATATCCGTAACGGTTGACATCCCATCGAACGGCTGCTACCGTCAGGGCATGTCGAACCGCCACCGCACCCCAACGTGCCGGGTGCATCACGTCGCCAAGACCGAGCGCTGCCCGGTGTGCCGGGTGCCAGCGCCTTATCCCAAGTCCCATGCGCAACACGCTGCCACGGTCAAACTCCACCACGTCTGCTTCGCGTGCATCGGGGCCTGCGTCACGGATGCCAAGCAAGCCGCGTCCCGGCGCAATGGGAAGCTGGGTGGACGGCCGCGAAAGAAATAACTTGACAAAACCTATCGAACTCACTTAGGATGCGTCTCGGAGGTCTTAATGGGCGCAAAAAGTTCAATCCAATGGACGGATGCCTCATGGACACCCCTCCGTGCCAAGGTCCGCAAGGATGCGCGGGAGATCGCAAAGCAAAAAGGGTACACCTCTCTCCTGCCCATCATCCAACCCGGAAGAGTGGGGCCGCATTGCGAGCGTGTCTCGCCGGGATGCGTACACTGCTACAGTGAAACCAATAACGGTCGGTGCCTTCCCTTCAACGGAACCGGCCTCCCGTTCAATCGCCAAGCCCGCGACCTCGTTGAAATCTTCCTTGACGAAAAGATTCTCCTTCAGCCCCGCCATTGGAAGAAGCCGCGCAAAGTGTTTGTGTGCTCACAGACGGACCTGTTCGGGGAGTTTGTGCCGGATGAGATGATCGACAAAGTTTTCGACATCATGTGGGAATGCTGCCAGCACACCTTTCAGATTCTCACGAAGCGCGTTGAGCGCATGTGCAAATACGTCGAGAAACGGGCTTCCAGACGTTCATTCGGATGGACGGAAAAAGAGCGGGTGCCGATGGGACCGGGCTACGAGGCTCACTTGGATGATATTTTCTATCGCAACCAATGCGGCTACGCTCATGGCGATTGGCGATGTTCTCATCCCAAAAATAACGAGGAAGGCGAATGCCACAACTACTGCTGCCCCATTGCTGAGAGCATTGACGACTGGGAGAGCCTGAAGGCAATAGGTGTCGAGAGAGAGTATGAATTTGACGAAAAGGGACTGACGGAAGAGAGCACCGATTGGATGCGGCTTTGTGGCCGCCCGAAGCACGCCTTGCCTCCCAATGTGCAGTTCGGATTCAGCGCGGAAAATCAAAAGACTTTCAATGAACGGATGACGCGATTTGAATCCATGCGCTGGATTGTGGGGCCTTACAATGTGCTCTTCGCCAGCTTGGAACCGCTCATTGGCCCGATCAGTTTCGATGTGCCATATCCTGAGAACGAGCATACTTGGTCGGCACTTTCCCGGTACGATTTTAGCGATGGCAGCGGCGAACTAAAAGTTCCTCATCTAAATTTGGTTATCGCCGGTGGCGAGAGTGGTCCGAATGCGCGGCCCTCGAATCTCGCGTGGTATCGAAGCCTGCGAGATCAGTGTAAGGCGGCTGGCGTGAAATATTTTATGAAGCAACTCGGGGCGCACCCATGGACGCACATTAACGGCGGGCAGATACCTCTCCGCATCAAGGACCATAAGGGTGGGAACCCCGAAGAATGGCCAGAGGATTTAAGAATTCGAGAATTCCCCGAGGTGAACCGATGACCCCCCAAGTCTACATCTTTCACGAAGCCCACAAAGACCTGCTGAATCAGCCGATACGCGACCGCCGGACTTTCGCGGTGGTGGTGACTCATGCGTGCTACCAGGGCGTCGAGATTGTCAAGCTGCATCTCCGCATCGGCATTGGGCGGTGCTCGCCGCTGGACCACTTCAGCCGCCAAGTAGGGCGCGGCATTGCGTTATCGCGGGCGCTGCTCTCCCGAGATGGCGACGGGCCAAACGGATTTCTGAAGGTTGGGGAAGTGCGGGGCGCAGACCTGCGGGACGGCAAGGCGCGGTTCATGGCTATCCTGCGCTATCTCGAAGTCGAGTTCAAATTCAGGGCGAGGTGAAAGGAGAAAGAAAATGGCGGTTGAAATCAAGCATTCGTTTGACATGACGCGGCGGTCCGAATACGTTATGAACCCCCTTGATGTGTACGTGGACCCGCTGCTGGACGTGCGGCATGAGCACAAGCCGGTTGATGACCTTGTGGCCGACATGCTCAGCAAGCCCGATGGCAAGACGATCAAAGGGCAAGTGGTGCCGATTACGTGCCGGAAAAATGCCAAGGGATTTTTCACGATCATCTGCGGACGGCGCAGGTGGGAAGCCATCTGTTACATCAACAAGAACAAACTGACCCCTGTGCCCATGGCAATCCGGGTGATTTACATCCAGGCGGACGACATCGAAGCGCTGGCGATGGCACTCTCCGAGAACTTCAACCGGGCCGACATGGGGCCACTTGACCTAGCCTATTCCTGCAAACAATTCATCCGTTTCGGCAAGGATGAGGCATGGATTGCGCTGAACTCCGGGCTCTTTCCGAACCTCGCGAATCGCGTCAACGGCAACGAGAAGCACCCTGAACTGAAGAAGGCCATTCGTCAGATCAAGAAGTGGCAGGCGCTTTTGACGGTGGGACCGGCGGTGGAAAAGGCGCTGGCAGATGGGACGGTGACGGAGAGCCAAGCCCAGCACCTTGCCAAGCTGGACAAGGAGCATCAATCGGAGGCCCTTAAGAAAGCGGAGAGGGGCGAACTCAAGCCAGCGGATATTCGCGTGGCCTCCGACAAACCGGCCCGACTTACCACCAAGCAGGTCAAGCAGGAGCTTGATGACGTGATTAGCGACGGCGCCATTGGCGATTTCAAAATCCTCAAGCCGATGTTGGATTGGTTGCAGAACCTCCGCGACCGAATCTGAGGCGTTATGGTGCTCATCTGTCTCGGGGTCATCTACTATCTTGTGGTGGGGATCATCGTCCTGCATTTCCTTGACCGCGCCCCGGACTGGCCGTCAGAACCGGATGAGGGAATCGAGCGCATCGGCGCCATTATGCTGTGGCCGCTGCTGCTGGCGGCGTACATTTGGAAGCGAAAGCACTAGGAGGCCCCCATGCTATCCGTAATCGGCATCACGTTGGCAGTCCTAATTCTTCTGATCGTACTGGTGGTCTGGGTCAACCGCCATCAGGACGGCGAAACGAATTGCGTTGGCTGCGGGCAACTGTACCGGCCCTCGCAATCCGACTCTGAAAGCATCTACCTGTTTCACTCCCTGGAGTGCGAAAACAGGTGGTACGATATCCACCGGAGCGAACAATGACCGTCATTAGATCACGCCAAATGCTGGCCAAGACCCCGCCGGCCGATGCCGTGCGCCGCTGCGAAGTGACGGCGAAAGCCATCCGTGACTGGTTCGGGCCGATGAGTTGCGCGGAGTGGGAGCAGCGATTCCCGCAGTATGCCGGGTGGGACATTCGGAGGCTGGCGAATCGGCTGGTTCACCAGTTGAGGGAGATGCGATGAGATTAAACCCCGAGATGGATGCTCAAATTGTCGGTCTCCTGCGAGCGATGCGATCCGACGACAATCCCGAGGATCACCCGTATCTATACGCGGCGGCTCTGATTGACCGCCTGCTGAAGATGCGCGAGATGCTGTCCGAAGATGCGCCGGTCTACTACGGGTTTAATGGCCAACCTTACGTTCTGGTCAACGACGTATTCTATCCCGGTAGCGACACGGAGTTAATTCCAGACGAACTATTCGAGGAAGTCTACCAGACGTGGAAAGATAAGGGAGATAACGGCCTATTGTGCTGGGCGGCGAAGCGGCGTGGCATTCCTCCCGTGGATTGGCGGGGCAGGCCGATAGAGGATGGGAAATGAAGCGTAAGCGATGGTGCGTGTGGGTTCGATTCAGGAACGCCAACGAAACAGCTTGGGAAAAAACTTGGTATCGAATAGCGATCTTCGAAAATCCCAGCAATATGGCGGTTTCAGCAAGTGAACTGGCGATTGAGTATAAAGATGCTGCATGGCCATCCCCAGGACAGGCCGTGGTACTGCCAGAGGGCCGCAAGCCGAAAGGGGCAAAATGATCGAGCCTAAAGTATTCTTGGAAGCAACTACAGTTGATCTTCGCTCCCAACTTGAGCGCATGGAGTGCGGGCATCTCAAGGCGGAGTGGTCACAAGAGCCACGGCCTACCGCGAAGTCACTACTGTTCTACTGTGCCGGGTGCCGACGCGAGGACGAACTGAGAATCCAACTCACCCACGAGCGCGAGGCCCGGCAGGAAGTAGAAAGCGAGCGAGATCATCTCCGCACTACTTGTGCTGTGGTCATCGATGAAAAGAAAATTCTGCGACAGCGTTCCGAGAACGCGGAGGAGGCCCGACAGCGGGAGCAGGCATCAGCAGCGGAGCTCCGGGTAGAAGCCGAAAAACCCGACCGGGCGTGGCACTACGAAAACCATCCAGCGGGTCCATTCGAGACGTGCGGGCTTGAATACTGCGTCAAGGCTCGGAAGCGGTTGGCGAACCCCGGCTCCACGCTTATCGCACGCCTGGAGGCGGCGGAGAGGTTGGGGGATGCGGTAGAGGGAGTAATCGCAAGCAACGTTAACACGGGAGCATGGACAGACCTTGAAGCCGCACTCGCAGCATGGAAAGCTGCCAAGGAGGGCAAGTGAGCGACGAACATGAATGCGGTAAGGTGACAATCAGCCAGCAGGGAGTTGTTTCCTATCCAGATACCGTGGAATGTATCGGTGGGTGTCGCGATGGATGCTGCGATGATTACAGATGCAAAGTGTGCGGCAAGACCTGGAGAATTGAGTGGCCGGATTAGGAGGGCAAGTCAAGCTAGCTGCGCTGCGGCGTGAACGCTTCACGGAACGGCTCTATGAGCCGCCTTCCAACGAGCGGATTCTAAGGCGCGGCAAATGCCACGCGGAGTCCGGCCAGCGCAGCTAAGTTGATTTGACCAGAGTGCGAGAGGAGGAAGCCATGACCCCTATAATCCTAGCTTCCGTGGCCATGCTGGCGTGCTGGGTATGGGCCGCGTGGATGATTATAAGAATTCGGAGGATTAAATGACACCCGAGCAAACGCAGTGGTTTGATAAGTGGGACGCTGAGAATTGCGCCGCCGATAACGCGCAGTTTACAGTCGGCCATGTAGCACGAGACTATGCGCGGAAAGCGGTTGAAGCCGCCCTATCGGACCTCCCCGCCATGCTCGCAACGGAGAGGGAGAGATGCTGCGGAGCGATAAAGGAACTTGAAAGGGGTAGCGAAGGACTTCCGGTTGATGATTGCTACGTCACGTTCGGGGATGCAATTCAGGCTATCCGATCCCTCCCGCCCACCGACGCCCTGGAGGAGCATGATCGCGCCTTGCAGATCGCCCTACTGGAGCGCATCATGCTCTCGTCGGACCCGCGATGTCTGGAGAAAACGCTTGCCGAGTTGAAGAGGGGAAAATGACGAAGGATCAGGAATTGGCACAAGAAATGGCACTCTCAATTATTCAACGAATCCATGGTCCATTGGCGGTCGAGACCAAGAGTTTCAGGGTAGGTTATGAAGTCGCCATAGCTGGCTTGGAGGACCATGATCGTGAGATACGGCTGAAGGAAGCGGAGTGGTTTATGAAAGAGGCGGAAGAATCGGGTATGAACCCGTGGAACTCTACTGCAATGCGAGATCACATTGCCGCGCTGAAGGAGCCCCATGAAACCCCGCACTGAGGACCTATCCTGCGTGATCGTTTTCGTGGTCGCCATCACTCTCTGTGTGCTGCTGTGGTACGGCATCTACAAAATCGCTATGGCGGTAGTGCGGCTGGTATCCTGGCTCTGATGCGCCAACTACCCCTCGATTTCCGCCGACCCGTGCCCCAGGCTCCGCCAACCCCGCCGGCTGCTGTTCTTCCCCGAGATTGCCCCTACTGCCCCCATGAGTTTCTGGCCTACCACATGGTCGGGCTTGGCTGCCTCGCAGTCATCGGATGGGACGCGGAAGGAGGCCCGGTATTGTGCTCGTGCGTGCAGGGGGAGGTTTGAAAATCCGGTTGACAATTCCAACTTCGGCTTCCTAAAATGGTCGTGCCTGCGTCCACCGTTGGCCGGTTCGGGTTAGCTTCCCGTACTGAGAGATCACGGGGCGGGCCTCCTACCCCGCCCCACGCTCTGTAGGAGGAGCGGATGCCCAAAAGAATCGTTGATGGCGAGGCAATTGCCACAAGTAAAACCCTCCGCAAAGTCCCCCCAATATACAGACTTCATTACCCCTACCTACTGACGCTTGCCTTGGCTAACGGGGTCTTCGAGTGTGATCCCGAGATCATCTGGTCCACAAGGTACAGCCTACTTTTGCCGGAAGTAACGGTTGAATTTATTGTTGAAATGCTTAATTGTTTCGAATCTTCTGGTCTTCTGTTTCGGTACACAGTGGATGAGCATCATTATGGATTTTGGACGAATATCAACAAACCAGGCAGGCTTCCGCCAGCAAGCAGGATTAGCGACAAAGAAAGGCATGAAAAACTTGGGCCTGCCCCACCAGTCGATGAGTTAAGGAAATTTATGGACAGCCACCACATCTCTAACGGCTACCCATTGGCTAACCAAAAGGAAACCAATGGTTGCCTAGGCTTAGGCTTAGGCTTAGGCTTAGGCTTAGGCTCGGGAGGGGATCGTAAATCGGATTTGAATTCCTCTAAAGCAACTGGGATATTCCGTAAAATTAGCTAGGAGAGTAATCGTGATTCCCCAGAACATGCCGTGGTCGAAAGAAATTGAATTAGCCATTCTCTCTCTGTGCGCGGTCGGAACGAACCAGGAAGCGGTGCAGGAAATTTGCTCGCTGGTAAAGCCCGAGCATTTTTACTCCGACAAGCACAAGTTGATTTTTGAGGCAATTCGAAGCATGGTCGAAGAGGGAACCGTTATCGACATGCCGAAGCTCTGCGAGAGGATCACGGCAAGCGGACTCATGGAAAAGTGCGGCGGTCCGGTCTTTATGGAAAGCCTCACGGATTTTGGGAACTGTTCGGCCGACTACCACGGAGACTGCTGCATCCTGAAGCGCTATGCGATGCTGAGGGGCATGATAAAGGCGGGAATGGCGATAATCGCCAGAGCTTCACTTGCCACCGATGACCCGGCTGACATCGCAGAGGGAACGATAAAATTTCTGCGCGAGTTGGAAAGCGATCTTCTATCGGACCATTCGACGGCTGCGGAGCGGGATAACGCCATCGAAATGGCGGCATCCTTGGAGTCCCAGAGCCGCGCCGTGGTGGTGACCGGAATCGAAAAGCTGGATGCGGAGTTGGGAGGATTCAGGTCGGGAGAACTTGTCATCATCGGAGCCGAAACGGGCGTAGGGAAAACCGTATTTGCCAGGCAGATTCGGCGGGCCGCGTGTAAGCGCGGTATCCACGGCCTATATTGCTCGGGAGAGATGGACGGAGAGCAGCTATCGGCACGCGAAGCCGCGAGTCGAACCGGGATTCCGCTACGAAAATTCAGAAACCCGTGGGAAATGGAAAAGACAGACTTCAATCTGGTGCTGGATTTCGCTGCGGGAGAATGCGATAAGTGCTCGGTGCTGTCTGGCAACCTGAGCGTGTCCAGGGTAACGTCAGCCGCTATGGAAATCCGTCGCCGGAAGAACCTAGGATTTATGATGGTCGATTATGACGAATTGGTGGACGCACCCGGAAAGACGGAATTTGAGAAACAGAACACCGTCGCGAGGGCGTGTAAGTCAGTCGCGATGGGCAACCACATCCCGGTATTTCTACTCTCTCAGGTCCGCAAGTTGCAACAAGGCGAACGGGCCGACAAGCCAAGTCGTCACCGGCTGTTCGGTGGCAGTGCAAAGGCCAATGATGCCAGCACGATTCTTTTCATCGACCGTCCATTTGTGCGTGATCTCGAAGGGGACCAGACCCAGGCCAAGATATACATCCTAAAAAATCGTAACGGCAGCATCGGGCACATTGATTGCCTATTCAACATCTCGACCATGCGTTTTGCGGCCATTGAGACAACACAAATCCCTTGACAACCCATTTCTAATCATGCACATTTAACCCGTGGAAGTTGACGATCATGGACGCGCTGCTGAGATTTCAAAACGGGGCCGTTTTAGTCGCTCCGATGGAACGGGGTAAGCCGGTTGGAGACGCCTATCGGCTCGATACCCCCGAGGGCGCCGTGTTCATGTTCCAGTTGATTGACGAACTTCCCAGCGGCCGGCTGGTCTACCGCGAGGTCGAGGAAACTCCAATCGAAACTCAATAGCCAAGGTGGGAGGGGCAGGCGGGGAAAACCTGCCCCTTTTGTGTTGGTGGGCTTACCCGCGAGGTAAACGCGGGGGGGTGGGAACGTATTGCATCAGGCGGATGTTGTTCTGGACACAGTCAACTTCAATGCCGATATCAATAAGCAGCATCATGCGGGCCGCTCGCGGGCGCCGCTTGTCGAGCCGGTGCGCAAGCCAGATATAGCCAACCGACATCGCGGCGTACTGCACTGAGAACCGCGCCGTCGAGGGGTGATGCCCGAATAGCGGGTTAGATTCTCCGGCGTGGATTGCGTGGAAGTCGTACAGGCTCGTCGCCACGTCCACACTATTCAGCGCAATATCGGCCGCCACAAGGCGCCAGAAGGCTTTGTCAGTGGTGACATGCGCGGGCGGGGTCGTGCTGAACGCGGCGGGCCGGACTTGGCCGTGCAGCGCACAGGACAGCAAAAGGATTAAGATTGCGGGTCGCATGATTTCCTCCGTTGGTCAGTCGCGGAAGGCTGCAACGTGATCGGCCGGAAGCCCGCCAGTCCCATGTTGTCGCGTGAATCGTGGATGATGGCGAAAATCTCCAAATAATCGTTGATGCTGAGTTCCTCCATGCGGTGAAACTCGGCGGGGGTGGGGTTCTCGGCCTCGTAGTCGTCCAAGGAATCATAGAGCATGGTTGCCTCCCTAGCGCTGAAGCGCTGAACTAATTTCTCGTTTCAGCTTCCACTCTTCATCCTTTTTTAGCTGCCTTCCTGAAGTTGCCAGTTCAAATACCTCTTGCACCTTATCGGCGTGGTAGTTATTGAGTGCGTGTTTGTTCATAGATTCCACGCTGATTTCCCCGGCGGCCAGACGGGTAATAAATTGCTCTCCTTCGCTACGCCCTTCCTCTTTTGTGAGCCGGATGACCTCTACAATCCCGTCATACAGTTTTTGAATGGCGTCGATTTGCTCAGGGCTATATTTTCTTACCTCGTAGACTGGCCCAGCGCCATCGGCGTGATAAGGAGTGGGAATCTTTGGCGTGTTATATTCTTTCGAGGACGCAGAGGGCACTCCAACAAGTAGGACAAGTTTAAGGAAGAGGTGCCCCAATTCAATTTCAGAAAACGCAGGCGTCGGCATTGATACCCAGGCTGGAACTGCACGTATTTCCATGCCAGCCGTTTCCTTCTCCAGTGCCGCGACGGCTTTTTTCATGCGTTCATATTCCGACATACAAGAGTCGCAGGGTCTTCCTTCCTCACGAAACGGCTTTGCTTCGCCCGCATAGTTTTTGTATGTCGCTCCGCACATCGGACAGGGCAAGGCTGTTTTGCCGATGAGTTTTACCGGGTGATTTTTCGGGCACCACCACGCCAACATGCGCCCTTTGTCAACGTCGATCTGGATTTCCGTAGCCTTGTAGCGCTTGGCGCATTTCTTGCAAAAGTATTCGTTGGATTCTTCGACATGGTAGCTCGCCTTGATCCGTTTCACGGCTGCCTCCCTGATTTCAAAACGGCTTCGTGCTGCTCGCACAAAGCAAGGAAGTCCTGGCTCGAACAGGAATAGACGCAGCCGCAAGGCCACTCTTTTACCCAGACGCTTATCCGTTCCCCATCGCGGTGCTTGATGGTGTCCTTGTCTCGCAGCTTAACGGGCCTGTTTGATTTCATACGTCCTCCAATCACTCGCCCAGACCCCCGGTCCCTTTGTGGGAGCCTGGGCGCGGGACTAGCGCCTAGCTGCCCGGCTTTCGTCGGGGTGCGCCATGATAGCCTCACCTCCTTTTTGCTTCTTCTCGAACCTTCCAACATACACCCCAGCGGGTCCTAAGACTGGGGTGTGAAACTTTAGAAAGACCGCCTTCCTCGTCACGCATGATACACGAATGTCGGTCGCGGTGGGATGCGTAGCTCGGAAGGCGTCGATGATGCGCTGAACTTTTTCAGGCATGGCGGCTCCTTAGTTCAACCACAAAAAGAACAGCAGGCACGTCAACGCGATGCCAGCCGCGAATCCCCAGCCGTAGCCGCGCAACCAAGCCCGCTGGGTTTCGATGCGCCGTTGCTCGCGGTTGATGATGGCCAGGTTAATCTCGCCTTCTTCGGTTAGGTAGTAGGTGCTCATTTTCCGGTCCCCGCTTTCTCTTTGAATTCGGCGGCCTTGGTGAGAGCAGCGCGGGCGCTTATAATCGCCGCCTCAAGCAGAATCGCCCGCATTTTGCCGTCATTGGGTCCAACCCATTCCGGGTTGATGGGCGCAGCGGTCTGTTCGGGCCAAAGGCTTGCAATCCCTTTAAGTGCGTCGGTGAGTTCCTTAATCAGCGCTTCGCGAGGGTCTGGCTCGGCGTCTAGGTTCAAGCCAAACCCCTGCGGGCCGGATTCCAGAATGCAATCGCGCAGAACGAGAAGCGCGGTTCTCCCGTTGATCTTGGCTGCGTCGTCATTGGCGCACCGCTTGACCAATTCAAGCATGTCGTGGAAGCAGGCGTCTCGCATCTTGCGCACCGCGTCGTCTGCCTTAGCTGCCTCGATTCCTTCCTGTCCTGGTGTGTTCATGTTATTCGCCTCCCTCAAAGTTGCTCGGGGGAACATCGAGCCTTGGTCCCCGATGCCCCCACCGGCCAACCTCGCGGGATGAGTCACGGGGTCGGCAAACCCTCAATTCACCATGCGGCTGGGCTCCTGCGAGGCGATGGCTTCAAACTCCCGCGCCTGCTTGGAGTCCTCGCCCCAGATTGCGCCCGCCAGCCGTGCGTTATCGCTGGCCGGTTTCTCTTCCTTCGCCTGAAGGTGCGGCAGTTCAACGCCGGGCTGTGTTTCTTCCTTCGAGGTGCCCCGCGCCACTTGGTAGATCAACTGCGCGTAGTTCTCCCCGCGCCAGCTGCAATGCGACAAGCCGACCGAGCCGTCATCTTTCTTGTACGTCACCCAGTCAACGCGGTGCTGTCCGTCCTCGAAGCAACCGTTAGGGCCAAGGACCAGCAAGGGCAGGTCGCACTCGAAAGCCACCGTCAAGGCGGCCTCGCGCAGCAGTTCGGCGGACTCGGTTCGCTGTCCTTGTACGTAGTCGGCCCCGAAGTGCATCACCCGGCCCTTGTAGATGGACGGGCCGTTGTACGTTTTGAGGTCCTGCATTCCATCGAAGCCGCAACGCTCGAAGGCGTTCAAGATCGGGTTAACCTGGCTGGCGGTCGGGCCGTCCGTCCAGCAGACATCAATGCTGCACCCCATTGAATAGGACTCGGACCGCACCGAAAACTTAGTACGCGGGAAGGCTTGCGCGAGGCACTCACGAACCAGTTGTGCCGTCTCGGCTAGGCTGGGGTTGCTCGGGTCGGGCTGCCGGTTGCGTAGCTCCTCGCGGCGGTCGGCCTTGTACTTCGCGGAGGCGGACAGGCTGTCGAAGTATTCCTTGATCTTCTCCAAGGCCTTCTCGCGGCTCTTGTACGAGAAGTGAAAGTCATGGTTATTGCGCTTGCCACCGTAGCCGACCAACCCCGCCCCATCGCGCAGCGGGTAGAGGTAGCAAACCCCTAAGCCGTCCGGGTGGTTGAAGGTCTCGGAGTCTTTCGGTACCCATCTCGTTGGCTTGAATCTCATTTTCTCATCCCTTTAGAAGCCGTTCTATTCTGGCCTCGCTGGGAGCCCCCGCACGGCTCCCGCCGAGGTCGGAAAGGGCTACAGTTGTTCCCAAAAAGCGTTGGGTGCGGAACTGAGATTATCCTTGAGGTGGTGCAACGCTTCTCGCGGTGTCGCAAAGTTGCGCTGTAAGTACGCCAGTGCGGCTTTTTCGGTTATGCACCAGTGAAGCGAGCACGCGAAGGCAACATCTGAGAACTTCAAGGGGTTGCGTGTCTCTGGATTTGGGTCAAACATTTCTCAGTCCTCCATCTTCACAGATTTAGTACCCGTTTGGTACGCCTCGCACTCCTGCGGCTGGCGCTCATCCCAGACCGAGAAGCCGAAGTCTCCCGTTCTCAAATCCTCCCAGAGCGAGAGCGTTATGGTGTAGTCGTCAGGCATTGGCGGGCGCCTCCGGGTCAAGGGTGGCGAAGAGCCGGCGTGACTCGGCTTCGAGATACTTTGAAGCATCGCGCAGAAAAGCCAGCGGTCCAGCGGAGGAGGCGCACTTGATACGGCAATCCAGTATGATGTTGGCCGCTGCTTCGAGCGCTTCTAATTGCTGTAGGGTGGTCATGGTTCGTTCCTCTCTGCGGGGTTGCCCACCCCTTGGGATTAGCTTTCGTAAGACAACGCGCTTTCGATGGTGGCAGCAACGCGGTCGCGGTACGCATTGGCCCGTCCTAGTGCTCCATCAGTTTTGCGCAAGTGGTTGGCAACCTGACGCAGTTCTTCGGGCGTTCCCTCGTAAATGGCTACGTCATCAAGCAGCGTAAGGTCTTCGATGTCTTTCCAGCACCGTTGACCTGCCAGCGTCGTATTTTCAGCGTGGACAATGACCGTCATTTTGGGTTCCTCCTGCCGCCTTGCGGCTCTTTTCTAGCCCATCGCTCACGAGTCGGACCGCCGACCCGTGACCGGCGGACTAGCGGGCTTCGGCCTTGGCAATGGCGGAGCCAAGCATTTCTCTCAATCCGTTTTCGAGGTTGCCAGGCATGTTCACAAAATACTTGTGTGCCTCTTTGCACGCTGCCAGGAGTTCGGGCGTGGCGGAATGTGGAACCAACCCGGCGTATTCAAGGCGGTTCATGAGGCAGTGGACGATTGCCTCAAGTCCGCTCACATTGCCGTCTGTTGCCACCTGGGCGCGGGCTTCATATTCGGCGGCAAATTCCAGGTCGGTGATGTAGTGGCTTAACTCGTTCGCAAAGTGGGCGATTTCCTGATAGCTGCGCGATTCAAGTTTAGCCGCGTCCTTTGCGGCTCTGTCTGTGTCTCTCATTGACTCATCCCTCCAAGAGAATTAGATTCGGCTGACCTTTTTTGTCATACCGGACACCAGCGCAACTCTCCGGGCTCGCAGGTCTGCAATCTCATCGTGCAGAGTGTAGCACTGTTTCAGCGGTGCAAGTCCTTTAGCTTGAGTACGCTTGAGTAGGGTTGCTATCCGCTTATCAAGCCTTTCGAGTTTGTCTCGCTGGGTCATGCCATAGTCTAGTGCAAGCTGGGTTCCATAAGACGAGAAAGGAGTTAAATTCGATGGGTTTGTAAGCTAATGAGGGTGTGGGGTTTGCTGGTTTGCATTGGCACTGGAATTGCTCTAAAACCCATCGAAATGTTAAAAGATGACAAATCGTGTCGATGGCATGGACGTGGTTTGTCACTTTGGGCTTGACAACGGATTCTGGCTGCTTTAGATTCGGGGCATGGATGACATCAGCCAACCCGAGGGTGCTCGGCTAAGAGTGCGTTGCTAGGTAATTTGGGGATGGGAGCCAACTTCCGGACCCCCGCACAATTCTGGCGTTCATTTAACTTTGAACTGTGGTTGAAGCCATCCAAATACACTGCCCCATCCTAGCTAAAAGGGCGATTGAGTTGATGTTTGGGTGGAATCTGCCCGAGACGTATTTCGTTGAGCTTGCTGTTAGGTTGCTTGATTGTAGGCTGCCGAACCCCCTGGGCGGAAGCCAGCCGGATTAAGCACTATCCCATCGGGGCTTCTGAGTATGCCCCCGAACGAAAAGTCATAAACGAAGCACGCCCTTGTTTCTCTGCCTCTCCCGAATGCATCCTTGTACTTGATAAACCCATAGACACACAATACTTTCTTGCCGTCCCTCGTTTCTTCCAAATCCTCCGGCTTGGGGGGTGGGGAAAGAAACTCTTGGATTCTGAAATCGCCGCCGGGAGCAATAACAATCGTATTCTTACCCGTAATTTCGAGTCCGGTTATGCCTGCGTAGTTTGGATTTTCGGGAAGGTCGGGCTCGCGGCGTCGAGAGTTATTCTTCGTTGGAATAAGCCGGAGCGCAAAACGCGCCTCGGTTATTCTAGCTGGAGTTTTCCCGAATACACTAAATTCCAGTATGACGCCAACCACATAACTCGACTTAACGCGATTAAGCCAATCCTCTGGCGGATTGCCGACCCTTTTGACCGAGAGCCAAGCGCGTTCGCTGGATATCATAGCGAAAATCTGGAGGCCGAGAATAAGGCCGGTAATAGCCAAAATAACGGATTGAATAACGCCGACGACAACAAGCAACTTTGTGAAGCGGACAAGATTCCTTTGTGTGTCTATATCTTCGTCGGTCTCTTTTGCATTGGATTTCAGGTTTTGGGGATGTTCTGGGTTTACGACCACCGTTACATTCTGGGTGCGGTCTTTATCCTTCTCGGAGTCTGTGGATATCTCGGTATGGAGACCACTGTTGTCTTTAACGATCCCCTTTTCTGGCGTGCCCTGAGCGCAGACAAACCCTACCGATGCCAAGACGACGACCACGGTAATACACTTCAGTACTGGGCGCATAAAGACGTGCTAATAATACCAAAAGCCAGCCGGGAGGGCTGGCTTAAATGGTGGGGGTCTGAGCCAGATCGGCCAACATCCGAAGGTCATCATGCGGCGGCCTCCACAAGTTCCCTGACCGGCCAGATATGGTCAGTGATGCCAGCGGCCATGGCGGGCGTAACGCGAAGGGTGCAATGAACACGGCAGAAGTTATAGAACGCGAACCACACAGCATAAGCGGCCTTGCGGTTTGCCCATTTCTTGCTGAAGGCATTGGTGAGCCGGGTCATTCGCCGCATCCCCATGCGAATAGACAAGTTGTTGCGCTCGACATGCGAGGTACAAATACGGCCAAGGTCAGGCTGGCCCCACATCGGTTTAATCGTTATGTCCACCACCTGTGGTGGCGAATAACGGTGTTCTTCGTCGGTGGTGCCGGCGAAGGTCTTGATAAGCTGCCCGTAGTCAACGCGGGTGCCAAGGCAAGTGTGGATAGCGTCAAAGTAGGGCTTAAAGCCATCGGTGGTAATCTGGAAGTGTCCCGCCGTGGCGCCCTCCAGCTTTTCGGTAAAGGCCAGGGTATCGCGGGCGCTTCGCCTTCCGAGGTGCCAAGCCAGAACGAGCTTGGTGTTACGCTCAACGCCGATAAAGCAATAGGCATCCCCGCGCAGCGGATCGCCGTTCACGTTCCGGCGCTCTTTGCAGCCGACAAAACCCCATATCTCGTCAACTTGCACATCGGATACCGGGAGACGGGTAATCCGGTTCTCCAAGAGCCGTTCACACTTATCTCCCATCAGTGCCAGCAAAGACAAAATTGTGGTGTGGTGAATGCCACTCAGGCGCTCGGTGCTACTGACGGAGCAACCCTCAGTCAAAAGTTCTATGACCCTGGCCGCATCCTCCAGGCGCGTATACATGCCACCCAGCGGCGTGGCGTGATCTTCGGTAAAGGTTTTGCGGCATTGCTTACAGCGGAAGCGCTGAAGGCCGTTGCGGTGGCGTCCAAATTCTTTGCAGCGGGAATTGCAGTTGTGACAGGTCATTTCGGCTTGCCTTTCTGCGGTAGCAAGCCGATAATGCGATTGAGAGATTCGGCATACGGCTTACCCCGCGTGCTGGATTTGGCCCTGTCAGCAGCTCGTAACTACTGGCAGGGCTTCTTACTTTCATCTAACCTTGGAAACGACCGGAAGGTTAGGTTTACCTCGGTACAGCGTTTTCATTCCTTCATCTTTAACTTCAATCTCTTTGGCTTCCTTGAGACGGGAGAGAATTTTGTAGATGCTCGCCATCGGGTTTGTGTAGGTCGAGAGTTCAAATCCACCTTGAACCAGTGCTTCTTTTATTGCGGATGCGGACATCCATTCTCCGGCCCTGAGAGTCATGACCCCGCGAATCGCGTTCGTGAATCCAAGTCCGCTCAGATCACCGAGATTGGCAACTTCCCCGCACAACGGCAGCAGGTCGGCAAGGGTGTCTTTAATGCTTGCGGCCTCCCGGTCGAAATCGGAGCGGCGCACGTCAAGTTCTGCTCTTTCGGTGTCGATTTCGGTAAGCCTAATTCTAAGCCGATCAACGATTTCCTTATATTCAGGCTTTGTCATGCAAGGAGCTTATAATGTCTAGAGACGTTTGTCAAGAAAAAAATGAAAGGTCAGGAGACATTTCTTGGGATGTTCTGATAGCGGACACCGAGGAACAGATTCGGCAGGAGAAAGACAGGATAAAGCAACTTTCTGCGTCGCTGCGATCTTTCAAGCGCAAACGGGATAAGGGTTATATATTTCCGCAGATGAGTCTTTCTGTTCCAAGCCGGGAGCGAGCCTCTCATACTGAGAGGTCGGCTTAGATTATATGCTCGAAGATCAGAAAAGCAGCAACGCACAATTAGCGGGGCACCAACCCGAGAAAGTGCAGCCTGGGGCCACTGTACCCAAGGGCAGGCCATCCCAGACGAAGGGCGGGAAACTCCCTGATAATCAAGAGCGCTTCTGCCGTGAGTACATCGTTGACCGCAAGAAGATGCTCGCAGCGGTTCGGGCCGGGTACAGTCCAAGGTCTGCGGCGGTATCGGCTGCCAAACTGCTAAAAACCCCTAAAATACGGGCAAGAATTGATGAACTTTTGGCGATTCAGGCTAAGAAGATCGAAATGAAGGCCGACGACGTTCTGCAAGCTCTTGCCAAATCAGCGACTTACGACGTTCGAGATTTCTTTGACGAAAAAGGCACCGCGAAGGACATTAAAGACCTGGATGACCTGAGCGCCCATGCAGTGGCCGGTTTTGAGTTTGTGAACCTGTACGAAGACGCGGCGGACGGCAGCGGTAAGCATTGCTTCGGTCAGTTGCGCAAGTTCAAGCTGACAGACAGGTTGCGAGCGCTTGAGATGCTCGGGAAGCATTTGGCGCTGTTCCCGACCAAGGTTGAGGTCTCCGGGCCTAATGGTGGGCCTATTCTTATCGCTGAGCAATTAGCGGTCATTCGGCAGCGATTATCAACCATGCCTAAGCAGGAAACCCCCGAAGAGAACAATGTCCGCGCCCTCACCGCAGGCAACTGAAGCCGATCTTGAGCTTATAAAGGCAGTCGGCTATTGCACTTACGACCCGCTTCGATATGTCCATCTAGCGTTTGGCTGGGGTCAAGGTGAATTGCTAAGTGCTCCCGGTCCACGCCCTTGGCAGCGTGAAATCCTCCAGTATATCGCCTGGCATCTCCAGAACCGGCGCGGCGAGCCCTGCCGCATTGCCGTAAGCTCTGGTCATGGCATCGGGAAGTCTGCCCTAGTCTCTATGGTGCTGCTGTGGGGCCTGTCAACGTGCCCCCGCGCCCGCGCTACGGTCACCGCCAACACTGAGGTACAGCTACGCACAAAGACCCGGCCAGAGCTTAACATCTGGCTCAATCGCGCCATCAATAGCCACTGGATGGCGTTGACCGGCACCACTTTAGCCGTTAAAGAGTCGCCGGCCGACTGGCGGGCAGACTTGGTGCCGTGGACGGAGCACAATTCAGAAGCCTTTCAGGGAATGCACAACCAGGGCAGCCGGATCGTGCTAGTATTCGATGAGGCAAGCGCGATAGCGGATAGTATCTGGGCTGCTGCCGAAGGTGCGCAGACCGACACCGGCACAGAGATAATCTGGCTGGCCTTCGGGAACCCTTCAAGATCAACCGGCCGCTTCCGTGAGTGTTTCGGCCGCCATTCGCACCGCTGGAAGACCTATCAGATTGACAGCCGTACAGTTGACGGTACCAATAAAGAGCAATTCCAACAATGGGTTGAGGACTGGGGCGAGGATAGCGACTTTGTGCGCGTCCGGGTGCGCGGTGAGTTCCCACGGGCCGGCGATGCGTCCTTTATCGACTCAGACCGGGTTTATGGCGCCATGACGCGGCACGTTGATGAATCCCTTGACCCGCTGTTGATGGGCGTGGACCTGGCGCGGGGCGGCGACGACCGCAACGTGATTGCCTTCCGGCGCGGGCAGGATGCGCGGTCGATTCCCTGGCTGATGGTACCGGGCGAGAAGACGCGGGACACCGGCATTATGGTGTCGCTCCTAGCTGACGTGATCCGCGAGCGCTGGCCAGACATGGTTTTTATTGATGAAACGGGCGGCTCCATCGGCGGACCTATCGGGGACCGCCTGCGGGCGGTGGTGGAGAGTTGGCCCGATAAAGGCCATGGCGTGCGGATTGTGGGAGTGCAGTTCAGCGGCTCATCCGCAGAGGCACACTGCGAGAACATGCGGGCGGCTATGTGGTGGCGTATGCGGGCCTGGCTGCCACAAGGCGCTATCCCGCACAGCCCCGACCTGGAGCAGGACTTGACCCAGGTTGGCTACGGAGCTTCCAAGGCCAACGGCAAGTTGATTCTGGAGTCCAAAGAGAGCATGAAGAAACGCGGCCTGAAATCCCCCGACGAAGGAGACGCCCTCGCGCTGACCTTTGCCGGCCCGGTGCGTTTTGCCGAGATGCCGGAGGACATTCAGACCCAAGCCCACGCGGCCCTGATCGGTGATCCAGTCCAGCGAGACCTGTATCTGATGCAGCACATGGCCAAGGAAAAGAAGTACGTGGTCGAGGTCGATTACGCCCCGGAGTGGTTTCGAGAGGGGAACAGATAGGGCTTGACATCGACTCAGCCCGCCTTTATACGTATAGGTATGGCAGTGATAACCCGCGAGACGGTAGACTCTCTGGTCTGCGAACGCTGCAAATACACATGGAAACCGCGTTACGGGACGCTGCCGAAGGTCTGCCCACGCTGCAAGCGCACCGATTGGAACAGTCCGATAAAGGGGGGTGATAGCCATGATCGCGCCATGCTTGAATCACAACTTCGTGATGGGAGTCTGCCAACAATGCGGGACGCGAATGCTGTAGCGGGGGACGCATCCGCACAAACACGCCCCGAAGGCGGGCAACCAAAACCCACGAGAGAGCCATTCCTTGAGCGTCTCAAGAAGCGCAAGCCGGCTGTCATTGACCCGCAGGACATCGGAGCCCCGATGCTGCGAGAGGATGACGAGCCACCCGACCCTACGCGCCCCGCTGGAGTGCCGCACAATGCCGCCTGGGAGCCCGACCCGGCAGACATCATTGAAGCCTACGACGAGCCGAAGCCAGCCAAACACGACCCGCTGACCTGCCGTCTGTACGGCTGCTTTCAGTGCAAGGCGATGGGCCACCGCAACCCGGCAAGGGGGATTTGAAGCGATGGACCTAACCGTGATCGAAGCCTTTCTAATCTCCGCTGCGGTCATCTGCCTCGAAGCCGCCCTATTCGTCTGGTACGTCGAGCGCCAGTTGCGCAAGCTCGGAAGGGGGCCGAAGTGAGATACTTCCTGCTCTTCCTCTACCTCTGGACAGGCGTCATCATCGTGGCTGAACGAGACAACCGCAAGGGGCGCCTTGCAGTCCGATTGCTTGCGGCTCTGCTGGGTATTCCAATGTGGCCCGCCTTCTTTGTGGCGCGGCTCTACGTCAGGATGGGGAAGTGAGGTGATCCATGAAAGACACGCACCGTGACCCCTGCTCGCACTGCTGGCACTACCACGAGCCGCCGCCCGATGAGCCCATGCCGGCCCACCACGTCTTTCAGCGCTGCTGCAAGTGCCCGGCTGTCCGCACGATTCACGTTGAGCACGCACGAGAGGGGATGGAGTAATGCCCAGAATCAAGAAGTCCGAAAGAGCCCTGTTCTTCCTGCGCGGCGAGATTGAACGTGAACTGCTTATAGTCGAAGCTGCCACTAGAGATGCCCTAGATGTTCTCAGCCGAGATCAAAAGAGTGGAAGCGCTGAGTTCATCCGGGGTCGGGTCACCATAGCCGCAAAGAGCCTGCGCACAGTTCTGGCTCAACTGGGATTCTGCACGGTGGGTCAGGAGCATTACCTCGGGAAACTGCGCAAGATAAAGCTGCTGGATGGGAAGGACATTTAATGCCCCGCCAACCCACCCTCATGCACCTCCGGCGCGAGATCGAGCGGTACATCAAGGCGCAGCCGCACAACGGGGCCGGTCCCCTGGCGATGCCAGACCTGCTCAAGCGTGCGGTCCAAGCCCAGAAGCGTATCGAGCGTCTCGGCTACCGATGGGACTCGCAGCGGGAGTTGTGGCGCGGTCCGCAGGTGAAGCGATGAGTTGTGGGCGCAAACTCGGGCCGTATGACTGCTGCTCGGTGGTCTGCGGGGATTGCCTGGAACTCATGAAGGCGCTGCCGGATCGGTGCATAGATGCGGTGATAACTGACCCGCCGTTTTTTGCCCCGGCATCTCATTATCAGTCTCGTATTTCTTGGGGCCGATGCTGGGGAGATTTGAGCATTCTTGGTCAGTGCTTCTTCGATTGGTGCCAAGAGTGGAAGCGGGTTCTTAAAACAAAGGGCAACCTCCTTTGTTTCTGTAACGATGAATCCTATCCAGTGTTCTATCCAGTTGCCTATGGATGGTGGGACTTCTCGGTTGCACTCGTTTGGGACAAAATGCGCGTTGGTCTTGGGCGCATCTTCCGCCACCAGTTTGAACTGATTCTTTGGGCGTCTAACTCCGGGGCCTTTTCCAAGGGAAACGGCGATTTACATTCGGACATCTTGCGCTATTCAGCAACCGAATCTTCGGAAAGGGAGCATCCAGTGCAGAAGCCCACGGAGTTGATGCAGGAGTTGGTCGATGTCTGCGTTCCCGGTGATGGTGTTGTTCTCGACTGCTTTGTGGGGTCAGGCACCACGCTGCAAGCTGCTAAACATTCTTCCCGCCACTTCCTGGGCTTTGAAATCAGCGAGGAATACTGCCGCATCGCCCGCGAGCGGATCGCGCTGGTGGAAGCACAGCCGTCCCTGTTCGACCGCACCGAGAAGATGCGCCAAGAATGTCTCAGCTACTCCGGCCCCGACCAAGACGGAGCCCTGCGCGGTGAACTGGACTGCCTCGTTGAGATGCAGATGCTCAAGGAGCGGAAGGAGTGACGATGCAAAACCTGTCATTTTTCGCGGAATTTGCCGGATTTTCCATTGCGCTTGCCACTGTATTAGTCGTCCTCTACTTTGCAATGACCATTCTCGCTTGGGTCGATTCTACCTGGGAGCAACCCCGGACGCTCACCCAAGTTCTCGCGTCCCAGTGGCGTTTCGTGCGTGACCTGATGCGGAGGATTTACTGATGAAATGGTTTGGCCTCTACCGCCCCTTTATGCGCCTTGCCCATCGCTTTGACTGGCACTACGCCCCGGAGATCGGCCCGATTGCTCCTGATGGCGATTATCAAAAGTGGTGCAAGTGGTGCGGTCTGAGGATGAGTTACCGCAAGGGAACCGAGCACGATATTTTCATGAAGCACTACGGGCGCGGCTTACCACTGGAGGCCCCGCCACACTTTGAAGTGGAGGAGTCTGAGTTCCCCGGACACCGGAGGATTTACTGATGACCTGGCTCCGCAAGCTCCTCATCACTCCCGAGATCACGCGCCTCCGCGCCGAACTAGCCGAGGTCGCCTGGCAGCGTGACCGCGCCACAGAAGCCTGGGAGCGTTTACATCGGCTGTTCATCTCCAAGTTCTTGGAGTGCTCGAAGCTGCAACGCGAACTGGCGACCATGAAGGAACTTTGGAAGGAGAAGGAGTCCAAGCGAGCATGACGAACCGAATAAAATCCCAATTCCTCGCAATATGCGCTGCTCTTTTGGTGGGCGTTTCCGTGGGGGTATGGAAGGGTTGGGACCCAGGATTCTCCACCGCCATAGCGTGTCTTTTTCTGGTTCAATTGGTTCATTTTGCGACTGAGAAAGATTGAGGAGAAAATATGCCTGACACCCGCGACATCCCCAAGACCTGGTGAATCTTTGGTCGCGCCCCCGACATCGAGACGCCGGCCGCCCGCTCGCCGCTTCTCTTCTCGCGCCTGCACGCCAAGCACTGGCGCCGCATCAAGGAGATGCACCTTACAATTACCGCGAGCAAGAGAACGGCGAAAAGAAAGGCAAATTCTAACATAGCGTTGTATCTCCATTTGAGCGGGTTATTCACCCAACCCAAGCCCACTTGATAAGCCGCACAATACCGATGATTATAGACAGGAAACTAGCAACGGCAAGCAGCATCCCAAGGAGTTTCAATAAGAGACCGTCGCACTCCGCTTTTATCGCGAGCCCCGCAATAAAGCCTGCTAATCCGCCGAACAGCCATGCCCACCAGGGGAGATCAGAAGGACTCATGGGCCGGGATTATACGCTTGTAATTTGACAGGCGTGGTATAAAAAGAAAAAGCCCCGATTCGCAGTCGGGGCCTTTCGGACTTTGGGTCGGGCAAACTCAGAGTATCACGGAGTTGCGTCCAATGCCAAAGATTAAGAAACCAACTAATTTATTCTCCCTTTTGTTGGCAATTTCGCAAGCAATTCGGCAAGGCCCATCCCGTCAGGTGCTTCGCGTATGTGGGCGTAGATTGGCTCAAATGAGGAATGAACGGCCTCCCTCAATGCGGGGTCGTTTATGAGTTTCTTGACCTTCGCTGGCCATGTTGCCCTAGTTATTCTGTCGGGGCAATCAGTCAGAATCTTCGCCATGGCTGCGGTTCGGCATTGGTCATATTCGAGAGCTTGGAGAAGCTGAAGAACCATCTCTTTGAGTGTCAGTTTGTCTGTCATTTATCCCTCTTCCTATACGGTCCGCGCGGTCCGAATGTCGGCTCTGGCAGGAGCGCCGCGATTTCCTTGATACTCCAAACATGGTCGGATACTCCAGCTTCCATTGCCGGAGTGCATCGCAAGGTCTGGTGGATTCTGGCGAAATTGTAGTACATGAAGTGAAGGGCCACCTGGTAGGCGTGGTTCTCGACTTTCTTTGAGAAGGCGTTAGTCAGGCGAGTGAAGCGGCGCATCCCCATTCGCATCGTGAGATTCTGGCGTTCAACATAACTTGTCGAAATGTGTTTGGGATCAGGATGGCCCTGGACTCGTTTGGTTTCGCAGCCCAAGCATTCGGCAGGCGAGTACCGTACTTCCTCCTGCGTGGCACCATAAATCTTTACCAGTTGGGCGTAGTCGATGTCAGCTCCGAATGCGCCCTCAACCGCTTCCAAGTAAACCTTGAGGCCATCGGTGGTGAGTTGCACGCGGTTCGCTAGTCGGCTTTTGAGATCGTCAATGAAGATGTTCGCGGTCTGCGCGTCGCGGTTGCCTACCATGAAGGAGGGAACCAGTTTGGTGTCAGCGTCAATCGCTGTCCAGGTCCAGACATCTCCGAAGCCAAACTTGCCTTTCAATTTACTGGGGACGTTCTTCTCTTTGGCGTAGACAAACGCCCAAATCTCGTCGCATTGAATCCTTTTGCACTTGAGTTTGCGCAGGGTCCGGTCCTGATATTCGGCAGATGCGATGCCAACTTCTACTAGAAGTTTTGTGACAGTATTAATCGAAACATCGGCCAGCCGACTGGTGGCGCGGAGGCTCATTCCCTCAATTAACATTCCAATTATTCGTGCGCGGTCTTCAATGGGTAGTCGGTTCATACTGAATATTATGCTTGACGAATAATTGCTTGTCAAGCACAAAGTTCAGTTTGAAATGTAAAAGCTTTCGGTGTGACCCGAAAGCTGTTACGATTCACTTGACTGGAAATCCTCGGAGTGGTCGCGCAAGGGGTTGAAGGCAATCAACCGGAGCGCTGCCCTAGCTGGTTTCTAATCTATACCAGTGAGGGTAGCTGTGTCTATAGTCAAAGTTGAATTGCCGAAGAACCCGCTGACTCATTTCCGGCCCAATCCGCTGCAATTCGCAAGGAGGAAACTTGTGACTATAGGGGTCGGATTTAAGTGCGTAGACGGGATCGTTCTGTGTTCGGACACTCAAATAACCTTCCAAGGCTCTCACAAATTCCACCAAAATAAGATTTGTGAAATTGAACTTCCGAGTGCGGGTGGCTGGGCTTGCTTCACCTTTGCTGGTGATCCTGACTTAATGATGATGTTCAAGGACAGGCTGGTCGATTCTATGGGCAAGGCAGACTATATTCCCACCGGGCACAACACCAGGAAGCTAATCGAAACCACTTTGGCAAGAATGAAGAACGTCATCATGCCCAACCCTTACGGACTCTTTACTCTATTCGGTTTGTCCATCGGCAGCGATTTGCAGTTAATCAAAACATCGAAAATAACGGTTAATGAGGTTCCTCTGTATGATTACGTCGGTGTAGGGGATAGCTCAATAGTCCGGTACCTAGAATCACTTTTCTTATCCGGCCCTTTCCATCTAACCATAAAGACTGCGGCAGTTATTGCGACATATTTTGTGGCTAAGGCAAAAGCCTTTGTGGATGGCTGCGGAGGAGATACTAACCTGATTGAACTGTTACCGGGCGGCAGCCTGCGCGAGTGCTCCACCATGACCCCAACCATGGAGCAAGATGTGCTCATGGCAGAGTTTTTCCTGAAACAGTTCTTTTTCGATGTGATGAATTCAAATGCGAGTGAGCAGCAAAGGGAGGCAGCCCTAAAACGGTTCACAGATCGTATCCGTGATATTGTTCAATGAACGCTAAGATTTCCAGCGAGATTTAGCTGCTTTCATCGCAATTGCGGAGCGTTTCTTGGCTGAAATTGTTTTCGCTCTTGCCACTCCGCCTGCAATTCCTCCGGCCCTACCTCTGACGCTCTCTGGGTGTCGCTTGGCCTCACTATCCGCATCCTCTGCCTGTCCGGTGGCAATATCCACAATCAGCTTGGCAAGCTGGTTCTGGTCGCGGGGTCTCTGTGACATGCTCCCATTATCGCAGGCTCGCTGCCTCAGTCAAGGACAAGAAAATTCAAACTGAGACACTACCGACGAAAGAATGAGCTTGACAATTCCATCGCGCAGATTTTATCTTGGGGTGTCTCCTGCATCGAACAGGGGACGCGAGTCCAGGGATTCAGGAGAGGCGAAGAGCACCCTTTGCCTCTCCTCCCAAGGTGCTTTGGGTTCATGCCGACATCAACCAATCCACATCGACAATTCCGCAGTGGCCGAAGCCACGTCGAGGGGCGTCCATCTTTCGTGCAGGGGGCCTGCGAGAGAGTATTTTGAAAGGTGGGTTTCATTCCTTTATGGAATCAAGCAATCTAAAGAAGTGCCGCCTGTGTCGCAGCGCTTTTTGGACTCTCAGAGGAATTCCACGCTTAGGTGGAGGAATTCCCTTCTGAAGAAAATTATAAACAATCTCGTTACCGCGAAGCCACTTTTTGACTTCTGCTTGGAAAGCAATATTTGATAAAGGCTCTTTAGCTGGACGATGGTTAATACCGTTCATCTCTGTCCTCACCACTATTACACATCTTGTGGCCAGTCCTTGTCAAATGCCACCTTTGGCGGGTACCGGTACTCCCTGCTGAATGGCGGGGGTATCGAAAGGGGATGACTATGGCATCGGATTTCTCTGAATTCTCGCGGCTTCTCGAAGCAGGAATTAAAGATTGTGGTACGGCCCCTGAAGTTTCCTGTCCTTCCTGTGGCAGAAACATGATTAAAGAAATTGGCCTGATAAAAATCTCTGGTTATCGGTGCATGTCCTTTGGCTGCCCAAACAACGGAAGGAAAATCAGCATTGAACAGCTATCTGACGCAGCCGAGTACAGGCTTTGGCAGGATGAGGCCAGGATTCGAAAAGAACAGTTCGAGGCCATGCGCGAACGGAACGGTGCCCATGAAAGGCGAGGCCAAGATCAGTTTGAAAAAATAAGGCAAGAATTCTGCGTGCAAAACAATATAAGCCCAGATCAACTTCATAAAGAACTTGTGGCAGACAGGAAATCTCCACTAGCAAAATCATGGCGGGAATTCCTGGCACGAGACATGGAATCTTATTGCGCGGACTGCAAAGGATATCATAAACCGACAGCGGAACATCCAAGTTGCTTCTACTGCGGGCCGGGATTTGTCCATTCCCGACTTCCCGAAGATACAGGGTTTGAATATCGAGGCTGGAGATTTACGGCACCGTTTATCTGTATGTCATGCGGCATCAAGATTTGTTACCGTCAGTGGGGATTTTCGAGAACCTGCGGAGCTTGCGATGTCGGTAGTTCTAAAACGGCGAGATTGTTCGGGAGAAAATGCTTCTCTGGCCCTCATGTCAAACTCTCAACGTGGAGCGCCAAGGAAGACGACATCGAGGAGAGAGAATTTGTGAGCCCGGACGAAAGAGAAAAATACCCTGTACTCCACAAGCAAGCCCGTCATGTAATAACGTGCTGGGAATAGATCGAATATCTTGAAAGGAGCCCGTCATGAAACACCTGATATTTCTCTTCGCCTTCTGCTTCTGCGCCTACGGCCAGGAGGCATACGTGGTCCAGCTATCACCCGAGGACGCAAGCCATGCCAAGCAGGTTTACGAGCGCATGATTGCGGCCCAGAAGGATTGGGCGGCCGTCCAGAAGCAAATCAGCGAGAAGTACCTGACCGTTGAGCCCAAGGACCCGGAGGCGAGCCAGCAGCATTACACCCCTGCTACCGAATGGTCGTTAATCAGCAACCCCAGTAGTGCTACTACTTTTAATGGGATGACAGGGGAAAAGGCAGTTCAGTGCGCTGACGGAAGAGCCCCAACTGACGGATTTTGTTTTTCCGAACAAGACCTTGCCAAATATCGAATTAAAAAGAAAGAGGCCGATGAACAGATCGGCAAGGAACGCCGCATCCGAAAAGGTTGGAACGAAGAAGGCATCGAGAACATGAATAACCCGCCCCGCTTCGACTTCACCCACGACTTCAAGTTCATCGTGCCTGCCAAGCCCGAGCCTGCGCCTGCGAATCCGTGCGGCGGTGCATGGATTACACCAGCCAGTACCGATAATCTAGTGCGTCCTTATAGTGGAGCAATCAGCATCACGCCGGTTCGGTGACACAATGCAATATCCAAAGCACCCAATCTGGTTTGACTCACTCGAAGAAGCCCTAGCCGCCTCCGCAAGAATCAACGAGGCCCTCTGGGCGCGTATCAGCGGGCGCGGGCTCTACAAGGTCTATCCGGGTGGCCGCGCCGTCCGCTATCTCAGTGACCCGGACGCCCGAAAGCGGTACAATGCGGACGACTACTCTTATGGAGATGCTTGATGACGAAGACTCATTGTGATCGCTGTGACCGAGTAATCGGAGACCCAAGAGAAGTTGGGGCAAGGCTCCAAATTAGCTTTTCAATTGGGATTACTCCATCAGTAGCGGTAAGCCCCGTGCCGGTAGACCTCTGCCATTCCTGTGCGCTGCGCGTTAATGCCGCACTACAGCGGCCCCCGGAGGCTAAGTGATGGACGGCGTGATACCAAAAATGCCTGATTACAAGGCCATAAAGGAAGCACACACCGTTTTCCTTTATGATGCGCTCGAAATGTATGAATCACCAGGATACTCCCGCAAAGAAGAGGACTCAGCTACGGCCGACGCGGTGCGGTTTGAAATCGCTTACCGAGAAGCAATCGCAAGAATGGAAGACTGATGCCGAAGATCACCGTGGAAGAACTCTCCAACCGCCTCGCCCGTCTCCATCTGGAGATCGTCGGCTTCATCGTGCATGACCGCGAAACCGGAGTAGTGGGACGCATCGTCACGACGGACTGCCCGGAGTCCGTCATCACGCAGATGGATAACGTCTGGGGGACCGGGACTGAGATTGATATTCCGAGGTGAAACGCTATGACCTTCCTTGAACGCCTATTCCGCCCGCACGTCAAGCTGGACCGCGATGAGTACCTGAAACTCCTCAAAGACCACCAGCAAGATCACGATGAGGTTGAACGCCTACGGCCCGAAGTATTATCGCTGAAGGCCCTGAATGCTTCGCAGTCCAACATGATCGTGGCGGCACAGCAGACGGCCGAAATGCTCACGAAGCAGATTGAGGGCCTCCAGGCCGATAAGGCGCGGTTGCAGACGGAGGTGGACACGCTCAGGGAAGCGGGCAAGACCCTGGTGGACGACAATAAGCGTGTCCGTGGCGCACTGGCGGCTGCCAATAAAATGCTTTGGGGGGACATCACGGAGTTACCGCCCGAGATCGTCAAGCAGATCGACTGGGAACGCGCTGGAATTCCTGCTCCTCCGGGCATGGAGGTGAAGCGGTGAACGAGCCCACAAGAGTAGATTTTAATGGCTGCCGAATGTCACTGAATGGCCTACAAATGATTTTGGACAGACTGAATCAATATGGCTGCATAACGGTGGTCAACGTGATGCCAGGGAGCGTCGAGTCGATGGCCCTTGGAGCCATGCTGGCAAAAATAGCAGAGATAGTGCGACAAGGGCCGAAGATGGACGAAATTCCGCTTGCCCCACAACCGTGAAAGGACCGAAGATGCTCGAAAAGATTAGGCAGTGGCTTAGTAAGTTTTTTGGCAAGAAAATAGTCCCCGCCCCTAGAATAAAAAAGCCCAGTCCTGAGATCATAAAAGAGCGTCAGGCTTCCATCGACGCCCGCATCGTCGCGCCTAAAAGCGAGGCGATCAAAAAGCAAGAGCAAAGCTTCCAAGCAGACGCCAATCGTAGATGCTGGCCTTCACTCAGTCCTCCTCCAGAGGTTCCCCAGTCGCAGAATCATGTTTATATCTTCACCGTGGGCCGACACGCATTCATTCGTGAGAAGAGCGGACTCCTGCCGGAAACAAAGATTCCGGCCTGCCTACCGTCCGAGCGTTTTCACCTTATAACCTGCCTCCCCGATCCCATCATGCGGCTGGAATTCAGTCCGATAACGGACAGCGGGAAAGAGTTGGTCATCTACGACGCCAAGCGAGCGGCTATGGACTTTTGCTGGCCCGACAATCTTACGCTTGACCTTGACATGACGGAGGAAGAGTTGCAACTGGCGGGATTTGTGCTCTCCCCCGGTGCCAATTACACGCACCAGGGACTCTTCTGGAGTACGCAAAATCCCCCCACCGAGGAAGAGATCGCGGCGGCGGAAGCACGTCTGGTTCTGCCGTTTAGTTGCGAGGCGCGGCTGGGAGAATCCGTCTGCGAGCATGGCAGGCCATGCCTGACCATCTCGCTGAAGCCCTCCGCATCCGAAATTGACGAGTTCGCGAAGCGGCTGACCGAGGGTGGTTTCAAGATCGAAGCGGAGCCGCGTGCAGCGGGCGAAATCACCGTGTTCTCACTGTGCAGCCTGTGCGCCGTCGAGTCGCTCAAAAAATTGCTTGATTCAAAAACCAAGCAAGAATAGGATTCCACCATGAAGGTCTATATCCTAAGCCGTTGGACGGTAAGCGAGCATTGGGTCGTGGATGGCATATTCACCACCAAGGAAAAGGCCGATGCGTACCAGCAGCGCCATCCGCCGGGACGCTTCGAGGAGTACCAGACCAGCGAGCAGGAGGCTGACCCGGAGTGACAAAGAGTTTCCGTAATCACCATCACTTCTTCAAGACCCATCGCAGTTGGCGCACGCTGCTGAGCTTCCTGCCGGCCTCCGAGAAGCGCGAGATGCGGCGGTCGTGGCATTTTGAAAGCTACCTCTTTCGGAAATATTCTGCTGGGGGTGCCTTACGGGATTTGTAGCGAAGGATGGGAAAAGATTTCCGACCGCCATTCAAGGCAGAAAGTATCAGCAATGGTTGGACGAGCAGGAGCAGGACAAGAGCCTGTCGGAGCGGGGAGAGGATGACTTCGCAAAAGCCCCAGGCGGCAGTCCACATGAAGAAGGTATGAGGCTTCATGGAAATGTTGTTGAACATCATTATAGGTTTTTGGGAAACGGGCAGCATCAGCTTGTTATAAAACACGCCGATGGATTCAAATATACTCAGGTCCATCCTGAATATTTCCGGGCGCATCAAGTGCTTGAACAGGTACATGGCATTGATACTCCGCCACCAGCAATCCAAACTCACGCACGAAGTCGAGCGCATCCGACTGGCCCGAAGGAATCTGAAAGACTGGCGAGAGAGGACAAGCGCAGGATCGAACCAGAGATCGAAGAGGAAGTGGCACAAGAATAAAATGCGTTACATCCGCAAGCGCAAAGAGAAGCTCGTCACCGTCACCACGACATGGATTCCGCCGCAGGCTCTTGGGGTGTGGCCCGACCCGGACGGCTCTCTGAAACTTGCGGAGCGCTACCCCGATGGCTGCCTCATCACGCGGCGCGGTGGCATCATCATCAAGGCCGTCAATAGCCGCAAGCCGTGGGTAGAGGGCAGGGGAACTCCGCAGCCTTCGGTTCCGACGCCGGAGACTGAGAAGGAGGTGTCGCCATCGAAGTCAAGTTGAAGGTCAAGATGTGCGGAGCCGAGGCAAAGAAGTTCATCGGCAAACTCTCCAAGGACGAGGCGCCGCGAGAGCCGGGTTTGCTTCAAAAAGCCATCAGCGAATCCCAACTCACGAAAGGCAAGAAGGTGAGGTGAGTCATGCCGTGGATTGCAAGTGACGCCTCCGAAAAAACACATAAGGCCGACACTCCAAAGCTGAAGAAGCTCTGGGCGACCGTCGCCAACAGCGAACTTGAGTCCACTGGCGATGATGCGCGGGCGGTCAAGGCGGCTAATTCAGTCGTCGCTAAGCAGCATAAAGGGAGTTTCGTGTACCACGCAAAGCCAAGGCCCAAGAAGGGCTTCGTCCGGGGAGGCATGAGCGATTGACGATCCACGTCACAGCCGAAGACATAAGCCGGGGCCGGGAGAATCGGCGCTGTTCGATGTTCGACCCTATCGGACTGGCGGCTTCCCGCGTGCTTGGACCGAACCCGATGGTGCGAGAGGATTGCATCGTGGCCGGCCCTGCTTCAACGCGCTATCTTCTCCCCGAAATCGCAAGAAAGTTCGTGCGCTGGTGCGAGGCGGGTAAGGAACCCCTGACGCCTTTCAGTTTTGAAATCGAGCCGGAGGTGGAATGATGGGCCAAAAAGGTTGTCTCGAATCTCTCATCAGCGACGAACGCGAGGCCATCGACCATTACAGCCGTGGCATCAGGCAGGCCCGCAAGCGGGGTGATTCCGGGTCGGCTGGGCTTTTTTCCCATATAAGGTCCGAAGAGGTTGAGCACCGGGACGAACTGTCCGACCACAAGGCCGGGCGCGGGAAGTGGATAGCCGGAAGCAAGAAAAAATCTTTTGCGAGGCAGAATGGCTGACACTCCAAACCGATTTCAAGAATTGTCGGAGTTGATGCTGGCTCTAAGCTACACGGCGCTGGTTCACGGCTTCAAGCTGTATGAAGACCCCAACGGCATATCGGCCTTCCCGTTGATAGAACCCAATGGCGGAGTGAGCCGAGCATTCGTGCTCATCGTAGTTCGAAACGAAAAGGCTGAAGGCTTCAGGCCGTCCAACTATCTTGAGCCGAAGGAAGTTCGCCAATTTCTAGTGAAGGATGCGGAGAGACATGGCTGACACCCGATTGAATGCCTCCGAAGCCGGATATATGGAACTCGTCGGAGCCCATAAGGATGGCGAGTGCTCCAAGGTGCGTGTGAATGGCGGCATCAGTCTGGAGCGCGGGTGTTGCAATAGATTTGAGCCTGAATCCCACTACACAACCAAGTTTTCGTGTGGCACATGCGAATACCAAAAACCAAAGTGAGGAAATAATGAGCGACCCCGAAATCCCCGCCCCGCCCTCCGAGGCACCGCCGCAGATGATGCAGCCCGTCAAGATGATGGTCCTGACGTGCCGCGAAATAGGCGAGAACGAAAAGGATATCCGCGAGGCAATAAAAGCCAAGGTTCTCTCCGCAAAAGCGGGAGAATTTCTGCTGCAATGCGTTACGCAGGCGATTGTGGCCGGCACGATGCAAGCAGTGATGGCTGAGAACGCCAAAAAAGAACAGGAATTGAACAAGGCCGTGATCGAAGTCCCGCACGGCATTCTGAAGAACTGAGGTGAACGTGGTTTTCGAACAGAGGCTTCCAAGGGTTCATGCGTTCCGTATCAAGTCCGTTGTTTCGCACGATGAAATGAACGGCGTCACCCTGCTGCTGGAGGACGACCGCAAGGTGACGGTGCCGCAGAGCGTGCTATCGCGATGTCCTGTTAGTGCAAACCAAAACGATTACTATGTAGTTAATGAGCAGGGCGTCGTGTCGCTCGCGGCTCGCGCCGTATTTGAAAAATCTTGGAAAGCTGTTTCACCGGAGGTTTGATGCACGACCCATCAACACAGGCTTTTGTGATTCCGTGGCGTTGGAAGTGGCACAGTTTTGGCAAGGAGAAGCGCTGGCGCTATTGGGTTCCATTCATCACGATCTGGCACATTGACCCGGAGCGGCATATTCCCGGCCAACGATCAGATGATTCCTGCGGCTGGTTCCATCCCCCGTTGAACCAGATTCAAAGAGAAATCATAGAAACCCTCGCGCAAGATGAAGCGAGAACTCCTTGGTTCGCAGCGCTGGACGCGAAGGAGAATGCGGACGCAGTTCAATGTGAAGCGCTGGTACGAGGCGCCTTTCTGATCGTCTCAATGTGCTTGGAGAACCGCTTGGGTTGGCGAAGATGGCGATTGCGAAAGCGACCTGTGACGCTGGATGAGGCGACCAAGTGGGCCTCCGAGATGGTTCATAATTCCATCGACAACTTCCGCCACAGACTCGCCTTCAAAAGCGGATACCATTCCAACTGGTATCACCCACCGCAGCCGAATACCGTCGAAGAGGACAAGTGGTTTCGTCAGCAGGACGCGGAGAGTTTTTTCTGCGCCATCATGAGCAAGATTTTGCGCGAGCGGCGTCCCTGGTATCGCCATCCGAAATGGCATATTCTGCACTGGCGTTTGCGGATTCATTTCATTGACAATTTCAAGCGCTGGGCCTTCTCGAAGTGCTGCAAGTGCGGAAAAGGTTCTCCTGGGGATACGCGCCAGTGACGTATAACTGGAACGGGTCTGGCCCGCTTTGGTTTCGTTCAGAGAAAGATGTGTTTCATTCTGACTGCGATAGGCCCGAGAGTGACGGGTGCGCCCAATCAGCGGCGGTCACAAGTGAGGGGAGTATCAATTAGGAGGTCCGCCATGGCGAAATGGATACAAGATGCTGTAAAACGGCAGGAAGAAAAAGGCACAGTTGGTTTGTTCGGCCGCAAGGCCAAGCGCCACGGCATGAGCACGAAAGAGTACGCGGCCCACGTCATGGCGAACAAGGAGCATGAATACCCGGCCACGGTTAAGCAGGCAAATTTCGCAAGGAATGTTTCAAAGTGAGGTGAGAATGAAAGTCGGTGACGTTGTTTACCTGAAGAGCGGAAGTCCGGCTCTGACGATAACAAGAATTCAAGAGCCTTTCGGAACTATTACCGTCAGGTGGTTCGCCAAAGAAATACCGGGCGGAATAGGAGGGTGCGACTTTCCGAAAGAAAGTCTCACCAGCAGGAAAGTTAAGGCAGGTAAGTAAGGAGCATTTGCATTTGCAATGATTTTTAAGTAGTATCCGGTTTGGCAGGACATCTGACTGCCAAAGAGGCAGGAGCCCCGCACAGACACTAACCGGGCGGGGCCAGCCAACAAAATGATTGAAAGAATAACTCCTCAATGGCTCGCAGGCTTCTTTGATGGCGAAGGCTGTGTAAGCATCTATACCATCAAGCCCTCGACCCCGTTCGGCCAACTGAATGTTGAAATAGCCCAAAACGACAAAGGGCTTCTCTCCGCAATTCAGCTACTCTACCCAGAATTTAGACTTCGCCAACCCAGAAAATCTGCGGCTTGCTGGCAGTTAAAAGCTGTCGGAACTTCGGCAAAAAGATTTCTTGCCGACATATATCCGCATTCAATTCGAAAACGAGAACAGATCGGCCTAGCGTTGGATTTCATAGAAACCTTGGTTGTCCATACGCAACGGCGAGAGAGTTGCCCAAAGGAGAAATTGGCATACCGCCAAGCGTTGCACGAAAAATTGCTTGAATCGCGTCAAAGGGATTCAATAGTGATCCAATGAGCGAGTTTCAGGAGATCGGAGGGATACCATCTGATGGCAACATACCCTACCTTCAATTCGACTGATGAAGAAACCAAGAAAAGGCCGCAAGGCGATCCTAGCCTAGAATTTGAACCGGGCGAAATTAGTCCTGCTTGGTCGTCACCATATCAGCCAAGTAAGCTCAGCGAGAAGGCAGAAAACACGTTAGTAGACCTGTGCGGTGCAACCGCAAGGCGCGACTTGGCCGCGCGCAGATGGGAAGTTTGAAGACGCTTGGTCCCAAAGACTCTATTCCCGTGGTTATCAATATCTTTTACCGAGACGTGGTGGCGGCTGGGTAGCCCTCGGTTTCAGCGGCACCATCGGCGGCACAACCCGCAACAAGAAGTTCTGGGGCAACGAGACCAACATCTACGGCTGCTACGAGCAGATCATCACGGCAGCGCTATCGCGTGACATTCCCGGCGTGCAGTTCCAGGCGCGTGACCCCGAGGACGATGCCGACATCACCGCGAAGGAAGCCGCGTCCAATTATGCCCGCGTGTTCGAGAGCCAGAACGACCTGCTGGGCACCCACATGCAGATCGCCAACTACCTCTGTACCGATGGCCGGGTCGTGTTGATAACAGACCACGTTATCGACGCGCAGCGCTTTGGGCGGGAGCCCCTCAACGAGCCTGCCGAGCCCGTTGTGCCCGAAACCGAAGAGCACGTCAACAATCCCCTGCTCTACATCGTGCGCCACGGCGAGACCGAAAAGAACGCTGAGGGCAAGCTGCGCGGCGAGTCGCAGGACCCGCTCAACAAGCTCGGACGGCGCGAGGCCGAGAAGGTAGCGGCATTCCTGAAGGGCAAGAACATCAGCCGCATTGTGTGCAGCCCCGTACAGCGGAGCGTGGAGACGGCCGAATACGTTTCGCAGGCCCTTGGGGTGCCTTACGATGTTGATGACCGTCTAGCCGCCTTCGACCTGGGAACGCTTACGGGAGAGGATGCGCAAAAAAATGCCGAGGAAATACGCGAAATCTTTACCGGCGAAGAGGAAGCTCCCGGCGGAGAGAATGTCGAGGAGTTCAATCAGCGCGTTGCTTCTGCAATTCTGGACCTGCTGCGAACTCCGGGGCTACCGTTTGCCATCGTCTGTCATGATTCGGTTATTAGTTCTGTGGGCCAATTTCTGAACCCTGAGATTCCCTACGGCATTACCAACGTGCCTCCGGGTGGCGTAGCGGTGGTGGAGCAGAAAGAGGACGCCAACTACGACATGCGGCCCATCTTCCCCAAATCCACCGGCACTCAACCGGCCGGCATCAAGCGTGGCATCCCGCGTGGGCAGGAAGTCGTGGAGGTCTGCGGCAAGTTAGAGGCGAAGGTCCCCATCGTCGCGCAATCGCTTGACGAAATGGATTTCGTGAAGGTCTCCCGCGAGTTCGATGTGGCGCGGCTGAAGGCCATGTTCCCCAAGAAAGCCGACAAGATCAAGCCGGGTGGTTCCGGCGTGGCCGAAATCGAACTGGACCGCATTGCCCGCATCAACGTGTCGTTGTCGCTCGAAGCGAGCTACGTCACCGGGGACTCGCTCGTAAAGGATGTCACGCTGCATCGCATCTGGATGCGGCCCGCGATGTTTATGGAAGTGGAAGACCTCGATGTGCGGCGTGAACTGTTCGATGCGTTCCCCGACGGCGTGAAGTGCTATATGGCCGGGGACACGTTCATCGAGGCCCGCAATGAGTGCATGGATGATCACCTCACGCTCATCCAGGCCCTTCCGGGTACAGGCCAGAACCGCAAGTCCCTCATGTCCAGCCTCACGTCCATCCAGCGGCGCCTCAACAACTGGCTCGATTTGGCCGATGCCTACATGACCAAGTGCGTCCCGCACACCGCAGTGGACACGGTGCTGTTCGACGTGGACGCGCTCAACAAGACCGGCTCGAATCCGGGGGCGTTCATCCCAGTGGACTCGCGGCAGCTTCAAGGCGCAGCGGCGGGAAAGCCCATAGCCGACTCCATGTTTGTGTTTCCGACCCCCACCGGCCAGCCGTTCATGATCCAGTTAATCATGTACTTCATCGAGCAGTTGCCGCAGTTGATTGTGCACGCCTTACCGACTCTCTTCGGGTCCACGGCCAATACAGACGTTGCGAATCCATCCGGTGTCGCTCTCGAAATCCAGCGCGATCAGGCCCTCGCGACCCAGGGAACGCCGTGGCACGCCATGAAGATGGCCACCTGCAATTACCATCGCCAGGCCGTGCAACTCGCGGCCCGCTGCCGGAATGCCTCCATCCACCAAACCGACAAGAATGGCGAGGCGGTCGATATCGAAATTGACGACCTCAAGGGTAATGTGCTGTGCTTCCCGCAGGATGATGCCGGGTACTCCGAGAGTCCCGCGCAGCGTCAGGCCGCATGGAACCGCGTGCTGATGCAGGTCACCAACCCGCTCGTCATGAAACTGCTCAGCAAGGTCGCCAATATCCGGGCCGCGATGGAGTCGTTCCGCATCGGACACTTCAAGTGCTCCGAGGCCGACGCCTACGACAAACAAATGGGCGAGTTGGATGTACTGCTAGCCAGCGGCCCCGTTCCCAATCCCGCCAAGCAGCAGGCCCAGATGGCCTTCGAGCAGGCCAAGGCGCAGGCAGCCGCGAAGATGTTGCAGGGCGTCGTGATAACCCCCGAGGAGACACAGGCCCTTATGCAGATGGAAGCGGCCATCAACGCGCTGCCAGACCTTGTTTCCACGGTCCCAGTGCGCGACACAGACGATCATGCGTCGGAGGCGGAAGCGTGTCTCGATGTGATCAACGACCCGCGTGGACGCAAACTCGCCAACGGGAGTCCCGAGGAACAGGCAGCTTTCCTCAACCTTAATCTGCACTTTTCTGAGCATAAAGCAAAGGTGCCTCCGCCCGAGCCCGTTGTAAAGCCCATGAACATCAGTGGCAAGCTGAGCGACCTGCCGGCCGAATCGGTGGCGAAGGAGTTGCAGCGCCGGGGAGATACCACGGTGACGGGTTCGGACGTTTCAACGACCCGCGAATTTCAGGCCGAGCTTGAGAAATCGAAGCATCCGACCGGACCCGCCGTTCCGATGCCGATTGTTGCACCAGGACCACAAGTTTGAACCGAAAATAAAAAGGAGCTTAATAAATGGGAGCCGATATCGACACTTTGCAAGGCTTGGTAGATTCAGGAACGGGCGCAGCGCCGGAGGGCGGCACAGAGCAACTTCCGGTCGAAACGGGACTGGGGACGGAAGCCCCGCTGGAACCACAGCCGGGAGAAGGCGGGGAAATGCCCCCCGTAGAAGGGGAGGGTGCGCAACCGGCCGAGCCAGCGCCATCGCCCTTGCAGGAGGAGACGCCTCCGTTACCGGCGAATGTGTATAAGGCCATCAGGGAACTGCGCACGACGGCGCCTCAGCACGCATCGGCCCTCCGCGAACTCCAGGCCGCCTACGGGCGTTGGAAGGGCTTCACGGAAGTCTATCCGACCGTCGAAGAAGCGCGGGGGGCGCAGGCCACCATCGACGCCTTCGGAGGCTTTGACGGCCTTATGGAGATGCAGAAGTTGGGCGACCGGGTGGCCGACATTGACGACATGCTCGACCACGGCGACGGGCGGCTGATCGAGGAGATGAGCCAAGCCAGCCCCGAGGGGTTCAAGAAGCTCGTACCGGAAGCCCTCAGCATCCTCCAGAAAATGGACCAGCAAGCCTACTTCCTCGCCGTCATGCGGCCGATCTTGGACACGCTGGACGGCCAGGGCGCTACGGGAGCGTTGTCGGAAGCCCTTCAGGAACTCAAGACCGGCACCGCAGATGGAGTAGCGCGGGCGGGCGCGAAGATTCAGGCCGTCGAGGAGTGGATCAAGAAACTTCGCGGCATGGATGACGAGATCAAGAACCGCTACAAAGACCCCCGCGTGAATGAACTCCAGAAGCAGCAGGAACAGGTCCGCACCGAGAAGCGCCAGATGCTCGAACAACACGTTGGCCGCGACCTGGACAGCTACATGCGCAGTACCGTGCGGCCGGTGCTGCAAACATGGTCGAAGGGGCGCAACCTCACGGCCAAGGCCATCGAGGACCTCGAAAACGCCAGCATTGTTGAGATCGCCCGCCGGTTGGGGCCGGGGACATTCTTCGATACGAGCCTGAAAAACCTTCTTCGCCAGACCAACAGCGGTCAGGCCACCATCGACACCATCACGCGGTTTGCCAAGCCGCAGATCGACAAGGTGCGGAAAGACGCCATCAAAGCTGTGGTTGAGCTTCGCTACGGCCCAGAGAAGCCTCCGGTACGCCGTGTGGCCCCGCAGGAGCCCATCTATCAGCCGCAACAGCCTCAACAGCAGGCTCCGCGAGTTGGGGGGGGGTTGAATCCCAACAAACCCATTCCGATTGCGGTGAAGCCCAGAATCGAAGAGTTAGATATGAGTAAAGATCCCAATCAATTAATGTACATAACTGGAAGGGGATATCTCAAAGCTAACGGGAAGCTCGTCTCGTGGCGTCCAGGCCGCATCGGACCAGGAGCACCGAGGGCCTAAGATTGGGGTAGCAATCGGACAAACGATGAATGGCTTGCTCCGCCCCGAGGCCGTCTCTTGACCATCTATGGACGCGGAATATGACGCCATGATTTGCCTCGTTTAATGTATGAAATCATGGCTCGGCTGATGCCATACTTTATCGCGATTTGCGAATGCGATCCTTCGGCGACAATAATTTCTTTAACCTGCTCCTCTGTAAGTTTTGCCTTGTGGTGATCTTCTCCCCGGTGCATCAAACCGAGGTCTGAGGCGTGTAATTGATTTTGACTTTTTGTAACATATTCAAGATTCTCAGGCCATATATTATCTGTCTTAATGCCATTGATATGATTTACTTCATGTTTCTCTGGGCGGGGGCCAACAAAAGCCTCCATGACAAGTTGATGGGCAAGACGCGCAATTAAATTTCCGTCCCTTGATAATCGTACTTGGCAGTATCCACGGCTTAACCACGGTTTTATAATTCTACCTATTCGCGTATGTTTTCGGTGCCCAACGCGCTTCACCCTTCCCTTGTTTGAAACTTCGTAATATCCCTCATAGCCAACAACGGGCTTCCAAATCTCTGGAGTTGTGGTAAGATTTTCTTCGGGCATGACGGCCTCCTTCCAGGTCGTTGAGTCAAGGGCGGCTGTGAGTGTTGATGCACTTCAGCCGCTCGAACTATTCTAACACGGCAGGGCGAACAAGAAGCGAAATATCTTGCAAAATCGAGCTTCCCGCGCTACTCTTTAGCCGTCCATTTTTCCCTTCCGCCCCGGCTCCGCAGCCGGGGTTTTTAGTTGAAAAAATAATTGAAAAAAGTTGTTGACAACCGCTTGGAACAATCGTAGGCTGTACCTTCGATATGAGATTCCCGGTTATGGGACAGCGTACATGAAGCTCTTTGGTGAGCAACTGACTTGGCTCAGTGGGAGTTGGTTCAATTCCAACCATGAAGTAAAAGCTGGCCGACTTACCGGGATAAAGTTTGGGTGCTACTGAGGCGGTTACATGCTTCCTTCTAAGGAAGAGGTCGTTGGTTCGAATCCAACATCCCCCAGCCATACGGGGGATTAGCTCAGTGGTAGAGCGCTTAATGAACCCGCAGCGACTTGCACCCAATTAGGATTGACCATGGCGAGCGACGACAGATTTTATCTCTTGGAATTTCGCAATCGGCCCGTGAAGTACGGCGATATCGGATCACTCCTGAAGATTGAGGGCCTTGTGGTTGGAGGCGGAGGAGCAAAGGCCATCCTCATGTTGCCGGGATTCGAATGCCGCAAAACAAGCGAGTATGAGTTGACGGTGGAAGAATGGTCTGACTTCATCCAGCGGAGCGATAATCCAGAGATTCTGATCGGCCCAGCGAAGATTTTCCAGCGCAAGGTGCGCTATGAGATTTCCGGTTCCGTGCAACAGCGAATCTGGGCGGCTGACGGCTTCAAGTGCGCATACTGCGGCGCGAAGATGGGAAAATCTCTCATGACCATCGACCATTTTGTTCCGTTGGAACTGGGCGGAAAAAATAACGCGAGTAATTATCTTACAGCCTGCAAGCCGTGCAATAAAGACAAAGGCTCGGAAGACCCCGAGACATGGTGCGCACGCCGGGGCTACGATTTCAACGCAACCAAGCGGTATTTGGAACTAAGAAGTTTGTGAGATTGGCCTCTACTGAAGAGGGTTACATGCCATGCCGGTCGTACCGGCCCCCCTCCACCATCCTTGCGGGGGGGAGGCTTTTGAGCCTTAGCAAAGATACCACCTTCGACTTGAGGCCATAAGATTTGCGGATACCTGGCAGTTTACATGCGCTTGCAAGGTGCAATGCTGGTTCGAATCCCGCCATCGGGCTTGCCTGGTGCCACCCATTGGTGAGGGTAGACACTGCCTAACTTTCCGCAATTAGAAAGAGGTAATCCATGGAAACCGGCATCACCAAGAATCAAATTTTGAGTGACCTGAGCAAGTCTCCTCACGGCAAGTTGGAAGAGTACATTCCGGTGACCCAGGAGGCCGCCCGGCGGGAGCCTGAATTTTTGAGCCACCTCATTGCGTGGAATCAACTGAAAGGCCAAATCCGTGACTCCAAGGTGGCGCTGCCGGTCATCTCGCTCTGCTCGCCCGAATTTACCGACAGCGATTTCATCGAGAACTCGCTCGCGCATGTGGCGCTACAAGGACCGCGTGAACTGGAGCGGGCTTTCCGGTTTGCCCTGGAGCTTCGCAAAACTCATCCGTGGCCGGGGCGCAGCAAGACGATTCGCAGTCTGCAAGGGCTCATCGGTGATTACCTGCACAACCGGGAAGCCAACTGGCACCGCTGGGAGCGGGCTGCGGTTCAGCACCGGCAGACCCTCAAGGCACTCTACGCTCTCGCGCATGTAAAGCCGTGCCCGCTGGCAGATGCGATCTTGTTCGGAACGTCGAAGAAGCACCCCGACAAGATGCCGGTCCCGAAGGGCAGTATCTTCGACATCATCACGCACTTGAAGGACATGACCCCGATAGAGGCAGCCGGGGAGATCATCGGCCGCAAAATTCCTTTTCTGGTGGCCGTCGGAGCGCTCGGGAAGATGGCCAAGGAAACGGACCTTGTTTTGGCGCTCATCAACGGCATGACACCGACTGAGTTGGTCACGAATACGAAGATGCTGGAAAAACTCGGCATCAAGACGAATCCGGCGTTGCGTGGCGCCTACGAAGCCGCAATCGCGAAGGCGGGAACCAGCAAGAAGGCCACCTTCAAAACCACCGTGGCGGCCGATGCGGTCGAGGATGAGGGCCTCAAGGCGAAGTTGCAAGCCCTTCAGGAGAAGCAGATCAAGACGCTCGGAGGGGTCGAAGGCAACTGGGCCGTGTTGGGCGACAAAAGCGGGAGCATGAGCAGCACCATCGAAGCCTCCCGCCAAGTTGCGGCGACGTTGGCCAGAATGGTGAAGGGGAACGTCTATTTGGTGTTCTTCGACACCTCTCCGCGCTTCATCAACGCAACCGGAAAGACCTACGATGAACTGCTCAAGGAAACCAGCAAGGTTCGCGCTGATGGGGGCACCTCAATTGGGGTGGCACTGCAATATCTGCTTGATGCGAAGCTGGAGGTGGATGGCATCGCGGTAGTATCGGATGCGAAGGAGAACCAGAACCCGGCATTTACGGCGGTCTATGCACGCTATGCGGAGTTTGTCGGGAAGCAGCCTCCGGTGTACCTCTACCGCTGCGGGCCGGAATATCGAAGCCATCTCATTCCGCGACTTCGGATGCTCAATGCCACGTCGTTCCGGTTCTCGGGCGACATGGACTTGCAGGACAGCATGAAGCTGGCGGAACTGGACTTGCAGGAATTCGTGCTGGGGGACAGCATCGACCACTATGCACTGCCGAATCTGGTCCAGACCATGCGGGTTAATCGCTATTCAATTCTGGACGAGATCATGGCGGTGCCGCTTGTGACACTGAAAGAAGTTTTCAAATCTGAGAGAAAGGAGGCAGTCTATGCTGGAGAGATATCAGTCGTTTGACAAAGACCGGCTGACGCTGGACGAGCTTGTGGAGTTGTCGGCCTTCGGACGCTCGATTCGTTCCGAATACGAAGCGCTGAACATCCCCGAGCCCGAATTTGTTGACATTCAGTTGAAGGCCCTGCGCCGGGAGATCACGGTCCGCAACGCCGACGCGCTCGAAGCCGAACTGCGGAAGATCAACGCCCGGTTGACGCAGCTTGCCACTCCTGAAGAGCGGCGCGAAGCTCTGCGCAAGCAGAAGGCGGAGATCGAAGACAAGCTCAAGGGAGTCGCATAACGGTGAAAGTTCCCAAAACAATCCCCTGGAGGCTAAGGCTCACGCGGAAGCTCATCAATCAACTCCGAGCCTTGGCCCACCAGGACGGCCGCAAGGAAACGGATTATACCCGGCTGGTTCTGGAAGATCATGCACGCTTAATGCAGGGCCAGCCGGCCTACACCAGCCTCCGCGATAAGCTGACTATTTCAAAATCCTCTTGACATCCAAAACCAATTCAGTTAGAACTTGTCCTAGCTGGCGAGATCGGCTAATCCCTCGCATGGGATTTTAATCCACCGGCAATGAACGTGATTGTCGGTGACCCACCAAGGTCACCTAATCCCAAAAAGAGGTGACACATATGCCATCACCCGTATACGAGTCCGCAGTGGAGGCTCGGTAAAACAGGTCTCCTAAAAGCTCACTGTATCGGGAAAGGTCTCCGGGGGGAGATAATTCCGAGGAAACCAATGGAAATCAGCGACAAAGAAATCGGATATTTGGCTGGGATGCTAGATGGCGAGGGCAGCGTCATGCTTTACCGCAATAGCGGTGACGGCGTGATTAGGCTCGTCATCCAGCCGGTCACAAGCACGAATGCGCTGATCTCCGAGAAGGTTCAAGATATTCTGCGAAGGGCGAACATCTATTTCGGCGTGGTTCATACGAAGCCGAATATCGAAAAGGGATTTCGGGGTTCATGGGCTGTGCAGATTCGAGTTATCGCTGCACAGAAAAAATATATCCAATTGATCGAGCCCGTGGCCGTCGCCAAAGCAGAACATCTACGTCTGGCCGGCATGTTTTTGAAGGGTCGGGTACATACCCAGAGGGGTCGGCATATGAGGCCGAACCGTGCCGAGGACGAACTTCTGATGGCGCGAGTCAAGGAACTTAACTCGCGTGGCTTGGGTTCCGTAACGACTGTGCGTGAGCCTGTGGAAACACAGAAGATCCAGTCTGAGCTGTTCGGTGACGAACAGAGTGCGGCAGAAATGACCGCACCTCAGTTGAAGAAAGATGATATAGTAATCAACTGAGTAACAACACTGATTGAACTTGATGCCTTTGCTAAGGATATTCCTGATCTTATCCAATTTGACAAGACACTCTACACGGTATTTAAGACTAAGGCAACAACCATCCCGGTCTCCTTCACGACCGCAGCGGGTGGCGTAACCCGTCCGTCTTTCCGCGTTCCCTTGAGGATTCAGGCAGGGGCCGCCATCGCGCAGGGGACCGGCAACGCCGATTCTCTGGGCCGTGGGACGGGCAGCCAGTGGGCCGGTTTCGCGCTGGCTCCGGTGTTTTACTTCTCGGTCTGTGAAATCACCTTCCTGGCCCGCATTGCGACGGAGGGCCGCAAACGCGGACTCTTCAACGTGCAGGCGCAGGAACTGAAGAACACTTTCCAGCAGGCCACGCAGGGCCTCGAATCGCTGTTGCAGGGCGATGGGTCGGGAACTCTCGACACTATCCCCACCACCGCCACCATCAACAACAACACGGGGTCGGGGCAGTCAACAAGCTCCATTGTGGGCCTCAACAACGCCTTCCAGTTTGCCGACCAGCAAGTCATTCAGGTGTTCCCGAGCGTCGGCGGCTCCAGCCGGGGCAGCTTCACGATCTCCTACGTGGACCCTGTTGCCCAAACCATCTACAGCGCTGGCGCATTGCCAAGCGGCACAACCACCGGCGACTACCTCATGGTGGCCGGTACCAGCGGTGCAGCGGGCAGTTCCATCCTAGGACTCCGGGCTTGGCAACTCAACTCAAACGCCGGCAGCATCGGCGGGCTCAGCCGCGCCAGCTATCCGGGCCGTCTCAGCACGCCCACCATCAATCTCAACGGCGCCTCCATCAGCACATTGACCCCCTTCCGCGCCCAGACGTTGCTCTTGCGTGCATTGGGCAAGGACAACGCCGCACTGCAAAGTGCGATGTGGTACTGCGGGCCTGACCAGGCCATGCAGATCGCTTCGCTCTACCTCAACGTGCTGTCGGCACGCCGCGAGGATACCAAGGGCGATACGACTCCCGACATGACCCAGCGCCACTGGCCTGCCACTTGGGGCGGATTCGACCTGATGGTGGGCATGAACGCACTGCCGGGACGGCTGGACCTGTTTGCGCCGAGTACCTGGTACATCGGTGAGATGCTGCCGCTCGAACTGTACGACTTCGGCGGGGGCATGACGGTCGCGCCGGTACCTGACATCAGCGCGGGAGGTTCCTACCTCACCAGTTCGATGTTTGCGTACGTTGCGAGTCTCAATACGGCCAACTCAAATGTTCGCGCTGGCGTGTATGTAAGTTCGGCAGCGCAGCCGTCTATCTGAGTGATTCTAACGCACTTAGCTATTGCAGAATCTTCTTGTATCATGGTCGCCTTTATGTTATGTTCCATATAGAGGTGACCATGAACAAGACGAAGGCGTGTAGCAAATGCGGGAAAGTTCATAACGATTTTCCGCCTAATGTCAACCACGGAACATTCTGCAAGGCGTGCTGGAATGAATATCACCGAGGCTGGTCTCGACGCAACAATGCAAAGATTGCCGATTACGCACGGAGACGATATCGAAAGCTCAAGACGCACGAGCCTGAGAAACTCCGGGCTTATCAGAGAATTTCTAATCTCAGCCACAAAGGCGTCACCGTCCAGTGGTATCGCAGTAAGTTTGAAGAACAAGGTGGTGCTTGCGCTATCTGCGGCGATGCCGAGACGAACGCAAGAAACCAATATGGCCCAATTTCAAGCCTCTCGATTGACCACGACCACGGATGTTGCCAAAAGCAATATCACTGCTGCGGGAAGTGTGTGCGCGGATTGCTCTGCGGGAAATGCAATCGAAGGTTGGAGGCCATTGAGGTTCACGGCTGGCTTGAAAAGGCCCTCGCCTATCTCGCCAAGTATCCAAAGCGTGAAAGGACTCCTGGCGAAGTGGCTCCCCTTTTCAATCCTCCGCAGGAAGCTCCCAAGCCCGTATCAGCCGAGCCGACGCTCTTTGACTAACTGGTTCGATCTGAGCTTCGCACCTAAACCTTTTGGAGGAAACACATGAAGAAACTGAATCTGCTTGACGTACTCAACCACCGATGGGAGTACCAAGGCCCACGGGAAATCTGCGGCGCCGGGTTCTCGACGGCCCCGCCCCTTCCGGCCGGGATTTCGGCGCTTCCGGCGATTCTCTATAACCAGACCATGGCGGCCGTCACTGCCACCATCAGCACCACCACGCTCATGACCGCTCCGGCCAACGGCACCTACCTGATTGCGTGCCAGGGCACCACGACCGTCCTGGGCAGCGGCGCCTCGTCCAGCCTGGGATACCACACCGTCACGGCGGGCTTCACCGATCCGGTCGGGTCGGCGCAGACGTTCCAGATTGGCGTGATTACGCTGGGGACCGGCTCCAACTACAACGGCGTCCTGGGGAACTGCCCGTACACCACCGGCCCCGGTTTCGCCATTGTGCGCTGCAAGGCGGGCTCCGCCATCACCATCGCGACCGTGCTGACGGCAGCCGGCGGGTCTCCTGCTCCGAATCCCAACATGGCGCTCACCACCATCATCATGGCGCTGGGCACGTAAGGCTGCGGGGATTCTGATGCGTCCGAGGGGTGGTGCGAGCCACCCCTCAAAACTGCTTTGCAACGCTCCTGCCATGTGCTACCCTATGCGCGTGAAAACCTATCTGCCTATTGGCATCCTGATGGAGAAGGAGAGCCGTAAGTGACTCAACTCCAAGCTCCATTCCCATGGTTCGGCGGAAAATCAAAAGTTGCACAATTGGTTTGGGAACGGTTTGGAAACGTCCCCAATTATGTCGAGCCATTCTTCGGAAGCGGGGCTGTTCTTCTTGGTCGCCCTACGTTTCCACACACCGAAACAGTAAATGACCGGGACTGCTTCATAGCAAACTTCTGGCGTGCCTTGCAAGCTCAACCAGAGGAAGTGGCTCGATATGCAGATAATCCGGTCAACGAGGCCGATCAACACGCCCGACATCTGTGGCTGATTCAGCAGACTGATTGGGCTGAGCGCATGAAGACCGACCCTGATTATTTTGATGTGAAGATTGCGGGGTGGTGGGTATGGGGGCAATGCGTTTGGATTGGTTCGGGCTGGTGCTCGGGACTTCGCCAGCTACCTCACCTCGGGGATGCGGGTATGGGCGTGCATCGCCAGCGACCTCACCTCGGGGACGCGGGTAAGGGCGTGCATCGCCAGCGACCTCACCTCGGGGACGCGGGTATGGGCGGCATCGCAAGCGACCTCACCTCGGGGACGCTTTCTCGGGCGCATCTGATTGCTTACATGACGGAGCTTGCCAACCGACTGCGCTGCGTGCGGGTATGCTGCGGCGACTGGAGCCGTATCTGCGGACCTTCGCCAACCGTCAAGCATGGCATTACGGGTGTTTTCCTCGATCCTCCATATTCCGATGATGCGGAAAGAACCGAAGGACTTTATTCTGCCGAAGACCTGAGCGTGGCTAAGGAAGTTCGCGAGTGGGCCTTGGAATGGGGAGAAGACCCGCGCATGAGAATCGCCCTTTGTGGCTATGAGGGTGAGCACGTTTTTCCAGAAACTTGGGAATGTGTTCATTGGAAAGCACGCGGCGGTTACGGCTCCCAAGGCGATGATGACGGGGTTGGCCGACTTAATTGCGGCAGGGAAAGAATTTGGTTTAGTCCGCACTGCCTGACAACAACTCTCTTTGCCAGAACTGAGGCGATGCGGCAATCTTGCATCGAATACGACGGGCCGGACAAAATTGGAGCACTGACCGGCGAATTGGACGCAATGGTAGAATTGGAAATGCTCAAGGAGAAGACGCAGTAATGCACCTTCCTAAGCACTACAAGGACTTCGTAGAAAACTTTGGTGGCACGACCTACGGCAAGCCGCGATTCAAGCTGATTTGGGGCAGCACGCCCGATGGCCAGTTCGCCATCCCCGATTGCTTCTTCTTCCCCTACAAGGATGCTTGGGTGCTCGCGGAATTTCGACCGCCGCAGGACTTCGGCCCGAAGTGCGATTGGGACGGCGCTCAATTTGGCGAATTTCCAAGTGGAGGGGGTTACGTGCCGCTGGAGTGTTTTCGCCATGAGATCAAGGGCCGCAAGGAGCCGGACATGCTCGACAGCGAATGGCTCAACAAGGAAGTTCTGGGCCGCATCATGTTCCTTCACCTGCGCCATGAGCACGACACGATGAAGCAGCGCCTCAGCGTGTACAAGGAAGCGGAACTGGCGAAGGAAGAAGAGAAGGTCCGAGTCATTGCCGACCGCCTGCAAGACGCCTTCCCGCAGTTCGGAGACGCCTGCTCGTTCTCGGGCCAAGCCAACGTCAACAGCGCCCTCAAGCAGAAGATGGAACTCATCGAGAAGCGCATGAAGTTCGTGCGGGACTTCCGCAAGCGCATTCCGCATGGCCGCAGCATCGTGCCGAGCGGCCTCATCCAGCCGGTTGGCGGGGGAGTGTTGCAGTAAACTTATTTGCTTTGATTCGATTGTAAGCGTATAACTATCAAAGAGCCGGGACCACCGGCCAATCTAAACTCCCAGAGAGGAGCAGCAATGCCCGAAGGACAAGCATACGACGCCAAGATTGTACCGCCTAGCGCAAGCGTTCAGCAGCAGGAAAGAGTTTTCACCCGCGACAAGAACCTCACCGGCATCCAGTTCACCGACCTCAGCCAGCATCCCTACGCCAACCGCAAGCCGGACTATTGGGTGCATGTCTACAACATCTCGCACCGCGAATTCCATGTGACGCGGCCACCGCACTGCCCCAACATCCGCATTCCGGCCTGCCCGGACGATGAGCCGTACATCCTCGCGATCAAGTTCCCCAACATCACGCACCTCAAAGACATCCGTGCGGAGAGCGGGGAGACGGACCTCATCCCGCAGTACGGCGAGAGAATGGCAATGGACATCATCAACCCGTCCAACCTGGGCGTGGATATGTGGGCGCAGCCGCCTGCCGATCAGGCGTGGCTCGACGGTGGCAGCGACGACCTCAGCCGGCGCGGAGTGTTCTGGACCATCAACAATCCGCCGACCCGCGAGGAACTCACCAAGGCAAAACAGCGCATGGAACAGCACTATCATGCGTTGATTGAACGCGCAAACCAAATTTCACAAGACCCGCAGGCACCCAAAAACGAGATTTCTCCTGAAATGCACAAAGCAGCGGATTACTTCCAAATCTCCCCTGGCTGGCACAGTCATCTGGCTACGCCGGAGTTTTGCGAGAACTGCGGCGAGCAAATCCGACCCGGTGTGGCCTTCCACATGAACCAGTCCATCGGAATGCTCTGCATTCGCTCGTGGGAAAAAGCCGTCAACGCTGGCGTGAAAAAGCTGGAGGACGTTCCGGCCTCTCATCGAGGAGATTGGTGGAGAGCCGCTCGCGAAGTTGAAGAAATGGGAGAACTGGAAGCCAAGACGCGGCCGAGCAAGGCGAAGCAGCAGTAAGAACCGTCTGAGGACCAAATATGGGCGCGTTCCCCACCATCGAGGACTATTGCATTAGGCTACGGACTTACGTGGGCGACACCTTCGCCGGGACAACTGGAACCCCCGGCGAGGGCCGCGTTCTGACGGATTCGCACCCGTCGATCCTACCCCTTTTGAACGAAAGCATCTGGCAGCTTCAGCGCGACCTCGAAAATACCGGCTTCATGGCGAACCGTCAGGAAGTTGTCATCTACAACATCCCGGTCATCAGCGGAGCCAACGGTCCCGGCAATCCCGATCCTGCCGCGCAGCAGGCGCTCAGCTTCAGCGGCTTCTTTGACGGCACCAACACAACCGTCACCCCTACGCTTCCGACGAACCTCATCACGCCGCTCTATATGTGGCAGCGCAACAGTAACAGCAATCTCCCGTTCGGACACTTTAAAGAAACCACCACCGGCATCCGCAGCGATTACCAGAGTCAATTCCTTGGCGAATGGGAGTGGCGCAACAACACGATCTACTGGAACGGCTCGACACAACTGTGCGACATCCGCTTGCGCTATTCCTGCACGTCCATCGTCTACACAAGCGCGATATGGCAGCCTTCGACCTTTCCGCTGACGGCGCTTCCGTTTCTGGAGGACGTGCAGCCGCTTGCGGCGTGGGCGGCGTACAAGTACACCAAGGGCAAGCCCGGAATGCTTGATGTCGATTCCTTCAAAGAGGACTACCAGCAGGCGATGCTCGGCATGGCCAACCGCATCGTGCGGGCGAAGCAGGCCGCTCCCGTTGTGAGAGAGTCTTACGGGGATGAGGCCGGGATCATGGAATGGGGAGTTTAGTAAAGTCTAAGGAGGCAACATGGCATGGATAAAGAGTGACCCAAAGAGAATGTCAACGGCCCGCAAGCCGCGAGGGAATTCATCGGGCTTTGCCTCACGCGCCAGCCAGGCCCGTGAAGGTGCGGCCGATGAAGGACTGCTGGCCAGCATGACCCGTTCCAGCGATCAACCGCTGCCGGCAGAGGAGCGCGACCGGCAGACGCCTGAAATCCCCGGCGAGATTGGGCGGCTGATGGGACGCGGCGCGGAGCCGGAAGAGTCCGAGGAACCCATGCCTCCTCCCAGCAAGAGGCGTTTTTCAGCCATGGGCCGCAGCACGCCGCCCATGAGTTTCAGTTGAGGAGGGCGCAATGGCGCTAATCGACGTTGATGTATTCTGTGCGGGTTGCGGAAAGCACATGGGAGTGCGGAAGGCGGAACACACTTCTCCACCCGCCATCAAAGGCTGCTGCCCGGTATGCTTTCCCCCGGCATCGGGGCCTCTTGAGCCGCTCTATCCTGAGTTGGCCGTGAAGGCGGAAGCGAAGCCACCTGAGAAAGCTCCCCCGGAGCCCGAGAAACCGGAAGTGCCAGCGCCAGCGGAACCGTTGCCACCTCCACCGCCGCAGCCGGACGCGGCCGGTGTGATGCGCGGTCCGAAGCCGGAAGTCCATCCACCCGAGGAGCCAGCGGCGGAGGCGCCAAAAAACGAGCCCGCCTCGGCGTGAAGCTGCACCGTTGCGCCGAGAACCTGCTCATCTTCCATTGTCCCGGCTGCAATTACGGGCACGCGGTAAGGGTAGGGGGTGAAGGGCCAGTTTGGGAATGGAACGAATCCATGAGCGTGCCGACGTTCTACCCGAGCATTGTGGTGCAAGCCTCGCAACCCCAGCTTCGCTGCCACAGTTTCGTCAGCCAAGGCAAGATTCAATTTCTGGATGACTCGTTTCATGAGCTTCGAGGAAAGACGGTTGATATTCCTGATTGGGAACCGTAAAAAGTGGCTAGAAAACCGCAGCCCCCAGCCCGAGAGTTTACCCTTCAGTCATTTGGCGGGTTATACACTATCGCTGACCCCCGCGTGCTCCCAGCCGGGGCTAGTCCACTATGCTATGACGTAGATTTTACCATTCAGGGCCTCACCATAAGACCCGGACTGACCGTCCCGGTCACCCTTCCGTCCGGCACCGCAGCCTATCAGTGGATCAAGGGCATGAGCCTGCCGGGTGGCCTGCAACAGACGCTCTTTCAGGACAGCACCGGAAATCTCTTCTACGAGAACCTCGCCATTCCGGGCATCCTGACCAAGTTCTACAGCGGCATCCTCAATAGCGCCCGTGCGTTGTCGGCTACGTTCCCCAACGCTGAGTTCATCGGACTCTCGAACCTTGTTTCGGGAGTAGACCAGCCCCGGCAGTGGAACGGGACCAACCTTGACCGCATTTCGCAGTGCGGGCCGGGTGCGGGGCCATCTGTACCGCCGCAGGCGCCACCGGCCACCTACGGCGTGCAGTCCATCATCCAGCCCTACAGCACGCACGTCATCGACAGTGCGGTTTGGGGAGCGTACATTGACGAGTACAACGCGCCGCCCTCCGCCAATTCGCTCTGGATCATGGGCGGACCCGGCGTCGGGGCAATCTGGCTGGGGGATGTTAAAATCGGGGACAACATCTACATCTCCGGCATGGGAACGCTGGAAGGCCAGAATCCCAACGGCACTTATACCGTTGCGGGAACCGGGTTTTTTACGGACGCCACCGGCACGAAGCCCTACATCCTGGTCACAACCAGCATTGCCGTAAGCGACTTTGCGCGGGGAACGGCGGGCGGGACATACCGCAAAACATCAGCCATCCTCACCATTACCAATCCCATCCCGGCGCTCAGTGCCACCATCGGCGGCAACCTGACGATCTCGGGGGCCAGTCCGAATCAGTGGAATGGCGTCTGGGAAATCCAGTTTACGCCCACCCTCGGGCAGTTGCTTGTGCAGGCCACCGCGTTGCTGTCCAACGTCGCCACCTACACCTACGCCATTGCGTCCGGCGAGGCCCCCGGCTGGCAGGCCGATAACGCCTACGTGCTCGGCTGCACCATTGTGGATCAGTACGGCCACGTCTGGCAGGTCACTGTGCCTGGCACCAGCGGCGGCAGCATCCCGGCATTTCCGGCCAGTCCCGCACCCGGCGCTACGATCTTGGACGGCACCTCGCCCACCCAAGTCACCTGGACTTATCAGGCTGGGGCCGTGGTGACCGTAACGGTGTACGGTACTTCCAACGGAAACGGAATTTTTAATGTCGCCAACGCCACCATTACTTCGGCAACATCGACCACGTTCACGACTACCATCCCCTCCCCAAACTTTGCGGCGGCAGGAGAAGCCGGAAACGCCATATCGGGCTCTGCCAACGTCATCGTCATCGACCCCGCACAGAAAACCCTTAATACCGGCTCCCCCGGAACCGATCCCATCTATGGAAACGCTTCCGCAGGAGGCTTAGTAGTGCCCCCCGCCACCGGAAACGTGGCCGCAGGACAGCGATATGCGATCTGCATGTTCCTGAGCCGCAGCGGCAACATCACCCCCGCGTCTCCTCCGGTGAGCTTCTATACGACAGGCCAGTCAACCCAACTGACGTTCCAAAATATTCCTATCGGGCCGCCTAACGTCATCGCACGCATCATCGCGATCAATGCAGCTAATGCTGGAATCGCCGGCCCCTACTTCTGGGTGCCCACACCCGTAACGGTGCCAGGGACGCAAGCGACCCTCGGAGCCGCGATCACCTACGACGCCACCATCATCAACGATAACGTCTCGACCTTCCTCGGTCCCATCAACATCTCCGATCCGGTACTGCTGGACTCGATAAACGTCACCGAGGCCGGCAATAATACGCAACAGCAGCGTGAAATCGGGGAGTTCGCCAAGTGTGTGAATTATTTCGGGCGCGGCTTCTACATCGGAGAGCGGGTCAAGACGGATAACTTCGTCAACGTCACGTTCGACGGCGGAACGGTGTCGGGTCTCCCTGCCGGATGGACCGTCAGTCCCAAACTCGCCTACGACATTTCGGTAGTGCCGTCGCCCATTGTGAATACTTCGCTCTACATCAAGAACATCGCGACTCCCAAAATCGTCCAGGCGGTTTCGTATTCGGCCACAGCCGCATCCACCATCACCGCTGCCTTCGGGGTATCTCCGACGCCTGGGAACACCATCGTATTTCTTTTGACGGGTCATAATCAGGTAGGAGGGTATCCTTCCCAGACCGGGCTCATCACCCAGACCAATAAGACGGGCGCCTACTGGAACAGCGCCATCTACACCCGCACCGTGCAGGCAGGCGACTCCGCAAGCTGGACACTGAGCCTCGGTGGCACGCAAACCGGGTTTTCAACGCTGGCGATGTACGAATTGCCCGGTACGCCAGTCGTCACTGCGGCCAGCGGTGAAATCACTTCGGGGAGCATCACGACCAACGTCATTACCCCCACCGGAACCAGCATCGTTCTGGCGAATTTTATCATCGACAACGGCACCTATGCCGAAACGGTTAAACTGAGTCCGACAATTTATTACGTGGACCAGATTGAAAGCACTTACTCTTTCAACGCGAATGTCTATACGGTAACGGGCTCCGGGGCGAGCCTTCCCACCTCCGCCATCACCCTTACCGCAACGCCCTGGACTCCCGTTCTCAACCCCGTCTGGACAACGATTCTGTGCTCTTACGGCCCGACCGGGGTCACCATCAACCCCACCGGAACCACTCTCCCTAATATGCTGGTGCTCTCGCAGGGCGCGGCGCTGGATGCCTACTCAGAGGCCATCATCCAGAGCAATACGGCCTACAGCGTCAGGGTCACGGCCTCAATCCCATCGGGGAAGACGAGCGGCAGTCTGGTGGTGGAACTCTATTCTCCCTCGCTCGATGCCAACTGGCCTTTCACAATTCCGTTCGCGTCCATGAGCACGTCGGTGAAGGAGTTTACGGCCACCTTCTCCAATCCGCAATGGTTACCCGTCCCATCTGACCTCCAACTCCGCGTGTATCCGCTCAACATGGCCGTTGTAACCGACGTGCTTGTGGACCGCATCGAAATCTATCCCACTACGCAACCCGTTTACGCGCAGCAATGCGCGGTCAGCTACGCGGAGTCCTATGAGGCGGTGGACTCGATTACGGGGGTCATCGACACCTCCAACTTCACTGCGGAACCACAGACCGACATCTTTGTGTTTCTCGAAACGCTCTACATCAAGACGGCCACCAAGACTTTCGCCATCGCCGCCGCAAACCAGAGCGGCGAGCCGTCAAGCTGGGAGATCAGAGAGGTTTCCAATACCATCGGGGAGTGCGGACCGCTGGCGAGCGATCTCGGTGAAGAATACAGCCTCGATGCGTGCGGATTGGGAGTGTTCCTGTTCGACGGCGGCAATCACATCAAGATCAGCCAGGAAGTGCAGTCCATCTGGAACGCCATCTACAAGCCCGCGCTCAACACGATCTGGCTCCGCAACGACATCACCAACAAGCGCATCATGGTGGGAATCCCGCTGCCCACCCCGAATCAGTGGCTCCCGAATGCGCCTGTCAACGCCACCCCGACCAGCCCCAACGTCATCCTGATGTGCTCCTACCTGGGACTCGACACGGGTCTCCAGATTGCGGAGGGGCCAAGCATTGTCGTGTCGGCATTTGCGGGCCACCTCATCTTCAAAGAGGGCCATCGCAAATGGACGTTGTGGACGATTCCCTCACCGTTGGGGAACTTCATTCCGCGACCGGACGGCAGCACCCAATTCTGGTTCGGCGGCAACTTCAACGGCGAGATATACGAACTCGATCCCACCAACACTACCGACAACGGCGCGGCAATTCCCGAGACGTACTGTACCAATGGATTTTCGGATAAGATCACCAATGAAACTTTGCAATTAGGCGATGTGCGGAAACTCTATCAGTACGGCCTCGCGAAGATTGAAGGCTCGGGGCAGTGGAATGTGAACTTCTACCCGGAGACTTTGGCAACGCCGTACATGGCGACCCAAGCGGCCTTCAACCTCTACAACCCGGCGCTTGATGATACTAATTTCCCTATTGCCCAGAACGGCAACGCGATGTTCATCGAGTTCACGGTGGACGGAAACGTGGGTAGCTGGTTCCAGTTGGAAAGACTCGTCATTTTTGTCTGTCGTGATCCTTGGTTGCCAATTAGCGGAGTGTGATAATGACCGGATTTCTGTTCCCTGATGCAGCGAACTTTATGCCCAAAGGAGAAGAGCAAAGAAGACAAGCGTACAGCGAAACCAAAGAATACGCTCGTCGAAACACTCAATTGTATAGAATGCGTCATCCTGACAGAGTTAAAGCCCAACAGCAAAAACGATATTGGGAAAATAGAGAAAGGGAATTGAAAAGGACAAAGGATTATCAGGATGCCCACAGAGAACAGCACCGGAGGGTAAATAACAAAAGAACGGTCGGATTAAAGACTGAAGTGCTTACGCACTATGGCCCTTTTGGAATCCTGAAATGTTCTTGGCCAGGATGCCCCATCGACGATTTGGATATGTTGAGCTTGGACCATATCAATAATGATGGCCATGAGCATCGAAAAAAGACAAAGGGAAAGGGCGGAGGAGATATTTATCGGCTACTAGTCAAAGAGGGTTTCCCGAAGGGATTCCAGACACTTTGTTGGAACCATCAAATTAAAAAGGAGCTTGTCAGAAAGCGGGCCTTGATGGAGAGACCAGTCATAACGCGCTAAAACATATTTTCTTCATGCCAGTCAGTTTGTGCGATAATCGCGGGTTAGTAGGAGATTTTTATGTCATGGCTAACGAGCATTCTTGGTAATCCCGCTGCTGTGCAGTCAGCGCAGGGCAATCTGAACGCCGTTATGGGAGCGGAGGGCCTCACCCCGGCAGGGCAAGGAATTCTGTCTGGTATTTTGCCCACCTTGCAGCGCCAAGCGACCGGCGGTGCTCCCGGCTTCGGGCCGACCGGACTCGCCACCATGCAGAATCAAGCGCTTTCGGGCGTGGCTGCCAAGACCGGGGCGAGCGCTGAAGAAGCCCGACTGCGGGCGCTGCGCAGCAATAATCCTGCCTCTCTCAACGCAACCGGCGTAGCGATTGCGGGCGAAGGTGCGCGGGCAGCCGGTGGAACGCTTCAGGACATCCTCGCGCAGAACGAAATGCTCAAGGCCAAACAGCAGGAAGCCGCGCTCCGTCAGACCGGCGAAATTGGGACGAGCGACATCAACGCGGGCCTGAAAGCTATGAGCGAGGCCCCCGGCGCACTCGAAGCCATGCTGAAAGCGCAGTCGGCCCCGGCCCCGTGGATGAGCGGCCTGAGCAACTGGTTCAATCTGGGCGGGCAGGCACTTGGCGACGTAGCCAAGGCAGCGGCGCTCTGAGGGTGATACGATGGCAGAAACGCGGGGACCCACGAAAGAAATGACGCTCTACGATCTTCTCGGCATCAGCAATCCCGAGGAGGAGCAACAGCCACCGCCATCTACTGCGGCCCCGGAGATTTCAAGCCTGAGGATGCCCGCTCCCATCGGAATCCCGTCCGTTTCCACTGCCCCGCGAGTTGGAGTGCCCGACAGGTCAACGCCCTTCATGGCCCCCGGAGCCAGCCTCACGAATGCGGTTTTCCCAACAGTCCAGCAACAGGTTGGCAGACGGCCCGTCTCAAGCGTGCTTCCGAGTGTCGAGTTGCCCAAGTCCGGGCCAGCGCCCCTTACCCCCTCAATGGGCATGATGTCGCCGCAAGACCGTTCGGAAGGCCAAGCAGCCGGAGGCCCCGTAGCGGCTCCCCGTTCACGCCTTGACCGTTTCGGCCACATCGTCGGGGAAGTTGGCAAGGACGTTGGAGTAGCGGCCGGGAGCATGTTGCTGCCCGCTGTGATGCCTTGGATACCCGGCACCCCACAGCATCAACGGATGGAGGAAAACGCACAGAAACGCCGGGATGAAGCCGACATCGCAAAGCGGGAAGGGGAAGCGCGTATTGGACAGATTGGGGCGCAGACCGGCGAGGAACAGGCGGTTACCCGTCAAAGAGGGCTTGAATCGGATGCCCTTGGACGGCGGGCGAAGGATATAGCCGATTACATGGCCGCGCATCCTAACGCAAGCCAACTGGATGCGGAAAAGGCGGTTGAATCCGCGCTCAGCCCTACCTCCGTTGAGAAGCCAATGACGGTGAAACCGGGAGAGTCGATTTACGACCCGACAACCGGAAAATTTACCACAGTTCCCGGCACTACCCCCGAGGCATTTGAGCGCAGCGAGATTGTCGGGCCGGACGGCAAGCCGATGCTGGCCAATTATGATCGCGCTAAAGGGAAATACTTTGATCTGAACGGAAATGAAATCGCTGGCGCAAAGCCGTATCAGAAAGAACCGAATGAGCCCAAGCCAACTGCGGGCATGGTAGGTGGGAAGCCAGCTTGGGGCCAATACGTTCAAGGAAAGGGATGGCTTGACCCGAATACAGGACAGCCAATTCCGGGCTTCCAGCCGCCTCCGTCATTCGCTGAGACGGGACTCTATGAACCGACTGAGGTCAATGTCGGCGGAAAGCTCCAGCCGGGGAAGTTTGATCGGCGCACCGGAAATATCACTGTGGCCAACGTCGCGGGCGGAGGCCCCGTCGCCATCCCGCACGCGGTCGAGGGAGAAATCAACAAAATCATGGACACGGCACGGGGAGCCGATACGCGCTATGGCGTGATGATCGACAACGAGAAGCCCGCACTTGCCGGAAATCAGCAGGCCATGATTAACATTCTTGCGAACCATATGGGCATGACGCAAGGACTCCAGAAAGGTTCGCGCATCAATCAGGCCATGTGGGATGAGGCAACGGCTTCTGCGCCCTGGATTGACCGCGTGCTGTCGAGGTTCACGAAGGTTGACCCGCAGACGGGCGAGCGTGTCATTACGGGGCCGCTCTCGGGAATCACCCTCACGCCCGACCAGATCAAGCAGATGGTTGACCTGGGCCAGGACCGGAGAGTGCGTGAATGGCAGCAGGCTGCCCACACAGCGGCCCAGAACGGACTCGATATCTCAGGCGAGATTCCGCAGGATGTGCGCGAGGGAATTGCAAAGGCGGAAGGCACCGCAGGAAGTGCTGGTCCCAAAACCCCCGCCGCACCGAAAAAGTATGGCAACGTGACTTTCACCCCCGGCGAGTGACATGGCCAACGGCACCGCACAACTCGAAGCACCCGAACAGACGTTTCCAACCGAAGGTCCGTGGATTGCTGGTGACACGGTTCACGTCTACAGCCCTGACGGTCAAAAAGGTGTCGTTTCGCGCTCCGACTGGGAGCAGATGCAAAAGCCGGAGTTCCAGCAACAGCATGGAAGGTTTCAGCCCGCCGTTCCGGTGGTTTCGCCCGATGGCGAAAAAGGCTATACGCCATTCCATCAGATGGGAGAGGCCCAGAAGAACGGTTTTCAGGTACGCGGTCTCACGAAGCAACCCACCGTCGAAGTTCCCGGCTCCGCAGGAAAGCAGGAAGTCCCCGGCCTCTTCTCGGGCTTCTATGAAGGCCCGACAGGTGCCGTAGCGCCCGGAGAATCGCTTGGACACGCCGTTGGGCGGGAGATGATTGCGGCTCCCGGCAGGGCGGCAAAGAACATCGTGACCATGCCGGTTTCGATGGCCAAGACCGCTTTTACTCCTCCCCAAACTCCCGAAGAAGCAAATCTTGCCGCAACCGCCGGAGTCGGAAGCGAGGGATTACTCGCTGCCAAGCGCATGTTGTGGGACCCTGCCGTGAAGGAACACGAAGCCGCACGCGAATCGTTTGAAAAATCGCTTGACCCTCGATTGAGCGTGGGGACGAGGCTGGCGGAATTGGGGGCGGGGCTTGTTCACCGTGCCGGAGAAGTCGTTCCGGTTGTCGGCCCGTGGGTTGGTGGGGCCGTCAGCGAAGCCGAGAAGGGGCACATTGGCGCGGCCCCGGAGTTTGGGTTGGAGTATTACGGGTTCAAAGGAGCCGCAGAAGCACCCAAAGTCGGAATTGAAAAAATTAGAACCAACATGGGCTATAACGGCCCTGAGCCGGGGTTGAAGTTAATCAAGCAATCTCTCGCTGTCCCCCCCGGCAAGGCTGGCGTGCGTGCTGCTTCGATGGATAGTGCGCTTGCAGATGCAACAAATCAGCTTTCTGAATTAGCGAGGCAAGCACCTCCATCTGGGAAGGGACCGGATGTATTCAACCAATTTGCGGATACTGTTGATAGGCGGCAATCGGAAATATGGAATAGGGCACATGAGCAGCCGATAGAACGGGTAATGGAGAGAAATCCCAATCACCCCGTTGACCATACACGACTTGCTACAGAAGCGCAGGATATTCTGACGAGGCCGGGAGCAGACGGCAACCCAGTCCCCACAGTGGCGGCTGAGAATAATCCGCGTGAGGCAGCCGAAGCCCAAAAATGGCTTGACCAAGCCAAGCGGCCACAAAATCTGAAAGATTTGGATGACCGAATTAGGGAGATAAACGCCGATCTCAATAAACGCGGCCCGCAGGGTTCAATGGAAGCATACGGACCGCTTGGCGTGCGAGTCAGGCAGGCATTCGTAAAAGCCGCCAGGGATGTTGTTGACCAAACTCTTGTTGATGCAGGAGAACAAGGCGTAAAAGAATGGAACCGCCAATGGGGTGCCCTAGAAGAGTTCAAAAATAGAACTCTTGAGCGCGGGGCGCAGGAAGCACTGAGGGATGCGAGGGGAGACCTTGAAAAACTTCCCCCTTGGGCGCGGCTCTACCTCTTCACAAGCCCACGCGGAATGGCTATGGGAATTTCGAGCCAAATAGCCAAGGCTTTCGAGGGAACCGAGGCCGGAAGATTTAAGACGGGATTGACCAAACTTGGCAGGGCAGGTTTGAAGCCAGAACCTTATCCAACCGCCCCGCCGCCCCCACCTCCGCCGCCAGCGCCGGAATTGACTCCGCCTATTCCCCCTGAGCCCGCACCGCGCCAGACCCTCACCGACCTGCTAGGCCCCAACTTCCGAGAGCGTTGGGCCGATGAGGAAGGCCGGCAGGGAGCCCGCGAGCGCACCGCCGCAATCCGGGCTGGAATGCCCGCCGTTGAGCCTCTGAAGCGTCCCACAGTGCCATCCTTTGAGATGCCGGTACCGGAAGAGCATATCCCGACCGTACAGGAACTTGCCAATCTTGGCCGGGAGGCCCCAAAGCGTCCAGCCGAGCCAGCGCCGTTCATTCTGGGCAGGGGAACCGCCATTCCGTTCACCGACGAGATGCGCCAGCAGGCAGCGTTACGTGCCCAAGCCGCAAATCTCCTTGGAGATGTCGAAAGAGCACGCGATCTGGAAGAACAGGCCAGAACCCAACAGCCTTTCCGGGTGATCGACAGGCGACCAATCCAGGGAGTCGCGGAAGTGGCCCCGCGTCCGTCTGAAGAGCCCCCACCGCCCACCGCCGCCCCACCGCTCGTCCCGAAGCCTCAAGGCCCCGGCCCCACAGTGCCGCGTGCCCCAGAAGGCGCCGCACCGCCACCGCCCGTCGCGCCTGAGCTTGCCGCCGCACCTGCGCTTAAAGTGGCCCCTGCCGTCACAGAGCGGCCCGTAGAGGCACCCAAACCGCCTAAGAGGGGTCCAGTAGGGGGGAGAAAGCCAGTCGCGGGAGCACCGCCCCTTCCCGTGGCGACAGAAGCTCCAGCGCCGGTAAAATCTACCGAACCAACTCCGAAGGCTGCTATTGCTGCCCCGGCAATCCGTCAGGCCCCTGCTGTCGAGACCCCACCCCCCGAAACCGCCGCAGACCTCATGGACAAGCGGGACGCCCTCAACACAGAACTTCAGGGCACTACCGACCCAGCACGAGCGAAGACTCTGGCAAGGCAGATTGAAGGGCTAAACTCGCGCATCGGTTCGGCAGATGTCGAACAGGCAGCCGCCGCAGCGCAACCGGCCAAGCCTTATGGGAAGGCACCGGAGGTTCCCGCTCCCCGAGAGGCTGAGGCGGGGGTGAAAGAACCGTGGGGTGAATTTAAGCCGAATGCTCAAGGCTATCAAGCGCGAGAACTCCCCGGATTAGATGAGCGTTACTTTGTAGCGCAGCAATCGCCCGACAGATTTGATTTGATTGAATCCGACAAGGGAAGCACCCGCGCCACCGTGAAGCGTGATCGTGATGGCTGGAAGCTCTCAGTTGAAGCGGCCAAGGTTCAACATCCAGCGAAAGACGTATGGATTACGCAAACGGACGTTCCAGAAAAGTTCGATACGCCGCAAGCTGCTGCACTTGCTTTCAATGATGCCCTGAAAGCATGGGAGAAGCCCGAAACTGTAACCAAGGCAGAATATCAAAAATTCGGAGGCACTGAGGAAGCCCATCGTATAGCCGTCAAGAACGCCATAAACCAGGGCAAAATCTCCTCTCACCCGGACTATCCCGACCTCGCAGGAGAGGCTCAAAAAAAAAGTGAAGAATCGGCCATAACTCCGCAAGAAGCAACTCCCCCCGAAGAAGCCAAGGGCGAAACCATTGGCGAGCGTCTCGGTAAAAATAGTAGTGGAAGAATCGGCACCTTGATTCGTGGCGAGAATCGCATTCCCATAAGTCTGCGCCCTGATACCTCGACAACGGGAGCCTATTCAGTTGTCGCTCATACCCCAGAGGGCACACAATCTTACCGGATGCAGTATAAACGCGGGGAATCGCTTGCAGATGCAATGAAGCACTTTGAAGAGTACATGAATACGGACAATCCCGGCGAGCCGTTCAAGATCGAAGTCTCAGAAGCCAAAGCAAAGCCCGAACCCGTCCCCGCAACTCCCGAATCTGGTGAGCGTGCCGAATTGAAACGCCTTGAGGGATTACGTTTCAAGACCCGGCCCCAAGAAATCAGAATCGACCAGCTAAAGGCCCGTATCGCCGCCAACCCCGCCAAGTGGAAGCCGGGAGACGGCGTGGGATGGAAAGTTACGGGCGACCAGACAAATCGCGGCTTCCAAGTCGTGAGTGTTGACCCGGCAACCAAGATGGCGACGATCCGCCAAGTGGCCGACACCGGACTCACCAGCACAGGCGGAGATTACGACCGCATCCCCGAGCAACAGGTTCATATCGCAGACCTCGTAAGGGACAACAAGTACAATGCCAAGCCTTCCCCCGCAGCCACACAGGTGACTGAGCCTAAAGAGGGGGCGGCCCTCCCCGCTCCCTCTGGGGAACCGAAGAAACTCGATGAGGCCATCAAAGCCCTTCCGGGCGCAATGGACGAATTTGCCGCTGAAAAGGGCGAGGGTCAAGGCGCAAGAGGGGCGGGAATCGAGCCTCTCAGTTACGATGAAATGCGCCAAGTTGCAGCGAAGGTTGCAAAGCAGTATGGCGTTCCTGAGGCCGTGCTGATAAAGCAAGGTTTGTACCTGCCCACCGAGAAAGCACCAAATCTACCGGAGGACATCAATGTAGAGCCCACGGGTAAAGCCGCAGGGGTATCCGAGCCCTCTCCCCAACCCCAAAAGGGCAGCTTGGAAGAGAAGCCCGCGCCTACTGAGGCTGCCAAGGCCCCCTATGAAATGACTCAGGACGAATACCATCAGTGGCGATCATCGAACGGATTCACGGACCGCGAGGCGAACAATCAGCTACATCACAGCCAAGTGGAATCTGCGCTCCAGGGCAAAATTGGAAGCATCAAAAGGGACGCCCAAGGAAACCCGATTCCGCGAGAGGGTGCGACGGGAATTTCAGAACCTTATCAGCGCGAGGCCACCGTCCCTCCCGAAGTCCTAGCCGACTACCCCGACCTAAAGCCAGCCGAGACTGCACCAGTGGAAGGAAAGGGGAAGGAAACAGCCGCCCCTCCCCCCGCTCGTCTCACTCCCAAGTCGAAGGTGGGGCCGATGGTGGAGAATCTGCCGGGCATGGAAAGTGCAGTTGAAGAACAGAAGGCAGCGGCGCAGCGTCAAATCGGGGAGAATTTAACGCAAACTCTCAAGAATCCCCCGGAAATGTCTATTTCAAAAGCCGCAGGTGAAATGGAGCGTAGCAGTCCTCTATTCGCAGGAAATGAAGAAGTCCAGGGCCAGAAGCAGATGTTTTCAGCGACTCCGGTGTCCAAGGCCGCGCCTCCGCCAGAAGGAATCGTTGAAGCGCCGCTAAACAGCTTGCGAATCA
>Ga0335071_10000153_pt1 | contig 81740 bp, 59 predicted proteins | sample Lox_Sample_15_FD_206724 | JGI IMG/M metagenome (GOLD analysis project Ga0335071, IMG submission 206724) | Soil microbial communities from Loxahatchee National Wildlife Refuge, Florida, United States - Lox_Sample_1.5 | ecosystem: Environmental > Terrestrial > Soil > Wetlands | place: USA... | reverse complement strand
CCAGTTAAAGAATTTCAAGGGCGAGAACACCAGCCCTTCTGGCGGAATCAACATCAACCAGGGCTACAATATGGTTCCGATTCCCGATCAGATTAAGCAACTGGAAGACAAGAAGAAGGAACTGCGGGCTAAGATGGACGACGTCGAAACCGAGGCGCACCGCAACGGCATCACCGCCGACGATTTGCGTTAAATCCCTTCCGTTCTACCGGTTGAATTCGCGTTCATCAATCGCGTCGTAGACATACTGCACGGTTGCGGGATGATTGCCCTTGCTGTCAGAAACGTGCACGCTTTCAATCAGTTGCCTTCCATCCGGAGAAAGTTCAAACGTCCGGCTGATCTTCCCGTTATGCGCGCCTTTCTCGTCGGTCACCAGCTTTGTGCCGTCCCATTTCGCCGCAATTTCTTCGTAATCCGGCCCTTTACTCTTCTGCAGCTTGCGCCCGTCGGTATAAAACATGCGCCGGTGATCGCGGTCGTCGAACAGTTCAACGCTGGGATCATCCGGCTGTTGTTGAACAAACTTAATCTCTCGTGGAGGATTGACGATGTCTCCCATCTGGTCGTAATCGGTCGAATTGTCCCTGGGATAGCCACCACCTCCCCCCGGGTACCCCCCCGGCCACGGCCCTCCTATGCGCGGCCCACTGCTTCCGTACGGTCCATTTCCGCGATTGGTGTTCTCTGCCTCTTTTGCCTTTTGCAATTTCCTGCGCCCGTCGTCGCTCTCGTCCTTGTTGATGCGCCATGTGCCCATGATGGATTTGCGAGGCGGGACTTCGGGCTTTTTCGGGGGGGGAGGGGGGGCCGGGTCGGCTGAAGATGCGCTGGAGGGTGGCGGCGTCATCGGACCCGGCGGCGCTTGTGCCAGAACAAACCCGGAACCCAGCAGGCACGCGCCTGCCAGAAGGATCACTTTGTGGGGCTGCTTCATGCTTGCTTCTCTCCGCTTTCAAAGTCCATTGAACGGCTTTCCCGTTATTCCCGTCGGCCGTGCGGCAAGTTCCTGCCGCGTTCACCCCGCCTATCCTCTATGATTCCGGGCGTGGCTCAAAAGGCTGCCCCATGCGACCACACTCAAGCCAACCACCGGTCCAGATCGCGCGCCCGTTCAAGCAAGCCCAGGGCACCGAGATCACGAAAACGCTTGGCTCGCTGCCGGTAATCCATGTTCTTTTTAGAAAGAATCGCCAGAAAAGGGATGCGCGCGGCCTTGGCGGCCAGTGCATCGTCCACGTTGTCTCCCACATAGAGCGCCGTCTTCGGATTGCGCCCTGCCAGAATCAACCGCAGTCCTTCCGGATTCGGCTTTTTCCTGGCATCGTCCATCGTGATTACCGTGCGGAAGGTCCGCGCCGCCGGCCACTTTTCGAACGTATAAGTGAACTCCTGGCGCGTACGTCCGGTGAACAGATTCAATTCCCGAGTGCGTCCCCACTTCTCGATGAGCTTGGGCGTCACGAGCAGCTTTTCTTTGGCCACATTGCCCGGCTTGCCATCCCGTCCCCAATAGAATGGCTGAAATGCCTCGCGAGCTTCTTCGTAGGTTGTCGGTACGCCAAGTGCGGTCGCCCAGCGCGACACCATCATCCAATCATCGTTATTCCCGGGCTGGCGCTTCCATTCGTAAAACTCCGCCCATGTCGGCCTCTTGCCGGTCAAAAAATGTATCGTCTGCAGACCGGAGCGCCAGTAGGTTTCTCGCACGTCTACCAGCACGCCATCCACGTCGAATATCAGGATTTTCGGATCCAGCGTTCCTTTGCCGGGACGAGTCTTCCCTGGTTGTTTCACCTGCTTTTCCTCTCGATCAGGCTTCCAGTTTACCTGTTCTGTCCCGCAGCCGGGAAATTGGTGCCTCCGGGCGGTTTCTATTCCTCACGTCCTCCAGTTGTGATACACGTTTCTGATGGTCCACGATGAACTTCGCCGCGAACTGCTGGCCATGCGCTCCGAGGATCTCGCCTTCCGCGAAGAACTACTGAAGGCCAATCAGCTTAGCGGTCCGTATCACCCGCGCATGGAAGCGATTCACGTGAAGAACGCCGCGCGGCTCCGCGAGTTGATCGCCAAGCATGGCTGGCCGTGCGCAGACTTGGCGGGCCCGGATGGCGCAGACGCGGCGTGGCTGATTGTCCAACATTCCATCGGCGAACCCGCGTTCGTCCGACGCTCCCTGCAGCTCTTGCGCTCCATGTCTGAACATAACCGCGTTCCCGCTTGGCATTGCGCCTACCTCGAGGATCGCGTCGCTCTCTTTGAAGGCCGCCCGCAGCGCTACGGCACGCAGTGGCTCGACGATCCCCGCGACGGTCTGTCGCGCCCGTGGACGCTCGCCTACCCCGACCGGGTCAATGAATTGCGCGCTGCTGTTGGCCTGAAACCCCTCGCCCCCATCCCTTCTCCCGGGCCCGAGGTTTCCCCCGAGGTCCGCCAGCAGATTGAAACCGACCAGAAATGGTGGATCGATTGGCTGATCTCACGCGGCTGGCGTAAGTCCTGAGATTGGCCGTGGCCCTCAATCTGTCCCACGGGACAGGTTGTCGCGCACTTTTCTTCCCTTTACCTTGATACCAACGAGGGCACGCTCCAGCCGCCCTGCGAGACTACACATGTATATTCGTCGCTCGTTCACACACCGGTTCCCATTCGTCTGCGCACTCTCCGTTTCCTGGATTCTCGCGGCTTGCAGTTCAATGTCAACCACGGGCGGCGGAGACGGACACTCTCAGCCACCTACGACTCCCACATCCCTCCAGGCCACGGCAGGAAATGCGCAGGTCTCTTTGAGTTGGGGTGCCAGCACTGGCGCAACGAGCTACAACGTGAAACGCTCAATGACCAGCGGCGGACCGTACATCACGGTCTCCTCTCCAACGAACACAAGCTATACCGATACGGGCCTCACGAACGGCACCGCCTACTACTACGTTGTGAGCGCCTTGGACTCCGCCGGTGAGAGCGGTAATTCATCGCAGGCTTCCGCCAAGCCCAACGCCCCATCTCAGCCACCTACGACTCCCACATCCCTCCAGGCCACGGCAGGAAATGCGCAGGTCTCTTTGAGTTGGGGTGCCAGCACTGGTGCGACGAGCTACAACGTCAAGCGTTCGACCACAAGCGGTGGCCCATACACAATTGTGTCGTCACCCACCACCGCAAGTTTTAGCGATACCGGTTTGACCAACGGCACTACGTATTTCTATGTGGTCAGCGCGGTGAATTCGGCGGGCGAGAGTTCGAATTCCTCTCAAGCCTCAGCCCTACCGGCTGCACCGCAGACGGCTCCACCGGTGCCAACAGGTCTGCAGGCCATCACCGGAAATACCCAAGTCAGCCTTTCCTGGAATGCAAGTACCGGCGCAACGAGTTATCACGTGAAGCGGTCCACTACCAGTGGCGGGCCGTACACGCAAGTTGCCGCGCCGACCGCGACGAGCGATACGGATACGGGTCTCACGAACGGCACAACGTATTACTACGTCGTTTCCGCGCTGAACGCCTCGGGGGAGAGTGGAAATTCCGCGCAAGTCAGCGCCACACCCGCGAACGTGGCGAATCCTCAAGTCACGATCACGATCGATCCGACGAAGACTCACGCGATTTCGCCCTATATCTATGGACTGAATTTTTATCTCGACAACAACGATCCCCCGCCCCACCTCACATTTGACCGGGCGGGCGGCAATCGCTGGACTGCCTACAACTGGATCAACAACGCCTCTAACGCCGGCAGCGACTACTACTACGAAAACGACAACTATCTCTGCAATGGTAGTTGCAACGCGACCGTCCCCGCCGAAGCCGTGCGCATGTTCATTGCGGGCGATCAAGCCAATGATATGGCCAGCCTGGTGACCTTCCAGATGCAGGGCTATGTGTCTGTCAACACGACCACGGTTCAGGTGCCTCAACCCTTCCCGAACCTGAAATATTTCCGGCCCGTGGTGGACAAAAAGAGTACCGCCTCCGCGGCGCCGTTCACGCTGACTCCTCCGCCCGGGTCGACCGACAATAACGTGTATATGGACGAATTCTTGTGGGCGCTGGACCAGAAATTCTCAGGGCAATCCATTTTCGGCGCAAATCCGTCCACACAGCACGTGTTCGTGCAGCTCGATAACGAGCCTGAGCTTTGGAACTCCACCCACGCCGAGGTTCAGGGTTCCACGGCAGTTTCCTCGGACACTTACATCTCCAAAACCATCACACTCACCAAGGCGCTGAAGGATCAGTTTCCGAGCCTGGTGATTTTCGGGCCTGTTCACTATGGCTTCGAAGGGATTTACAACTGGCAGGGCGAATTGAACGCGACGCCATCCGGCGCGAATTGGTTCCCCGACAAATATCTGCCCGCGATAAAGACGGCTTCCACCACCTACGGGAAACCGCTGGTCGACGTTTACGACTTCCATTGGTATTCCGAAGCGACTGACGGGACCACGCGCGTGACGAACCTTACCGGGCCAACTCTCACCGCGGCGCAGGTGCAAGCGATCGCGCAAAGTCCGCGCAGTTTATGGGATACCACGTATACCGAAAACTCCTGGATTACTGCCGACGTTCTCAGCGGGCCGATCTATATCCTGGGCCGCCTGCAATCGAAAATTGCGACGGAAAATCCCGGAATGAAGATCGCGATCACGGAATACAACAACGGCGGCGGCCAACACATCGCCGGCACCATCGCCGAGGCGGACAACCTGGGAATTTTCGGCAGTCTTGGCGTGTTCGCGGCGAGCTACTGGCCGCTCAGCGGCAATGAACCCTATCCTCTAGCCGCGTTCCGTGCGTATCGGGGCTTCGATGGCGGGAACGCCAGCTTCGGCGACGTCTCGCTGCAAAGCACATCGAGCAGCGTGCAGGATGTGGTGGTCTACGCGAGCCTCGACAGCACAACGGCCGGCCGCGTCGTCTTTGTCGCGATTAACCGCTCAACCTCATCCAAGGTCACTGCGATCAACGGCCAGGCGCTTTCCGGCACGGCATATCTGTACCAGATCACCGGCACGTCGGCGCAAAGCCAGAGCCCGATCGAACCGGTTTCTGTAGGATCGATGGCCGTCAGCGGCTCCTCGCTCACGGTTACACTCCCAGCACTGAGCGTGACCACCATCGACGTTCACTAGGATTACCAGGTCACGGCAGAACTTGCTGCGGGAATGCCTTCACGCCGTCGTGCGAGTATTCAAATCGGATCACCCAGTCGCTTTCCACGCTGCGGCCATTCACTTCCGGCGGAGTGAACACCCAATGTTGCGCTGCCTGCACCGCTTTGTCGGCAAAATACTTGCTCGGTCCGGCCTCTTGCAACTCCGCCTGCACCACCTGGCCGGCGCCATCAACGTGCGTCTTCACGACGACTCGCACGATCCCGTTGACGGTCGAAAGGGCTTTCGCGGAAACCTGCGGCAAGCTTTGCCCTAGAACTTCGCCGGCTCCTGGCGTGCCCGGATTCTCCGGTTTGGCGGCAGGCGTGGTTTCCGGCGGGCGTATGTCTGCCGGCACAGATGCCGGAGCAGCATTTGCGCTCGCGGGAGTCGGCGCGGAGAGTTGCGCCTGTCCCTTGCGTTCGGCGGTCGTTGTTGCAACTTTCTCAGCCGGTATTGTTGATGGCTTGGTCGGTTCGGCGGCTGGAGCGGTCTTCACCGGAGCGGACGCCGCAACCGGATTCGCATCCCTTCGATTCCGCAAAATCTTGGGTAGCGCAAAGGCCGCGACCAGGATGGCAACAATCAGGAACATCGGAAGCGCATAGTTCGGCAGCACGAGGGTCTCGCGCTTGGCATGTTTCGGTTCGGGGACCGTCGCACGGTTCGCCGGTGCGGACGGCCTGGATTGTTTCGCCAGCGGCACGGCCGGCTCCTTCGATAAAGGCACGCTCAAGGGTTCTACAGGCGGCGTGGCTCCCGCAGCTGGCGACGGCGTCATCGAAACCACTTGCGTCGCCGATGCAGCCTGCGCGGCACCTGTTGTTCCTCCCTTCGCCGCCGGAATTGTCGCGGCGGCCGGGGCTCCGGCCCGAGTGGAAGCTGCCGCGGCCACGGCCTTCGCCGCGGAGGCGTTTGGATTCAGCCGTTCCGCGATCTGTCCAATCGTCCAGCGCAATTCTGGTTTCCGCCGCAATGCACTCCGGGCGATTTCCAGGAATGGCTCGCGCACGTTTGCGGGAATGACTGGGTCGGCGTTCTCGTCGAACGGCAGCGTCGCGCGCTGTTGTGTCAGCATCTCCACCAGCGTCACCCCGAGTGACCATATGTCGGAAGCCTGCGTGTAGGGCGTCCCGGGAATTTCGGGCGCGTCGTACTCGCTGCGCTCTCGCGTCATTTCCCGCTTCTCGGCCAGCGGCTCGATCGTGTCGCTTGAAACCTTCAGGAATTCTCCAACCGCCAGAATATTCGGCGAGCAGATGTGGCCGTGGGTCAAACCCCTGCCGTGAAGATACGTTAGTGTCTCCACAACGGAGTTCATCGCTTCACGCGCTTCGTCAGTCGTCAGCGCGCGGTGCGGGATGATTTCCGCCAGATTCTCGTCCGCATATTCCATGGCCACATAGAGCAGTTCCATGTCGCCCAATTTGCACGCGCCGGTTTGTAGGATCCGCTGCAGATTTGGGTGGCTGAGTTGCGCGGCATCGTGCCACACGCTAAGCAGTTGTTCCGCGTTGGGTGTGTCAGCCGACACGAATTTCACTGTTGCTTTTCGTGGTTCAGGACTGCCGTACTCCGCCTGGAACACGACACTGTGGCCCGTGCTGCCGATTAGGGATACCAGCCGGTACTTGTGGTCGATGAGCTGGCCTTCCCAGCGCTTCCACATTTCGCTCATATTGCACCTCGGCTCGCGGATTCTTCGGGTTTTGGGCCTGGACAATTCCGACGCGCAATTCCATGCGCACCGGTGATTAGCGTCTGTAAGCTGGCTGGGGGAACAGGCGCCAGGGGCCGGGCGCTCGTCGATTCATTGTGCCATGAATCGCCGCCCTCCATGCTTTGGATGTTAATCCTTTGGAGGCCACGAGTACCAATGCGCATGGCCAGTCCATTGATTCAGGCGATCGCGCGCCGTGGTGGCATACGCTGGCCAGCCGCCGCGCTGCCTTGTTACACTGCAGTCGTCACGCGTTTGTTCGCTCCAAGGACTCCTTCATGCCTCCATTTGCCGGCGTCGATTTCATCGATTTTGATTCCCAATTGAACGACGAAGAGAAGCTGGTCCGCCAGACCACGCGCGAGTTTGTCGATAATGAAATTATTCCTGTCATTGAAAAGCACAGTCGCGAAGCCACCTTCCCGTTAAACCTGGTGCCGCAGCTCGGCGAACTCGGCTTCTTCGGCGCGAATCTCAAAGGCTACGGCTGCGCGGAAATGTCCAATGTTGCCTACGGTTTGATGATGCAGGAGCTGGAGCGCGGCGATTCCGGCTTGCGCAGCTTCGTTTCCGTGCAGGGCGGATTGGTGATGTATCCGATCTATTCCTATGGCAGCGACGCGCAAAAGGATAAATGGTTGCCACAGCTGCAATCCGGCAAGAAGATCGGCTGTTTCGGCCTGACCGAGCCGCAATTCGGTTCCAATCCTGGTGGAATGCTGACGCGCGCCGTCAAGAAAGGAAACAAGTACGTCCTCAACGGCGAGAAAATGTGGATTACCAATGGCTCCCTCGCGGATGTTTCTGTCGTGTGGGCCAAATGCGAAGACGACAAAGTCCGCGGCTTCCTGGTGGAACAGGGTGCCAAAGGTTTCAAAGCGTGGGACGTGCACGGCAAATTGTCACTGCGCGCTTCGGTGACCAGCGGCCTCTCGCTTTCCGATTGCGAAATTCCGGAAGAAAATCTCCTCCCCGGCGTGGTTGGCCTGCGCGGCCCTCTCAGTTGCCTGAACCAGGCGCGCTACGGAATTGGCTGGGGCGCGATTGGCGCGGCCATGGCTTGTTACGACACGGCTTTGCGCTATGCGAAAACGCGCAAGCAGTTCGCCAACAAGCCCATCGCTTCGCATCAGCTCGTGCAGGAAAAACTGGCTTGGATGATCACCGAAATCGTGAAGGGCCAGCTCCTCGCGCTGCAAGTCGGCCGGTTGAAAGATCGAGGCAAGGCCGATCCCTCGCACATCTCCATGCTCAAGATGAACAACGTCGGCATGGCTCTCGAAATTGCGCGCAAGTCTCGCGACATCCTCGGCGCCAATGGCATCGTCGACGATTACTGCATCATGCGGCACATGAACAACCTCGAGAGCGTTTATACCTATGAGGGCACTAACGATATTCATAAGCTCATCATCGGAGAAAAAATCACCGGCATCGCCGCATTCGAGTAACCCATGAAACTTCGCTCGCTCACGAAGTCCACTTTGTCTTTTTTCACCGTTCTTCTGATTTTCGGCGCCAGCGTTTCGGCTCAGCAACCACCGGCCGCGGCTCCGAAAACCAAGATCCGCACCATCACTGCCTTCGTTCGTGTCGATCGCAGCCAATACCAGATTCAATTCTCGGAAGCTGTGAAGTTCCTGAAAATCGCGCAGACCACATTCGAATCACGCGGCTTTACCGTGCAGTCGCTGCGCATCGCCACCCAGCCCTTCCCCGAATACACGCAGGGCCTCTCGCGGGTGGAAACGCTGCAATTCTTCAAGAATCTCGACGCCATCGCGCAGGACGAGCACTTCATTTTGTCGATTGGCCCCGCGTGCCTGGAAGGAACGGACTGCGATGCGCAGGCCGATCTACTTGCCGAAATTCTCAAGAACTCCAAGTCCATTTATGGCAGCGTCTACGTCACCAACGATCAGGGCGTGAACTGGCACGCCGCGAAGGCTGCTGCCCGCGTCACCAAAGCCCTCTCCGACGGCACTCTGCACAGCGAAGGTACGTTTCATTTCGCCGCGCTCGCCAGCGTCCCGCAAGCGTCTCCATTTTTCCCGGCCGCCTATCTCACCGGCCTCGGCCACCAGTTTGCCGTCGGGCTCGAATCCGCCAACGAAGTCGCCGCAGCGCTACGCGATGCTCCCGATGCTGCCACGGCGCACCGCCGCCTGACGGACACCTTATTTCAACTCTCCTCCGACGTCGAAGACGTAGCCCTTCGCGTCGACCGCGAGCGCGGCTGGACCTATCTCGGCCTCGACCTTTCGCCCGCCCCGTCGAAGAACGCCTCCATCGGCACAGCCATCGAGAATCTTTCGAAGCAGCCGTTCGGTTCGAGCGGCACGATGAGTGCCGTCGCGGTAATCACCGCCGCCATCAGAGACATCGGGTTGCGCAAAACCGGCTACTCCGGCCTGATGCTGCCCATCATGGAAGATCCCATTCTCGCGGAGCGTTGGAACGCGGGACTCGTTTCGATGGACGCGCTTCTGAGCTACTCCGCCGTATGCGGCACCGGACTCGACACCATTCCCCTGCCTGGCGGCGCCACTGTCGACCAACTCGCGCGCATCATTGGCGATGTCGCGACGCTTTCCGCGAAATGGAATAAGCCACTCTCCGCGCGCCTGCTTCCGGTCTCCGGCAGGATGGCCGGCCAGACCACCGAATTCAGCGATCCCGCGCTCATCAACGCGGTCATCCAGCCCCTCAGCGGCCCGGAACCGCGATGACCAGCGCGAACTCCTCCAGAACGCCGGCTTCTCGGACATAAATATCTTCGAAGAGCAGCACAAGCGGTGGATTTGCTGCCTCTCCGCAAAGCCGCGTTGATCCGGCCTCACTTCGCGAAACACCGGCATGCCCCAGACTCGACTATAAGCTCGGCTTTGGCCTAACATGAGCGTCGCGGAGGGTGCCCTCATGGAAGAACGTCTCAGCCTGGAGTTTTTGCGCGTAGTCGAAAACGCCGCCATCGCCGCGGCGCGTACCATGGGTTTCGGCGACCGTCACAAAGCCGATGAAGTCGCTGTCGAAGCGATGCGCAAGACCATGGACCAGCTCGAAATGGACGGCACCATCGTCATCGGCGAAGGCGAGCGCGACGAAGCCCCCATGCTGTACATCGGCGAAAAGGTCGGTCTCGCCACCCATGCACCCAAAGCTCTCTTCCCCGCCGTCGATATCGCTGTCGACCCTCTGGAAGGCACCAATCTCTGCGCCACGGGCGCACCCAACGCCATCGCCGTGCTTGCGGCCAGCGAAAAAGGCGGCTTGTTGCACGCACCCGATCTCTACATGGAAAAGATTATCGTTGGGCCGTCCTGCAAAGGCGCCGTCGATCTCGATGCGCCGGCCGCAGACAATCTGAAGGCCGTGGCCAAACGTCTCGATCGCGACGTCGAAGACCTCGTCGTGATGGTGCTCGATCGCGACCGCCACCAACAGCTCATCGCCGATATCCGCGCCGTCGGCGCGCGCATTCGTTTGATCGGCGACGGCGACCTCTCCGCCGGAATCTCCGCCGCGGTCGTCGGCACTGGTGTGCACATGGTGATGGGCACGGGTGGCGCTCCCGAAGGCGTCCTCACGGCGGCCGCGCTTCGCTGTCTCAACGGCCAGATCCTCGCTCGCCTCGTCGTCAGCAAGCCAGAGCATCGGGAACGCCTGGCCAAGATGGGTGTAAAAGATCCCAAGCGCATTTATGACACTGCGGATCTCGCCCCTGGCCAGAAAATCATCTTCGCTTGCAGCGGCGTCACCGACGGGAACCTCCTGAGAGGCGTACGCTTCTTCGGCGATGGTGTGCGCACCTCTTCGATGATTCTGACGCTCGACGAACGCCAGGTCCGTTTCATCGACTCCGTCCACCTGGAAGACCGGCCCGACATCAAGGTCCGCTTTAACTAGTCGGTCAACTAAAGTCACATTCTGGATTCCGTCGGCACGCGTCCAGCTGGCCTGAATCTGGCCGCTCGGCCAGTAGTGTCAATCCGTCAACCCCCGTACTCTGCTTCAACCAGTCCCGCTGCGATGACCGCCCCAAGTTGTGCTGTTCGCTCCAGCAATCCTGGTGCGTTCAGCGGGTAAAGCGGCAAGGAAGTACGGGAGAAAGGCCGTGAAGCGTTCTGTTCTCTTTCTGTTGTTGGCCCTGAGCGTCGCCCTCGCCGGCTGCGCCGAGACGTACTTTCCCGGCGGCAACGCCACCGGCGGCGGCATATCCGCGTTGACCGTCTCTCCCGGCACCGCGAGCATCGCCGGATTGAGTCAGCAGCAATTCCTGGCCAAGCTGGGCGATGGCTCCAAGCCTTCCTCGGTCAACTGGATGGTCAACGGAGTCGCCGGTGGAGACGCCACAAACGGCACCATTGACGCCAACGGCTTATACACCGCGCCAGAATTCCCGCCAGCGGTCAACTCCGTTACCGTTACGGCGACCGTCCCTGCCGACACACGAAAGACTGGAACCAGCGCCGTCACGCTCGACAATCCCGTTCCCGTCCTGACCTCCGTTTCGCCAAACGACCTGAAACTCGGCGCATTCACTCTCGCTATCACCGGCGCGCACTTTGCACAGGGCGCCACAGTCTTCTTCGGCGCCACCGCGCTTACGACAACCTACGTTTCCTCGACCCAACTGACCGCCACCGGCACGGCCACGACCGCCCAGATCGGCAACGTCACGGTCACCGTGCAGAATCCGTCGCCGGGCCCGAGCGTTTCGGCCGGCGTCACGGCGCACGTCGATGGCGGCATCGCGGTCCAAGTGACTCCGGCAACCGGCACGCTTCGCGTCGGCGCACAACAAGCGTTCACCGCAACTGTTTCCGGCACCACCAACACGGCCGTCACCTGGGCCGTGAACGGCGTGGCCGGTGGCAACACGACCGTCGGCACAGTCGATGCGACCGGCAATTACAGCGCGCCCGTCATTGTTCCCACAAGCAACAACGTCACTGTTTCTGCCACGAGCGTCGCGGACACGACCGTCTCCGGCAGTGCCGCCGTCACTCTCACCAATCCTGTGCCCGTGTTGCAAAGCCTCACGCCCACTACGGTCACGGCCGGTGTGCCATTTCAGCTCACGCTGAAGGGCTCAGGATTCATGAATGGCTCCGTCGTGAACTTCGGCTCCGTGGAGCTTTCGACGACCTATATTTCAACCACGCAACTCACCGCGTCCGGAACGGCAACGGAGGCTCAGGTCGGCACCATTCCGGTCACGGTGACGAATCCGAATCCGGGTACAGCTACCTCCTCTGCGATTAACGTTACTGTCGTAAGCGCCAATGCAAATGTAAAAGTGGTTGTGTCGCCGAAAACGGCGACGCTAGGCGCCGGCAACATTCAGCAATTCGTGGCCACGGTCACGGGCACTACCGACATGAACGTCATCTGGTCGGTTAACGACATCAACTACGGCAATCCCAGCGTCGGCACCATCGATGGCAACGGCAATTACGCCGCGCCCGACAACCTCTCGACTTCCGGGACCGTCACCATCAAGGCCACTGCGGACGCCGACAACACCAAGAGCGACACTGCCACCGTCACTTGGCAGAACCCCGTTCCCAATCTGACGGCGATCACTCCGGGCACACTCGCCACCGGCGGCTTCCAGATCACGCTGTACGGTACGGGCTTCGTCAGCACTTCCGTCGTCAACTTTGGTGGAACGTCTCTTCAGACGACTTACGCTACATCCACCATGATTACCGCGGTCGGCACGGCGCTCTCCACCCAGGTGGGCCAAGTGCCCGTGAAGGTCGTCAGCCCTGCGCCCGGCGGCGGCACATCCAACAGCGTCAACGTCACGGTCAGCAGCGTCACCAACACGGTTACGACCTCCGCGGCCGTTCGCTTCCTGGAACAGTCGTCGTTCGGGCCGAATGTGGAAACCGTCAACCAGGTGCAGCAACTCGGCTTTGATGGCTATCTGCGGAATCAGTTCGCCTCCACCACCACTCCTTATCCCGATCCGCGCACCAAGGACGGCATCCGCGACGTGCAACAGACCTTCTTCCTCAACTCCGTCGCGGGTGGCGACCAGCTTCGCGAGCGCGTCACTCTGGCGTTCAACGAGTTCTGGGTCGTCGGCGCCGACAAGGTCGGCGATCCGCTCGGCTACACCAACTACATGCGCACGCTCAGCAAAGATGCGCTCGGCAACTATCTCGACCTCATGACGGACGTGACACTGACTCCCGCCATGGGCAATTACCTCGACATGGTCAACAACGATGCTCCGCCCCCGGGCGAACACGCCAACGAGAACTACGCGCGCGAAATCATGCAGCTGTTCTGTCTTGGTCTCGTCCAATTGAATCCTGATGGCACGCCTGTCCTCGACACCACTGGCAATCCCGTTCCTACCTACACGCAAAATGACGTTATGGATCTGGGCCGCGCCTTCACCGGCTGGACCTTCCCCGTCACGCCTGGCAAGGGTTCCCAGACGCACAACCCCGACTACTACGGCGGTCCGATGATTCCCGTGGAATCCAACCACGACCGGGGGGCGAAAACCCTTCTCGGCCAGGCCATTCCCGCCGGCCAGACCGCCGAGCAGGATCTCGCTTCCGCTCTGGGCATCATCTTCAATCATCCCAACGTTGGTCCTTTCGTTGCCCGGCAGATGATCGAACACCTGGTCACCAGCAATCCGAGTCCGGGCTATGTGCAGCGCGTCGCGCAAGCCTTCAACTCCGGATCGTTTAATGGCTACGGCTCAGGCAAGCGCGGAGACATGCAGGCCGTCATTGCTGCGATCCTTCTCGACGCCGAAGCACGCCAGGGCGATTCGTCCGGCACCTCCGTCGCCACCGACGGCAAGCTGCGTGAACCCGTCATCATGATCGTCAGCACCGTCCGCGCGTTTCACGGAAAGACCGATGCCGCAGGTTTCTCCAACGATGGCGACGACATGTCGCAGAACATCTTCTATCCACCGACCGTCTTTAACTTCTTCCCGCCTGTCAATCCCATTGCGGGAACCACCCTGAATGGGCCGGAGTTTGCCATCTTCGACACCAACACCAGCCTGGCTCGCGCGAACTTTATCGACGATCTTGTCTACGGCGCTATCGGCTCGAAGACCAAGCTCGATTTCAGCCCCGTGGCAAACGCCGGTACTCCCGATCAGATGATTGCCTGGCTCGACACACTCTTGCTCCATGGCACCACCCCCGACCAGATGAAACAAACTATTCTTACCGCAGTCAACGCGGTCGACCCCGGCAACCCGAATGCCCAAGCGCAAGCCGCGATCTACCTGTATCTCTCATCGTCGATGTACCAGGTTCAGCACTAAGGGGAGAGGAACGAGCAATGACGACACGACACTCACGCAGAGACATGTTGCGCCTGGCTTGCTGCTCCGCTGCTGGCGCCTCCCTACTTGGTGGCCTTAGCAAGCTCGGCCTCGTCAGCGCTTTGGCTCAAGGCACTGCGGATTACAAGGCGCTGGTTTGCATCTTCATGTTCGGCGGCAACGACGCCAACAACATGGTTGTTCCCATCGACTCGCGCTACGCCGCCTATTCGCAAACTCGCGCGCTGCTCGCCATTCCGCAGGCGCAGCTCTTGCCGTTGCAGATCGGCAGCCAGTCCCCCTACGGCCTGCATCCGAACATGCCGGAAATGCAAGGTCTGTTCAATATTCAGAAGAACCTGGCGGTCGTCGCCAACGTCGGAACTCTCATCCAGCCGACCACACAAGCGACCTATAACGCCTACAAGAATCTTCCAGAGAATCTTTACTCCCACTCCGACCAGCAGGACCAGTGGCAAACCGCGCAGCTTTCCGGCCCCCAACTCTCCGGTTGGGCCGGCAAGGTTGCCGACGCCGTCCAGTCCTCCTACAACAGCACCGCTCTGTTCCCGCCCATTCTGTCGATCAGCGGCAGCCCCGTTTTTTGCACCGGCATCACCTCGCGCCCGTTCTCCATGAATCCCGGCCAGCCACCAGGCTTGCAAGGCTTTGACTCTTCCGCCGCGTCCCAGGCGCGCTTTGCGGCCATGCAACAACTCCTCACATTCGACAGCGGCCTATCGATGGTGCAGGCCGCCAACGCCGTCACCGGCCAGGCTGTGCAGTTCAGCATCGTGCTCTCTCAAGCGCTGCAAAGCGCCGCGCCGCTTCAGACCAAATTCCCGAATAACTATCTGGCCCAACAACTCCAGCAAGTCGCGCAAGTCATCGCCGTCCGCAGCGCCCTCGGTGTTCAGCGCCAGATCTTCTTCTGTTCCTACGGCGGATTCGATACACACTCTGATCAGCTCGCCTCGCAAATTTCTCTGCTCAGTACGATCAGCCAGAGCATGTCGGCGTTCTATCAGGCAACCCAGGAGCTGGGCGTCACAAACGACGTAACCACCTTCACCTTGTCCGAGTTCGGCCGGACGCTCGAGCCCGGTTCCAACGGCGGTTCCGACCACGCCTGGGGCAGCCACCATCTGGTGATGGGTGGCGCTGTGCAGGGCAACCAGGTTTACGGTACCTTCCCCACCCTCGCCCTGGGAGGCCCTGACGACGCCGACCAGAATGGCCGCTGGATTCCGACGACCGCCGTGGATCAGTACGCTGCCACGCTCGCCACATGGTTCGGCGTGAGTGCCACGAATTTGCCGTCCATTTTCCCGAACCTGTCGAACTTCCCGACCAGCAATCTGGGCTTCATGGGCTAGGCTAGGCACGAATCGCTTAAGTTTTGCCAGAGAGCACTGCACAGAAATAGGGCGCTTCCCGCGAAGCGCCCTTTCTTCTTTTGGAATTGTGCTACTGGTTCTCTTTTGGAATCGCCAGGAAGACGCGATCGTCGACCGGCGTCGTAGGCGTGAATACGGTGGAGCTTTTCGCGTCAGACACGGCAATTTGCTTCGCCAACCCGGCGATCGACGGACCCGCGGGCTTCGTTGAGTTCGCGGGCGTATCGCCCGGCTCCAGCGAGATCCGCGTCGTCTTCGGCGTGCAGTCCGTTGCTCCCAGGCATGTGTCGCGCACAAATACCTGGCGCAGCCCGCTGTTCGGCGAGGCGCTTTGCGCATGCGTTGTGCTCTCGCTGTTCTTCGCGCTCGGCGTCAACGCCAGAAACGCCACGAATCTGCCCGAGCTGCTGATCGAGGGTAGAATGCCTTCCGTTCCCGTCAACTTTCCTTCCTCGTCTTTCGAAATCAGCGTCGTGCTTGGTTTGCAGTCGGCCGCCGCCCCGATACACGTATCCCGCAGATATACCTGGCGACCCGTCGCCGCATTGCTTACCAGATTGGTTGCCGCGGAACTGAATGCCACATATCGCCCGTCGAGCGTCATCGCCGCGTTGTGGCTGTCGCCGTTCCCACTCGTGCCGTCGCTCGAGACCGACACCGTGCGGGTCGCCGCGACACAATCGTTCGCCGCCCCCAGGCACGTGTCGCGCAGCAGGATCTGCGAATTCCCTCCTTGCACCGACGCATACGCCACATAACGTCCGTCCTGGCTTACCGCCGCCGCTTCTTCGGCCACCATTTGCGCCGTGCTCGCCGCGGCGCCAGACGCGCTGATGGTAAATATCTGCGTCGACACCACACAGGTACTCGGGATGGGCGGAGTAGTGCAATTCGTATCTCCGCCACCCAGGTTGCCGCAGCCCGTCGTGATACAGCCTGGATCTGCCGACGGATTGTTCACGTTGATTCGAGCCAGATCCGGCAATTTGCTCGAATCGGTGATTTGCAAATAAGCCCCTGGAATCGTGGCTTTCAATTCCGTCGACGAATAGCTTGTCACTGTAATCGCTGTTTCGACGCCCTGCGTGCCCGCGCCGGTGAACGTCACCTTGGAGCCTCCATTGTTGGAGGCCGGTATGAAGTTCGAGCCACTCACCGTGATCGGTACGTCCGGGCAAGTCGTCGCTGTACAGACGGTTCCACTCGTCGGACTGATGGAGGTGATTGTTGGAAATGGATTCGGCTCTCCGACAATCCGGAACCGCAGAGAATTCGAGAGTCCGTTCTTTCCGCTCCCCGATTGGGGAGTGTAGGTATTCACGAAAACGTCTTGCACTTTCGTGACAAGGCTATACGGCACCTGCGCTTGCATCGTGACTGCGTTGACATACGTCGAGCATCCGTTCGAGCCGGCGGTGGCCGAACATGCCGGCAACGTCGTTTGGTTCCACTGAACAACCGTCGTGCTAAGAAAGCCGTTCACTATGCTGCCTGTGACGATCAACGTGAAACACGGGTTGTTTTGCCCGCCTGTGGTATTCGGGCAGTTGGCTGCTGTTCCCGGCGCCGGCATCCCTGCGACAATCGACGACGGCGAAAGGCTCGTGATCGTCGCCCCGGTCGCATACTGCACCGTGTTGTTGTAATCGCTACACCCGCCAAGCACGCCCAGCGCAAGCACAATGACAGCCAGCGCTGTCCAGGACCCCTTCATGAATTCTCCTTCACCGGCACACCCCATGAGCGCCGCCTGTCCTTCCACAAAAATGCCCAGTAGACGGTTTTGGCGCTTCCGATTGGGTTGAGATGCAAGAAATCGTTCCAGCGTTGACCCGCAGAGCGCGGGGACCCCCAACGCCAGTGCACTATCACGCCTCTCCTATTATCGCGCAGCCGCCTTATAGCGCAAGGTTCGCGGCTTTTCGCCTCAAGCGGCCCTTCTTGGCTATTTTACCCCGACCGCCGCCAGCGATTCTCTGGCCAGTTGGGCCATCCTTGCCCGGCATGGCGCCTCCTCTACCTGCTCCGTCGCCGCGAGCGCCGCCCGGTACGACTTTTCCGCTTCCGCCTTTCGCCCGAGTTTCGCGAAGAGATCGCCCTGCACCAGCAGGTAGATCGGGTTTGCCGGATATTTCTCCGTCAGCGGCTCAATGGCCTGCAACGCATCCGCGTAACGCTGGTCATAATTCTCCAGATTCAATGCCAGATAGAAGCGCGCCACGGCCGGCGTCAATTGCCCCTCGCGAATCGCCCGGTTGAGCTGCCGGATTCCTTCCTCCTTGCTGCCTCCGGGAACGCCCATGAAGAATCGGATCACCCGGGCGATTGTCGACAACGTGTCCACGTAGTAGTTGTACAAGCCCAGCCCGGTATACGCGTCGGCCAGCGATGGATCCTTGGCCAGGGCATTCAAAAAGTGTTCGCGGCCACGGACACCCGACCGCGCCGTCGCCCGCGTGTCAAACCGCAATCCATACAGCCGTGCTTCCAGCGCGTCCGCCATTCCGGCGTACAACTGCATCTCGCCACTGTCGTTTTCGTGTAGCTTATTCTCCGCCAGCGCGTAAGCCTTCCTCGCAAGGTCCAGATAATGCTGATCGGTGGCGATCTTCTCGCGGTGGCGGGCCATCGTCATTCCGTATTTGTATTCCGCCGACGCGCACCAGATCTTCCACCATTCGGTCTCGGCTTCCAGCAAATACGGCAATGGATGTGTCGGGTATTTCTGTTCCAATTCGCGAATCTCAGAGAGAGCCAACCCATGTTTTCCCGAATAAACGTGGTCCAGAATAGCGGCCGTGTTCGGCGGCAACGACAAATTGCCGGCGCCCAAGGGAACCGCTCCAATCAGCATCGCCAGCACCAACGCTGGCGCCATGAGCCATCCGTGGAATCGAACCATGCTCTCGCAGTGAAGGTATCAAACCTTCTGTGTGACGAGTTTAAGCTGTTCGGCAAGCGACGCAAAACGAAAAGGCTTTTGCAGAAACGCCGCGCCCTGCGGAATCTGCGCTTCCGGCAAGCTCTGCGCGTAACCGGACATGTAAATAACCCGCACTTCCGGATGCAGTTCTTCCACTTTGCGCGCCAGTTCCGTCCCACGCAGTCCCGGCATCACCACATCCGTCAGCAGCACGTCGATTCCTCCGGTATGGCTGCGCGCCAGTTCCAGCGCATCGTGCGGACTGTGCGATTCGAGCACCTCGTGTCCAGCGCCTCGCAAGTACTCCGCAATCGCCTCACGCAGTGGCGGCTCATCGTCGGCCAGCAGCACGCGCAGGCCCGACGCTTCTTGCTCATCCGTCACCGGCCGCGCCGTTGCAGGCGTCGCCCCTGCGAGCGAGGTCGCTGCCGGAAAATAAATCTGGAAGCTCGTCCCCTTGCCGCGCTCCGACTCTACGACGACGTGCCCTTCGAATTGACGCACGATCCCGTACACCGTCGAGAGCCCCAGCCCCGTTCCTTTGCCAAGCGGCTTCGTCGTGTAAAACGGTTCGAAAAGATGGTTCCGCGTTTCTTCGTCCATTCCATGGCCCGTGTCTGTCACCTCGAGCACCACCCAGCCAGACATCGCCGCCTCATCCGCATCCGGCGTTACGCTCGACGGCAAGCTGAACTCATTCCGCGTGGCAATCGTCAGCGTCCCCCCGTCCGCCATCGCGTCCCGCGCATTCACTGCTAGGTTCACGATCACCTGCTCCAGTTGTGCCGAATCCGCCTTGATCCACGACCGCGCCGCGTGGTGCTGGAACGTCAGCCGCACATCGGAGCCCAACAGCCGCGGCAGCATGAATTCCGAATCCGTCAAGACTTCGTGCAGGTCAACTGGTTTCGCGTCCAGCACTTGTTTTCGGCTGAACGCCAGCAACTGGTTCGTGATCGCCGCAGCCTTCTCCACCGTCCGTCGAATCTGTTCCAGAAATGGTGCGCCGCTGAAATCAGTCGGCAGGGCCGCTGCTAATAATTCCGCCGAGCCAGACATGACCATCAACATGTTATTGAAGTCGTGCGCGATCCCACCCGAAAGCTGCCCCAGCACCTCCATTTTTTGTGCCTGTCGAAACTCGCCCTCCAGCCGCCTGCGTTGTTCCTCCAACTGCTTCTGGCGAACTGTCTGCCGATAGCTGTCGAAGAGCACACCGGTGGCCTGCGTCATCGCTTCCAACGACCGCAGTTCCTCGCCGGTATAACCGCCGGGCCGATTCCCCATTGCAATCACCGCTACGATCGACGTGCCCTTGAAAATCGGGACACTCATAAAGCTCTGCACTCGTGGGTGTCCTCCGGGCACGTTGTCTGGACCGGCCTTGGGCTCCTTGTAGTTCACAACAACGGTTCTGCCATCCACCATCACTCGCCCGAATAAATTCTTGTCATGCGACAGGTCGAAGTATCCGTGCGCCGCCATCTGGCTCAGTTTCGCGTCATACAGTTGCCGGTTCTCCGTCGCGTCCCATGTAACACCTTCGTACGCCAACACACGCAGCAGCGAATCTTCCAGGACCACCCCGAGGAATCCCATTTTGCTGTTGGTCAGTTCCAGCGCTCGCGCCAGAATGATTTTGCTCGCGGCGCCGTAGTTCCCTTCTTCGAGAAACAGATTCAGCGCGTTTGTCACCGCTGCCAGCGTCGACGTTTTCTCGTTCAAATCCGCTTCCGTCTCGCGCCGCTTGCTTATGTCCTCAATCGTTCCCATCACTCCCCGCACTAGGTTCCCTTCCCGCAAGGCGGCGAGAGAAATGCTCACCGGAAAGCGCTCCCCGTTTTTCCGAATGCGCTCGCTTTCGAAGCCGGCAATGATTTCGCCGTTCATCGTCCGTTCCAGCATCTGCAACTGCTCTTCGATTCGGTCCGGCGGTATCGTTTTCGCCAGAGTCCCCACAATCTCCTGCTGCTTGAAACCGAAGACTCGCTCTGCCGCGGGATTCCACGATGTGATCCGCCCCTGCCGATCCGTGCTCACCACCGCCATTGGTGCGGCCTTTACCACTGCTTGGAACTTCGCTTGCCCGCGCAAGCTGCGCACCTCGTCGCTCGCTCGCATAATCGCCAGCAACGGCGGAATCGAACTGAACATGAACACCGACAGCACGCCCAATGCCGTGACCAGGAACGTTTGTGCTCCCTCCGCCGCTCCCGCCCACATCTCTGCGTGCGAAACCGTCCGCGCAATCTGCACTGCGCCGCACCCCGCAAACAGCAATCCCATCACCCGGAAAACCGTTGGGTGTTTTAGGCCGCCTTTGATTCCCAGCGTCAGCCATGTCACCACAGACGCCATGCTCAGGAAAAACACCGCGAACGCCCAATCGACCGCTCTCGGTGGCAATGCTCCAATATTCCAGTCCGCTGCTAATTTCCCGGCGTTTGCCGCATCCAACGAACTGGAGCACACGAGGAAGGCCATTTCTATCGACACGATCTCGCTCGCTATCCGCGGCGGGAGAGGGCCGCTCGCGCTTGCCGCTTTTCTTCGGAAGGGTTTTCTCGGGCGCGATGAGAGGAACTGCGGGCGCACCCGTCTGCTATCTCAATTTCACGCGCTGGCCCGCTGCTGTCAATAGAACCTGTTCCCTGTTGAGTACGCCACCGGTCACACGGCGTTAGGCGGGCGTCCTCTCCTTTGTTATTCTCGCTGCGGATGAACTCCACTTCCCAATCCGCCACGCCCGTCGCCTCTCCGCCACAATTGGAACGCGGCCTCGGCCTCAAAGAGGCCGTCGCTCTCAACATGATTGAGATCGTAGGCATCGGCCCCTTCGTGACCAGTGCCCTCGTCATCAAAGCTATGGGCGGCCCGCAGGCGTTGGTTGCCTGGCTGGCGGGCGGCCTGCTCGCCACTCTCGACGGTTTTGTCTGGTCGGAGTTGGGCGCCGCGATGCCCAAAGCGGGCGGCACCTATGTTTTCCTCCGCGAAGCTTACGGCCCTCACAAGTGGGGGCGCCTCATGTCGTTCCTTTTCGTCTGGCAGACCATGATTCACGGCCCGCTCTCGATGGCTTCCGCCGCCATCGGATTCTCCAAATACGTCGCCTATCTTCACCCTCTTACCAAGTGGGAGGGCAAGGCGGTCGCCGGCGGGTTGATCATCCTTCTGATCATTCTTCTGTATCGCCGCATTGAGACGATTGGAAAAATTTCCGTCCTCCTCTGGATCGGCGTTATCGGCACAATGCTATGGCTGATCTGGGGTGGCGTCAGTCACTTCAATCCGAAGCTCGCGTTTGACTTCCCTCCGAATGCGTTTCACCTCTCCAATGTCTGGTTCGCGGCTCTGGGCGCCGCTATGATCAACACCGTTTACAGCTATTGGGGCTATTACAACATTTGTCATCTCGGCGGCGAAATCCGCGACCCCGAACGCAATATCCCGCGCGGGATTTTCCTTTCCATCCTTGGCATCACGGTTTTGTATCTTGCGATGCAAACCAGCATCCTCGGCGTAATTCCCTGGCGCGAAGCACAAAACTCCGATTTTCTCGCCAGCTTGTTCGTCGAACGGCTCTACGGTCCCGCCGCCGCAAGGATCGCTACGGTGATGATTCTGTGGGTCGCGCTTGCCAGCGTCTTCTCCGTCCTGCTTGGCTATTCGCGCGTGCCTTACTCTGCTGCGGTGGACGGCAATTTCCTCCCCATCTTCGGCCGCGTCCATCCCACCAAACATTTCCCTCACGTCTCGCTGCTCCTCCTGGGCGGTTTGGCTTTTGTCTTCAGTCTCACCCTGAAGCTGCAGACCGCGATACAGGCCATCCTTGCCATGCGCTTGCTTGTGCAATTCATTGGTCAAGCCGTTGGGATCATGCTCCTCCACAAGCGCTGGAGTGCGGACAGGTTCCCCTTCAAAATGTGGCTCTACCCTGTGCCCGCGGTTCTCACCATGGTGACCTGGGCTTGGCTCTTCTGGCACACCGGCCCGTTCCGCAAATTCGGCTTGGTGGCCATCAGCATCGGTGTGATTGCATTTCTGGTTTGGACCCGCGAAATGCGACAATGGCCTTTCGCTCCGGCGGAGCCCCCGAAACCGCCCGCCGACGCGTAACATCCAACTCATTAGCTGCTCTGCGGGAGGGTCTTTGCGTCGTCAGCGTTTTGCCTGGCTTGTCCTCTTCCTTTCTTTGACGCTCTCGCGGTCCGCCTCCGCGCAATTCCCGGCGGCTCCCGGCACCGGTCCCGGCTTGGCCGAAACCGTCGAGGCCATCGACAACGCCCGCGTCACCACCCGTATCCTCTACATCACCGCGCACCCCGATGACGAATCCGCCGCCGTCCTCACCTATCTCGCTCGCGGCCTTCATGCCGACGTTGCTCTTCTCTCTCTCACCCGTGGTGAAGGGGGTCAGAATGCTCTTGGCCCCGAACAGGCTCCTCAACTCGGTCTCATCCGCACACAGGAATTGCTCGCCGCCACTCGCGGCTACGGCGTGAGACTCTTCTTCACCCGCGCCCATGATTTTGGCTTCTCCAAAACTCCCGAAGAATCGGAACACATCTGGGGCGATCAGGTCACCGAAGACATGGTCCGCGTGATCCGCTACTTCCGCCCCAACGTTGTCATCAACAATTGGGGCGGCGTTCACGGCGGCCACGGCCATCATCAGGCCGCCGGCATGCTCACGCCCAAGGCTGTCGCTCTCGCCGCCGATCCCAGCTTCCACCCGGAATTACGCGGCGACAGTCTGTATCCCTGGAATGGCGCGGGGACCCCGGTGCAGATTCTCGACCTCGAGCGCGGTGCGGAACATCCCGCTGGGTATGTCCTGCCTCTCGACGATGTCTCTCCTCTCTACGGCAAGTCCTGGCGCCAGCTCGGCCTCGATGCATTTACCAATCACCGCACCCAGGGCATCGCTGGTTTCCTGAATTCGCCCTTCCTGCGCCGGCCCATTGCTCTCGGCCCGGAGGACAACAAGCCCTTCGATCCCTCATCTCTCGCTGTAACCCTGTTGGCCGTCGCGTCCGTGAAAGGCCCCTGCGGCTGTGATGAGGCTTTGAAGGAAGCGGATCATTCGCTCGAAACCGCTCGCGCCGCCGCTCTTCGCTTGGATTGGCCCGCCACTGTGTCTGCGATCGTCGCCGCCGAAAAATCCGTTCAGCGCGCCTCTCTGCTCTCGATTCCCTATCCAATCCCGCCCGACCTGTTCGAAAAGCTTGATTTCTTGCGCCGCGAAAGACAAAAGCTGGATCGTGCCCTCGCCCTCGCCGCAGGTCTGCAAACTTCCGCGGAAGCCGAGCGCGCTGATATCGTCATAGGTGAACAGTTTGCTGTGGACTACTCCTCGCACTGTCGTCCCGAAATCGATTGCATCTTTGACCCCGGCACGGCCTTGGACTACACCCAGTCTGTGAAACAGCTCGGCTTGCCCAACAAGCCCACCGGCTCGCGCGATATCTATTTCGCCACTTCCGAATCCTTTATGTTCGGAAAAGAGAAAGGTGTCCCCGCTGGTGTGGCAGGAGCGTTCTGTGCTCCGTTTGAGTCCTCTGCCCTTCTCGCCATTTCCGGGCTGACTCCCGAACCCGCCCCACTTCTTCTCCTTGGCGGCTTCGTTCACATCGGCGACTTCCAGTTTTGCCCCTGGACTCCGGTCACCCACACTAGCGCCACTTCCACCAGCGTTGTTCGCGTTCCCATTCGCATCGTTCCCGCCTACACCGTCGCTGTCGAACCCATTCAAATGGTCGAAGTCCTTAGCTCCCAGCACAAGCCTTTCGACATTTTCCTCCGCGTCCATTCCTACTCCACTCAGGCCGCCAAAGTGTCCGCTGGCCTCGATGTTCCCGACGGTCTCACCGCCACCGCGCCCGTCGAACTTTCCTTCACCGGAGCCGGCGATCAGTACGCCAAATTCACCGTCACCCCACCCACCAAGCTCGATCCCGGTAATTTCTCCATTACCGCCTTCGCGAAGCGCGGCGACGAGAAGTTCTCCACCGACCTCGAGCCTCTTCCCTCCATGCCTACACTTCTCTGGAGCGAGCCCTCCCAATGTGTCGTCCACGCTTTTGACATAAACGTGCCCGCCGCCCTTCGCGTCGGTTATATCTCCGCCGAAGGTGAGCCTATACCCGATGCCCTGAAGCGTCTGGGCATCAGCGTCGATACCATCGACACTGCTGCTCTCACCTTCGGCAATCTCTCCAAGTTCGACGCCATTGTCGTTGGCGTTCGCGCCTACGAACTCCGTCCCGAGCTCGCCGAAGCGAACAAGCGCCTCCTCGATTACGTCTCAAATGGCGGCACGCTCGTCGTCCAGTACAACCGCGACAATGTCTGGGACCGCCTCCTCCCCGCTCCCTACCCCGCCAAAATAGGCAGTCCCACTCCTCGCATCACCGACGAAAACGCCACCGTCACCTTCCTCAAGCCTGACGACCCTCTTCTCAATCGCCCCAACAAAATCACTCAGGCCGACTTCCAACATTGGATTCAGGAGCGCGGCCTCTACTTCTGGAGCGATTTCGATTCCCGCTACACCCCTCTTCTCGCTATGCACGATCCGGGCGAAAAAGATCTGAATGGCGGCCTGGTTTACACGCGCTTCGGCAAGGGCACCTACATCTACACCGGTCTCGCCTTCTTCCGCCAACTCCCCGAAGGCGTCCCCGGCGCTTATCGCCTCTTCGTCAATCTTCTCAGCGCCTCGAAGCTCCCATAACCGCCGATAAACAACTGAACAACTCTTCCACACACGTCTCCACCTAACGCTTCGCTCTGCGCTATCCTCATTCGTGTCTGAATTCGTTTCAGGTCTGCGCCGGCTGCCTTACGTATCCCGCGCGCACAAATTCCGCAGGAGTGCATCGCGTATGAAAAGTCAGTCTTTCGGGCCCAGCATCGTCGTCGTGGGCCGCCGCCTCTCTCTGTGGGCGCTCTTCTTTGTTCTGTCCCTCACTCTCGCCACATCGGTTTCCGCGCAAAAGAAGAAAAAGAAAGACGACGCGCCTCCGCCGCAGGATTCCAGTCAAATCGTCTCCCTCCCCGACCAGGCCAAGATTGACAACGTCATCGGCCAGATGCTCGGCGCCTGGCAGGTCGGCGATCTCGAAAAACTCCACGCCACCATTGCGGACGACATCTCCGTCGTGTCTGGAACCTACGCTCCCCCGGTCATCGGCTGGGCCAGCTACTCCGCGGCCTACCAGATGCAACGCGCTCGCCTTCAGCAGGCACGCATGGAGCGCACCAACACTCTCATCCGCATCGCGCCGGATGGTCTCTTCGCTTGGGCTTGTTATCAGTTTGAATTTAGCGGCGTGGTCGACGGCTCGCCCAGTTCATCGGTAGGACAAACTACTCTCGTTCTCGAAAAGCGCGGTGACACCTGGCTCATCGTGCACAACCACACTTCCATCGTGCAGTCCACGACTCCAACTGCTCCCGCTGGTGCCGCTCCGCAGCAACCGGCACCTTCTAATCCCTCTAACCCCTGATGCCCCGGATGACCGGTTTTTCTTCAGTGGGCTCAGAAGTTCTTCAAGCCTTGATAAACGAAGATTCCAGCAATCAGTAACAGCAACACTCCCGAACAGATTCCGCTCATCAGCACCGGGCGCGACAGCATGTTGATTTTCGCAACGAGCTCGCGCTGCTCCTTCGCCATTAGATCTTCAGCGGAATCAAGAAAAATCTGATCGTCTTCGTGACTCGTGAGGACGCTTCTCCAGGCCACTAGGGCCAGGAAAACTACGGTTACCACTCCCCACCCGATCAGAAGGTACAGCAATGGTCCCGTAAACACTGATTCCATGGTTTCCATGACAACCCTCCGTTGGAACCGGTCCCCGGTACCTGCTCTGCGTGGCAGGTAGGCTTATCGGCCGGAGTATAGCACTCCGCCCACGGAAATCTAGGTAATACGACACACCTCTTCAGGGGCTGAATACCCCCTTTTTTGCTTGTTGGACCGCCTTCTGTTCGCCCCGCCGCAGCGCCGCGGAGGTGGCAGGCCATCCGTCTCTTCCATGCAGCGGTCTTCATACCCGTGGGGTTGTGTAGTGGCCGGTCTTCAGGCTGGTACCACCGTTTGCTTGCAATCCCAACCACGTAACCAAAAATAAACTTGACACTTCTGGCACGTCACTGCTATTTTTCGCGGCAAGTTGAGTTTCAAATTGGCACGCCGCCTCTAATCTGCACCTGCTTCACCGTCTGTTCGACAGGTGACCGCACCGACACAACCTACGACGGCCGCGGCCGTGTCTACACGGTCTCCAATCCCTATTGCTCTACGGCGAACCCCACTCAGTTCGGAAAGGATGCCGCAGCTGAGAAATCCCAGCCTCACGATCAAAGGCACAAGAACAACGCACGAAGACGGCACAAAAGGCGTTCACTAAGGAAGCAGGCGGTGAAGCAGATCGAAAGAGATCGGAAGAAGGAGAACCAATGAGTATCCGACAACTGTTCTCAACGATCTTCGGGTTAGCCATGCTGGCAAACGCACAGATGTGCGAGCAAGCTGCGCGCGAGCAGGCTAGCAGTGTCGTCCGCTCAGAACTGCATTCGAGAGTGAATCTCAAAGCTGATCAATTCCTCGGTATCCGCAGGGACGAGGAGTTGGAGCAGCTCTTAGGCATGGCTGTGGGCGGGCAGGCTGGCTTAACGTTTATCTTCAAAGTCAGCCCGCAAGGAGTAGAGCTTAAAGAGAGCGCTATTGTTTATCACACCTGGACCGATGTCGATCCCCTCTGCATCGTCGTGGTCAACCCAAAGGATGGAAGCCTCTATCGCATACATGGTTTTGGACTCGCCGAGTCCTTGGCTGAGTTTGAAAGACTGATGGCGGCGCTTAAGGTACGGGTGGCAAGCTCAGACCAGGCGGAATCACTCGCAGAGTTTTATCGAAAAGTGAACCCGGAAAATCACGAAGACTTAACTCCAATCTTGAGCTTGTTGGGACTCAAGCAAGCGGCAGAGCGGCAATGTCAGAGTGGTCCGAGTTCGTTCAATGCCGATCAGGAGGCGTTTGCCGTGTGGTGGAAACATGCGAAGCCGCTGTACGCGGAGGTTTCATTCAAACAGACCGTTGCTCCCAGCAGCGGCGGTTATTTCGTAGAGTGGATTGTCTTGTCCGCTGCCGCGAAGGGCAACTGCGGCGGTGCTCCCCTTCGAGCGCGGCTTGAGGTTGGCTCAGACGGTCATGTTGGTAAGGTGACGTTCTCGTCTCTTCCAGAGCATACTGCTACGATGCGCTGACCTGGCGGGTGGCCCATCCTTTCTGCGACTTGTGCAGAAAGAGTGGGGAACGGGTGGCGGAGGCTCCTCTGCTGGAAAGTACAATCCCACCCTCAACTTTACGCACTTCGATACAGAGTTCCAGGCGTTCGAGGCCGGTGCGAGCGTGAAATCTTACTCAATGTTCCAACAGGGGCCTAAGGGCTATCAAAAGCTCGAAAACCATATTCGCCGGGCTTATCCCGACGCTGACGATTTTGTCTTTCCGCCTGCGGTGTTCCCACAATGAGAACAAACATCGTGATCGTGATTTTGCTCGTAACGTGTGCCGGTTCACTGGTCTCTGCTGGCGATGATCGGTGCGCGCCCTCTGCCGAGGCCGTTCCGCTTTGCACTATCCTGTCGGATGCCGCCAAACACGCTGGCAAGGAGATAACGGTCAGAGGCCTGTACCGGATGGTGCTTCACGGGTCGATTTTAACGTCACCAGCGTGTGGAAAGATCAAGGTAAACATGCGGCGGTCATCGGACTATAAAGCCGACAAGCACGCTTCAGCCGTCATGCGGTCTCTCACCAAGAAGGATCAGTTCCAATCCGTCGATGTGGTCATCCGAGGCACTTTCCGGATCGCACAGCAGGGTCAATGCTTCGGGCAAAACTGCTTGCCTTACGAGATAGAGGAGCACGAACTCCTCTGTGCGGAAGCCCCGGGGCCAGACGCCAGTACAACGGCAAACCATGAAGCTGGGCACGCGCAAGGTTCGAGCCCAGAAAAATAGTCCTACGATGGAACCGACCTGGCCGGTGACCCATCCTTTCTGTGGTTTGTGCAGATAAGGATGAGAACAGGTGGCGCAGGCTTAGCGTAACGAAGCAAGTTATGGGTGCCGCTCGATAAAAGCGAAGGCGTTGTCAAGGCATAAAACTCCCGGGCAGTGGTTTCCACCGCTTACGTGTCAGAGTGGTGGAGGTCCGAAGCTCTGAAACTCTCACGGTGAATCAGCTTTCGGCGGCTCGACACAAGGTAGTCGTTCCGCCAACCATCGATACGGCCTGAACCGCAGCCATGATTCTTCTATGCGAATCCCGGTTTTCACCGGGACGAGAGCGCCCAATCAATCCTGCGGTCTAGCTTGCGCTGACCAGCGGCACCCGGCGGGTGGCCCGGGCTTCTGCGCTGAGAAGGTTTGGGTGCCCCGCCCTCGGTTTGGGAGGGTGGGTCCTGGGGTCGACTTTCTCTGCCGGGTGCCCTGGGTTCAGTTTTCAGAACCTGGGTCTTGGGTTTTGCGGGCATTTCTCCCCGATTCCTGATCGCCGCTCGCCTTTTCTCTTGACTATCTATTATTCTATGGTAAACTAATCAGTTCGATAGATTGCTGGCGGGACCGGCAACCGGGTCCTTTCGACCCACCGCTCTTTGACAACTTAAGCACCCGCGCACATCCCGAAGCGACCACCGGGAGCGAGGGATCTCTTTCCAATTTCTACTTCCAGATCTTGCTCGCCACTCGCCACTGCGCTTCCGTACGTACCGTACGCCGTTTCTCACAACTCCACTTCTTCCAATCACTTCCACGTTGTACTGCAGAAACAGGGGGGGGTAGGGGGGCCATGTTCGCCCGTCACAGAGGCGTTTCATTTCGGAATTGTGCCAGGCTGTACGCTGTCCACTGGTGGCAGTTGACCGCTGCTTCTAATTTGTGGTCGGTACCGGCTCGTTCTTCGGCAGGTTTGGCGTCAACTTCCTCATCACAAACTCTTGCAGCAGGTTCACTCCCGCGGAGGCGCCAATCCCAATCAAGGCGTTCTCCACGATCAGGGACCCGCCACGGTCAGCCGCCGGATAATACAGGTTGGAAATGCCTCCAGCGGCGAAACTGCCCATGATGCTTGAATAGTTCGCTTGCCAGTGCCCGTTATCGCCTTTGCATATCACCGCGTTAGCAATGGCATACAAGCTCCGCTTCTTCCAGCCTCCCGTGCCTTTGTAGAAATACCGGGGATCCTGCTTCAACAAGGACGGTAATATCGCTCCTCCAATGTAGGTACTGATGGCAAAATCCGCATAATTCGCCCCGTAGCGCTTCGCGTACCCCTGAAATCCCTGTCCGTACCCCGCGAAATCGTTCTGGGATTGCTGGATTCCCGCGATCACTCCCGTAACCCCAAAACTCACCGGATCGATGGTCGATTTCCACGCCAACCGGAATTTCTGCTTCGGCGTCAACGGCGCGGCATTCGGCACATAGCTCACGTAGAAATTCGGAATGATGCCCAGAACTCGTTGTTTCTCCTCCTCTTTAAGCTGCTCCTGAGCGATCTCGAAGGTGCTCAACTCCACGCGCACCTCGGTCACTGCCGTCGCCACCGCCAGCGCAACCACTGGAACCCGAAAGTTCTCCTTCGAATGCAGTACACCCGACGCGGTTTGCGTGGCGAACCCCTCCCCCGATACCGTCACTACAAACGGGCCGGGCATCACGTTCGCAAACGCGTACTGCCCGTCGTCGCTTGTCAGTACGTCAGCCGCCAGGCTCTTGCCTTCCCGTGTCAGGGCTACCTTGGCCCCTCCCAAGGGTCCCCCCTTCGGGTCCACCACGCTCCCCGCCACGCTTCCCGGTAAGTCGGCTTCCGGTTGCTGGACCGTGGGTGACGTAGTTGTGGTTTGCGAAGGTGCCGCCGACGGAGTAGATTGCGCGCGCGATGTCGTCGGCCAGGCGGCAGTCAGCCCAGCCAGGCACATTGCTGCCCACCGGCCCCGCCAGCTCTGCGAAGTGACACCGATCACAATATCTTTTATAGCTGCTCTCGCTCAGACCCGCAAGACCGGACTGGTTGCAATGTCCCCTAAATTGGAGCTGCTTTCATATTGTCCTGCATGACCTACAGGATTGGTACCCTATCTGGTACCCCAAACTATTGAATGCACTTAGCTGGATGTGCTCGCGAAACTCGCATATGATGATTTCCTCAATCCGGTCTGATCGATCCACTATGAGTTCCAGCTTGTCTCCGCAGCGGTTACCCACCCAAAAAACGGGATATTTCCCTGTCCTGGATGCGCTTCGGTTTGTCCTCGCGTTCTGGGTCGTCGTTGGCCATCTCGGCATGCCACTTCTCTTTGGCGATCTCACCACCGGCACTGGTTACTGGCTTCTCCTGAAGCGTGGATGGAACACCATCGTCTTCGGCACTCCCGCCGTCATCGTGTTCTTTGTAATCTCCGGCTTCTGCATCCATCTGCCTTTTCGGGGATCACAGCGAATCGATGTGGCCCGCTACTACTTGCGTCGTTATACCCGCATTCTCATTCCCGTCGCCGCTGCTCTTGTGGTCTATCGTTTGTTCGGCCGGCACCTTACGTTTTGGGGCGAACGCTCCATTCTTTGGGCCTCGCCGCTGTGGAGCCTTGCCTGCGAAGAGATCTACTACGCCATGTATCCCTTGCTTCGTTGGCTCCGAAACACGGTCAGTTGGAAGGTCCTGCTGCCTGCTTCTTTCTTCATCAGCATCCCCATTTCAGCGCGACACCAGTACGCCTTCGATTGGCACGTGTTTGGCCCGTTCGGTACGGCGATGATGCTTCTTCCTGTGTGGCTCCTGGGTTGTCTCCTGGCCGAGCAGGCAGAGCTGCTCCCATCCGCCAAATCCGGGATGACAATCTGGATCTGGCGCTTTCTGGCTTGGTTTGGCTCCTGGATCGCCGAGATGGTGCACTTTAAGCTGCACATTTCCTATACGATCACTATGGTGTGGTTTGGAATTCTTGCGTATTTTTGGGTGCGTGCGGAATTGGCCCACGGCAAGACTTCTGCCCCGAACCGTTACCTGGTTGCGGCCGGTGCGTGGAGCTATTCTCTCTATCTTGTCCACGTGCAGGGCGCTGAGCTAATCGGCCTCGTCCGACTGCCGAGATTGGGCCCCGTTCCGGACTGGTCCCTCGCTATAGTTTCCTCGCTTGTGTTCGCTTATGTCTTCTATCTGCTCGTCGAGCGGCCCTCTCACCGTTTGGCGCAAAAGATACGAGTCGCAGGCTCCTGGAAACCGCGTCAGTCTGAGTCTGGATTTGTAAGTGCTGGCGTTGCGGGCGAAGCACCCTTTGCCCCAGTGAAAGCTAGTCCACCTTTGAAGGGAATCGTTGGTGATGAATTGTAGCGGACCACGGCCTGAAAGCGACGAGCAACCAAGAAGGCCCCCGATGCACGTTGTGGTGCTTGGTGGCGCCGGATTCGTCGGTGGTCATCTTGTCGATGCTCTCATCGCCCAGGGCCATCAGGTTCGCATTCTTGACAACCTCGACCCACAAGTTCACCCGACCGGCCACCCTCCCGCCTATCTGAACCCCCGCGCAGAGTTTTTGCAGCAGGACATCCGCGACATCGCCGCCTTGAAGCAGGGACTCGACGGTGCGGAGGCCATCTTCTACCTTGCTGGAGCTGTCGGAGTGAGCGACTCCATGTACCGCATCCGTCACTACACGGATGTGAATCTCCTCGGCTGCGCCAATCTGCTCGAGCTCCTTTCCGATTCCAAACGCACAGCTCGCCAGCTTATTCTTGCTTCTTCCGTCACCATATATGGCGAGGGAGCATACTCCTGTCCAAAACACGGCACTGTCTTCCCCCATGTGCGTTCGACCGAGCGCGTCTCTCGCCGCGAATGGGATCCGCCTTGCCCCGCGACCGGATGCGCGGACCACTTGAAGCCCATCGCAACGGAGGAGACCAAACCCACGGCTCCGCAAAGCATCTACGCCATCACCAAGCGCGCGCAGGAAGAAATGGTCCTCGCCATCGGCCGTGCTTATGACCTTTCCGCCACAGTCCTGCGTTACTTCAACGTCTATGGCTCCCGCCAGTCCATCGCGAATCCCTACACCGGCGTCGCCAAGATCTTTGCCTTGCACATCGCCGAAGGGAAGTCTCCTCTCATTTACGAGGATGGCCAACAGACACGCGATTTCGTCCACGTCAGCGACGTGGTCCGTGCCAATCTTCTGGTCCTCGGAAATTCCAAAGCCAACGGCGAAGTCTTCAACATCGGTTCCGGGCGCGCTTGCACCGTGCTCGATCTCGCCAATCACACGGCGAAAAAACTGGGCCGCACCATTTCCCCTCAAGTTCTAGGGAAGTTCCGCGCCGGCGATGTTCGGCACTGTTTCGCGGACATTACGAAAGCTCGGACGCTGCTTGGTTACGAGCCGCGCACGGTTATTCCCGACGGTCTCGAAAACCTGATCGACCAGCCCCCTCCCGGTGCCGCTCAACTTTCCGCCGAGGTCGACGCGCAATTGCTTCAACGAGGCTTGATCCGTTGACGTCACAGGCCCCTTAGCCGAACCTGCCTCCCTGGCAACCTGGCTTACACTGTTAGGAAAGGTGCTCCGGGAGATTTGATGAACGGACCGCTTGTCAGCGTACTGATCGACACTTACAATCACGAGCGCTTCATCAAAGAAGCTGTGGGCAGCGTGCTGGCCCAGGATTTCCCGCCCGCCGATCGTGAGATCATCGTCGTGGACGACGGTTCCACCGACCGAACTCCTGAAATCTTACGTGAATTCGAGTCCCAGGTTCGCATTCTGCGCAAAAGCAATGGGGGGCAAGCTTCTGCTTTTAATCTCGGCATTCCGCAATGCCGGGGCGAAATCATCGCCTTTCTGGATGGCGACGATTGGTGGGCTCCAGCGAAGCTTTCGGCGGTGGCGGCAGCTTTTGCGGCCGACCCTCAGGTGGGCCTGATCGGTCACAGTATTACCGAAGTTCTTGAAGGCGGAATCCAACGCAGCGAGTTGGTCCGCGACGATCCGCGCTTTCAAATCGATTCTGTGGCCAACGCAAAAATCTTCCGGCTACGCAAGAGTTTTCTTGGCGCCAGCCGCATGGCTTTTCGCACCGGACTATTGCGCAAGATCGGGACTGTGCCGGAAGCTCTGGTCGTCGAAGCTGACGAATTTCTCTTCACACTGGGAGCGCTCTTCTCCGAAGTCTTCCTCTTGCGTGATCCGCTGACCTACTATCGCCTCCAGGGCCAGAATCTGTTCCAGAATACGAACAATCTGACTTCCATCCGGCGCAAACACGCGGTGATGGTCGCCCTGGCGGACTCGTTGCGCACCCGCTTCGAACAAGAGCATGTTCCCCAGGAAATCCTCCACGCCGTTGTCGACGCCGTACAAATCGAGGCGGACATGCTTCGGCTTTCCCTCGGCGAGGGCTCCCCGTGGCAGAACTTTCGAGCCGAGCTCCGCGAATACCACCTCCACCACGAAAACGCCTCTCTCCTTCGTCGATCTCTAAAACTTGTGAGCGCCCTGCCGGCGCTCTTTCTGCCTGTTCGCACCTACAACGCGCTAAAGCGTTCGCTCTTCTCGAACGATTTCTATGTGAGTTTTCGGGACAGGTTTTTCCCGTTCCATCACGCCGGCCACGTCGACCGCACCCAGAAATGGAAACTTCGATGAGCCGCTCTCCTGCCGATGCCAAGGCCCCGCTCCGCGTGCTCATGGCCGCTCCCGTGTCTCGCCGGCGCGAAGGCGGCTCCGCCATCATTGCGTATCACTTGGGCGAGGGCTTGGAACGAAGTGGTCACTCCGTCGCCTACATCTTTCAGGAAGATCTTTTCGGCAACGACGACATCTCTCCCCGTTTCAGCACTCTCATTTTCGCCTCGAGGCTGAACCGGTACATTTCTGAACGGCGCAATCAATTCGACATCGTGAATCTTCACGCGCCGAGCGGCTTTTTCTACGGCTTTCACCGCCGCTGGTTCCCTTCCGCCCAGTTGCCACCGCAGGTCATGACGCTTCACGGCCTGGAAGAACGTCGCGTGCACGTCCAGTCTCGCGAACACAAGAAACACCACGCCTGGAATTTCAATTGGCGCAACCGCTTGTGGCACCGCGTCTACACCTTTCCGCTCTACCGCTGGACCATTCGCAATGCCGACGGCGCCCACACCTATAGCCGCGATGTCTGGAACATGTTGCAGCTCAAATACAATCTCGACAGCGATCGAGTCGCGTACATCCCAAATGGTGTCGAGCCCCGGTTCTTCGAGCAGCGGCGTTACGACACACCCGGGCCATTCAAGCTGCTTTACGCCGGAACTTGGCTCGACCAGCGCGGTATCTTTTACCTTCGTGACGCACTTGAGCACCTCGCCCCTCAATTGCCGGGCCTGACAATCACCTTCGCCGGCTGTGGCTGCCCGCCGGATGTAATCCAGAGCTTCTTCGGCCCGAAGCTCGCCTCCAATATCGTCATTGAGCCGGTCGTGCCTTCCGAACAGATGCATCAAGTTTTCTCCGCCCACGATGTCTTCCTGTTTCCGTCCCTCATGGAGGGCCTCCCTTCCGTCCTCCTTGAAGCGATGGCTTCTGGAATGCCCGTCATCACCGCCGAAACGTGCGGCATGCCGGACGTGGTCGAAGACGGCTTCAACGGCCTTTTGGTTCCACCCGCCGACGCCAGTGCCATCGAGCAAGCCGTGCTGCGGCTTGCGCACTCCCCGGATTTGCGCAAAAGCGTAGGGGAAGCAGCGCGGCAAACCATGTCACGTTATACTTGGGAACGCGCCGCCCTCAAGCTCGAACAGTTATTTCGTCACGTGATCGCCCTCGAGGGTCAATCGTCTGAATGATTACGATCGGTCTGAACTACTCGCAGATGCACGATTCCTCCGCTTGTCTCGTGCGAGATGGCGAACTGCTTTTCGCTGTTGCCGAGGAACGCATTTCGCGCCTCAAGCATGATGCGCGGTTTCCGGCGCTCGCCATTCAGGCATGCCTCGACTTCGCGAAGATCAAGGCCGATCAAGTCGATGAGATCTGCGCTGGCTGGCAAGCGCCGACGGCCACCTATCGTCACGACTTGAAGCTCTACGCCACCGGGCAGTGGCCGGTCACTTATCTGAACGTCTTGAATTCAACGCGCCACTTCGCCAGCATGTGGCACCAGAATGGCGGCGAGAATCCGTTCCAGCGCCAGTTCGGCCCTACCAAGGCGCGCTACCGTTTCGTGGATCACCACCTGGCCCACGCGCTCAGCGCTTACTGCTACTCCGGATTCGACGACGCCGCGATCGTCGTCATGGACGGCCGCGGCGCCTGGGAAGCCACTTCCATCTGGCACGGCAACAAGGGCCGGGTCGAACATGTGCTCACCATCAATTGGCCCGATTCGCTCGGCCAGTTTTACGCCGTCTTCACCGGCTTTCTCGGTTTCGCGCCCAATGCCGACGAATGGAAAGTGATGGGCCTCGCACCCTACGGAAAGCCCGGCGTCAATCTGAGCATGTTTCTCGATGTGAAGGCCACTCCATACAGAGTTCACACGGCACTGCTGAATGGAAACGGTTCCGGTCCGTATTCCGGTTGGCCCGCGGCACTTGGCAAGCCGCGCGAGCCGGAGAGCGATATCAACGATCTTCACAAAGACATCGCGTACGCCGTACAGGATCTCTGCGAGATCGCCATGATGAATGTGACCCGCCTCGCCTTGCAGAAAACCGGGAGCAAGAATCTCTGCCTCGCCGGCGGCGTGGCACTCAATTCAAAAGCTAATGGCAAAATTGCGGCCAGCGGCAATGTGCAGAATTTCTTCGTTCAGCCCGCCGCTTCCGATGATGGTGTCGCGCTGGGAGCTGCACTGGCGCCTTTCCTCGATGGCGGGCAGCGTCTACCTGCGCGGCCCATGCGTCATGCCTATTTCGGCCCCTGCTTCGACGATGACGCCATCGAATCTGTGCTGAACACGTACAAGATTCGTCACTCGCGCCTCTCCGATCCCGCCGCCACGGCCGCTGAATTTCTCACCCAGGGCAAAATTCTCGGCTGGTATCAGGGCCGCATGGAATTCGGCCCGCGAGCGCTCGGCAGCCGTTCCATCATTGCCGATCCGCGCGATCCGGAGATGAACGCCAAGGTCAACAACGCCGTCAAATTCCGCGAATGGTGGCGCCCCTTCGCGCCTTCCTTCAAAAAAGAAGCTGCGCCCGAATACCTCGAATCGGCTTACGATTCACCCTTCATGATTCTCACCGCGCAGGTTCGCCCCGAAAAGCGCGCCATAATCCCCTCGGTGACCCATGTCGATGGCAGCGCGCGTCCGCAAACCGTCGAGAAGGAAATCAATCCGCTCTACTATCGCCTCATCGACGAATTCGGCAAACGCACCGGCGTTCCCGTCATCATGAACACCTCGTTTAACCTCCGTGGCGAGGCTATCGTCCACACACCCACCGATGCGATCCGCACGTTTTTCAGCTCCGGCATGGACGCGCTCGTCCTCGGCAGCTTCCTGGTGGAAAAATGATTTGCGGTCCGTGCGAGTAAGGTAATTCCCTCCCGTGACCACCCTTTCCGCCATCGCGCTGCTTGGCCGCAAAGACGAACCCACCGACGCCGTCGAAGAATATTGCCGCTATCTCTCAGGTGCCCTGAAAGCTCACGATATCCACCTCGACATCCGCCGCGTCCCTTGGGAATCGCACGGTTGGCCCGCTTCCCTGACAGCTCTGCGACTGATGGCTACGCAATGGCGAGGCCGGTGGGTGCTCGTTCAATACACAGCGCTGGCCTGGTCCGCTCGCGGATTCCCACATAAGACCCTCCGTATTTTTGACACTCTGAAGAATGCCGGCGCGCGCATCGGAGTAGTCTTCCACGACGTGCAACCCTATCCGTCCGACAAGCTCAGCGGGAGAATCCGTCGTTTCGTTCAGTTACGCACCATGCGACAGATGCTTTCTCGTGCGGACCTCGCCGTCTTCACGGTTCCAATGGACAAGCTGAGCTGGGTGCCCTCCGCGCAGCCAAACTGTTTGTTCATACCCGATGGGCCGAATCTGCCGATCGCGGCTAGTTCTTCCGTTTCGCACGATCCGCCCACTGTCGCTGTTTTCGGCATCACCGGCGGCCATGGCGGCATCTGGGAAACTCAGACCATCATTAACGCAATGCGATTCGCGGCGCAGAAGCTTGGACCGGTTCGACTGTCCGTTTTTGGCCGCCATTGTGAATTGCGTGAAGCCTTGTTGCGCGACGGCCTGAGGGATGTTCCGGTCCAGCTTTCTGTCGAAGGCATTTTGCGCGACGAGCAAGTGGCTCAACGGCTCTGCGACTCCGATGCGCTGCTCTTCGTTCGTGGCGGCATTTCCTCGCGCCGCGGCAGCGCCATCGCTGGAATCGCCTGTGGTCTTCCGGTAGTCGCTTCCGCCGATTCCGAAACCGCTGCTCCCATCACCGATGCCGGCGTCGTCTTCGTCTCGCTAGACAATCCCGACGAAATCCACTCCGCCGTGGTTCGCGTTCTCTCCGATTCCAGCTATCGCCAGGACCTGTCCGCGCGCAGCCGCGCCGCTTACCAAGCGCACTTCTCGTGGACCGCGATTGCACAAAAATTCGCCGATTTCCTCCACTCCGGGTGATCTCCTCTTGTGCGGCCGTTTGTGCGGTCTGCAGTAAGCTTTCCGCTTCACCACTGTTTAGCAAGCACTGCCACAATTTTTGCCAGTGCATCCAGGTCGCGTGTATCGATCACTTCCGCCGGCGAATGGGAATAGCGTAGCGGCCAGCCCAGCGCCACGTCCACCGAACCAAATCGTGTAAACACCGCGCCATCGTTCCCGCCGCCGGTCACGCCATACTGCACTGGAATCTTATTTTCGTTCGCGAGCTTCACCACCCGGTCCACATACTCCAGCGGCACGACATTTGAATTGTCCACCGCGCGGACCACGAATCCCTTCCCAATCTCCGCGTCGCCGAAACGCTTCGATTCCAGCGGCGAATCCGCGCTCACAAACGTGTCGATGGCGAAGACGAAATCCGGCGCTCGTCCCTCCTTCGCGGACTGTTCCGCAAACGCCGCCGCTCCCTTCAATCCCACCTCTTCTTCCGTCGACCAGACAAACGTCACATCGCGCCCTTCAAGATGCGGCGCGTCTTTTCCCAGCGACTGCACCGCGCGAATCAGCGCGACGCAGCCTACTCGATCGTCAAAACTCCGCGCGTTCGCCCGTGTCCCGAGGAGCGATCGATATTGCTTCGGAATGGTCACAAAATCCCCAACCGCAATTCCCAGCTTTTCGGTCTCGGCCTGATTGTTTGTGCCAACGTACACGTGCGCCGGGTCGTCCATCGCCCGCATCGATACTGGAAACTCGAAACCTGGTTTGTCCCAGCCATTCGGCAATTCCAGCACTCCGCCCCCGGCCATTCCGTCCTTCTTGTGCACCAGCACCGCGTGCCCCAGGAAATATTGCGGATATCCTCCGCCAAGCACTTCTACCTGCAGCCTCCCGTCATCTTCGATTCTTTTCACCTCGTACCCGATCTCATCCATGTGTGCTATAAACGCAATCCGCGGCGTTTTCGCGTCTTTCTTCGCATTTCCCACATGCAGCACCAGATTCCCGGCTGCATCCGTGACTGCAAGTTTCCGTGCCCATTCTGGCAGGCTATCTAACACCACTTTCCTCACCGCTCCTTCGTGCCCGCTGGCTCCGTACGCTTCTGTCAAAGCCTTAATATCAAACTGTCCTATGCCTCCCCCGCTGCCACCGGGAAGCCATCCCGACTGACCCGCAATCCCGAGGTACGCTGCCAATAAGTGCTCCGCTCCATGAGCCGCCTCCATCGTTGCGATTTCCGCTGGAGTTAGTGGCCACAACAATGGCAGTCCCACCTCGACAAACTGCTTCGGTATCGCTGCGCCCTTCACATATCCCGCCAGCCGTGGCGGAGCAGCCACAATCGACTGCACATCGATTTTTTCCGTTGCCGCCAGCGCCTTAAATCTCTCTGCAAATGCGTCGCTGCCCGCCACGGTCCCAAGAACTACGCCACCGCGCGGATTGATTTCCGCCGGCTTCGCCTCTTTTCCTTCGGGCGTGGTTGGAGTGACGCGCCCCAGATACACCATTTCGTCCGGCGTCATCTCTGTGAGCAAACGGTTCAGTCCGCGCCCACCAAGCCATTGCTGCGTGACGAAGGCAATCGTCGTTGTCCCCGCGGCCTTGCTCTCCTCGATCCGGCGAATCAAGTGAAACAGTACGTCTACGCAGGCCTGCTCCGAAGCGCGGATCCCCACGGCTTCCGCACCATAGATTTGTGTGTCCTTCTCGAATACGTTCACCGGGTCCAGCAGATCAACTCCTGCTGCGCGTACTTCCTCCGCGTTTTTCGCTCCGATGTCGATATACAGCACCTCGATGTGATTCATCTTTGGCGGATTCAACCGGCCGGGCTGCAGGTGCACGCTCAGTCCGCCAAACACGCCTGCAACCTCTTTACCGCTTCTCGTCACAATCACTACGGGTTGCGCGAAGCTCAACGCGTCGAACACTGCATTCGGCGCAGCCTGTGGCAATCGTTGCACGCGCAAATATCCGTCTGCTGTAATTTCGCTGACGACGTATCCCGGCTCGTCGATTGGGGCGGCAATCAACCGGTGCGGCTCGCCGCTGCCGAATGTCACCCACACATTTCCCAGGTTATCGCTCTGCGGATGGAGATCTTTGAGCGATGCCAGCACTCCCTTGCTCCACATCAGCTCGTGCCCCGTTACTGCGGGGACATCACGCAGCGGTCCCATATCCACTTTCTCTTGTCCTGCTGCGCCCACGCTCGCAAGCATGGCCACGCACAACAGCAATAGCGTTCGAATCGCCATTTCTCCTCCCTGCGTCAGCGCCTGGTTGTCTTGAAGTGGTGAAATCTTACGACGAATCGCCCGTTCGGTGAATATTTACCGGCACAACGTCTCGATCAACAGTTCCTTCTTCTTCTCCGCCAATCGGCTCAGCGCGTCCAGTGATGCCACGTACCCACCCACCGCCGCCGCCGTCAGCGCCGCAAACACGCCAACCGGGAGCCAGCCGTTTCCAAGCCAGCGCCCGATCCCAAGTATCAGCCCGCAGATGCTTCCGACCAGAATCTGCGCGCCAAACGCCACCCATACCGCCACGCCCGAATTCCTCTGCCCCTTCATCTTGCCCATTTCCATCTTTTTCGGAAAACTTAAGGATGACCAGTTCGCAATCGGGAGCTGCCCGGCAATCGCAAATGTGCCCGCCGAAATGATCGCCACAAACAGGGTCGTCCCGGGCCAACCAATCCTCCAGGTCAGAAGAGTGAAGCACAGCGCTAATTCGAAGACGATCACGCCAACCAGAAACAGATTCTTGCCGATCAGCACGTCGCGGAATCGCATCGGCGCCATGAAGTACGTTTGTACTCCTTTTCCCTCATACGCAAACGCGTTGTACGCAGGCGACATCAGAATCAAGATCATATAAGCGAGGATTCCCTGGAAAAACAGAGGCGCCTTCACCGCGTGTTCCTTCAGCATCGAGCCCGGACCAAATTGCACTGCGAAAAACGTCACCATGATCGGCGGCACTACCAGCGCCAGAAACGCGAAGCCGTTTCTCGTCAGGTAGCGAAACTCTTTTGCAATTACCCCCGCCACTCGCGGCGAAAGCAGGTTCGGCGCAAGGTCCCCTCCCCCCTCCGCCGCAACGCGTCGATCCTTCAACTTGCGCGTCGTCCGGCCGGGGCTGTCGCTGATCTCTTCTCCCGCAAACTGTGCCGCGTACCGCCTCCACAGCAACCCGCTCATCAACGCCAGCCATGCGAGCAATCCCGCAACGGTCACCGCGAATCCCTGCATGTTCCAAACCGATGCCGCTCCCATGGCGTTTCCCGCCAGCGATCCCGGAGTCCAACTCAGATACGGGACGTATTGCAGAAATCGCGGTTTGATCCCGTTGCCCCACCTTTGAAATGCGGGATTCAGGAAATTCAGCGATACCATCGAGAGCACGAACACGGTCACGAAAATTTCCCGCCACCGCCGTTTCGAGAGCAGCTTCTCCATCCACGACCCGATCAGCCTCTCCATTGTCACATTCACTAAAATGAACAAAAGGCTCACCAGCAGGATTGGCAACAGGATCGATGGCTGCGCCCTGGTTGCGCCGGCAGCCATCGACAATACCCACAGGACCGCCGAGATCGCGCCGAAATCCGTGAATCCATACCCCAGTCCGAGCAGGTAAAACGCCCGCAAGCTCAACGGAAACCGCAGCAGCGTCGCAAACTGAAACTCCGACGCGAAACCCATCACGAACAACGGGAAAACCTGCCACCAGAAAAACACGGCCCAATACAACAGTCCCAGCCAGCTCGCTTTTCCTTTCGAAACGAAGGCAAAGCCGCCAAAATAAAACGCCAACGCCAGCCCCAGCATCATTGCCCCGGCGAAAAACCCCACCCAAATCATCCCGACCAGATCCCAGCGGTTATTCTTCCGGCGCAGGTTGTTCTTCAGGATCCGCCAGCGCACTCCGGCGACCAGCTTCACCTGTTCGAGCACACCGGGCAGCCTTGCTACGTCAGCCATGTCAATTCCTCGAGCCTCGATTGCTCTGCGCCACTCTGCCCCACGATCGACAGGAAAATCTGCTCCAGCGTTTTTTTCTCCCCGTCGTCACCGCCGATTCCCGCGCGCAGCTCCTCCAACGATCCCTGCGCCACCAGCCGTCCTTTGTGAATGATTCCCACGTGACTGCACAGCCGCTCCACAATCTCCAGCACATGCGACGTCAGGAAAATGGTCACGCCGCGTTCCGTCATTCTCCCCAGCAGCGCCTTCAAGGCTCCCGCGGCGAGTGCGTCCACTCCTTCGAACGGCTCATCCAAAAATAGAATTCTCGGTCCATGAATCACTGCCGCCGCCAATGCTAATTTCTTCTGCATGCCGTGCGAGTAGTCCGCGATCATCGTTTTTTCGCGGTCCGCCAGTTGCATGAACTCCAGCAACTCCTCCGATCGCTTCTCCGTCGTCGCTTTGTCCAGCCCGTACATTCGCCCCACGAAGCGCAGATATTCCGGCCCCGTCAGCCGTTCGAACAACCCCATCCCTTCCGGTACCACGCCGATTTGCCGCTTCACTTCCACCGGATGGCTCTGAAAGTCCAGCCCCAGTAGCTCCATCCGGCCCGACGTCGGCGCCAGCAGTCCCGTGAGCATTTTGATCGTCGTCGATTTCCCCGCTCCGTTCGGCCCAAGAAATCCAAAGAATTGCCCCGCTTGCACTTGCAGGTCCATGGCATCGACCGCGGTCAACTCGCCGAATCGTCGCGTCAATTGACTGGTAATAATCGCGATTTCATTCATCAGGAAGGGCCTCGTGCAGTTGCACCCGCGCACACTCTATCACGTGTAAATACTCGTCTCGCGCTGCAAAATTTCGATGCGCGATGCAGTTTAATGAGAACGGCTGGAAACTGGGCTCGTCCCGCCGCCCGGCGCCGTATTTCGTGGTGGCAACGTCGGCAACGCGGCCAGCACCGCGGGCAATTCCACGCGAAACACTGCCCCGCCGGTTTGCCCGTTGTAACAGAGGATCCGCCCGCCATGCTCTTGGACTATGCCGTAGCAGATGCTTAATCCCAGCCCGGTGCCTTTGCCCACGGCCTTCGTCGTATAGAACGGGTCGAACACGCGATGTGGTTCCTTAATCCCCGGCCCGGTATCCGAGAACAGCACAATTACGTTTCCGCGGTCTCGCAGGGTTCGAATCGTCAGCGTTCCACCTCCGGAGTGTTCGGTCATCGCGTCGAAGGCGTTACTGATGACGTTGAAGAATACCTGCATGAGCTGGTTGTTGTCGCCGCGCACGCCCGGCAATACCGATTCCAGTTGCAGTTCGATCGAACATCCGCCGCTGTGCAGATCCAGTGCCCGCAATTGCACCGCATTGGAAACCACCGTATTGATATCCAGCAACGTGCGCTCGCTCGGCATTTGCCGCGCAAAACTCAGCAGGTTCTGCACCAGGTTTTTCGTCCGTCGCGCCTGTTCCCGGATCTTCCCCGCCGTTGCCCTCGCGCGTTCCGGCAACGTTTCGTCCTCCGTCAGCAGATCGGAATATCCGAGGATGGCCGTCAACGGATTATTGATTTCGTGCGCCGCGCCCGCTGCCAGTTCGCCGAGCGACACCAGCTTCTCCGATTGCACCATCTGTGCCTGCAGGCGTTGTAAATTTTCTATCGACGATTCCGAACGGGCCAGCAGCCGCGCGCGATCGCTATCGGCCAGGTGCGTTCTCAGAAATACGATCAACGCTAATGGCAGGGACGCGACGAGTGTCACCGTCAACCGGAAGTCTCGCACCTCGCGTGTGTCGTGCTCCAGCCTCAACGCGTACAGCGCGAATAGCGGCAACGACAACACCGCCGCCATGGCAAACCGCGTCGCCCACACGTATTCCGCGGCGCGCTGGTCCGCATCACTTTCCACCGGCGCGTCCAATTCCTCCCGTTTCCGGAACGCAATCGCGCCCGCCAACCCGTACCAGAAAAACACGCTCATCAGCGGCAGGTCATACCAGCTTCCGGTGTAGTAGAGATCGCGGGCGATGGCGAGATTCGTCACGAGCGACGACGCCATATACAATGCGCTCGCTCCGAACAGATGCAAATACACCGTTCGCCATGCGCCCTTCGTCCGAATCCAGCAAATGGCAAAGCTCACCGCAATGATGAACTGCTGCACGTTTGCCAGTATGTTGTAATTCGTGTTGTAGGTATCCAGCGTCGGCGTGGCGTACATCCAGGGCAGCACCACGAACACGTACAAAAATGTCCACCAGGTCAGCAGCAGCGCAAAGTCCAGATACCCCAGGCCGACGTTGAGTTCGCCGCGCTTTCGGTGCGGTCGCAGCGCCAGCGCCGCCATCAGTGGGATCCCGCGCAGGAAAAAGATCATGTCCCCCGCAAACAGGCCGGGCACGTCTTTGTGCAAATACACTTCGTAATACGTCCACTGAAACTGCCCGATCATCCACATCGTGCAGCTCAGCGCCAGCAGCATCCAGAAGAGGTTGCGGCGCCAATGCGGTGTCCCCGCGTTGATTAGCAATCCCGCGTTCGCCAGCAGCGGTACGAAGCACTGGACAACGTCGCCGAAGGCCGACAGCCTGGGCCCCTGCCCAAGAAAGTGGGCGACCCCGGCGTAGACCGCCAGGAACAATGCCCAGCCTGCGATCAGCCACTCTGTGTTTCGTGATTTGCCCATACGTGAGCTAGTCAAATTGTAGAAAAATACCCGCCATTTCGGCGAAATTGCCGCTCACGGCATGGCCAAAAGATTACCGCGCCCCTGGTCTCGCCCATGTTTCGGCCAGCCAGCATCCGCCCCTTCCCGGATTCGAGTTGCCGTATGATACTCGCATGCGGCTGCTCCTCGTCGAAGACGATCCTCGTATCGTGCGTTTCATTGCCCGCGGTCTGCAGGAGCAGTCCTTCGCCGTGGATGTCGCCACCACCGGCGCGGAAGCCTTGTATCAAGTTGAAATCAACGATTACGACCTCATCGTCCTGGACGTCATGATTCCCGGCAAGAATGGTTTTGACGTCTGCCGCGCCATTCGCGCTCTCGGCAAGCGCATGCCCGTGCTCATGCTTACCGCCCGTGATGCTGTCGAGGACCGCATCACTGGACTCGATTCTGGCGCTGACGACTACCTCACGAAGCCCTTCGAGTTTGGCGAGTTGCTCGCCCGGCTCCGCGCTTTGTTGCGCAGACCCAGGGAACTCCGCCCTCCCCAAATCGTCGTGGGCAACCTTACGCTCGACACCGCCTCGCAAACCGCCAAGCGCGGCAATCGCTCCATCTCCCTGACCAGCAAGGAGTATGCGCTCCTTGAATTCCTCGCTCGCAATGCCGGCCGCGTTGTCGGCCGCTCTGAAATCGCCGAACACGTCTGGGATGAGTCCTTCGACCCTTTCTCGAACCTCATCGAAGTCTACGTAAACCGCCTCCGCCGCAAGCTCGACGACAACACCGATCCTTCGCTCCTGCAGACTCGTCGCGGCAGCGGCTACATTCTGTCTGCTCCGCCGGAAGAGCATTCTGCTGAACATCCCAAGCCCTCGCGTTCTCATCACCACACCTCACCGCGGAAGCCAAATGCTTGATTCCATCCGCGTTCGCCTCACGCTGTGGTACACCCTGATTCTCGGGCTCGCGCTCATTTCCCTCACCGGCTTCAGCTACTTTCTTTACGGCCGCAGCCTCATGCAACGCACCGACTCCGCCATCGTCGAACTTTCTTCCGCCTTCGCGACCACATTCCACGCTGAACTGGCCGACTCGTTCGGTCCTGACGCGCCCCGGAATGCCGCCCGCGAAGCCATGCTCGAACACCGATTCCGTGACACCCTCTTTGTCGTTCTGGACTCCAACGGCAACGTACTTGCCAGCTCGTTCGATCTCCCCTCAACCGAGAATCTCAGGATGGATCGCCGTTCGGATTTCCTCTCTTCCGCGTCGTTTCGCGATTTCGCCGCTGTGCATCAACCCGATCCAACCGCCTTGCGCACTCTTCCCGGCACCCGCGGAGGATTCCGCGCGTCTGCCCGCTCGATGGTCACGCCCGCCGGCAATTACACTCTCGTTGTCCTCCAATCCCTTCACCCGCAGAAGGAATTGCTCGGCGATATCCGGCACACGTTCTACTGGGTCATTCCTGCGGCACTACTGCTCGCCTGCGTCGGCGGTTATTTTCTGGCCCGCCAGAGCCTTGCCCCCGTTGCGGCCATGGCGGCGCAAGCCGGCTCCATGGGTGTCGCCAACTTGCACGATCGGCTGATGGTCAAGAACAGTCGCGATGAGCTCGGCCAACTCGCTGTTGCCTTCAACCAGCTTCTCGAGCGTCTCGAAGCCTCGTTCGAAACGCAGCGCCGCTTCGTCGCCGACGCTTCCCACGAACTTCGCACGCCCGTCGCCATCCTCCGGGGTGAAGCCGAGGTCACCCTTTCGAAGGACGACCGTTCTCCGGCCGAATACCGCGACACACTCGCCGTCCTTCGCGACGAATCACAGCGCCTCGCGCATATCGTGGAAGATCTGTTCACCCTCACGCGCGCCGATGCAGGACAATACCCGTTGAGCCTTCGCGACGCCTATCTCGATGAACTTGCCGGCCAGGCCCTCGTCCGGGCGCGCTCCCTGGCCACCGCGAAAAACATCACTCTCAATCCCTCGCTCGAACCCGATCTTCCGATTCACGCCGACGAAGCTTTACTCGGCCGCATGCTCCTGAATCTTCTCGACAACGCCATTAAGTACTCGCCAGCTAACACCACCGTCGAGCTTGCCTGCCGCCGCGAAGGCGATAGCTACGCGATTCGCATTGCGGACCAGGGGCACGGAATCCCGCCCGAACTTCAGTCGCGCATCTTCGAACGATTCTTCCGGGCCGATAAATCCCGTTCCCGCGCCGAGACCGAAAGAGGCGGCGCCGGCCTCGGCCTTTCCATCGCACGTTGGATCGCCGAAGCGCACCACGGCCGCCTCGAACTGACCCGCTCCGACTCGACCGGCTCGCTATTCACCGTTACGTTGCCAGCACCTGCAAAACCCGTCGGTGCCGCCGCCGGTTAATCCTGCATTTATCTGCAAATCGCTAGCCTGACTTCGTTGACCAACTGCCTCGTATTTCACCCGCAGTTTTGTCACGGGAAGAAACGCTGTGTACCATCGAATCTTTCGTCGCTTTGTGCTCACCGCGGCAGCCACCGCCTCACTCTCCCTCGCCCAGGCCGCAGGACAACAGCCAGACACTCCCGCCCCCAAACCGGCCTCCCAACCGGACGGCGCGGCGCAAACTCCTCCGGCCGCCGCCAATCCCTCCGCTCCTCTCCGCGTCACTCTTCAGGACGCGATCGCTCTCGCCCGCAAAAACGACCCAACCTACCACGCTGCTGTCACGGAAGCGGGCGTCGCTCGCGAAGATCGGGCGCAAGCGCGCGATGCGCTTCTCCCCAGTGTCAGCTTCACGACTTCCACGCTCTACACGCAGCCCAACAACAGCCCGCTGGGCTTCAAATTCATTGCCAACAACGCACCGCACGAATATGTCAGTCAGGGCAACGTCCACGAGCAGATCGACGTTGCCTCCATCGCCGATTATCGCCGCACCGCCGCTCTTGCAGCCCTTGCCAAAGCGCGCGCCGAGATTGCTTCCCGCGGACTCGTCGTCACTGTCGTCCAGAACTATTTCGCCGCGGAAGCTACCGAACAAAAACTCGTCACCACGCGCCGCGCCGCCGAGGAAGGCGAAAGATTTCTTCAGATCACGCAGGACCTCGAAAAAGGTGGCGAGGTCGCCCATTCCGATGTGATCAAGGCCGAACTCCAGGCCCAGGATCGCCGCCGCCAGCTTCAGGATGCGCAACTCGCTTCTCTCAATGCGCGCCTCGACCTTGCGGTTCTTCTCTTCCCCGATTTCACGGACAATTTCGAACTGGCTGACGATCTCCACGCCAGCGTTCCGCTGCCTCCGCGCGAGGAATTCGAGGCGCTCGCCGCCCGCGATAACCCTGACATCCGCGCCGCCCTCTCAGCCGTGCAGGCCGCCGGACACGACGTGACCTCCACGCGGGCCGGCTACATGCCTTCCGTCACTCTCGATTACTGGTATGGAATCGACGCGCAACGCTATGCCACCTATGAAACAGCCCCCGATGGCACTCGCTATCAGAATCTCGGCTCCTCCGCGATGGCTTCGCTGACGCTTCCTCTTTGGAATTGGGGCGCCACGCAGAGCAAAGTCCGGCAGGCCGAGCTTCGCCGCGAACAATCCAAGCTCGAGCTTTCTCTCGCGCAGCGCAAGCTGCTTGCGGAAATGCGCTCTCTGTATTCCGAAGCAGAGACTGCTCTCAACCAACAGGCTGGCCTGCAGCGTTCCGCTCAGTTGGCCGCCGACAGCCTTCGCCTCACCACATTGCGTTACACCCACGGCGAATCCACGGTCCTCGAGGTTGTTGATGCCCAGTCCACGTTCGCCCAGGCCAATGCTGCCTATCAAGACGGCGCGCTCCGCTACCGCGTGGCTCTGGCCAATCTTCAGACTCTGACAGGAGTGCTCACAGCTCCATGAAACGCCTGACGAATTCCTCTGTGGCATTTAGCCGTCTCCTGCTGAGCATCGCAGCGGTTGCCGCGCCCGTCCTCGCGTTTGTTGGCTGTGGCGCCGCTGAGAAGGAACCTGAAACCGTGGTCACCGTGCAGGTCGCTCCGGTTGCGCGCGGCCCCATCGAGCAAACCGTTTCCGCCGAAGCCGTCATCTACCCTCTGCAGCAAGCGGTCATCACACCCAAGATCACTTCCACCATCCGCAAGTTCTACGTTCAACGCGGCTCTCGTGTGAAGCAGGGTCAGCTTCTCGCCGAATTGGAAAACCAGGACCTCGCCGGCGCCGCCGAGCAGAGCAAGGGCAATTACGAACAGGCGGAAGCCAGCTACGCCATGACCGCCGGCGCCAACTTGCCCCAACAGATTCAGAAAGCCGAACTCGACGCTGTTGCCGCCAAAGCCGCCTTCGACGCCCAGCAGAAAGTCTATCAGGCGCGCAAAGCCCTCTATGACGACGGCGCAATCCCCCGTCGTGACCTCGACGCCGCCGAAGTTCTTCTCGCCCAGGCTCGCAGCGCCAACGAACAGGCTCAGCGCCAACTCGCCGACTTGAATCGCCTCGGCAAGGAACAGACCCTTAAATCCGCGAGCGGCCAACTGTCTTCGGCGAAGGGCAGTTATCTCGCCGCAAAAGCCCAGCTCAGCTATTCTGAAATTCGCAGCCCCATTGACGGCGTCATCACCGATCGCCCGCTCTACGAAGGCGAACTCGCTGCTGCCAATCAACCCATCCTTACGGTGATGAATACATCCAAGCTCATTGCCAAAGTGCACATCGTGCAGAATGACGCCGTTCTCCTGAAAGTCGGCGACGAAGCGGAAATCGAAATTCCCGGCGTCGAGGAACCTCTCAAGGGCCGCGTCATGCTCATCAGCCCTGCGCTTGATCCCGGCAGCACGACGATTGAAGTCTGGATCGAAGCGCTCCATCCGGGTTCCGAACTCAAGCCCGGCATGAATGTTTCCATCGAAGCCGTCGCCAAAACGGTCAAAGACGCTCTTGTCGTCCCGGTGGCGGCTGTCTTCAAGTCCGCCGAAGCAGGCGATTACGTCCTCGTCGCTGGCCCAGACAATAAGGCGCACCAGACGCCCGTCAAAATTGGCATCCGCACCAGGCAGTCCGCCGAAGTCACGTCCGGCCTGAAAGAGAAAACTTCGATTATCACCGCCGGTGGATATGGCGTCCCTGATGGCACCAAAATCACCATCGAAACCGCTCCGCCCGCCGAAGAGAAGCCGGGTGCCGACGACAAGGACAAAGCCGATCAACCCGGCGCCGCTCCCGTCAAGGAGAAGGAATAGTTCATGGCCTCGCAGCCGGAGCAGAATCGCCCGCCCTGGTTTCGGCGTTTCTCGCGCCCAATTCTCTTTCTAATCATCAGTCTGGCTCTCGTAGGCGCTTATCTCGCTTTCAGCATTCCCGTCGCCGTTTTTCCTAACACAGACTTCCCTCGCGTCTTTATCGGCGTCGATAACGGCGTCATGCCCATCGACCAGATGCTCGTCACCGTCACGCGTCCCCTCGAAGAAGCGGTGAACAGCGTCCCCGGCCTTCAGAAAGTCATCTCCACCACCAGTCGCGGTTCCGCCGAAGTGAACCTTTTCTTTGACTGGAACTCCGACATGGTGCTCACGCTTCAGCGCGTTGATGCCGTGGTCGCGCGTATGCAGGCCGAACTTCCTCCCACCGCCAAGGTTGAAACGCACCGCCTCACCTTCGCGTCGTTCCCGATTATTGGTTACAGCCTCACCTCCGAAACGATTCCCCAGAGCAAGCTCTGGGAAATCGCCACTTACGATCTCAAGCCCCGCCTCAATCGCCTCGATGGCGTCGCTTCCATCCTCATTCAAGGCGGCCGCATCCCTGAGTTTCAAATCGCGCCCGATCCCGCGCGCCTGCTGGCCGCCGGCGTCACCGTTCCCGACATCCTCGAGGCCATCCGCCGCACCAATCTCATCGATTCTCCCGGCCTTCTCGAGCACGATCATCAACTCGTTCTCGGCCTGGTCAGCGGCCAGGTCCACACGCCGGATGAAATCGCGCAAATCGTCGTAAAACTTTCGAAAGACGGCGTGCCGGTCCGCATCGGCGACATTGCCAAAGTGGGCCCCTCCGAAGCGCCCGTCTACACCATCGTCACCGCCAACGGAAAATCCGCCGTTCTCCTCAGCGTGAATCGGCAGCCCGATAGCAACACCCTCCAGGTCGCGCAGGAAGTCCATGACAAGATTGCCGAGCTCCGCCGCACGCTTCCGCCTGGCGTTCATCTCGAGCTCTTTTACGATCAATCCACGATCGTTCAAGACTCGATCGCCAGCGTCCGCGATGCAGTTCTGCTCGGCATCATTCTTTCTTCGGCCATTCTCGTCCTCTTCCTCCGCGACTGGGGCTCCTCCCTGGTCGCCGCTCTCGTCATCCCGGTCACGCTCTCGATCACGCTCATTGTGCTCAGGGTCACGGGTCAGACGTTCAACCTGATGACCCTTGGTGGCCTGGCCGCCGCCGTCGGCCTGGTCATTGACGACGCCATCGTTGTTCTCGAGAATATCGTTCTCCATCGTGACGCCGGCGAATCGCGCTGGGCCGCCATTCAGAAAGCTCTCCGCGAACTCATCTATCCCTTGATTGGTTCCACGATCACGCCGATTGTCGTTTTCCTTCCTCTCATCGCCACCACCGGCGTCACGGGCACGTTCTTCCGGGCGCTCGCCGTCACCATGACAGTTTCTCTGTTCAGCTCTTTGCTTCTCGCGCTCACCTGGACTCCGACCCTCAGTCAGTACTTCGTCCGGCGTCAGCAGCCTCCAGCAGAGGCCGGCACAGAGCCCGGTTCCTTGCTCGAGGCGGAAGAAGCCCTGTTCACCGGACTCTTCGGCAAAGTGGTTTCCCTGTACGTCAATGTCATCCAATCGCTCTTCAAGCGTCCCCTGCTTCTTGCGGCAGGTTCGGTTCTCGTGCTGATTGGCTCCGTTGTCACTTACAAGCTCCTAGATTCGGACTTGCTGCCCTCGATGGATGAAGGCGGATTCATTCTCGACTACTACACGCCGCCTGGCAGCTCACTCGCCGAGTCCGAACGCATCCTTCAGCGCCTCGAGAAAATTGTTCGCGAACAGCCCGAAGTCGAGAACACCTCCCGCCGCACCGGTCTGCAACTCGGACTTGCCGCCGTTACCGAAGCCAACCGCGGTGATTTCACCGTAAAACTGAAGAAAGACCGCAAGCGCGATATCGACGACATCATTTCTGATGTCCGCGCCGAAATTAAAAAGACCGAACCTGCCGCCGACGTGGAATTCGTCCAGGTTCTCCAGGACATGATCGGCGACCTCAGCAACCAACCCGAGCCCATCGTCATCAAGCTTTACTCGCCCGATGCCAAACTTCTCACTTCCGCGGCCCCGCGCGTCGCCGAAGCCATTCAGAAACTGCCGCATGTGGTCGACGTCCTCGACGGCATCGAAAACACCATCAGTGGTCCCGCCGTGACCTACCAGGTCGATCCCATCGTCGCCGCCCGCGCTGGTTTCACCCCGGAAGAAGTTGCCACCGATGCCGCTGCCGTTCTCGAAGGCGAACCCGCCGTTACCCCCGTGGTCCTCAACGACCGCACCTACACCATTCGCGTCCGCCTTCCCGAGCAGAACCGCGCGTCTCTCGATAGGATGACCAACACTCTGCTCACCAGTTCCGCCGGAAAGACCGCCACTCTGGGCTCGCTCGCTACCATTCAATCCGACCCCGGCCAGATCGAAATTCGCCGCGAGAATCTCCAGCGCCTTGTCCAGGTCACGGGCCGCTTCGAAGGCATCGGCATCGGCGCGGGAATGGAAAGCGTCAAGAACGCCGTCGCCGCCTTACATCTTCCTTCGTCGATTCGCGTGGAATACGGCGGTCTCTACGAAGAGCAGCAAAAATCTTTCCGCGAACTCACCACCGTCTTTCTTCTCGCGCTCGTCTTGCTCTTCGTGGTCCTGCTCTTTGAGTTCCGCAATTTCTCCGCGCCCACGGCCATCCTGGTTTCGGCGCTGCTTTCGAGCTTCGGCGGCTTCCTCGCGCTCCTTGTGACACGCACCACCTTCAACGTCGCTTCCTTCATGGGTATGATTATGGTCGTCGGCATCGTTGCCAAGAACGGCATCCTGCTCCTCGACGCCGATCAGCGCTACCGCCAGTTGGGGTTTTCTGCGGAAGACGCGATGATTCAGGCCGGGCGTCGCCGCTTGCGTCCCATCGCCATGACCGCTCTTGCTACCATCGCCGGCATGCTTCCGCTCGCGTTCGCCATCGGCTCCGGTTCGCAGATGCTTCAGCCTTTGGCCCTCGCCGTAATCGGCGGCCTGCTCAGCTCCATCGTCTTCTCTCTTGTGGTTACGCCGACCCTCTACTACTACATGAATCAGGGCGAGGACTCGGCCGAAACGGCCATCTGAGGCGCACCATACCCGCCCAACATTTTCTTCGTTGAACTACTGCACCATCGGTCCGTACGAAAATCGTGGCTTCAGATTCGCGCCATGCTTTTCGATCATCGCCAGCGTCAGTGCCTGCGGCACCAAAATCGTGGTCAGCGCCTCCCACGGCTCCGCCACCGCCTCAATCCTTACTGGTAACAACTTCGGCGTAGCCGCATGCTCTTCCTCCGATACCAGAATCACTTTGCCGCCGCGCTCGTTGCAGTCCTTCGCCAGGTTCACGCCCAATTTCGCTGCTCGTCCCACCGCAAAAATCACGGCCACATGTGTCTCACACACATCCAGTAGCGGCCCATGCCGGAACCCCGCCCCGGTGTGCGCCGCCGCCCGCTTGCCCGTCATCTCTCGAATACACAATGCGCCCATGAACGCCGACCCATACGCCGGACCGCGTCCGATCACCTCGATGTTCGCTGCGCCCTGGCAGAATTCTTCCATTTCGCTTCGCTGCCCAAACACGCGATCCAACAACAGGCCAAAATCCTCCGTCACCCGCCCGGCGTCCGCTCTCCATTCGCGCCCCAGCAGCTCTGAGGCCACCACAATCGCTGCCGCCGTCGCGTTCGTGTAGGTTTTTGTCGCATTGCCGTACTCGGGACCCGCCAGAATCGGCAGCTTGATGTCTGCCAGTGCCCAGCACTTGCTTCTTTCGTTGTTACAAACCAGGGCCAACGGTCTTCCCGCATTCTTCTTGCACAATTCCACCAGCTCCGCGCTCTCCCCCGAGGTCGTCACTAGGATTGTTCCCGCAACTTCTCCCCACACCGGCAGTCCGTAGTGCAGCCATTCTCCGGCATCCACGGCAAACGAGCTTCGCCCGCTCATCTGCAGCAAGCTCGTCCCACTCATTGCCGAACAGAAAGAGGCGCCCATACCTGCATACAGCACCGGCCCGGGCGCACCCGCGATCTTCTTCAACCGTTCCAACTCTCCCCGGATCGCTCCGTCATTGCCATACGCCTTCAACAATTGCGCCAGCCGAACCGGTTGTTCCCGGCACTCCAACTCGTAAATCTGCACCATGTTCATGGCGCGCATTTCCGCCGAAGGCTCTACACCTGCGATCCACTGGGTCCCGCTTCGCCCTTCTTCCGCCATTTCCCACCTCAATCCGTCCGAAGTTTCTCATGATTCCTTAGAAAGTTTACGCTATCATGGCGCCAGGGTGAACCCATGCCGGACTCCCTCGTTTCCGCCCGGCCTCATGCCAATCGAGCTTTTATCATCCGCATCTCTTGTATCGCCGGTCTAGGCGGTGTGCTCTATGGCTACGACATGGGCATTATCGCCGCCGCCATCCTGTTCGTTAAGCATTCCTTTCCGATTTCCACCGAAGTGGAGCAGCTCATCGTCAGCATTGTGCTGGTCGGCGCCATTGGCGGCGCGCTGGTTGGTGGCGCCGTGGCTGACCGCATAGGCCGCCGCGCCACGCTCGTCTGGGCCAGCGTCGTTTTCATCGCGGGTTCGCTACTCGCGCCGCTCGCGCCAAACGCCATCACGCTGATTATCGCCCGCGTCATCATCGGAGCGGGAATCGGTTTCACGTCGGTCACCGCCCCTGTCTACGTCTCCGAACTTGCGCCTCCACAGTCACGCGGCATGCTCATCGGTCTTTATCAACTCGCGCTCACCATCGGCATCGCTCTCGCCGATCTGATCGGCTATTGCCTCGCTCCCTACGAAGCCTGGCGCTGGATGTTCGGCCTCGCTGTCGTTCCCACTGTTCTCTTCCTGGTCTTGATCATCACCGTTCCGGAAAGCCCGCGCTGGCTCTATGCTCACGGTCGCGCTGGGGAAGCGGAATCCGTTCTTCGCAGCTACACTGACGCGGAAGGCGCCAAAGTTCTCCTGAACGACATCATCGACGGCTTGAAAACTCCGATCGAGCAGCGCTGGAGCGCGCTCTGGAGCCCCGCCGTACGTGGCTCCCTTTTCATCGCTTGCGGTTTCACCGTTCTTCAGCAGGTCACAGGTATCAATACCATCATTTATTACGGCCCGCAGATCTTCGAACTCGCCGGATTCTCCACGCATGCCAACGCCATTCTCGCCACATTCGTCATCGCGCTGATGAACGTGGCTGCCACCATCGTCGGCATTCTTCTGGTCGATCGCGTCGGACGCAAGCCCCTTCTCTACGTCGGGGTCACCGGCATGACGCTTTCTCTCTTCGCTCTGGCTTGGGGCTTCCAGCACCGGGCCACGCTCGGCTCCACGCTCGGAATCATCGCCGTTTCCAGCTTGCTCACCTACATTGCCTGCTTCGCGTTCAGCATGGGCGCTATCGCCTGGATACTCGTCTCCGAGGTCTTCCCGCTTCGAGTGCGCGGACGCGGCGTCGCCGCTGCCACGCTCGGCTCCGGCGTTTCCAACTTCCTCGTTTCGCAAACCTTTTTGTCGGTGATTCACTCGGTGGGAGACGCCGCCACATTTGCCATCTTCGGCTTCCTCAGCGTCGTGACGCTGATCTTCATTCGCTTCGCGGTTCCGGAAACCGCCGGCTGTGACCTCGAAAGCATCAGCACTCACACGATACCCGAACGGTCTGCTTGACCTTTTCTGTCACGCGCCTAATTCCGGATTCCGATCCGCTTCTCCGCCGCGTCCAGCGCCAGCCGCACCGCGCCAATCAATTGCGCATCCGGTCCCAGGCTGCTCAGGCACAGTTTTGGCTGTGCCGGCTCCGTATACGTCTTCAGCACGTTCTCCGCCGCGTCGCGCAGGATTTCGTTCGTGCCGACTCCGCCGCCAAGAATAAAGTGCGTGCAGTTCAGCACCACGGAAATGTTGTATACCGCCTGCGCCAGAATTTTTGCCGTACTCTCCAGCACTCGCCGCGCATTCTCATCCCCCGCCTGCGCCCGGTCAAAAATATCGGTGGCGTTCAAGTCGCCCATCGCCTCGCCGTGCATCCGCTGCGTCAACTGGCGCCACTGCGACTTGATTCCTTCGCCTCCAATCGCGGATTCCAGTGCCCCGGGATTCCCAGCCTGGACTCCCTCTTCCGCCGTGCCCGGCACAACCAGATATCCCACTTCACCCGCCGCAAATCCGGGCCCGTGAAGCAACTCTCTGTTCACGCAAATCCCCGCGGCGATTCCTGTCCCGATAGCCAAAAATACGAAGTTGTCCAGCCCTCGCGCCGACCCCTTCCACCTCTCACCTACTGCTCCCAGCCGCACGTCATTCTCAATCACCGCCGGCACGCCCAAACTGTCGCTCAACATCTTGCCGAGTGGCACGTCTTTCCACCCGCCCAGGTACGACGTCAGCAGCACCACACCTTGCTTCGAATCCGTCACCCCGGCTACGCCTGCGGAAATCGCCAGCAGTGCGTCCACCCGTATGTCTGTCTCCTGTACGATGTGGTGCACACCTCTTTGAATCAGGTGCACCACCTTCGCTGGCGACGAAGCATCCACCGTCGAGCTTGTCCACTTCCCGACAATCGCTCCGGCCATATCGGCAATGACCAGCCGCAGATTTGTCCCACCGACGTCCACGGCCGCAACGTAGCCGGAACTCGACCGAATCTGCAGCCGCTCCGGCCGCACTCTCCCTGTTAACGTCTTTCCATTCGTCCGTTCGATCACTCGTTTCTTTTCAAGCACTCCTACGGCCGCCTCAAATTCATGTGGCGCCAGTCCGGAACTCTTGCGAAACTCCTCCACGGAATGGAAGTCTCTTTCACGCAGCAATTCCAGCAACGGCAACGCCAAACCCGTTCCGTCCGCAGCGGACGCCGCACGGTTAGATAACCGCCTGAGCTTGGGTTGTGTGCGATTCATGACAGGACGCTTGGATACTAACGTAACTTTATTTACGAAGTTGGTCAACGGATGGCGCGGCTAACCTTAAGCCTCCACTTTCGCCGGTTGCAGCAATCCCGCAATCCCGCTGTCCAGCCCGGAAGCGACTGCACCCCAAAGCACTGCCGTCGTCCCTAACTCTCCTAGCTTGATGCTGGTTACCCCGAATTCGCTGCCTGCCAGCAGTTCCTGCACTTCCCTCAGCAGTCCGGTGTGATTCCCCACTTCTCCGCCCAGCAGGATCAACCCGGGGTTCAGGATCAGCGCGAGGTCCAGCACCACGTCCGCCAGAATCCTTGCCTTTTGCCGCAAAATCCGCATCGCATTGGCGTTTCCGGCGGCCGCCAGATTGAATACGTCCGTTGCGTGTTCCACCTTCAGTCGAGCCCCTGCCTTCCGTCCTGCTGTCCGCCAACTCTTCAGGATTCCTGGCCCTCCAAGCATTTTTTCCAGTCTGCCGTAACCGTGGATCGTCGGATTCTCCCGCGACACATTGGGCACGCGCAGATACCCGATCTCGCCCGCCGACCACCGGGTGCCTCGATAAATCTTCCCGTCGATAAAAACTCCGGCGCCCACGCCTTCGCCAATCGTGATGAACACGAAATTCTTTTCGCCCCGCGCCGCTCCCCGCGCAAATTCGCCTTGTGCCGCCAGATTCGTGTCGTTTTCCACTTCCACAGGGCATTTCAATTCGCGGCTCAACATCTCTCGCAACGGCACCTCGCTCCAGCCCTTCAATTTCGAGAGCGACATCACCACGCCTGCGTTCATGTCCACAATCGCCGGCGCGCTGACCACCACGCGCAGCAAGTGTTCCGCCGGCTTCTTCAGCGCCCTCAACAGCGCCCGCGCCTCACGCCCGATCAAGTCGCAGATTGCTTTCGGATTCGAAGACTCCGGCGTAAACGTAGCTTTGTTCTGGGCCAGCTCTCTTCCTTCCAAGTCGACCACCAGAAATGCCACGAAATTCGGCCCAATTTCCGCTCCCAGAAGGCATCCACGTTCTGCACGGAACCGCAAAATATCCGGCGGCCGCCCACCCGTTGATTCTCCTTCGCCGATCGCTTCCACCAGCCCCGCTGCTGCCAGATGCGCCACAACGTTCGTCACCGTCGGCGCGCTCAAGCCCGAAGCTCTTACCAAATCCGCCTTGGAGCACGGTCCCGACTCCCGCAACAGCCGCAGCAGCAGCTCCGCGTTCGTCTGTCGGAGCAACGGCGGCCTTCCAATCAAGATTTGCTCTTCGCTCATCCTCGAAGTCCCGGCCCCTCTCCCGGCAACATTATAATGATTCCTTACTATGTCCGTATATAATGCACTTATTCCCCGGTGCGCCGCGCCTCGGCGCAAGAAGGAGGATCGCTATGCCGATACTCCAACAGACTCGGTCGCGATTCGCTGTCCTCATCTCCAGCTTTCTTCTAACGCTCTTCCTCAGCTTTGCTGCCGTCCCGACTGCCGCGCAGGCTTCGCCACCTCGCTTCAAGGTCGTTGCCATTGCCGAGGCCGGCGGCATTCACAAGCCTTTTGTCGATGCCGCGCACATCTGGCTCGCCAAACTCGCTAAACAGGAAAATTTCACTGTCGACTACATCGAAAACACCGAGAAGATCAACGATGAATTCCTGTCGCACTACAAAGTATTCCTCCAACTGAACTATCCCCCCTACATGTGGACGCCCACCGCCATGGCTGCCTTCAAGAAATACATCGAAGAGGGCCGCGGCGGCTGGATCGGCTTCCATCACGCCACTCTTCTCGGCGAATTCGACGGCTTCCAGATGTGGCCCTGGTTCTCCGATTTCATGGGCGGCATCCGCTTCAAGGACTATATCCCTGATTTCGCCACAGCTCATGTGATTGTCGAAGACCGCAAGCATCCGGTGATGCATGGCGTCCCGGAAAACTTCATCATCGAGAAGGAAGAATGGTACGTCTGGGACAAGTCTCCGCGCCCCAACGTTCATGTTCTTGCCCGCGTCGACGAATCCACGTACACCCCCGACACTCCCAAGAAGATGGGCAACCATCCGGTCATCTGGTGCAACGAGCACGTCAAAGCCCGCAACGTCTACATCTTTATGGGCCATCACCCCGAGCTTTTCCAAAACTCCAACTTCACCACGATTTTTCGTAACTCCATCTTCTGGGCGGCCAATCAATGAAGAGACCCTTTCGCGTTTTCGCAGTGCTGCTGACGTTGGCAGTTCCCGCAGTGGTTCACGCTCAGTCTCCACGCTTCCGGGCCGTCGCCTTCTATTCCACCGATACGGAAACCGATCACGTCCTCTTCGCCGAGGACGCCGTGAAGTTTTTCGGCGCTCTTGCACAAAAAAACAATTTCGTATTCGACTCCACCACCGACTGGCACAATCTGAACGAAAACTACCTCAAAAACTATCAGGTCGTGCTTTGGCTTAACGGCTCCCCCAGCGATCCCGAGCAGCGCCGCGCTTTTCAGAAATACATGGATTCCGGCGGAGCCTGGCTCGGCTTCCACGGCGCCGGCTACAACGACAAAGACACCGGGTGGCCCTGGTACGTCGACTTTCTGGGCGGCGCTGTTTTCTACACCAACAGCTGGCCGCCGCTGCCCGGGAAGCTTCTCGTTGACGCTGGCTCGCATCCCGCCGTCGCGTCAGTTCCCTCTTTTTATCTCTCGCCGCAGAACGAGTGGTACATCTGGAAGCCGGACCCGCGCCTCAGCAAGGATGTCCAGGTCCTTCTCACGCTTGATCCTTCCGAGTATCCCCTCGGCTTCAAAGACATCCTCACTTCCGGCGATCTGCCGGTGGTCTGGTCGAACACAAGGTACCGGATGATTTACATGAACATGGGCCACGGCGACAAAATCTTCGCCAGCGAGTCGCAAAACAAGCTCTTTGAAAACGCCATTCTTTGGCTCGGTGGCAAAACGCCTGTGCCGTCAACCACACCGACAACGGCGAAGAACAAAGGTCCCGCATCCGGTCTGCGCGTGAGTTTCGATGCTGTCGCCGTCAATCCGAAAACGAACAAGGCTTACGCCGTCCACCCCGAGGCGAACGCCGTCACGGTCGTCGACACTCGATCCCGCAAGGCTAGCTCCATCAAAGTCGGCGTCGAACCCCTTGCCATCTCCATCAATCCGCAAACTAACAGGATCTATGTTGCGAATTCCGGCGACGGCACCGTCAGTATCATTGACGGCGCCACTGACACCGTAACTTCCACGATAGATGTCGGCACGTTGCCAACGGTCATTGCCGTGAATCCCGCGAATAATAACGTCTACATTGCCCGCACCTTCAGCAATTCCATGCCGGTCATCGATGGCGCTTCCAATTCCGTTACCACTCTCCAACCCGGATTCCAGGCTGATGCCATCGCGGTCAACGCCGCCGCCAACCAGCTCTACATGCTTAACTACGAAAGCAAAAACATCACGGTCCTTGATGGCTCCAACAACGCCATCTCCAGGATTCCAACCGCCGCCCATCTTTGGGGCATCGGTCTGAACCCCGCCACAGGTAAGGTTTATGCCGGTAATACCGGGGGACCGATGCTCACCATCGCGGGTGGCGACCAGCATGGGTCCAGTGAGGCTACGGTAGGTCAGATCCCTTGCGCCATCGCCGTCGATTCCAACGCCGGCCGAATCTATGTCGCCAACTACGCGGGCAATTCCGTTTCCGTCCTCGACGCCGCCACCAACGCGGTCCTCGGCACCATGGAAACCGCCGCACATCCACAAGCTATCGCCGTGAATCCAGCAACGCGCAGCGTCTTTGCCGTCAGTACGCGAGCGAACACGGTTACGGTCATCGATGGCTCAGCCAACAAGGTGGTCGCCAACGTCACCGTCAAGGGCGGTCCGTACGCGATTGCCGTCGACTCCGCCAACAATCAAATTTTCGTGGAGAGTATTGTCGGCCACCAGCTCACGCGCATCGACGCCAAAACGTTAGCCGCTTCGGCTGTCGTTGCGTCGAAGCCCTGACCTGGAATCCGTAGGCCGCGTCACTCGAACGGCAACCCGACATAGTTTTCCGCCAACGTCTGCGAAGCCGCGCGCGAACTCGTCACATAATCCAGCTCCGCCAGTTGCCTCCGCATGTCGAACGAATTGTCGTCCGCAAAACGGTGCAGCATCGACGTCATCCACCACGAAAACCGCTGAACTTTCCACACCCGCCGCAAGCACGTTTCCGAATATCGCTCCAGCAGCTCTGTCTTCCCGCTCGCGTAAAACTCTACAATCGCCGCGGCCAGCACCCGCACATCCGCTACCGCCAGGTTCAATCCCTTCGCGCCCGTTGGCGGCACGATATGCGCCGAATCACCCGCGAGAAACAGCCTCCCGTACTGCATCGGCTCCACCACGAAACTCCGCATCCCGGTGATTCCCTTCTGCAGCACCGGCCCTTCCGTCAGTTTCCAACCTTCCGCCACTTCCAGCCGCGCATGCAGTTCCTGCCAGATTCGCGAGTCCGGCCAGTTCGCAATGTCCTCATCCGGCGCGCATTGCAGATATAGCCGCGAGATTTTCGGCGAGCGCATACTTAGCAGCGCAAACCCGCGCTCGTGGTGCGCGTAAATCAATTCCTGCGACGAAGGCGGCGCCTCCGCCAGAATCCCCAGCCACGCAAACGGGTAAATCTTTTCAAAGACCTTCAGCACACCTTCCGGAATCGACGGCCGACAGATTCCATGAAATCCGTCGCACCCGCCGATGAAATCGCACTCCAACTCCTCTTCCTCGCTATCTTTGCGAAAGCGGATCTTCGGCTTCGGTCCCTGCAGTTCCTGCACGTTCACATCTTCCACGTCGAACAGAAGCGTCCCGCCCGCCTCCAGCCGCGCCGCGATCAGATCTTTCAACACCTCGTGCTGCGCGTACACCATCACGCCTTTCCCGCCCGTCAAGCCCGCGAAATCGATCCGGTGCCGCCCACGCCCGAATTGCAACTCAATTCCGTGGTGTATCAGCCCCTGCCGCATCATCCGTTCGCCCACGCCTGTCTCGCGCAGCAGGTCCGCTGTCCCCTGCTCCAACACTCCCGCTCGCACGCGTTCTTCCACATAGCTGCGGCTATGCGTCTCCAGCACCACGGATTCAATTCCGGAAAGATGCAGAAGATGAGAGAGAACCAGCCCTGCCGGCCCCGCTCCCACGATGCCAACCTGAGTTTTCATCCTCAACCCGTTTCCCCCGCGCGGGCTTATACGTCGAAAAATACGGTCTCGTCTTCTCCCTGCAGACGAATATTCCACACGAATGTCCCCGTGCTCCCGCTCTCGCGCTCAGCCATCACCGTCTCTCGCCGTTCTGCCGGAACCAGCGCTAGAACCGGGTCGTTCGCGTTCGCCGCTTCCCCTTCGAAATAAATCCTTGTCACCAGATGCCTCAGCAATCCCCTCATGAACACCAGCACCACCAGATGTGGCGCCTGCGTCACTTCACCCGGCCCGGCCACGCAACCCGGCTTGATCGTCGTGAACCGGAATTCCCCTCGCTCATTCGTTGGCACGCGCCCAAATCCGCGAAACGCCGACGGCTCTGTCGATTCCGCATCGAAATACTTCCCCTGCGCATCCGCCTGCCAAATCTCAATCTGCGCATCCGGCACGCCATGTCCTTCTCCGTCCAGCACGCGGCCTTCTACCGTTACGCGTTCACCCGCCGTTCCTTCTGGCGCAAACTCTTCACGGAAAAGCGGCGCCATGCCGATGCGAAAGAACGGCCCCACTGTCTGCGAACCCGTCACCGGCAGTGTCATTTCATTTCTCCATCGGCGTCGCGTCGCGCCCGCGCAACACTATGTCGAACTTGTACCCCAGCGCCTGCTCCGGAATCGTCGTAGCCCAATCGAACGCCGAAATCAGTCGCGCGCGCCCCAGTTCGTCCGGAACGCTCTGAAAAATCGGGTCGAACGCCAGCAGCGGGTCGCCCGGAAAATACATCTGCGTCACCAGTCGCGTCAGCAGTCCCGCGCCAAACAGCGAAAAATGGATGTGCATCGGCCGCCAGGCATTCGGATGATTTCTCCAGGGATACGCTCCCGGCTTGATGGTCACGAAGCGGTACTTGCCGTTGTTGTCCGTTAACGTCCTTCCGCACCCCGTGAAGTTTGGATCGAGCGGCGCATCGTGCTGATCGTTTTTGTGCAGATATCTCCCCGCCGCGTTCGCCTGCCACACTTCGATCAGCGCGTTCGGCACTGGCCGTGCATCTTCATCCAGCACGCGGCCCGAAACGATAATGCGCTCCCCCAGCGGCTCACCCTGTCCGTGCCTGGTCAGGTCTGCATCGGTTAGGCCGATATCCGCGTGCCCGAACACTGGCCCGGTCCATTCCGACAGTGTCTGCGGCACTGCGATCAACGGCCGCAACGGCGCGCGCTTCACCGACGACGCATACGGCGGATAAAAATACGGCGGCTGATTCTCTGGCCGCGCCTTTCGGTACTCACGCACATCCGCCATACGCCCTCGCTCCTTGCCAAACCAGCCGCAAGTCTACCGCCATTCCCCTGCCCGCGAAAAGGCGCGCCCTTCGAGTGCGGTTCACTCTAAGCACGCCTGACAGAAGTGCATTGCCTCCGCTTCAACTTGGCGCCGCATTCTCTCACTGGAAATTTCCCCGCGCTTCCGCTACTCTCTCCCTCCAACCCATGGCCATTCCCACTGACGCTACGGCCGCTCTCCAGGACACGCATCCGTCTCTCTACAATCCCGATCTCGCCCCCATCCCGCAGGAAAATCGCTCCTGGGGCGTCTACAATTACGCCTCGCTCTGGGTCGCGATGAGCGTCTGCATTCCCACCTACATGCTCGCGTCGGGACTCATCGCCGAAGGCATGAACTGGCTCCAGGCCATCGCCACCATTCTTCTCGGCAACCTCATCGTTTTGATCCCCATGCTGCTCAACGCCCACGCCGGCACGCGTTATGGCATCCCTTTCCCGGTTTTCGTCCGCGCGTCCTTCGGCGTTCGTGGCGCCAACGTTCCCGCCGTCCTTCGAGCCCTCGTCGCCTGCGGCTGGTTCGGGATTCAAACTTGGATCGGCGGCCAGGCGATTCATTCCATGCTCGTCATCGTCTGGCCCGGCGCGGCCAACATTCCCGGCAGCGCCTGGCTCAGCTTCTTTTTCTTCTGGGCCATCAACATGCTCGTCATCTGGCGCGGCATCGAAACCATCAAGTTCCTCGAAGGCATCGGCGCGCCGTTCATGCTGGTCATCGGTCTCCTCCTTCTCGGTTGGGTCACCCGCAAGGCCGGTGGTATGGGCCCTGTTCTTCACACTCCCAGCAAATTCCAATCGAGCGCCGAATTCTTCCGGGTCTTCATTCCTTCTCTGACTGGCATGGTCGGCTTCTGGGCCACCGTCGCGCTCAACATCCCCGACTTCACCCGCTACGCGAAGTCCCAACGTGCACAGATCGTCGGTCAGGCCCTCGGTCTCCCCACCGCCATGACGCTCTACTCCTTCATCGGCGTCGCGGTGACTTCCGCGTCCGTTGTCCTCTTCGGCGCGGCTATTTGGGATCCCGTCGCGCTGCTCGGCCGTTTCAATCAGCCGCTCATCGCCTTTGTCGCGCTCATTGCTTTGCTCATCGCCACGCTGAACACCAACGTGGCCGCGAACGTCGTGTCTCCTTCCAACGATTTCTCCAATCTTCGCCCTAGCCTGATCTCGTTTCGCACGGGCGGACTTATCACCGGCGTCGTCGGCATCCTCATGATGCCGTGGAAGCTCATGACCAGTTACAGTTCGTACATTTTTGGTTGGCTCGTTGGCTGCTCCGCTCTGCTTGGCCCCATCGCCGGCATCATGATCTTCGACTACTACCTTGTTCGCCGTCGCCACCTCGTCACCGCCGATCTCTACCGCCGCAATGGCTCCTACGAATATTCCGCCGGCTTCAACTCGAAGGCGCTCATCGCCCTTGCCGCCGGAGTCGGCCTCGCTCTCATCGGCCTCATCCTGCCTCCGGTCCGCTGGCTCTACGACTACGCCTGGTTCGTCGGCTTCGTCGTCTCCGGCGCCATCTACCTCCTGTTGATGCGCAACTCACAGTCCGCTCACGCTTAATCTGCTTCCCGCCCGTCCTGTGGTATGAATATCACTCCGGAGGTTACGTTGAACGACACGGCTTCGCCTTCTTCCGGGCTTCGTGAACTCCTCCCTCCCCTCTCCGAGCACGAAGCCATCACCGAGTCCGCGCGATGTCTGATGTGTTACGACGCGCCTTGCACGCACGCCTGCCCCACGCACATCGACATCCCCAAATTCATCAAGAAAATTCACACCGGCAATCTTCGCGGCTCCGCGCGCACTATTTTCGAGTCCAATCTACTCGGCGCCACGTGTGCCCGCGTCTGCCCCGTGCAGGAATTGTGCGAAGGTGCATGCGTGCTCGGCTCGGAGCACAAGCCCATCGCCATTGGCCGCCTGCAGCGCTATGCCATGGATCACGCCTATTCCAGGAAGCTCGAATTCTTCCGCCCTGCTGCTTCTACCGGAAAGAAAATCGCCATCGTTGGCGCAGGCCCTGCGGGGCTTTCTTGTGCCGGCGAGCTGGCCAAGTTCGGCCACGCGGTCACTGTCTTCGAGAAGCGCGACCTGGCCGGCGGCCTCTCGACTTACGGCATCATCTCGCTGCGCGAGCCCGTTGAAGTTGCTCTCATGGAAGTCGCCATGGTCCAGAAACTGGGAGTGCGACTCGAAACCACCAGGGATGCCGGAACGAATCCAACCGTCGATGAACTCCAGCGGAATTTTGACTCCATTTTCCTCAGCGTGGGCCTCGGCAACACGCCGCAACTCGGCATTCCCGGCGAAGAATTCATTCTCGACGGCCTGCAATACATCGAAGGGAGCAAGCATCATCCGTCTCGCCTGCGCGTTGGCAGCAATGTCATCGTCATTGGCGCCGGCAACACCGCCATCGACTGCGCCACCATCGCCCGCCGCATCGGCGCCGAGCGCGTCACCATGATTTACCGCCGCACCGAGAACGAAATGACGGCCTATCCGCACGAATACGATTTCGTCAAACGCGAAGGCGTCACCTTCTGGTTCCTCGCCCAGCCCATCCGGGTCATTCATGAAAAGGGCAGGCTGCTCGGTCTCGAATGCGTTCGCATCGAGCTTGGCGAACCCGACTCTTCGGGCCGCCCGACTCCTCGCCCCGTTCCCGAATCCACTATGTTTCTTCCCGCCGATCAGATCGTCAAAGCCATCGGCCAGCACAGGCCTTCCATCGCCGCGCTGCTCAATCTCAAAACCGAAAAGGGCTTTATCCAGGTCAACGAAAACTTCGAAACCAGCTTTGCAGGAATTTTTGCCGGTGGCGATTGCATCCGCGCGCGCGGCTCTGCTTCTACCGTTATGGCCGTTCAGGATGGCAAACTCGCTGCCCGCGCCATCCATCTAAGGTTGGTGAATCATGGCTGATCTCAGTATCAATTTCGCCGGTATTCGCTCTCCCAACCCGTTCTGGCTCGCCTCCGCGCCACCCACCAACTCTGGCGCGCAGATTCATCGCGCGTTCGAGGCCGGCTGGGGCGGGGCCGTCTGGAAAACCATCGGCGCACCCGTGCTCAACGTTTCGAACCGCTACGGCGCGTGGAGCTACGGCAACCAGAAGATGCTCGCCATTAACAACGTCGAACTCATCTCCGACCGCCCGATCCAGACCAACCTTCGCGAGATCGCCGAAGTGAAGCGCGCCTGGCCCGATCGCGCCGTCATCGTCTCTGCTATGGTCGAGTCCAAACCCGAAGCCTGGCACGACATCATCAAGCGCATCCAGGACACCGGCGCCGATGGCATTGAACTGAACTACGGCTGCCCTCACGGCATGAGCGAACGTGGCATGGGCTCCGCCGTCGGCCAGGTCCCCGAATATTGCGAGCAGATCACGCGATGGGTGATGGAAGTCGCCAAAATCCCCGTCATCGTCAAATTGACCCCCAACATCTCCGATATCGTCATGCCCGCGCGTGCCGCCGTCGCCGCCGGTGCGAATGCTCTCTCGCTCATCAACACCATCAATTCCATCATTGGCGTCGATCTCGACACGCTGCAAATTACGCCCAACATTGGCGGACGCGGCGGCCACGGCGGATACGCTGGGCCCGCGGTAAAACCGATTGCCCTCAACATGCTCGCGTCGCTTGGCCGCGATGCCACCGTGCGCGATTCCGGCCTTCCCATTTCCGGCATGGGCGGCATCACCACGTGGCGCGACGCCGCCGAGTTTCTTCTCCTTGGCGCGCGCAGCCTGCAGGTCTGTACTGCGGTCATGCACTATGGCTTTCGCATCATCGAAGATATCTGCGACGGTCTGTCGAACTGGATGGATGAAAAAGGTTTCTCCACCATTCCCGAAGTCGTCGCGCGCAGCCTCTACCGCGTGTCCGACTTCAAGGATTTTGATCTGTCTTTCCGTGCCGTCGCGCGCATCGATCAGAACAAGTGCATTCGTTGCGACCTGTGCTACGTAGCCTGCAACGACACCGCGCACCAGTGCATCGACCTGGTCGACAAGAGCGGCAAAGTTGTTCCGCCTTCGGCCTACGACCCCCGAAGCAACGGCAGAGTCGAAGCTGTCGGCACCCGTCCGAGCGTTGTCGTTCGCGAACTCGATTGTGTCGGCTGCCGCCTTTGCTACAACATCTGTCCGGTGGAAAACTGCATCCAGATGGCTGAGCTTCCCCCGGCCAAGCCTTCCATCACCTGGGATCAGCTCAGCAAGCAACAACCCGACGTCACGGAAGACTGGCCGCAGATGGAGCAGTACCGCCGCAAAATGGGCATCCGCATTCATTAGGAGCAAACCATGGGCTTGTTAATCCGCAACGGGGACATCATCACCGTGGGCTCCCGCGTCACCGGCGACATCTACATCGAGAACGAAACCATCACGCGCATCGGCAGGCACCTCGACGCGCCCCCAGGCAGCGAAGTCATCGACGCCACCGGAAAGCTGGTCTTCCCCGGCTTCATCGATCCCCACGTCCACATCTATCTTCCCTTCATGGCTACGTTCGCCAAAGACACCCATGAAACCGCCAGCATTGCCGCTCTCGTCGGCGGCACCACCACCTACATTGAGATGTGTTGCCCCAATCGTACTGACGATGCGCTTGCCGGTTACGATTTGTGGAAGTCCAAAGCGGCCGGCAATTCCGCGTGCGATTACGCCTTCCACATGTCCGTCACCAAATTCGTCAACGAGACCGAGTCTCAACTCCGCCAGATCGTTGCCGACGGCACAGCTTCTTTCAAAATCTTCTTGGCCTATAAGAATTTCTTCGGCGTTGACGATGCCGAAATGTTCCAGACCCTTACTCTCGCCAAGAAACTCGGCGTCATCGTCACCGCGCACTGTGAGAATGCCGAACTCGTCGCGCGTCTCCAGCAACAGCTTCTGGCCGAAGGCAAAACCGGTCCTGAATGGCACGAACCGAGCCGCCCCGAATCCGTCGAAGCGGAAGGCACTGGTCGCTTCGCAACCTTTCTCGAAAACACTGGCGCGACTGGCTACGTTGTCCATCTTTCCTGCGAAAAGGCGCTCAATGTCGCTCTGGCGGCGCGCCAGCGTGGTGTCCGCCTCAGCGTCGAATCCGTCCTCCCCCATCTCCTGCTCGACAAATCGCTTGCGGAACATCCCGGCGTCGAAGGGATGAAATACGTGATGTCGCCACCGCTCCGCGCCAAATCCAATCAGGACACGCTCTGGAACGGCCTCGCTCTTGGTTTCGTCGATACCGTGGGCACGGACCACTGTCCGTTCGACCTCGAACAAAAGCTTCTCGGCAAAGACAACTTCACCACCATTCCCAACGGAATTCCGGGCATCGAAGATCGCGTCAATCTGCTCTACACCTACGGCGTGAAGCGCAACCGTATCGACCTCGAGCGGTTCGTTGAGTGCGCCAGCACCCGCGCCGCAAAGCTCTTCGGCCTTTACCCGCGCAAAGGCACGATCGCTGTCGGCAGCGATGCCGACCTGGTCGTATATGATCCGTCGTATCGCGGCACGGTCAGCGTCAAAACCCAGCACACCAACAACAACTACAACGGCTTTGAAGGCCTGCCCATCGAAGGCCGCCCCTCCGTCGTAACAGTGCGGGGAAAGGTCCAAGTGAAGGACGGCCAATTCGTCGGCGACCGCCACCGCGGCCAGTTCCTGAAGCGCCAGGCCGCGTACCTGTAATGGCCTTCGCCTGGGCGCGGTTTGTAGCGGCGGTCCTCACATCCGCGCTTCCTGTGGAGTGACGGGTGCCGCACCCTTTGCTTTGTAAGGGTGCGGGTTTAGAGTCACCTTCAACCTCGCCTATTACGTCGATCACCAAAACAAACCGCTTGTCATCCTGAGGAGCGCTTGCAGACCTTCCCCTCTTCCGTTCTCCTCGAATATCTGATATCCGATATCTGCTATCAGGATTCTCCCCATGCCTCTCAACCCACAACGCACCATCGACGAACTCAAGGAACTTCGCGCCCTCACTTCAAATGAAAACGGAGCGCAACGGGTCGCCTGGACCGACACCTGGCTGAAGGCTCGCGAATGGTTCGCTTCGAAGCTGAACGGACTCCCCGTCGAGCATCACTACGACGCTGCGGGCAACAACTGGGTCACGCTCCCCGGCGCGTCTGAAAAATGCCTGCTCATTGGCGGCCACCTCGATTCCGTGCCGAACGGCGGCTGGCTCGACGGTTCGCTCAATGTCGTCGCCGCCCTCGAAGTGCTTCGCCGCTTCAACGAGGAATTCCACGGCAAGCCGCCGCTCACCATTCGCGTGGTCGACTGGGCCGACGAAGAAGGCGCCCGCTTCGGCCGCAGCCTGCTCGGCTCTTCCGCTTTCGCAGGCACGCATTCCATCGCCGCTGACCGCGTCCGCACGGATCGCGACGGCATCAAGCTCGAAGACGCTCTGCGCCGCTGCGGCGTCGAAATCGATCGTTTCCCCGAAGCCGGGAAAGAACGCAAGAACGCTGCCGCCTACCTCGAACTGCACATCGAACAGGGCCCCGTCCTCGAGCGGCTCAATCTTCCGCTCGCCGCCGTCCTAGGCACCAAGGGAGTCGAGCGCCACCTCATCACCTTCCACGGCCAGGAAGCCCACTCCGGCTCCACGCCGATGCAGGATCGCCGCGACGCCCTCGCCGCCGCCGCCAAACTCGCCCTCGAAATCCGCGCCATCGCCCGCAAGCATCCCGACGCGGTCTGCACCATGGGCAGCGTGAAAACGTTCCCCGGCATCGTCACCGCCGTCGTCGGCCGCTGCGAAGCCACGCTCGACCATCGTGACCTCGAACCGCAGGTCCTCGCGCAAATGTTCCGCGAAGCCCAGGAAGCCAGCCGCCGCTTCGCCGAAGAAGAGAAGTGCACCGTCGAATGGTCGCGCATCTGGAACATCGAACCCATCGCCTTCCATCCCGCACTGCTCGATCTTTGTGAACAGTCCATCCGCGAAGTTTCTGGCGCGTCACACCGCATGCCTTCCGGCCCGCTCCACGACGCCGCCGAAGTCTCCCGCGCCGGCATTCCCACCGTGATGCTGTTCGTGCAATCCCTCCGCGGCATCAGCCATAACAAAATCGAAGACACCCGCGAAGACCACCTCGCCCTCTGCGTCCAGGGCCTCGACCGCCTCGCCTCCAAAACCGCGACCTGGATTCTCCAGGGTAAGTAATGTTGTGTTTGTAGCGGCGGCTTTACGCCGCCATCTTCGCCTTGTAGGGACGGCCTTCTGAGGCCGTCCGCATTGCAGGTGTAGCGGCGGGTCTTCAGACCCGTGCCGGGTGCTGCACCCTTTAATTTGTAAGGGTGCGGGTTTAGAGTCACCTTCAACCTCGCCCATCACGTCGAGCACCAAAACAAACCGTTTGTCATCCTGAGGAGCGTCGTCTTGCGACGAAGGATCTCAACCAGCCCGTTCAGCACGATGTGTTCGTTCGCGCCCCCTCCCATTGCCTTCTCTCCTCTCTCCCTCTAACATTATCCCTACCCTTCATATCGAGAAAGGTTTTACCCTCATGCCTCCGACTTCCAAACAAATCGTCCAGGAGAATCGCGACTATACGATGTTCTCCTGGTCCGTCCAGTCCTCCTCCAATCCCATCCACCTGAAGCGAGGGCAGGGCGTCTGGTTCTGGGATGGCGACGACAACCGCTGGCTCGATTTCTCCGCGCAGCTCATCAACCTCAACGCCGGCCATCAGCACCCGAAACTTCTCGAGGCCATCAAGCAGCAGGTCGATGAACTCTGCTTCGCCGGACCCGGTTTCGCCACCGAACCGCGCGGCAATCTCGGCAAGAAACTCGCCGAAGTCACCGGCCTCGCCAAATCCTTCTACACGCTGGGCGGCGCCGAAGCCAACGAAAACGCCATGAAAATGGCGCGCCTCTTCACCGGCCGCGACAAGATCATCACCCGCTACCGTTCCTACCACGGCGCAACCATGGGCGCGATGACCGCTTCCGGCGATCCCCGCCGCTGGCCCGTTGAGCCCGGCGTTCCCGGCATCGTCCGCGTGTTCGATCCTTACTGTTACCGCTGTCCGTTCGGCCAAAAAGTCGAAACCTGCCATCGCGAGTGCGTCAGCCACATCGAAGAAATCATCCAGATGGAGGGCCCGAACACCATCGCCGCCATCTTGTGCGAAGGCATCACCGGCTCGAACGGCCTGCTCGTTCCCCCTGACGATTACTACCCGAAACTTCGTGCCCTGTGCGACAAGTACGGCATCCTGCTGATCGACGACGAGGTCATGGCCGGGTTCGGCCGTACGGGCAAGTGGGTGGCCACGCAGCACTATGGAATCAAGCCCGACATCATTACTTGCGCCAAGGGCCTCACCAGCGGCTATCTCCCGCTCGGCGCGGTGATAGTTTCGAAGCCGATCGCGGACTACTTCGAGAACCACATGCTCTGGGGCGGACTCACCTACAGCGGCCATCCCGTCTGTTGCGCCGCGGCCGTGGCCAATCTTCGCCTTTACGAGGAAGAAAAGATTTTCGAAAACGTGGAAAAACAGGGCCGCTATCTCGCCAAGCGCCTCGAAGACATGAAGCGCAAGTTCGCCTGCGTGGGCGACGTCCGCTACAAGGGCCTGTTCAGCGTGATTGAGCTCGTCAAGGATAAGCACACGCGCGAGCCGCTCGCGCCTTTCAACGGCACCAGCCCCGAAATGGGCAAGCTCGCCGCGCACATCAAGTCCAAGCACGTTTACGCGTTCAGCCGCTTCAACATGCTGTGGTGCTGCCCCCCGCTGGTCATCACGGAAGATGAATTGCGCCACGGTCTGGACATCTACGAAGAAGCGCTGGCGCTGGTCGATGAGGCCATCGGGCATGCCCAGCCCGTCGAAGCCGCTGCCCGCAAATGACCCACAGCATTTTGCGTATGGTGAGCGGCGAATCGCTCATCCGCACTAAGGACTCGTAGGAGCGCAGCGCTTCTTGCCTCAAGCCCGCGAAGACCCGCGTTCCATCCCGGGCGCTCCGGGGTCGCCTACTCCAGCCTCACCCGTGCCCCCACCACCAGATCCGGCACCACGAATTGCGTGAAGCCGTTGACCTCATTCGTCTTCAACTTTTCGCTGCGCCCCTTCTCGGGAGTCTCATACGTCGCGGAATGGAAGGTTCCCTTCACCTGCACCTGCACTTCGCTGGATTCTTCGTCGTAGTTCACCAGCTCCACAATGGTTTCGCCCGTTTTCGTTCCGGGGTACGCCGCCACAATCGTCGTCAGCGAATTCCACAAACTGACCGGCACATTCTCTTTCACCATGAGCCGCCGCACGTCCTGCGCGAACGTTTCCGGATCGATCACCGCGTCCTTCAAGGCAATCACGCGACCTTTGCCAACCGCATACGTCGTCGACGGCCCATTGTTTGTGCTCTTCCCCGCCGATTCCCACGAGAACGGTCCTTGCAGCTTCACCGTCACCAACACGCCCCCGTTCGTCGCGAACTCATCCAGTGCCGCCGTCAGTTCCTTCCCCGGCTGCGCGAACGCGAGCACCACGTCGCACTCTTTCAAGTCCTTCGCTTTCGCTTCTGACGATTGCCTCACGTGGAACGGAATATTGTGGCGCGCCATCAGATTCAGCGCCTCAAACGACGTTTCGAAATCCTCCGCCAGCACGCACACGCGCGCTTCTGCCGCGGCGTCTCCGCTTCCATCCTTGGCGCCGTAAAATTCCAGGTACCGCTTTACAGGCTCCCAGCGCGCCAGGGCTTCCTTGTTGCCGCTGGACAATCCCATCTGTTGCGCTTCGTGCACCGGCAGCACTAGGTCCGCGTGGTACGCACCCGCCTCCGCGATTGCCAGCGCATAATCGGCCGCCTTCGGCCCCAGCTCCTTCACCAGCGGATCGCTGTCGTCCCACGCAAACGAATACAGCGGCGCTCCCGCATCGAAACCACGATCAAACCGGAGTGCCGCGAGGTTGGTATCCAGCCAAGGCTGCGAGGTTGGGCTGGACACTTGCAGGATTCCATCCTTCTTGAAGACGATCCACCCGCGCATCTCCGGCTGCTTCCCATGCGCGTCCAGCACGAGCACTTTCAGTTTTGCGTGCGCCTTCCGCACTTCTTTCGCCTTCTCCACCAGCGCATCATGCTCCGCGGCTTCCCCGCGCAAGATTACGCCCGCGGCATTTGCGTTGACCACCGCATTCACCGCGTCCACAATCTGCGCCGCGCCCACTTCTACATATGCCTGGTAGCCCTGCTTCTTCGCTTCTCCCAGTAGCGCGGCAGCCGTCTCGTTCCACGGAATCACAATCTCGTTCGCGCCCAACACTTTTGCCGGCGGCAATCCGCCCTGCGTCCAACGCAAATACACTTTCGCCGTGCAAGCCTGCGCCGTAACCACAACCAGCAACGCCAACAACGCAACCGCTTTCCCGGTCTTCATCGCTATTCCTTTGTTCCCGCCAAGGTCGTTCCCTGCCTGGAATCCCGTGTGGTCAAGAGAATCTCCGGACCCGTCGACGCGGTCTCCGCCGTCCCATCCGCCGCCACCCAGATCGCCGCTGCCTCCGGCAATTCCTTCACAATCGCTCGTCCTTTTTCCGGCCCCACCAGCAGCAGCGTTGTCGAAAGCGCATCCGACGCCGTCCCCGTTTTCACCACTACACTCAAGGCGTAGTTTGTTACCAGCGGCTTGCCGTTCTTCGGGTCGATGATGTGTCCCGCCGTCTGATTCCCCAGCAAACTCGGCGGGGTCTGTTCCGAAGTGGACACGCTGTTTTCGCTCAGCATCACCACGGGATCGACGTGCCCCGACGGATCGCGCAGATGCACTTCCCACGCCTTCCGTCCCGGCGGCGCTCCCATTCCATAGATGCTGCTCTGTCCCGCATCCACCAACGCGTTCTGAATTCCTTCCGCGCGCAAAATATCCACCGCGCGATCGACGGCGTAGCCTTTTCCGATGGAACCCACATCAATCCGCAGGCACGGCGATTCGAATTCCACCTGGTCCGGCGGAATCAGCTTGATCTTTTCGTAGCCGACGCACGCCCGCGCCTTGGCCTGCTCTTCCGCCGTCGGTACGCGGTCTCCACGCAGCGCCGCTTTCCACAAATCCACCAGCGGTCCCACCGAAATGTCGAATTCTCCGCCCGATATTCTCGAATATTTCAGGGACTCCTCGATCACCCGGTACAAATCCGGCGGCACCTTCACGGCATGGAAATGCCCTTCGCGATTCAACCGGCTCAAATCGCTTTCCGGTTTGTAATTACTCAACACGCCGTCGAGATACACAACCTCCGCGAACGCCCTGTCGATCGCTGCCGACGCGCGCGCCGGCGATTCGTCGTATGCGGCGATCTCGTACACTGTTCCCATCGCGTATTTGGTCTTATGAACCAGCGGCGTCTTGGTCTGCGCATTCCCCGCCGCTGCCAGCAGCGCCATCCAGCCAACCGCGAGCGCAACGTTCAGCGCTCTACTCCAGCGCATACACATCGCCCGGTTCGCTCGCCAGATAGATCGTCTTTCCCACCACAATCGGCGCGCCCTGAATCGACCCGCCTAATCCTGCGCGCCACAAAACTTTCCCATCCGCGGGATCCAGCGCCTGTAATCCCCAGGATTGCAAATAAATGATGCCAGTGCCGAACACCGCCGGCGCCGTCAGCACTTCTCCCGCGCGTACTTTCCACTTCAGTTTCCCCGTCGCCACTTCCAGCGCGTACAAAAGCCCGTCTTTCCCGCCGATGACCGCCACGCCATTCGAGACCGCCGGCGACGAGGCGATCCCCAATCCGGTTTCATACTTCCACTTCACTGCACCGGTGCCCGCATCGATTCCGTACACAAAGAAGTCTTCCGACCCGATCACCAGCGTGTCGTCCACCAGTGCGGGCGACGAATTCACGCCATTTCCCGTCGCTGTGCTCCACAGATTTTTCCCCGTTGCTGCGTCCAGGCTATGCACATGCCCATCGCCGCAACCGAGATAAATGGCCTTCTCCGTCGCATACGCCGTCGAGTGGATCCGCCCGCCCAGCTCCTGCATCCAGCGGTGCTTTCCGGATTCCGCCTCCACCGCGTAGACGTGCCCGTCGCCGCTCCCGAAATAGATCACGCCTCCCAGCGTCACCGGCGACGCCCACACTTCCGCATCCGTCTTCGCTTCCCAGGCCTTCGCGCCGCTTTGCGCGTGTACCGCGTACACGTGTCCGTCGTTGCTGCCAAACAACACGAAATCACGATACAGCGATGGCGTCGAGTAGATCTCCGCGCCCGTCTTGAACTTCCACTTTTCTCGTCCGTTTTCCGCGCTTATCGCGTGCAAATGGCCGCCGAGCGTCGTCACGTACAGGATCCCGTCTCGCCACACTGGCGCCGAACGGATGGCGCCCCCAACGCGCATCTGCCATTTTGCTTTTCCGGGATTCGCCAAAGCCGCCGCGCCCAGCCCTCCCGTTCTGGTGTTGTCCTTCAGCAGCGTTACCCACTCGCTGTTCCCCGCCACTTCTCCTGCCATCGTGTCTCTATCGTTATGTCCCATGACTTTCCATCCCGAAAATTCTGGCTGCCTGTAGCGTCGCGTTAGCTCGTGCGATGTGTATGCGGTGGCGAGGAGCCCATCAAAGCAGGCGGCGAAGATCGAGCTTCGAGCGCCCGGCCTACGCCTTCAGCTCCACCTTCCGTAAATCAATCGCTTTCAAATCTGAAACACCCAGTCCCCACTTCCCCGCCGCGGCAATGTGCCCCGGCTGCCGGTAGAACAGATTCTTGCTTGCATCCATGAAGAATGCGCCACTGTTCTTCGTCAGGCTGCTCGGCTTGTGTTCCCACACGGACGGCGCGCCCTCTTCCCGCCGCTTCTTCTCGATCAGCTCCAGCTCGATGGTGTCCATCGCCACCGGGTCCGTGCTCACCAGCATCAGCCCCGCCTGGTAAATAAAGTCCTGATTCTGCGTCAGCGGCCCGCCGTGCCACACCATTCGCGTTCCATCCATGATGTTCAGCACCACCTTCGACCTCAGCGGCTCCACCGTACACATCACCCCGATCAGCGGATTCGTGAACGAATACGGCTCCTGGTGCGACCGTGCCACATTGTTGAAGGTTCCGTACGCCACGTTCTTCAGGCAGCCTGTCACGCCCGACGCCGAATGATCCTTCAACGTCGGCACGTTGATGATCTTCGTCACTTCATTCGCCACGATACTCGCCATGTACGACCGCGTTTCCCACTCGCCGAAGAAATCCATCTGGCAGTACACGTTCGCGTCGTACCCTTTTTGGTCGAGCCGATTGTCCTGCACCCCGACGATCCGCACCCCCGGCGGCATCAGCAACTGGTAACTCCCCAGATCCATTTCGTTGCCGAACCGGTCGTACACCACAATGTTCCGGATGGGTACGCCCGCCGACTGCACTCCGCGGATGATCTCTCGAATCAGTTCCGGCGAGGAGCAGCACGCCGGTGCGCCCGAAGGATTGATCTTCACTCCCACGATGTCGTGCGGCTCAAGGAACTTCGACCACGCCGCGGGCGCCGAACTCTCGCCCGTCAATTCCTTTATCCCTTGCTCCAGCATTTGCCGCATAACCGGTTGCGACACGCGGTTCGACACAATCGCTCGCGAATCGTGCAACTCAATCACCCGCCCCGGGTACAGTCCCGGCATTCCCAGCGGCGACTTCTTCGCCAGCGGCGCTTCGTGCACGTCAATCGGCGGCGCCTTCGGCAGCACCACCTCCTCTTCTCCCAGCGCCGGCATCCCTCCCACCAGCAATCCCGCGCTCGCAATGCATGTCCGTTGCACAAACGTTCTTCGATCCATTCCCACGGTGCACTTCGCTTTCTTTCACGCCTTGCTCTATCTAACTCTCTGTTTCGACGATGGCAAGTGACAACTGTCACCCGTCTGAGTACACTTGCCGTATCTCTTGTAACGTTTTAACACAAGGATTTGACGATGACCCTATTTTTTAGGCGGCTCTGTCCCATCGCTCTTTTTACTCTTCTCGCCTCTTCTTCTCCCGCACAAACCCGCTACGACCTTCTCCTCAAAGGCGGCCACGTCATCGACCCGGCCAACCATATCGACGCCGTGATGGACGTCGCCGTGTCCGGCGGCAAGATTGCCGCCGTCTCCAAAGACATTCCCGCCGACTCCGCCGGCAAGGTCGTCGACGTCTCTGGCCTTTACGTCACTCCCGGCCTGATCGACATCCATTACCACGTCGGCCACGGCGGCGCGCCACTGAACTGGTTCGAGCCCTCGGCTCGCTCCACTGACGAATCCCTCGGCATCCGTGCCGACCTCGCCCTCCAATCCGGCGTCACCACCATCGTGGACGCCGGCACGTCCGGTGCCGATACCTTCCTCCAGACCAAGCTCGAAGTGATCGATCACGCCCACGTCCGCGTCCTTGCCTTTCTGAATATCGTCGCCAACGGCATGAATGGCGGCCTCGAGCAGACCGTCGATCAGATGGACGTGAAGCGCTGCGTTGATACCATCAACAAGTATCCCGACCTCATCGTCGGAATTAAGACCGCCCACTACTGGACCGAAGCTCCCTGGGATGGCGAGCACACGCCCTGGGCTGCTGTGGATCGCGCCATAGCTTGCGCGGATGCCACGCATCGCCCCGTTATGTTCGACTTCTGGCCTCGCCCCGATCGTACCTACGCCGATCTGATCCTTAAGAAAGCGCGCCCCGGCGACATCCACACCCACGTCTTCGCGCAGCAATTCCCCATCCTTCTCGACGATGGCAAGCTCAATCCCATTTTGAACGAGGCGCGGCAGCGCGGCGTCATCTTCGACGTCGGCCATGGCGGCGGCAGCTTCTGGTTCCGCAATGCAGCGCCTGCTGTCAAGCAGGGCTTCATTCCCGATTCGATGTCTACGGATCTTCACACCGGCAACTACCTCATCCTGAGCTTCGCGAACGTCCTCTCGAAGTTCCGTTCCATGGGCGTTCCTCTGGACGATCTCATCAAGCGCGCCACGGTGAACCCCGCCAACGAGATTCATCGTCCCGATCTCGGCACGCTTTCCATCGGCAAGGAAGCGGACATCGCGGTTCTCGAGGAGCAGCACGGAAAATTCGGCTACATCGATTGCGGGTGGGCGCGCCTGGATGGCGACTACCGCATCACGGCCCGGATGACCCTCCGCGCGGGACGCATCCTCTACGATCCTTCCGGCCTCAGCATGGTTGAATGGGAAAAAGCTCGTAAGCAGTACTTCACGTCGCCGGGCATGGGCAACGACAAGCCTTCCAGCGCCGACGATTTCCCCCGCCACTGATGCGTCGTTCCACACCGGTTGAAACAATGCTTCTTCTTTTTGATATTCATTAATTCGGAGGAATCCAAATGTCCGCGAAACTCACCCGTCGTAACCTCATTAAGAAATCCGCCGCCACCGCCATTGCAGGCACAGCCGCGGCTCTCACCACACCGATCACCCGCGCCAGCGAATCCTCAGCCGCTCCGCCTCCGGCCAAGGGTGTCGACTACTACGCCAAGCTCGGCGTCACTCCGTTCATCAACGCTGCCGGCACATACACCACTCTTTCCGCTTCCACGATGCCCGAAGAAGTACAGGCCGCCATCGCTCTCGCTTCGCTTCAGCCCGTCAACATCGTGGAACTCCAGGACGCCGCCGGTGAATACCTCGCCAAGCGCCTCAAATGCGAAGCGGCTCTGATCACCGCCGGCGCCGCCGCGGCGCTCACCGTCGGCACCGCTGCTTGCATCACGCACGGCAACGAAAAAGCCATTCTCGATATCCCCGTCGACATGGCCAATCTCAAGAACGAAGTCATCGTCCAGAAAACCCACCGCTACGGCTACGACCACGCCCTCCGCAACTGCGGCATCAAGTTCGTCGAAGTTGAAACGCTCGAAGACTACGAGAAAGCCTTCACCGACAAGACCGTCATGGCCCATTTCTTCAACGCCGCCGAAGGCAAAATCTCGCGCGAAGATTGGATTCGCGTGGCCCACCAGCACAACGTGCCCTGTTTCAACGACGCCGCCGCGGATGTGCCGCCAATCTCCAATCTCTGGAACTACACGCAAATGGGCTTCGACCTTGTTACGTTCTCCGGAGGCAAGGGCCTGCGCGGACCGCAGTGCACCGGCCTGCTCCTCGGTCGCAAGGATCTCATCGCTGCGGCGAAAGCTAACAACTCGCCCAACTCCAACACCGTCGGGCGCGGCATGAAAGTCGCTAAGGAAGAAATGGTCGGCCTGGTCGCGGCCATCGACTGGTTCCTCGCGCAAGACGATGCTGCCATGCAGGCCGAATATCAGAAGCGCGCCGACCTCATCGCCGCCAAACTGAAGACACTGCCAACCGTGCAGACGCAGACCTTCGTTCCGCCGGTCGCCAATCGCGTTCCGCACCTGGTGATCAGCTATGACCAGTCCAAGATCAAAATCTCGGCGACCGACGTGATGAAGCAGATGCGCGCGGGCACGCCCCGCATTGAACTCAACCCCAGCACCGGCGGCGCTCCCGCCAGCGCCGGCCTGCCCGGTGGTAGCAACGTCATCGTCGTCGGCGTGTGGATGCTCCAGCCCGGCGAAGACGCCATCGTCGCAAGCCGCCTCTACGACGTCCTCCACTCCGCCCTGTAGCGCAACGCTTTCGCTCGTCGTTGCGCACCTCAGTTTGGAGTTGTAGGGGCGCAGCATGCCCCGCCCTCTGTGGTAAATTCGTTTCGTTACTACCCATGACCACGTCGCCACTCACACTTTCCCCCACCGACCGCGTCTTTATCCTCACCGGCGCCGGTGTTTCTGCCGAAAGCGGCATTCCGACCTTCCGCGACGCCAACGGCCTCTGGTGCAACTACCGCATCGAAGATGTCGCCACTCCCATCGCCTGGCGCCGCGATCCTCAACTCGTCTGGGATTTCTATTCCATGCGCCGCCGCGATTCCACCCACGCCAAACCTAATCCCGCGCATGTGGCTATCGCCTCGCTCCAGCAAAAGCTTGGTGACCTTCTCTATCTCTGCACGCAGAACATCGACAATCTCCACGAACAAGTCGGCTCTCGCCAGGTCGCCCACATGCACGGCGAACTCTTCAAGTCCCGCTGCGAATCCTGTTCCCGCCCTCCGTTCGAAGACACGCAGCTCCACCAGTCGCCCGCCGCCATTCCCCGCTGCGAATGTGGCGCACGGATTCGTCCTCATATTTGCTGGTTCGGCGAAATGCCGTACGACCTCGACGAAATCTACGCCGCGCTCGACCGCTGCACCGTCTTTTTCGCCATTGGCACGTCCGGCACCGTCGAGCCCGCCGCCAGCTTTGCCGCTCATGCGGCGCGCCACGCCAGGACGTACTACGTCGGCCCGGAGCCTCCCGCCAATCGCTACATCTTCCACCAAGCCTTCCCCGGCAAAGCCGGCGAAGTCCTCCCCGCCCTCTTCTCGTAGCTCAAAGCACAATGCAACCTGGTCATCGTGACCGCAGCGCAGCATCTCAACCCACAGTCGTTCGCCAGCCAGAACTCCGTGCACGATTCACCTTATACTTTCGTCCGCTCGGCCCGTTGTATTCTTGGAGAACACATGACGCTCGCTCCCGATCCAGACTCGACTCCCCGCTTCAAGCGCACCACACTCATCGCCTTCGTGGTTCTTGCTGTTGCTGCCGCCTACGCCCTCTTCGTGATCGTCTCCCGCTTCGAATCCGATCGCGCCTTTGAGCGCCGCGCCGCCCAACAAGCCGCCGCAAGACGCCTCGCCGACGATCGCGCCGCTGTTGAGCAACTGGGCGGCTCCGAATTGGCCATCCGGTCCCTTTACCTTTCCCCCTCCACCATTCACCCCGGCCAGTCCGCCCAGCTCTGCTACGACGTGACCAACGCCAAGACCGTCACGCTCGACCCTCCCTCCGGCGAGGTCTGGCCCTCTCATAATCGCTGCATCGACGTATCCCCAAAGAAAACAACCACTTACACCCTTACCATCAGCGGAACTTCCGGATCGCCTGTCTCCAATTCCGTCCTACTGACCGTGAAGTAGCGTTTTCCGCAGCTACCCTGAGCCTCGGAAGCGCTACTCCCGGGGTCCGCCCCAATCCTTCCCGGTGGCCCCCACCCCTCCCCCCTTGTCCCCCGCTTTCTCTCCCATCTATAATGTTTCTTGCGCGGAGTCCGGCATTGCTGGGCTCCGCGTCATTTTTCTATTAACGCGGAACGCTATGTCGGACCC
>Ga0335071_10000151_pt1 | contig 81851 bp, 63 predicted proteins | sample Lox_Sample_15_FD_206724 | JGI IMG/M metagenome (GOLD analysis project Ga0335071, IMG submission 206724) | Soil microbial communities from Loxahatchee National Wildlife Refuge, Florida, United States - Lox_Sample_1.5 | ecosystem: Environmental > Terrestrial > Soil > Wetlands | place: USA... | reverse complement strand
CTCATATAAGCGGTCAATATCCTCCGGTTTGAGCTTTCCTCGGCCGATATCGAGCAGCGTTCCGACCATTTTGCGCACCATATACCGCAAAAATGATCTCCCATGCACCGTAAACCATAGCTCTTCCCCATCGTCGGTGCGCTTCAATTCCGCGGAATATATCTCCCGTTGCATATTGCGCTCTTTGTCGTTTTCCTCCGACCCGGTTGATGCGGCAAACGAACTGAAGTCGTGTGTCCCGACGAAACGCGCGGCGGCATCGCGCATCGCATCCTCATCCAGCGGAAAGGGATAGTGCAAAACGTAGCGCCACAACATCGGCGGCACTACCTTCCCGCGATAAATCCGGTAGCGATACACCTTCCCTCTCGCGGACCAGCGGGCGCTGAAATCCGGCCCCGTTTCCTCGGAGGCGACAATTCGAATTGTCGGCGGCAGCAGCGCATTGAGCGCGCGCTGAAACTCGAGAGGCGAGAGAGCCGACTGCGTTCGAAAGCTGGCCACCTGTCCCAATGCGTGCACACCGGCATCTGTCCGGCCGGTGCCGTGGAGCTGAATGTTCTCCTGCGTCAGCCGGCGCAACACCGAAACGAGTTCACCTTGTACAGTTGGCTTGTTTGCCTGGATTTGCCAGCCGTGGAAATCCGTGCCGTCGTAGGCAATCGTGAGCTTGATGTAGCGCATGCAGAAAGTGGCAGGAGTCCTCACAGAGCGGAGCGCGCAAAGCGGCTGCCCGGCTTCGCCGCAACGGTTCCCTGCCGGCACAACGGGCAATCATCGGGTTCGTAGCTCCGGATTTCGAGCTCCACCAGCGCGTTTGACTCCACGGAGAATTCAATCTGGCCGCCGCTCCGGTCGATCAGCGCACCCGCTGCTACCACCCTCCCCCCCGCCTCCTCCACCACGTGAACCGCCTCCTGCGTCGATCCCCCGGTCGTCCAGACATCCTCCACAACCAGCACATGCTGATCTGGCTTCAGTGTGAATCCGCGACGCAAGGTCATAATTCCGCTGGCGTCCCGCTCGACAAACATTGCTGGCACGCCTCCACCGATCGAATCGTTCGGAGCGGGAAGAGCCCGCGCTACTTCCTGTCCGATAATCACGCCCCCGAGAGCGGGCGAAATCACTGCGTCGATGCGCGCGTCCGAAAAAAGGCTTGCGAGCGCCTGTCCCAGCTTCTCGGCAAAACGCGGGTACTGCAGCACAAGGGCGCATTGCATGTAGGTGCTGCTGTGACGGCCGCTGGAAAGCTCAAAATGGCCGTGCCGGATGGCGCCAGCGGATTCAAACATCCCAAGCACCTGCTCGCGTGAAAGGATCGTGTTCATCGTTCCGACCTGACTGTCTCGACTCGGTTAAGCTAACCGATTCGGACCGCTAAACGTCGAAATGTCAGCAGCCTAGCCGCCATCTGCAGTCGTTGTCAAGGATTGGCGCCGCCTGTTACACTGCCATTTCCGTTTTTCGAAGGCGGTGGGGCGGTCCGAAGTCCATTCTGGCCGGCATGAAACAAATTGCCGCCTGCGAACGTTATCACTATAGAAGCTCCGTAACTAGCTTTTCGCTGTACGTGTTCCAAGTTAAAGCGAGGATACTTATGAAGAAGCCGTTCGTACGACCGTATCTTGCCGCGATCCTCATCGGAGTGATGGCCGGCACGCCGGTCGCCCCGACGAAGGCCCAAGAGCCCGCCCCAGCCCCCTCCCCATCGCGTCCCGCGGCTCAGGGCGGCGTCCCGATTTCGCTCGGCGTTTCCGCGCACGATTACACGCACGGACGAAGCGTGTTTCCAAGGATTTGGTTGCCCTATACCATGCACAACATTGCTCCCGGAGCGCTCGCAAACTCCCCGCGCCTGGAGCAGTTGATTCATGAGGCCAAGCTGGAATTGAGCCTGCAGGATGCGATTGCCCTCGCGCTCGAAAACAGCATGGACATCGTAGTGCAGCGCTACAGCCCGTGGATCGCCGACGTCAGCTTGCTGAAGGCGAGATCCGGCGGCTACGGCTACGGCACGCCGGGCAGCGTCGCTGTCGGTTCCACAGCCAATCTCCCCTCGCTCAACTACGACCCCATTGTCAGCGAGACGATTCAGATCGCCGATGCCACCGTGCCCATCAACAACCCTTTCCTCTCGGGAACTGCAGGTACCGGGACAAGCGCCGGCAAGACCACAGCGGCGGGACTCACCACTCACAGCTCAACATTTAACACGCAGTACCAACAGTGGTTTGACCTGGGCACTTACTTCAGCGTGGCATGGGACAACAATCGTTCCTCGTCAAACGCCGCCAACTTCTTCAATCCCTATGTATCGTCATCGATGGTTGTGACACTTTCGCAACCACTGCTGGCCGGCGCCGGCCGCTTTGTGAATCGGCGCAACATTCTGATCGCAGAGAACAATCGCAAGATCGCCGACCTGTCTTTCGCGCAGCAAGCCATCACGACCGTCACCAACACCATCACGGCTTACTGGGAACTCGCGTATGCGCGCGAGAACGTGAAAGTGCAACAGCAGGCGGTTACAGTGGCCGAGAAGCTTTACAACGACAACAAAAAGCAACTCGAAATCGGTACGATGGCCCCACTTGACGTGACCCGCGCGGAATCGGAACTCGCCAGCGATCGGACGAACTTGATTGTTGCGCAGACCACGCAACTGCAAGACGAACTGATCCTCAAGAACTATATCTCCAAGGATCCGATGGCATCGAATTTGATCAATGTTGAGGTGATTCCCACGGACAAGCCGGACGCGCCAGAATCGATTGAGGCCGCCTCGTTCGAAGAGGCGGTAAAGGAAGCGTTTCAAAAGCGGCCCGATGTTCGCGAGCAGGCCTTTAACCTCGACAATGCCAATATCGACGTGAAGGCCACTAAGAATGCATTGCTACCAACAGCTTCGTTGGGATTTCAATACACCTCCGCCGGCCTCGCTGGAAATTCCAGCATTACCGGTACGCCGACGGTGATCGCCGGGCAACAGATCGTCGACGTGAACGGCGCGCCGATACCAGGTTACTTCGTGCCATCGGCGGATATACCGGTGCTGGGAACACGCTACGACGGGCTGGGAACGGCGCAATCGCAGATTTTTCACAACACCTTCCCGATTTATGGCGGCCAGTTGACCTTCAGCCTGCCTCTTCGCAACCGTGCCGCGACCGCGGACAACATTCACGCCCAGTTGGTGGAACGTCAGTACGAGGCGCAGGTGCAACAGATCAAGAACAACGCGGTGCTCGACGTTCGGAACACGACGATCGCCCTCGAGCAGGGCCGGGCCCAGGTTGCGTCCGCGCGCAAGGCCCGCCAACTGCAGCAGGAAACCTTCGAGGCCGAGCAGAAGAAATACCAACTTGGTGCTTCCACGGTATACAACGTCATTCTCACGCAGCGCGACTTGATCACGGCACAAGGCACGGAACTCCGCGCGCTGGCGAACCTCGCCGAAGCCAAGGCGAACTACGAACGAGCGCTCGGCCGAACGTTGGATGTGAACAACGTGACAATCGCTGACGGAAAGAAAGGTCAGGTCGAAAAGGACACCCTGATTCCGGGCACGCTGAATGGTCAGGTTGTTGGCACCGAATCGCTATTCAAACAACTTGAGAAAGCCGGAGTCACCGGACAGAGGTAATTGCGGTTGCAAAAGCACTACGGACACGCAGCCACGAGGTTGCGAGTCTAATTTTTTGCTCCTCACGAGTCACGTCCAAAATGGTTAGCAAACCGCGCCGTGCGATGCTTCCTCGGGTTGCTGGCCGGCGCAGATTCGCTTAGCATTAGCCTTTATGTCGCGGCACATATCGCTTCCTTATCTTTCGCCAATGCGCCCGACCGTTGCGATCTCACGCTCCGGGAGCGCTCAACGATGAGTGATTCGGCCAAACACCCTAAGAAACTTTCCACGGCAACGACGAAATCCGGGGAGTCTTCGCACGCCGAGCAGGCCTGGGAGAAGAACACTCTGAATCCCACACTGGCAAAGAATCCCGAACGCCAGACGGAGTTCACCACCGTTTCGGGATACCCCATCCGCAGGCTGTACACGGAAGCTGATCTCGCGGGCTGGGACGCAACCTGCGATCTGGGCTTTCCGGGCGAACCGCCTTACACGCGCGGCATACACAGCACCATGCATCGCGGGCGCCTGTGGACCATGCGGCAATTCGCCGGGTTCGGCACCGCCGAAGACACGAACCAACGCTTCCGTTATTTGCTGGCGAACGGCCAGACGGGCCTTTCCACTGCGTTCGATCTGCCCACCTTGATGGGTTACGACTCCGATCATCCACTCTCTGAGGGTGAAGTTGGCAAGTGCGGCGTGGCCATCAGTTCGCTCGCCGACATGGAAGTCTTATTCGACCAGATTCCTCTGGCCGACGTCACCACGTCGATGACCATCAATTCGCCGGCCGCAGTGATCTGGGCAATGTATCTGGCTGTGGCTGAGAAGCAAGGCGCCGACTGGAAGAAGATCTCCGGGACGTTGCAAAACGACATCCTGAAGGAATATATCGCCCAAAAGGAATACATCTACCCGCCCGAGCCATCCATGCGATTGGTGATCGACACATTCGAATTCGGGATGAAGGAGACGCCGAAGTTCAACGTGATCTCCATCAGCGGGTATCACATCCGCGAGGCGGGCTCCACCGCGATTCAGGAGTTGGCTTTCACCCTGCGCGATGGAATGGAGTATGTCGAATGGGCGCTGCGCCGCGGATTGCCGATCGATGAATTCGCAGCCCAGCTTTCCTTCTTCTTCAACGCGCACAATGACTTCTTTGAAGAGATTGCCAAGTATCGGGCGGCTCGCCGTATCTGGTACAAGGCCATGACCGAGCGCTACGGCGCGAAGAACCCACGGTCGTGGGCATTGCGCTTCCACACGCAAACCGCGGGCTGTTCGCTTACCGCGCAACAGCCGATCAACAACGTGGTGCGCACCGCCATTCAAGCGCTGGCCGGGGTGCTTGGCGGAACGCAGTCGCTGCACACCAATTCGCTAGACGAAGCCTGGGCGTTGCCAACGGAATTCGCGGCCACCGTCGCCCTGCGTACGCAACAAATCATCGCGCACGAGACCGGCGTGACCAATACGGTCGATCCGCTCGGCGGTTCTTACTTCGTCGAGACGCTCACGAACGAAGTCGAGCAGGGAGCCTGGGACTACATCCGCCGCATTGATCACATGGGTGGTATGGTTGCGGCGATCGAGAAGAGCTACCCGCAACGCGAAATCGCGGAAGCCAGTTATCGCTACCAAATGGCTGTCGACAAGAAGGAGAAGATCATCGTCGGCGTGAACGACTTCGTCACACCAGAAAAACCCATCGAAATCCTGCAGATTGACGAGACGGTGGCGCATCGTCAGACCGCGCGACTGCAGAAACTCCGCGCTGAACGCTCGTCGGCAGAGGTCGAACGCAAGCTGAACGCTTTGCGGAAAGCTGCCGAGGGCAGCGCGAACCTGATGCCGTTCATTTATGACGCGGTCAAAGCCTACGCCACGCTGGGTGAAGTCTGCGAAGCTATGCGCACCGTGTTCGGCGCTTACGAAGAAGTCGCCATCACCTGAAACGGAACGTGCTCATGAGCGAGAAGAAGATCCGCGTGTTAATTGCCAAGCCCGGCCTCGATGGTCACGACAGGGGCGCCAAAGTGATTGCGCGCGCGCTGCGCGATGCCGGCATGGAAGTCATCTATACCGGCTTGCGCCAGACTCCGGAAATGATCGCCTCCGCGGCGGCTCAGGAAGACGTGGACGTGATCGGCCTCTCGATTCTTTCCGGCGCGCACAACACCCTTTGCCCGCAGTTGATGAAGTTGCTAGCCGAGAAAGGGATGAGCGACGTGACGGTACTCGTCGGCGGCATCATCCCTGAAGCCGACATTGCTGTGCTCAAACAAGCGGGAATCGCTGAAATCTTTCTGCCGGGTACCTCCACCCAGGACATCGTCGACTTCATCCACAAGAGACTGGCGGCGCAACCCAGCTAATTCCCTGTCGCGTCGCCACCCGAATACGTGCGTTCGAATTTCACGCGCGTGTACAAGGTTTGAAAGCCAGCACGCGCCATGTTGGGTTGAGAGATGCTGCCGGGCAGCGCGATGCTCATCGCTTCTACTGCACTGCGGATGCAACGGCGATATTCCGGCCCCGTCAACATCTAAACAACCCTTGATGGGAACTCGCTTTGCGTCCGGCCTCGCTTCCTCCGTATACTCAATGGGCTGCGATTTCTTCGCACGAGGTCACCGCGTGTCCTCTTCCGTTCTCAAAACCGGCATCAACCCCAAAACGCCACAATTCGAAAAGAACACTCAGCAGATGGTCAGCCTGCTGACCAACCTGAAGAACGAAGAGGAAACAATCCGCGAGGGCGGAGGCGCAAAGGCCATCGAGTCGCAACACAAGAAGAATCGTCTTACAGCCCGAGAACGCATCGCCGCGTTGATCGATCCGGGCACCCACTTCTTCGAGCTGGGAATTTACGCCGCTTACGAGATGTACACGGAATGGGGGGGCGCCCCCGCGGCGGGAACCGTTACCGGGCTCGGGCGAGTCGCTGGTCGGATGTTCATGATCATCGCAAACGACGCCACGGTGAAGGCCGGCGCTTTCTTTCCGATGACCGCGAAAAAGGTGATCCGCGCGCAGAATATCGCCATCGAGAACCACATTCCTACGATTTACCTTGTCGATTCCGCCGGCGTTTTCTTGCCGCTCCAGGAAGACGTGTTCCCGGATACCGACGATTTCGGCCGGGTATTCCGCAACAACGCGGTCATGAGCGCCAAGGGTATTCCACAGATCACCGCGATCATGGGCATGTGCGTGGCCGGCGGCGCGTACCTCCCGGTCATGTGTGATCACATCCTGATGACGGAGGGCTCCGGCCTTTTTCTTGCCGGGCCTGCACTGGTGCAAGCGGCCATCGGGCAGAAATCTTCCGCCGAGGAGCTGGGCGGCGCAAAGATGCACGCGCAGATCAGCGGCACTGTGGATTTTCGCGAACCGGACGACGAAGCTTGCCTGAAGCGGGTGCGTGCGCTAGCCGACAAAATGGGGGCCCCCAATGCGCCAATTTTCAGCCATTCGCGCCTGGCTGAGCCACTTTACCCTTCCAGCGAGATCTACGGCATCTTTTCGGGCGATCCCTCCAAACAATACGACATGCGCGAAATCATCGCGCGGATTGTCGATGGCAGCGTCTTCGAGGAATACCGCGCGGAATACGGTGAAACATTGCTCTGCGGGTATGCGCGCATAGGCGGCTGGGCCGTCGGTATCCTGGCGAATCAAAAGAAACATGTGCAGACGCATGCGCCGCACTCCGACCAAAAGCGCATCGAGTTTGGCGGCGTGATCTATACCGAGTCCGCCGAAAAAGCAGCCCGGTTCATCCTCGATTGCAACCAGAACCGCATTCCACTCATTTTTCTGCATGACGTGAACGGATTCATGGTCGGCAAAGACGCCGAGTGGAGCGGCATTATCCGGGCTGGCGCAAAGATGGTCAACGCGGTGGCCAACAGCGTTGTACCGAAGATTTCGGTAATCCTGGGCGGCAGCTTTGGCGCCGGGAATTACGCCATGTGCGGCAAAGCCTACGACCCGCGTTTTATGTTTGCATGGCCCACGGCAAAATTCGCGGTGATGGGCGGCGACGCCGCAGCAAACACGCTGGCCGAGATCAAGCTGAAACAACTCGAGCGGGAAGGCAAGAAGCTCGACGAGAAAGCGAAGAAGGAATTACTGGAGTCAATCAAGCAGACATACGACCATCAGACCGACCCTCGCTATGCCGCCGCACGCCTTTGGCTCGATGCGATCATTGATCCTGCCCAAACCCGCGATGCGCTGATCTGGGCCCTCCAAGCCGCAGCGCTGAACACGCACATTGCAGAATTCAAAACGGGGGTACTCCAAACCTGAGGACCTGATGGATCAGATAAAGCTCATCGAATGTCCGCGCGACGCTTGGCAGGGACTGCCGCAGGTCATCCCCACGGAAACGAAGGTCAGCTACCTCAAGGAACTGGTACTTGCCGGTTTCCAGCATATCGATGCGGTCAGCTTCGTATCACCGAAGCACGTCAAGCAGATGGCCGATAGCGAGCAGGTGATGGCGGGACTACTCAGTTCCCTTCCCGACGGAGTCACACTGCCCGAAATCATCGGCATCGTCGTGAATGAGAAGGGGCTGGAGCGAGCCTTGTCGACTCCCGGCGTCTCCACCATCGGCTATCCCTATTCGATCTCCGCCTATTTCCGGCGCGCCAATGCCAACATGACGCGCGGCGAATCGCGCCAGCTTGTGGAGACCCTGAAGCGCGAAACCAAGGCCGCAAAGAAAGATCTGGTCATTTACATCTCGATGGCCTTTGGCAATCCGTACGACGAGCCATGGGGACCGGAAATCGTCCAGGACACGCTTGACTGGCTGAAGGACATACGCGTAAACACCGTGTCGCTCGCGGATACGGTTGGCACGGCAACACCGGAGCTCGTACACGACGTCTACTCTCAGGTGAAGGACCACGTCGCCGGAATCGAGTTGGGAGTGCATCTTCACTCGCGCCCTGACGACGCGGAGGCCAAGGTCCTCGCCGCCTACCAAGCCGGTTGCCGGCGTTTTGATTCCGCGCTAACCGGGCTCGGCGGCTGCCCCTTTGCCGGAGATGATCTCGTCGGCAACATCGCGACCGAACATGTGCTGGCGGCCCTGGCGAGCGCGGGTGTTCCAACAGGCATTGACGGAGCCAAGTTAGCCAAGTCTGTCATGCTCACTAATGAGTTGCGCGCCAAGTTTGCTCACGGCGAAGCGCCGCAGTGAACGATTCGTACAAGGGGGACTGCAATGAACTTCGAGACACTGACGTTGGAAACGAAGGAATTTCTTTCCGTCATCACATTCAATCGCCCCGAGAAGCGCAACGCCATCACCACGCAGATGATCGCCGAACTGCAGATGGCTCTCGACACGATTGAGAAGTCACACACGCGCGTGGTTATCGTCACCGGCACAGGCAAAGCCTTCTGTGCAGGCATCGACCTGGAAATGCTGCAGTCCATCGCCAAACAATCGCCCTCGGAAAATCAGGAAGATTCTCGCCGCATCGCAAAAATGTTCCGCAAGATCTGGAGTTTCTCGCGGCCAATGATCGCCGCGGTGAATGGCCACGCCCTGGCTGGAGGGTGCGGCATCGCCACACTCTGCGACTTTACGCTCGCCGTCCCGGAGGCCAAATTCGGCTACACGGAAGTGAAGATCGGATTCCTACCCGCCATTGTTTCGGTGTTCCTCACTCGTCAGGTGGGCGAGAAGCGCACGCGGGATCTGCTGCTCACCGGCCGCCTCGTGGAGGCTCAGGAAGCGAAGGAGTTAGGGCTGGTCAACGAAATCGTCCCCGCGGAGAAGCTGATGGAACGGGCGCACGAGTTAGCGGAGACGATCCTGGCCGCCAGTCCGAGCAGTATCACCCGGGCGAAGCACTTACTGGTGTCCGCGGCCGCTGCCGGAGTCGATCACGACCTCGAACGCGCGGTTCTGGAAAGCGCGAGAGTGCGGTGCACGCCCGACTTCAAGGAGGGACTCGCGGCGTTCCTGGAGAAACGCAAGCCGATTTGGCACGACGACTCGTCCACCAAGCACCGATGACCCACAGAGTACTCGAGTCGTAACGGCCGGCTGGCGACTGGAGACTGCTGGCTCGCCAACATATACTAAGAGTTGCATCCGATCCGATGAGGTTCCCCGCAAATGGCTTTGCTCGAATATTACGACGTGACCATCCGTGTGCGCTACGCGGAAACCGACCAGATGGGCGTCGTCTATCACTCGAATTACCTGATCTGGTTCGAAGTTGGCCGGGTCGAACTGATGCGTGCACAGGGCTTCGACTACAAACAAATGGAGATTGAGGACGATTGCTACCTAGTTGTCGCCGATGTGCACTGCCGCTATCACCACCCGGCCCGCTACGACGAGCTTGTCACGGTGCGCACCCGCATTCTGGAAGCAAGAAGCCGGGTGTTGCAGTTCGGCTACGAACTTTTCCGCGCCTCGGACAATAAACTGCTCGCCACTGGCGATACCACCCATGTCTCTTGCCGGCGCGATGGGCGGGTCACGCATTTTCCGAAAAAGTACAAAACCGCGTTCTTGGCACTCGTGTCCGCCTTGCCCGATCGGAGCGCCGAATGAGCATCATGCTGACCGGCAACGACCTTACCTTCGCGCAACTCTATGCGATTTCGATGCACGACGAGCCGGTATCGCTTTCGCTCGACGCGGTAGCGCGCATGAAAGCGTCGCGCGCGGTTGTCGACAAACTGGTTGCAGAAGGTCAGACCGCTTACGGCATCAACACAGGTTTCGGAAAACTCGCCAGTGTCCGGATCAGTTCCGAGCAGGTTCGGCAGTTGCAGGTTAATCTCGTGCGTTCTCATTCCTGCGGTGTGGGCGCTCCGCTTTCTCAAGCCGAGACGCGCGCCATGATGCTGCTACGGGCAAATGCGCTCGCCAAGGGCCTCAGCGGCGTGCGGCCAGTCGTCGTCGAGACGCTGTGCGCCATGTTAAATGCCGGTGTACATCCCGTGATTCCTTCACAGGGATCGGTAGGCGCTTCTGGCGACCTGTCGCCACTCGCACATCTCGCGCAAGTTGTCATTGGCGAAGGACAGGCGATCTTCAAGAAGGAACACCTTCCCGGCGCCGAATCAATGAAGCGGGCCGGAATCGCTCCCGTACAACTGGAAGCCAAAGAGGGGCTCTCGCTGCTAAACGGAACCCAGGGCATGCTTGCACTCCTGAGCCTCGCCCTGCGCGAAGCCGACGAACTCGCTGATACCGCCGACGTGGCCGCTTCCCTTTCGCTCGATGCGCTGCGCGGCAGTCCTGGCGCCTTTGACGCTCGCATCATGCATGCTCGGGAGTACCCTGGCGCTGGACGAACCGCGCGCAACCTGGCCCACTTGAACGACGGAAGCCAGATTCGCGAATCGCACCGTTCGCCGGAAGCCGATAAGCGCGTCCAGGATGCCTACAGCCTGCGCTGCACGCCGCAGGTACATGGCGCAGTGCGCGATTCGCTGTTGCAGGCGCGTGAAATGGCCATGGTTGAACTGAACAGCGCCACGGACAATCCACTGGTCTTTGTTCGCGAAAACGGCGCGGGAGACATCATCAGCGGCGGCAATTTCCATGGCCAGCCGCTCGCGATGGCCGCCGATCAGGTTGCCATCGCCATCGCCACGCTTAGCGGCATTTCCGAGCGCCGCGTCGAACAGATGACAAACCCACTGACCAGCATGCTCCCGGCGTTCCTGACGCCCGATCCCGGCCTGAATTCCGGCTTTATGATTGTTCAGGTAACTGCCGCCGCGCTAACCAGCGAAAATCGCGCCTTGGCCACGCCGCACTCGGTCGATTCCATATCGACTTCTGGCAATCAGGAAGACTACGTTTCGATGGGCATGAGCGGATCGCGCCGCCTGGAGCGCATGCTGAAAAATCTTCGCCACATTCTGGCGATTGAGCTCCTGTGCGCGTGTCAGGGTATCGACCTGCTGGCGCCGCTGAAAACCGGCGCGCTCGCCACTAAAGCGTACGAGGCCGTCCGCGCCGTTTCACCCAAGGTCACCGCTGACCGGCCGCTCGCCCCGGACGTCAACGCCGTGGCACACATCATCGCCCACGGGGAGATCGCCAAGGTTCTGCAGTGAAGTTTGGTTGAGCTTGTAGCCGCAGGGCTCGAGTACTCTCGGCCTCGACCGGTCAAGCCAGCGCTTCCATGAAGTACATGATCATGCGGTAGCCCGCCACGTAGCTAAACGGCACGAGTTCGAGTGAGTAGTGTCCTACCGGAAGTTCCAGCGTGACGGGGTCGGCATCATGCCGTCTCAAAGAATCCAGCATTTGGTGCGTCAGTTCCGGCAGGAATGTCGGATCGTATTTCCCGTACACCATGAACGTACTGCGGTGCGCTCCCATGCCACGCTCGACATAAGGCATCGGACTTATCGGCGCCCAATAGCGCCGCAATTGCTCGACCGTCACCTCGTGCCTCAACGCTTCCCAAACGTGATTCGTGGTCATCCCCCGGCTTACGACATCCGCGAAATAAGTGGATACGTGGAAGAACCCACCTGCCCTCACGCGCTTGTCGTGCACCAGCGTGATGTAGCCGACCGAGGAACCGATACTCGTCCCCAGAATCCCGAGCCGATCGTAGCCCTGGCGTTCAAGCCACGTCAGACACGCCCGCGCATCGTGTACCGCCTGCCGGTTTGCCAGTAGCGTCAGTCCGATATTCGGCCCCACTAGTTGGTCGGCTCGCTCATGACCGTTCGCCATCCGGCGATCGTGATAGGGCAAGCTCATCTTCATCGCGGTGATGCCAGCGCGCTGCAGCCACTTGCACAGGGCGCTTTGTCCGTGCCATTTGGCGTTCCAGTTCGGTAGCACCAGAACCGCTGGGCCGGCCTTTCGCGCCGGAAATAACTGCCCGTGAACCGTATCGTTCTCGAGCCACGGCGAGCGGAGCGGCGACGTAAAGGTCAGCACGTTGTTGCTGTCCACGGTGTAATCCGTCACCTCGGACGGCGCATACCACTCCTCGCTGCGCGCAATCACCTCGCTCGCGTACTCGGCGAAGAACAAGTGGGGATCGCTGGCAACAGCGCTGCCGTTGACGTGCTCCAGCCCCCATTCGAACGGGCGAACCTTTCGGTTGTCGTCCGTGGTCCAACGCTGGTGTTCGTACCGGCGGATCGCGTGCTCATACCAACTCATGGCCATAACCTTTCAGTTTACCGAAGGGTTGGCTCAAGCCAAAATCGTCGCATTCGGGAAGCGTCCCGTTAGCCATCCGACACTCCCGCCGATGGCCCGCATTGAGGAGCCGACACGCCTGTGGCACAGTCAAACCTGTGATTCCGTTCTTCTTCTTTCTCTTTGGTATTGTTATCGGCAGTTTTCTCAACGTCTGCATCACGCGGATACCGGAAGGCATTTCCGTTGTATCGCCGGCATCCAAGTGTCCGCGTTGCGATACGCCGATCAAGCCTTATGACAACATCCCGGTGTTGGGCTGGCTCCTGTTGCGCGGAAAGTGCCGCAACTGCCATCTGCCGATCTCACCCATGTATCCCGTCGTCGAATTCCTGACCGGTGTGCTGTTCGTGTTGACCTACTACACCTACGGAATCACCTTGCCGAGCTTCAAATACCTGTTTTTTGGCTGCATCGTCATCGTCCTGATGGTTACCGATATTCGCGTTCGTCTCTTGCCTGACGCGGTAAACGCTTTTGGCTTTGGGATAGGTTTAGCCTTTGCTACGCGAATCTTGCCCGACGGCATTTCCGATAACTGGTCCTTTGCCCGCCATCTCCATCCAATGCTGCCGGGGGTGCTTGAGGCCCTCCTCGGCGCCGCTTTCGGCAGCCTCTTGTTGTTGCTGGCCGCAACGCTCTACAAGCTCGTGCGAAAGCAAGAAGGCATGGGGATGGGTGATGTGAAGATGATGGCCATGGTGGGAACGTTCCTGGGAGCGCGCGGCTCGTTTCTCACCATTCTTCTGGGAACCTTGATTGGGAGCATGATTGGCCTGGTGGTAGTCGCCGGCTTGTTTCTGGCGGGGTGGAAAGGCGATCTCGCCAAGCGAGCCAGCCGTCGCGGCCTGGGAGGCTCCCGCGCGCTGCGCTGGGTGATTGCCTCCCAATACCAGCTACCCTTGGGCACTTTCCTCGGTATGGGCTGTTTCCTGGTGGTCTACGCGCTGCCTTGGCTGCGATGGTCCGATATTCTGCGGTACTCGCTCCGGCACCTTTAGAGCCCGCCAGTATCCTTTACGCGGCTCAGAGCCTCGGCGGCACCCTTACCGGAGTATAATACTGCTTGGTTATCAATCCGGCATTTGAGCAACCCTGCCCGCTCCTGTGGAGGTACAGGACATGGTCTCGAAGACATTGCTTCGCATTGCCTTAGTTGGTCTGCTGGTCGCTTTCGGCGCATCGATCAGCTCGGCGCAAGCCCCTGACTCCGATGATGTGGCCGCCGCGGCGCGCAAGGCCCGCGAACAACAGAAGACTGCTCCCAAGGCCAAGAAAGTCGTCACCAATGACGACATCCCCTCCAAGGCCGCCAGTTCCGACGCCAAACCCGCCGCCACCGCCGCGGAAGGCCAGGGCGAAGCAGCTCAAGGCAATGAAGCCACCACCAAGGACGAGGACGACCCCAAGAAAGAAGCGTACTGGCACAAGAAGTACACGCAGACCCACGACAAACTCACGCAAGCCGAAAAGGATCTGAGCGTACTGCAGCGCGAACTCAACAGCGACCAGGTCCAGTATTACAACGATCCGCAGAAAGCTCTCGTCGAGCAGCACAATCGCACTGACATCAACGAGAAAACCGCCAGGGTGGACGCGAAGAAGAAGGAAATCGATTCGCTCAAACAGCAGCTTTCCGATTTGGACGATGAGTGCCGCAAGGCAGGCTGCGACCCCGGCTGGGTCCGCTAAACTTCCTCGTAGTCGAGAAAACCTCTCAGGCTAGTTCACGTAGCCGTCTTCGGGCAGCTCGATCTCGCCATCTTCCAGGATGGAAAGGCCCTCTTCGAGCAGTTCCGTGCCCCGCTGCAACGCGCTCCAGGCCACGCGCTCTGATTCTTCCGCCACCATTTCCAGGCAGCTTTGCATGATGTCCGCCTGATCCAGAATTTTCGTATCGAGAAGCGGAATCATTTTCTCCATTGCTTTGTCTTGAATCTGCTGGAAGGCCAGTTCGATAGGTATTTGTTCCATGCACAGATCGCACGCCATGTCGATCAGCGACGCCTCAAGATGGATCTTCTTGATGCGGCCTTTCAGTTCACTCTTCGCCGATTGCGCTATCATGGTTTGCGTCACGGTGTGTGCGTCACTCATGGCGGAGGCTCCCTTCCCCGGAATCTGCCGTCATCGCTGAGACTACGTGCGGCTAAGGAACGCCACAATGGGCCTGACCCTACCCGTCATTAATCGAATGCGCACATTTCCTACGCTCACAGAGCCGCCATTCGCCTGGTTTTCCCGACGCTGATTTATCCAAATAAAAGCAGTTCGCAGAATGGGGGTCGTCGTGCCGCGACTTCCCCCCAAAGCGCGCAGGTCGCTAGCTCCCGGACTTCTTCACGCGGTTCCGGCTCATTTGCTCGAGCCGTTGGGTGAACTTCGAAACTCGGCGTTCCAGCGTCGCTTGCTGCTTCACCGACGTGAGGTACCGCACCACCTGCCGCCTCAACGCAGTAGTCATGCGCCGAAACTCCGCCTGCGCCTTCGGAGATTGCCGCAAAGCCAGCACCAGCGCGAGAGGCAAGGCGGGCTCACGCGATTCTTCGTCGCGCTCCAATGCGATCTCGACAAACGCACCGGCATCAACCTTTAACTTCTTCCGAATGTCGCTGTGGATGGCTATGCGATAACATCCGCGCCCGCGCGACACCAGCGTCGTCCGCACCGGCACGCCTTCCACTTCTCCGAGGACCGGGACGTGCGTCGTTCCTTCGCCGAGCACGCGCGAAACATCGGCCGGCACGTCGACGTAGCGGATGATGCCTACCTTATAGATTTTGCCCGAAAATACCGCGTACTCGCTCATCGCGTAGTGATGATACAGCGGTTCGGAGAGTCACGGCCGCACGGCGATATGTATCGCAACCGACCCGAACGTCATCAGCCGGTAACGCACCGGCCGGTAGCCCACGCTAATCATCAGCGCGGAAAGTTCGTCGGGAAGAAAAAACCGTTTCACGGATTTCGGCAGATACGCGTACGCTTCCTTGTCTCCGGAAATCAGTCCGCCAACCGCCGGCAACACCTTTCTTGTGTAGAAGCGATAAGCGTCGCCCAGGAATCCAGGTGCGGGCTCTGTAAACTCCAGAATGGCCAGCGTTCCGCCGCGCTTCAATACTCGGAACAGTTCCCGCAAGCCATCCTCGTAATTCGCCAGGTTCCGAAATCCAAAGGCTGACGTCACCAGATCAAAAGACTCGTCCGCCAGGGGTAACTGCAGCGCGTCCGCTTCAAAGAACGCCAGTGGCGCGGCGCCGTTCACGTTCTCCGCTTTTCCCCGAGCGCGTACCAGCATGGTATGTGAAAAATCCGCACCGATGATTCGTGCCTTGGCTCCACGAGCCAGCGCAAAAGCCAAATCTCCTGTGCCACAGCACAAATCCAACACAACCGCGTCCGGCCGCTCCAGGATCGGCTTCAAGTCGCGTGCCGTGCGGGCGCGCCACCGCCGGTCCATTTGTGCCGAGAGCAGATGATTCAGCAGGTCGTACCGCGGAGCGATGCGCGTGAACATGTCGCGCACCTGTTTCGAAGCCTCTTGCTCGTTCCGCGCCCCTTCGGGCTGCGTGCCTTTTGGAATCGTGTCCAACTCAGGCATGACACTTCTCTATTTCCACCGCTGACGTTGCTCGCAAGAGAAATTGCGGCCCAAAGCGCAGAACGCAAATGGCTTTCTGTTCGGCAACACCGTCGTAGGACTTCGCGTGCCCCAACCGTGGCGAAAGCACAAAGCGCACTTTCCCAAATTTCGTCTTCTTGTCCGCGTGCATGGCGGCGAACAGGTTCTTGGCCGACACCTTTGGCCAGCCGGGCAGCGGACCGATGCGGCGGACCAGCGAGATAATTCTTGCCACATCGTCTGCCGGCGTTGCTGCCGCTTCGTGCCCCAGCAATGCGGCGCACATCATGCCCCACGCCACCGCTTCGCCGTGCTGGTATTCCTGATACTTCGTGGTGGACTCAAGTGCATGAGCAAACGTGTGTCCAAAATTCAGGATTTCCCGCAGCCCGGACTCCTTTTCATCCTTGCTCACCACATTAGCCTTAATCTCGATAGAGCGTCGAATCACATGCTCGAGGGGCGTTGCCTCCCGCGCCAGGATACCCTCCATCCGTTCTTCCAGGTATGCGAACAACTTTGCATCCGCGATCACACCATACTTGATGACTTCCGCCAGTCCGCCACGAAACTCCCTCTCTGGCAAAGTAGCTAACACTTCGGGGTCCACCAGGACCAGCCGCGGCGGATAGAACGCGCCGACGAGGTTTTTCCCTTCCGGCAGATTCACTCCCGTCTTCCCGCCTATCGCACTATCGACCTGCGCCACGACGGTTGTCGGCACCTGCAGCAGCGCCACGCCACGCAAATACGACGCTGCCACAAACCCCACAACGTCGCCGATCACGCCGCCACCAACGGCTACCAACAAAGAATGCCGGTCAGCTCCCACCCGTACCAACTTCCGAGCAACAGCTTCAACAGTCCCCAGGTTCTTGGCGGACTCTCCATCCGGAAACAGGTGCACGTGGAGATTCGAAACGCCACGCAATCCCCTTTTCACCCTGGTGCCGACCGCGCGCCACACTTTCGGAGACGTCAGCAGGTGCACACTCGAGAATCTGCCCAGGCTCTTCACGTGCTTCGTTGCTTGCGAAAGCAGCCCCCGCCCGCACAGGACGGCATAATCCCCGTTGGCGGCGCGAACGCGAATGATATGTGGCTTGGCAGTTTTCATCTGCGAAGGGTGTCTATCCAATTTAACATAAGCCCATAGACCCGCTAAATCGCCGCCAATTGACTGAGGTTGTATACTTCCGTTGCCCAAGATCTTGCATTCTATTTGGGCGAATTCTATCTTCAGCAATCTGCGCGAACCTGCCCCGTCAGCACTGCTCCCGGCGCGCACTGGAGACGTCCATGAGTTGCCAGCCATTCAAATTTTGGGGCCACGCTGTGCTCGTCGCTGCTATCGTGACCTCCTGCCTGATCCCACTCAATGCAGGGAACCCTGCCGTGACGCGCCCCGGCTACTACCGCTTCCCCTCACTACACGGTGAAACCATTATTTTTACAGCCGAAGGAGACCTCTGGTCCGTTAACGCGAAAGGCGGTCCGGCGCGCCGCCTCACCACCAACCCAGGGGAAGAGATTCGCTCCGCAATTTCGCCCGACGGAACGCTGGTGGCGTTTAGCGCGGAGTACGAAGGCCCGACTGACGTCTACACCATGCCGGTTGACGGCGGCTTGCCACAACGTCGAACCTGGGATGCTCCTGCCCTCGTGGTGGGCTGGACGCCCGACGGGCGTGTCCTTTACCGCACGCGGCGCTATTCCACTCTGCCGGACTTTGAGTTGGTCGCCATTGACGCCGCTGGCCGCCGCGAAGTCCTTCCTCTTTCGCAGGCAGCCGAGGGCAGCTTCACTCCTGACGGCAAGACGCTTTTCTTTACGCGCCTCAACAAGCAAGGCAGCAACACCAAGCGCTATCAGGGCGGGACGGCGCAAAACATCTGGCGGTACGACTCCGGCTCCGAAGCGGTCCCGCTTACCGGCGACTACGCCGGCACGTCGCGCAACCCGATGTTCTGGGACGGCAAGGTGTACTTTGTCTCCGATCGCAATGGCACGATGAACATCTATTCGATGGATCCGCATGGCAAAAACGTCAGGCAACTCACCAAGCACAGCGGCTTCGACGTGCAATCCGCTTCCTTATCGGACGGCCGAATCGTCTATCAATGTGGCGCGGATCTATGGCTGCTTGACCTGAAATCGAATCAGGATGCCATTATCCCCATCACCCTCGTCTCCGATTTCGATCAACTGCGCGACCACTGGGTCAAGAAGCCCCTCGAATATCTCAACGCTGGCGACATTGCGCCTGATGGCAGCGCCGCCGTCTTCACGGCGCGCGGCGAGATCTTCACCCTGCCAGCGCACTCAACTGGCCGTATCGTCAAGGTTGCCGGCGATTCCGGCGTGCGCTTCCGCGATGCCCGTTACTCCCCCGATGGCAAATCGATCATCGCCATTTCCACGCAGACCGGCGAGACTGAATTCTGGAAGTATCCGGCGAATGGAATCGGCAAGCCCGAACAACTCACCAGCAATGCAAAGGTTCTCCGCTGGGACGGCGTCGTTTCCCCCGATGGCAACTGGCTCGCTCATCGCGACAAGGACCAGCAGCTCTGGCTCCTGGATCTGAAGACCAAATCCGACAAGCGCGTCGCACAATCGATGAACGGCAATTTTGACGACCTCCGCTGGTCTCCCGACAGCCAGTGGCTCGCCTTCGCGGAAAACGCCGACAATACATTTGCTCAAATCAAAGTTCTCAATGTGAAGGCGGGCGAGATTCACGCGCTTACCTCCGACCGTTATAACAGCGGCAATCCCGTGTGGAGCGCCGATGGCAAGTGGCTCTACTTCCTTTCGGACCGTATGCTCAGAACCGTAATCCCCTCCCCCTGGGGCCCACGACAGCCCGACCCGTTCTTCGATCGTTCCATGAAAGTCTATGAACTCGCACTGACTCCGGGCTTGCGTTCACCGTTTGCTCCGGTCGACGAGCTCCATCCGGACCAGCCGGCAAAACCAGACGACAAATCGAAGCCGGCCGACGGCAAGGAAAAGAAGGAAACGGACACCAAAAAAGCCGCGGACGAAAAGAAGACCACCGACGAAAAGAAACCGGAAGAAAAGAAAGCGCCTCCTTCCGTGAACATCGACTTCAAGGAAATCGCTTCGCGCCTCAACGAGGTGCCTGTGTCTCCGGGAAACTATTCCGACCTGCAGGCCACCGACAAGCGCCTGTGCTGGCTCGATCGCAGCGCCGAACGGCCGCCCAAGCGGAACCTCCAGTGCGTCGATATCGCCAACAAAGGCGATGCATCCGAAACACTCTGGGCCGATGTGCGTGCCTTCGCCATCTCTCTGGACCGCAAGAAAATGCTGGTGTGGAAAGGCGAAGAGTTCTACATCCTCGATTCAGACGCCAAGGCCTCAACCGTCGCGGATGCGAAGAACCTGGCCAAGGCCAAGATTGACCTATCCCGCTGGTCGATTCTGACCAACCCGCGCGAGGAATACCGCGAAATGTTCTTCGATGCGTGGCGGCTCGAGCGCGATTATTTCTACGACCGCAATATGCACGGCCTCGACTGGGCCGCGGTTCGCGATCGCTATCTGCCCTTGGTCGATCGCGTTGCCGACCGCAACGAACTGAGTGACCTGCTCGCCCAGATGGTTAGCGAGCTCTCTGCCCTTCACATCTTTGTTTACGGAGGCGACGCGCGCAAACCTGTCGACCAGGTTGATATCGCCTCGCTGGGCGCGGTTCTGCACAAAGACGACAAGGCCGGCGGCTTTGTCGTCGAGCACATTTTCCGACACGACCCGGACCTGCCGAACCTCGCGCCGCCCTTTGCCAGGCCGGATTCTCTCATCCGCGAAGGCGAAGTGATTGTCAGTATCGATGGCGACGACGCTCTCAACGTCTCCGACGAGCGAGCTTTGTTGCGTGGAAAGGCTGACCGCAAGGTCCTGCTGCGCGTCAAGTCCGCTGACGGTCAGACCCGCGACGTCCTCGTCACCCCAGTCACCGAGGATGAGGAACGCAATCTGCGTTACAACGAATGGGAATACTCGCGCCGCGCGAAAGTGGACGCCGACTCGAAGAACACCATCGGCTACGTCCATCTGCGTGCCATGGGCAGCAACGACATCGAACAATGGGTCCGCGAGTATTACCCGATCTTCGATCGCCAGGGACTAATTATTGACGTGCGCCACAACGGCGGCGGAAACATCGATTCGTGGATTCTGGGCAAACTGCTTCGCAAAGCATGGTTCTACTGGCAGCCGCGCGTCGGCAATCCGTACTGGAACATGCAGTATGCGTTCCGCGGGCATGTGGTCGTGCTGTGTGATCAGAATACCAGCAGCGATGGTGAAGCCTTTACCGAGGGCATTCGCCAGCTCGATATCGGCAAGATCATCGGTGTGCGAACGTGGGGCGGCGAGATCTGGCTCTCGTCCAGCAATATTCTTGCCGATGAAGGCATCGCCACTGCCGCGGAATTTGGTGTCTATGGGCCTGAAGGCAAGTGGCTCATCGAAGGTCATGGCGTCGATCCGGACATCGTTGTCGACAATCTTCCGCACGCTACCTTTAGTGGCGGCGATGCGCAGCTCGACGCCGCGCTCAAGTTACTGAAGGAAGAAATCGCCAAGGATCCGCGGAAAGTACCGGAGCATCCGCCTTATCCGAACAAAGCGTTCAAATATGACCAGTGACCCACACGGAAGACACTAGGCGGCCGACTGCCGGCTCACTTTTTCTGCAGTTCGTTCACCGATTCCAGAATCGTGTGCCCAACAATCGCCAGCACCTTGGGGCTGATGTTGTCCATGGTGTCTTGCGGCGTATGCCAGTAAGGCGCGACTTGTGGATCGCCGATCATGGTGATGATATCCACCGAGGGCACTTTCCTGCTCGTGAACGAAAAATGGTCGTCTCCGCCGGGCCCGCCCGCTTCATTCACAAACCACTGCGTGTACCCGAGCTTCGCCGCAACACTCCACACCAGATCCACGACCCACTTTGTCGATTCCCGGTCTCTCTGAAACCGCGCCGTGCGTGCTCCGACCATATCGGCGAGAATGAACGCCTTAATCTTCGGCAGGTCCCCGCTGGCTGCAAACTGCGCCGCCATTTGGCGGCTGCCATATGTGTGATCTGGATCGGCCCACTGCAGGTTGAACGCTTCTTCCGCATCAAAAAATGCGATCCAAACCGCGTACTTCCCCGGCTTCTGCTTGCAGAGCAGCCTCGCGATTTCCAGCATCACGGCGGTCGAGGAGCCGGCGTCGTCGGCCCCCACAAAATTGTCAGTTTTTTTTGTGTCGTAATGCGTGCCAAGCAGAATGATCCCTGACTTCTCGCCCGGAATCTTCACCAGAATGTTCTTCATCGGCACGCGGCCAATCGGCGTATCCGCAGAAAATGAATCCGTCTCGACATTGCAGCCGTAGGCCTTCAGTTCCGACTCCATATAATCCTGCAATTTGCCAATCGCCGTTGATCCAGGGGGGCGCGGGCCGAAGCTCACCTGCTTCGCCACCAGCGCGTAAGCATGCTTGCCGTCGAAGCCGCCCATCTGTTCGGGAGGCGGGGCCTGGTCTTGAGGCGCCACAGGTGTCTGCCCGGCCACGGCACTCATGAACGGAGGCTGTCCCGGCTTCGTCGGCGCTGGTGTATTCGAAGAATTGCAGCCGAACGCAAGCAGTCCACAACCGACGACCCCGAGCACAGGCCGGAAATTCATTTGGATTTTCCTCATTGAGCGGCGCCCGCCTTTTCCGCTTCGAGCGCTTTCCTTTTCCTGCGAACCACCGCCGCCGACACAGCGATTCCCACAAAGTACAGAATCACCATCGGAGCCATGAAGATCAGCATCGTCTGTGCATCCGGCGTGGGTGTGATAATCGCCGCCACCACGGTGATCACAAGGATCGCGTAGCGGAAATTCTGCCACAGGAACTTCGGAGTCACGATCCCGAACAATGACAAGAAGAAAATCAGGATCGGTAGTTCAAACACCAGCCCGAGCCCCAGCAGGATCATCAGGATCAGGTCAAAGTACTCGTTGATACTGATCATGGGGACCACGGGCCCCTTGAAACTTACGAGAAACCGCAACACGTACGGCAGCGTCACGTAGTATCCAAACGCAATTCCAGTCAGAAATAGAAACACCGTCGAAAACAGGAAACCGGTCACCGCGCTCCGCTCATGTTTGTAAAGCGCGGGCGCAACAAATAACCAAAGCTGGTACAGCACGATCGGCGATGCCAGGACAATTCCAAGATACACTCCCAAGGTGATGACCATGTTCAGGTAGCCGGCCGGGTGCGTGTAAATCAACTTCTGTTCGAGTCCCGCGTCCTTCAACGCCTTGATCATTGGTTCGGTAACAAATGTGATAAAGCGCTGCGAGAGGTACACGCCGACGAACGCGCCGATGCCGATGGCATACAATGAATTGATAATCCGCTTGCGCAGCTCGCCGAGGTGCTCGAAAAACGTCATCTGCGCCCCGGCCTGCTCCATGCGGCCGGCGATCGATGTATCAGGCTGGTTGCTGTTGGTCATGAGAAGGGGACGGTTCCACGGGACGCTCGCCGTTCGCGCTGCCCTCACCCGCTCCCGCCGCAGGAGAAACCTGCGCAGCGCCCACCGCAGCCGTTTCCGCCGAACCCGCGTCTAACCGGGGGACAGCCTCAGCGACAGGACTGATCACAGGGGCCACGGCTTCGGGGGTGGCTTCTGCAAGTGGGGGGGAGGGGGGAGTGGGGGGAAGCTCGGGCGGCTTATTGAGGGCCGCGTTGGCAGCGGCATTGGCTTCGGCGACCTGTTTCTTCAATTCCGCAATGCGGGCCTGGCGCTCTAAGTCCCGCATTTCCTCTTCAAAAGCGCTCTTGAATTCATTCGAAGCCTTGCGGAACTCCGCCATGAGCTTGCCGAAGCTGCGGGCCAATTCCGGGAGTTTCTGGGGGCCAAAAACGACCAGCACCACCAGAAAAACGACGATCATATGGGGGATGCTGAGCATTTTAAGTGGCCTTAGGAGCCCGAATCAGCCGAAAAGGGGCCTGCTTGCATCATAGAAAGGGTGCGCATCGGTGTCAAACGGAGATGCCTGAGTGCATGTTATAATGGGATTTTACGTTAAAGTGGGCGGGGGTACGCATGAATCCTGAACGTCGCGGGCTAGTCCTGGTCATTGTAGTTTTGGGGATTTCGGCGGTCCTTGGGGGGATATACGGGCCTTCTGTGAAGGCCACCACCTCTTCCACGGACGACTACCAAAACTCGGTTCGGGACTTCACCAAGATTCTCGATGTGGTCCAGAACAACTATGCGGAGGCCGTGGACGTTGACAAGGCGGTCTATCAGGGCGCCATCCCCGGCATGCTTCGAACGCTGGACCCCCATTCGAATTTCTTCGACGCCCGGCAGTTCGCGCTGCTCCGTGAAGACCAGCGCGGCAAGTATTACGGCGTGGGCATGGTCATCGCCCCTCGGGACAACCACACGGTGGTGGTCGCGCCGTACGTAGGCGCCCCGGCGTACAACGCTGGCCTTCGCCCTGGCGACGTGATCCTCAAGGTGGACGACAAACCCGCCGACGGTCTTACCACCAGCGAAGTGGCCGACATGCTGAAAGGCCCCAAGGGCACGATCGTCAAGATTGTGGTGAGCCGCGAAGGCTACACCGAGCAGCTCACCTTTACGGTGACCCGCGACGAGATTCCCCGCCACTCCGTGGACATCGCGTTCCTGCTGAAGCCGGGAATTGGATATGTCCGCCTCTCGCAGTTCAATGAAACGACCGATCGGGAAATTGCCGACGCGCTGAAGCAACTGAACGCCAACTCGCTCGACGGATTGATTCTCGACATGCGCCAAAATCCCGGCGGCCTGCTGAATGAAGCGGTGGCAGTCGGCGACATGTTCCTCGAGAAGAACCAGCTCATCGTTTCGTACCACGGCCGCAATGCTCCCGAACGGCGGTTCTATGCGATCCGCGGCAATCAGGGGATGAATGTGCCGCTGGTCATTCTGGTGAATAACAACTCCGCTTCCGCCGCCGAAATCGTTACCGGCGCGGTACAGGATCACGACCGCGGCATGGTCGTTGGCGAAACCACCTTCGGCAAGGGCCTGGTGCAGACCGTCACACCGCTCGCCGAGAACACCGGCCTGGCGCTCACTACGGCGCGGTATTACACGCCGAGCGGCCGCCTGATCCAACGCGACTACAAATCCATTTCGCTCTACGAGTATCACTACGAGCGCAAAGTTCCGGACCATCCGACGGAAATCCGGCAGACGGACAGCGGCCGCCAGGTTACCGGCGGAGGCGGCATCACTCCGGACATCGTGGTTGATACCCCGAAACTCACGAAGTTCCAGGAAGACATGTACCGCGGCGACGTCTTCTTCCCTGGCGAGCAAGGCGTGGGCAGCTTCACGCGCTACTTCCTCGGCACCAAGCCGACCATCACGCACAACTTTGAAGTCGACGACAAGGTCATGAAGGACTTCCGCGACTATCTGGCCAAGCACAACGTCCATTACACGGAGACGGAGTTCGCCGAGAACCTGGACTGGACGAAGCGCAAGATCAAGCAGGAAGTGTTCATGTCCAACTATGGCACCGCGGAAGGCTTCAAGGTGCTTCTGGAAGCCGACCCACAGGTACAGAAGGCCGTGGAAGCGGTTCCGCAGGCCCGCGCGCTGTACGAGAACGCCCGCAAAGTGGTGGCGCAGCGCAACGGTTCAAATCCCAACACGGTGTTCAATCCGCAGCCGTAAGAGCGGATCAACTGAGAATTAACGAGAACGGGCGTCGCGAGGCGCCCGTTTTTGTTTGCGCGGGAGTGGCAAGCCGCGGCCGGTTTAGAAAGGCTTCCTGGCGCACCCGGCGAGTCGACCATATCGCTCGTCGCTGATTCGGCCCCTGCCTATTGACGTCAACTACCACAGAGTAGTAGTATCACAGTGTGGTATTCATTGAATCTATAGCATTCACTCGTCGCCTCAAGGAATTAGCCGGTGCCGGGGCTGATGACGTACTAAGCGAGATTCAAAAAGACTTATTAGCAAAGCCAGATCGGGGCGTGATGCCACGTCACCTTGGTGGGATACGAAAGGAAAGGACATCGAATCCTGGCCGAGGGAAAGGAAAGCGCGGCGGGTTCAGGTATATGTGGCTGCATCTGGAAGAGAAGCATCACATTCATCTCCTGTTCCTGCTGGATAAGGACGAACAAGAGGACTTGAGCAAGCAGCAGCAAAAACTGCTTAAAGCTTTGGTCCGGCAGTTGAAGGGGGCATAACATGGCAAAGAAAATCAAACTCAATATCTTCGACGACTTGCGGAACTCATTGCAGGATGCAATTGCATATGAGAACGGCGACAGAACGCTTGATTTGCGTGTCGTCGAATTGCCAGATCCGCCGAAACGCCTGAAGCCTACCGAAATACGGCAAATTAGGATCGGCTTAAAGGCTACCCAAGTGATTTTCGCGACGTATCTCAACGTCCGCCCAAACACGATCAGGAGTTGGGAGCAAGGGACGCGAAAGCCACGGGGAGCCGACCTTAAGCTGCTGGATATAGCAAAAACCAATCCACGAGCCTTGCTCAGGGCGACTCGAAATACGTAAACACCTTGGGGCCCTCGAATTGAACCATCGCAGCCCTGTCAAAATGGCGATTTGTTGTCAAAGGTGAACTAGGTTAAGCTGTTAGAGCCGTAGCAGTTGCAGTAAATTGTCTCTCCAGTTTTCGGTGGGCGAGTAGCTCAGCTGGGAGAGCGCCTCGTTCGCAACGAGGAGGCCGAGGGTTCGAATCCCTTCTCGTCCACCAAACTCCCACCGCTTTTGTTGCTCCAACTCTCCGATATCCTGCCGACTCTTGTCCGTTAAACTCCAAGGTAAGGCACAGCCCCGCCCGTTCCCCCAAGGGCGCGCGACTCATTCCTCGCCACTCATCTGTTCTGAGCAGTCACATTCCATTCAAAAGTACTCTAATGCGTCATCCAGGAGTTGGGATAAAGCTCTCCGGCTTGCTTAGGAGTGAGTGTCACACCACAGAGTTCCGCGGCACGGGCAAGTGTCGGATCGTTTCCAAGAGAGATGTCCTCGCCCGTCGGATAAACGACGATGTCTGGCTTAACACCCACATGTTCAAGACTCTTCCCATCGGGCATGAGGACGTCTGCCTCAGTGATGGAAGCTCCATAAAAAGTCGCGATGTCCACACCGGACTTGTATTGAAACCTCCGGGATTCCATCACGCTGCCAGAACTGACGTCACCAAGCACCTTTCCCCGTTTCTGCAATTGGATAGTTCTAGCAAAGATCTCTGCCGCCGACGCAGAATCGCTATCAATCAACACAACTAGAGAGGCAGAAATGTAGTGTTTCTTATTCGGTTTTGTGATCATGGGCGCGCGATCTGATTCGTTGCGAGTCACCCGATCCGCAATTTTTATGGGGTCCGGAAAGAACCCCCCAAGCATCCACTTCAGCGTTTCGACACTGCCTCCTCCGTTCCCGCGTAAATCCAAAATGACAGCCTTGTAATGCGCCAGTTGGTCCAGAATTTGATCGACAGAGCTCTCGTCAGCTACCGCAAATGCGGCGTACTTATAAACCGCCGCATCAGAATTAATCGCCACCAGGGGTTTTGGGGCAGTTTGTCTGTTTTTCACACTCTGCCTGACCAAATCCCAGTAGTAGTCATCAATGTATTGGATCGATGGAAGTCTCTCTTCCCAGGCATCGACGACCAACTTCTTGTGATAACCCATAGGATTCTCTAGCTCTAGAGTGAGACTTGGCTGCGGCCGCAAGAGTTCGTAAACGTAAAACATTTTCCAGATATTCTCGCGTGTCGGCGCGTACCCGTTTATGAGCAGAACTTCGTCACCCGGGCTAACGCCCTTCTTATTTGCATCGCTTCCAGGACGAATGTGGGTAATAAAGCAATGATCGCCCAGCATCTGATATGCGAATCCAAAGTCATGTGTATACGGCCGAGGTGGTGGCACGAAGAACGTGTGCGAGTCGTTAAGCTTGTCCAGCAAACCGGCGATGTGTGACATGCCCATGTTCAACGACGGAGAAGAGTCGATTTTCTCTTTCGCGGCACTAACCTCAGCACTCCAATCGAGCCCGTGAAACTTCGGATCGTAATAATGCTTGCGGACGTCATTCTGAATCTCACTGAGCATGCTATTGCAGCGAGCCTTGTCGAACCCCGAAATATGCTGGGCCTGGCTGGTGTGGATCACCACGATCGAGAGAACAAGAAGGCAAACGATCAGGGCGGGCCTTTTCATGGACTCTGCTGGTCTCCTTTGGACGCTTGGTCTTGCGCCCTGATTACTTGCAGTACCGCTCGTGGCCGCAATCTCTCATGGAATCGGGAGAGCTTCAAGTGGGAGGCCGAGGGTTCGAATCCCTTCTCGTCCACCAAATTCCCATGGCTTTTATATTGCTCAGACCCTCAGATTCTCTGCCGATCCTTGCCCGTTGAACCCCAGTGCTGATGCCGGCGGCGTCTCAAAAAGCTTATTGTTGCCCTTGTTCAAAAGGGAAAACGCGCTTCCAGTCGGATTTCATACTAATCACAACCCAGTCGTTCTTCGCTGCTTCCGCCATCAGCGCGTCAGAAAACGTTCCCACGTGCGTATCGGGAAGACCCTTGGCGGGTCCGTAGGCATATTCGCGGTTCGCATCATCATGAAAGACCAACATCATCAACCGTGATCCTTTGCCAGCCTGTGTCCACTCGAGCATCTGCGCGTCTCCGCCGGAATTGCCAAACGCGGCAATGGGCCGTTTTCCGATGATGAGGTTGATGCCGACCGGCTTGCCGGGCCCGTCATCGATGAGGAAGACCTTGGGTTCGCGCATGAGGACGGGCGTGCCGGAGGAATCGTCGAACTTGGTGACGATGCTGGAGCCGACGACTTGTTCGGGAGGAATGCCGTACACACGTTCGCTGTAGACGCGAACGAATTCCTGGCCGCCGCCGGTGACGATGTAGGTGCGAAAGCCGTTGGCGCGCAAGCATTGCATCACTTCCAGCATCGGCTGGTAGATCAACTCTGTGTATGGCCGGTTGAAGCGCGGAGCTTTGGCGGAAGCGAGCCAGTTGGAAACGAGGGATTGAAAGGCTTCGGTGCTCATGCCGGTGTGAGTGGCGGCGACGATTTGCAGCCAGTCTGCTTCAGTGAATTTGGATAAAGCTTCCTTGTCGCCGGAGAGGACGGACTTGAACGGGTCTTTCACTTTCCATTCGGGATGCTGCGGGGCAAGTTCGGCGATGCGATCCAGTGCGAACATAGCTTGCGCGTAGAGAGGATGCTCGGTCCAGAGAGTGCCGTCTTGATCGAAAGTGGCGATGCGGTCCTCGGGCCTGACGAAATTGGGGCTGGACGAATCGGTGGTCTGCTTGACGAAAGAGAGGATCGCCTGCTTTGCACGCGTGTTGTTCCAAGAAGGAAGTGGATCCGTCTGAGCAAGCACAGACGGATCCGTGGAGATAGCGACAATCAGAAGCGCGGCAATCCGAACGGAATGAGATGCGAGCTTGCTATTGGAGAGCATGCGATTCTCCTTCAGAACTGCCAGAGCTTCACTGGTCGATGAGTCGACTGTGCCTGCGCTAGTTCCCAGTCGGCATGGGCACGCTCACGCCTTCCTTTGCGAGTTGCTCTCTGATCCATTGGAAGCGCTGGTAGGCCGAGAGCGTAATCGGACCCGAATAGCCATAGCTTTGGAGCTTCCGCGGCGGATACTTTACGTACGTGGACATTATTTTGGTTAGCTCTTGCTGCATGACTACGGCCATCCAAGTGTGTTCGGTGAAATTGTTCATGAAAATGTCATAGCGTTCCTGGGGATCAGCCCAAAGGTCGAAGATCTGCGGAACGGTTGCCACATACTTGCTGGCACCCTTCCATCCGAGGTTGCTATCGACAGCGAGAGCGCCGGTCTGAGCGCCGTCGTCACCGCGAAGATTGAACACGAACTTGTAGTTGTTGACTCGCAGAGCGCCTGGAGTAAGTTCGTCTTCGGTGAAGTAGAACCAGGATTTGCGTGTCCACTTGCCGTTCCCGAACAACAACGGAGACATATCGTAGCTGTCGAGAATTATTGGTTTGCCTTCGCGATCGTTCTCCGGAAGTTTCACATCGCCGAGGGCGGCGAAAGTGGCCATCAGATCGAGGCCGCCGCAAATGTCGTAGTTGCGCGAACCCGGCTTGATGCCGGGGCCCCAGGCGATGGCGGGAACACGGTTGCCGCCTTCGCGAACTGTGCCCTTGGTGCCGCGGAAGGGAGTGTAACCGGCGTCGGGATAAACGTCCTGCCACGCGCCGTTGTCTGTAGTCCAGAAAACGTAGGTGTTCTTGTCGAGGCCGAGCGCGCGAATCTTGTCCATGATGCGCCCGATGCGCGTGTCATTTTCCACGACGGAGTCGGCGTACTTGCTCTTGGAAAGAGACTTGCCCTGGAATTCCGGATCCGGCAAGTTGGGTTGATGCACCTTCATGAAATTGATGCTCATGAAGAAGGGCTTCCCGGCTTTCGCCGCTTTGTCCAGGTATTCCTCCGAGGCCTTCTCGACGTAACCGTCGAAAAATGGAATGCCTACAACACCTTTTTCGGGCGTGTTCACGTACTGGCCGTTGATCTTGAAATCTTCGGTGGCTTTCTCACCAGCTTTGCCGGAGAGAGAACCCTTGGTGACTTTTTCGAACATGGCGCGGAGTTCAGGGTCCATGTCCGGGAACCACGTGGGATCGGCGTAGGTGTAGGCGTTCAGATGGTACAGGCCGACGTAGCGCATCTCGTCGTAGCCCTGAGCGTTCGGCAGTGCGTAATCCGATTCACCGAGATGCCACTTGCCGGTGAAAAACGTGCTGTAGCCTCCTTGCTTCAAGACCGAAGCCAGCGTCCATTCAGCGGCGGGCAGACCGCCGCCTTGCCCTTGAAACGCCACCGTGGTCATGCCGCTGCGGTTCGGAATGCGGCCCGTCTGAACAGCGGCGCGTCCAGGCGTGCAACTCGGCTGCGCGTAGAAGGTAAAAAAGGTCATGCCTTCCGCCGCAAGGCGATCGATGTTCGGCGTGGGCATTCCGCGATTTGGACCGCCACCGTAAACGCCGGCATCCCCGTAGCCGAAATCGTCAGAGAGAATCAGAACGATATTGGGCTTCTTCACTTGCGCTTGAACAGCCACTGCGGTAATCAGACAAAGCACGAGACTTCCCATTGCGAAGACAATCTGCATTGCTCGCTTGTTCATTGCTCCTCCATTGGCTTTCGAATCGGAGAGTTTTCGCGGCTGAGACACAAATATCGCGTTTCCTCCGGGATGCGCACGGACCGACGCACGGCGAAACGCACCTGAGCGGTTACTTTTTGCTTCGTATGTCCAGGGCAAGGCGAACTTAGAGAAAGGACCGGACATTACTTGACAGACCTTGAGAAAAAAGAGTTAACCCAGGGCGGCGGGTAAATGCATTGAGATTAGAGACCTCGACGAGTCCAACTGTCAACAGCATAGTGAGCCGAACTTCGGCGGGCGCGCCATCCACCAGATAAGAAATGGTGCACAGAGTTCTATCGTCATCGGAACAAAAGCCGTGGCCGCGTGCCTCGACAAACAGGATTGAGGCACTTGCCGGCCGAAGTGACGCTCACGCGAATAGGAGCGGTTCTATCGAGCAGGCATTGGAGCTTCACTCGCCAAGTCCTGGATGACTGTCCTGGTTCTCGCGACGCTGCGTGGCGAGCCAGTCGAGCGCTTCCTGGGGCAGGTAGCTGGTATGCTCGTGGGCAAGTTGGCTGACGTGGAAGGCGGCTTGGCCATCAATGCGGAGGTGCAACGCTCTCTGCAGGTCTCGCGGCGATTTGTCGGTTGCGACCAGAAAAAAAGATTCGAAGAAATGGCACGTGGGACCCTGCGCTTCGATGGCTTCCCGAACCGGCGCAAGTGCAGCGGGCGAATTTAGTTCGCACATGACGAGCAAATACATATTGGGACCGGGGGGTATCGAGGATGAGCAGAACGAAGTAGTGGGAGTCCGGTTCGAGACAGGTTGCCGTGCACGGTTGCAGGTGTCCGTGACCTGAATCACATTCTCGACGACGATTCTGTTGGCACGCAGAATAAGCCCCCATGGCTGCAACGAAACTTTTCAAGTTGACTTGCCGTTTGTCTTCGAAGGCGGATAACCACTCGCAGCATGCTCTAACACACACCGAAGGCTTGACTTCGCGCCACCCGAGGATTTATACAGGCTGAACCGCGGCCGAGCCAGGCCGCCCTGTTCGTCCTGCTCGCAGGGAATTTCCGGAGTGGCATGACTGCACTGCTCCTCGCCGTACTTCTCTTGACGCCTCCCCACCCCCCGGGGGAGCAGCCTACCGGCATGCTCACGATGCTGCAGGGAACGCTGCGCCTGATTCGTGGAACGACCGTCTATCGCGGCGTGGAAGGTATGCCGCTGCGGCCGGGCGATATCCTGGAATCGTCTGACGGCGGCTTTGCGCAACTGGAATTCCCCGCTGGCATCATCGCACTAGGCGCGTCCAGCAGGCTGTATGTCGTGTCGGCCGGGGGGACCGGGGGAGGCCGAGGAATTGCCTTGGATCTCATTCTGCTGAGCGGTTGGCTGAAATCCGAAACGGCCAGTGGGAAAGGCCTGGTCCGCGTTCGAACTTCCCTGCTGGCCGCCAGCACAAGCGGTGGCGCGATCGTGGCGCACAGCAATGCCACCGGATGCGAGACATTTCTCGAGAGCGGCGGTCCGGCTTCCATCAGCGAGGTGAGCTCGAGCGGCGAAGCAGGCTCACCCACGCAGGCAAAGCCAGGGCAATTCTTTTCGCGGCAGAAAGGCGCGCCGGTTTCGATTGTTGCGAGACCCAGCGGCGCATTCCTTGACGCCGTTCCCAAGGAGTTTCGCGACACGCTCCCCTCGCGTCAGGTTCATGTTGCGAACAAGCCCGTCCAACCCAAAGCCGACCATGCTGTTTCCTACGAAGAGATCGAGTCGTGGCTCACGACTCCGACCGCCTGGCGCCGCGGCCTGGCCGAGCGCTTCGCGCCACGCCTTTCCGACGCGGGCTTCCGCAAGCAGATTGAGAGCCACGTACGCGAGTTCCCCGAGTGGGAACCGCTGCTGCACCCGAAGCCGAGTCCCGAAACTCCGTAAGCGAGGTAGTCTATGAAACTGTTGTTAAAGTTCAATCTGGTGCTATTCCTGGTCTTTGCCGTGGGGCTGGTCACAACCGGATTCGTCTGCAAGCGGCTGCTGCAGCAGAATGCCAAGGCCGAAATCATGGAAAACGCCCGCATCATGATGGAGGCTGCCATTGCCGTGCGAACGTATACGGCCACGCAGATCCGGCCGCTCCTTGAAACGCAAATGAAGTACTCGTTTTTGCCGCAGTCCGTCCCGGCCTATTCGGCAAACGCGTACTTCAGCCAACTGCAGAAGGCATTCCCTGCCTATGCGTACAAGGAAGCTACGTTGAACCCGACGAACCCGGTGAATCGCGCCACGGATTGGGAAGCTGACATCATTGAAGAGTTCCGCAAGTCCCGGGATCGAGTCGAGATCATCGGGGAGCGCGACACCGCCAACGGTCCGGTACTGTATATGGCGCGCCCCATGAAGGTCTCCAGCCCCACCTGCCTCACTTGCCACGACACCGTGGAAGGCGCGCCGCGCACGATGGTCGAAAAATACGGCCCCGCGAACGGGTTCGGCTGGAAGTTGAACGACATTGTCACCGCGCAAATCGTTTCCGTCCCCATGCAGTTGGCCGTACAGCGCGCCCGTGGCGTCTTCTGGACGTTCATGATTTCACTGTCTGCCGTGTTTGCGCTGTTCATTCTGGCGATCAATCTGCTGTTGATTTTCCTGGTGATCCGCCCGGTGAACAGACTCTCGAACATGGCCAGCAGCGTCAGTCTGGGCAACACGGAAATCACCGAGTTCCCTGTCCTGGGTAAAGATGAAATCGCGGAACTCTCGTTGTCGTTCAACCGGATGGGAAGAAGCCTGGTGGAAGCGATGAAACTGCTGCGCGCTTAAGCGGCCGCGCCGATCGCGGTTTCAGGAATCAAGATAACCCGCGTCGCGCAAGAACTTCGTTCGTTCCTCGCCCTCTTTCAGGTGCTCCGCGAGGAGAAGATACAGTCCCTTCACACTGTTTGCGCGTTGCGCCGCACGCGCGGCCAGAATATGCGAGAGCGGACCCAGGTAGCGCGCCGCAAGGTCGGACGCTTTCTTGACGGCATCTGGACTCAAGCCGGCGTCCTCGTGGGAGACGGCCACGTCCCCGGAAGATTCTCCGCCCACCGAGGCGGCTTTTGCTCTAGGAGCTGGCGCCGGCGAAACGCGGAGGAACTCTTGTTTCCTGGCAAGGAACGCTTCCCGTTCCGCCACCGCGGGAATCGACGCGGCAATCTGTGAAAACAGCTCGTCGGGAGTCTTCGCGGTAGCCGCGGCCTTCTCCACCAGAAAGCGCGCCATCGGTCCAATTGAGAATGCCAGGTGCTTCTCGATGGCCCGCAGATCCACAGCTTCCCTGACCGCGGTGATCGCCTGGATGTCTGAGCCTGTCGGAGTTCTGGTCTGGCCCGCCCCGGAACTCCCCGAAACCCCCGAGTCAGTCCGCGGCGCGGTTCCCGCCGGCCGGCCCGTCTCACCGGAAATCGGGTGCATTAGCGTCGACTCTGAATGCGCGGAAGGAGCTTGAGGCTGAGGCGAATCGGTTTGCGAGTGCCGCCGCGCGCCCAGTTCCTGAAAGAGCGACTTGATTCTCGGATCTTCTTCCGGAAAGACGTGAGACTCGATGGCGTCCTTCAGCAGAAGCGCCGCGTCGGTGAGCTTGCCCTCATTCAGCAACCCATGGACACTCCGCACGGTGTCGGCCTGTTTCTGTCTTTTCTGCTCGCGCTGTTCCAGCTCTTTTTCGGCTTGCGTCAGGATCGCCTGCATGCGGCTGTCCGCGCCCAGCGTACTGATCGTCTTCCTCGCCAGATCGATGGCGTCGGTCAGATTCCGCCGCGTGACCATCCGCTCCACTTCACGAATACGCTGCTCGAGCAGCATCTGCTTCGTTTTCTCGGACTGTTCCCGGCGTGCCTGGTCCGCAAGATTCGTGAGTTTTGCGGCGTCGGGGAATTCCGTCAAGGCGATCTCGGCCGTATGCACCGCTTCGTCCGTACGACCGTCCTTCATCAATTGTTGAATCTGGCCAGTGAGACGTTCCAGGCGGATTTCCTGTTGAACCCGAGTCTGCTCCGTCAAAGCGCCGATCAGGACGTTGGAAACCTCAGGGTCCCAGGGAAACTCGCGTTTCAGGGATTTGCCCAGGGCAATGGTTCCGTCGTAGTCCTTTCCCTCGAGCAGCGCGCGCATCTGCGTCTTCCCGTCGTACAACTGTTGTTCACGCTGCTGCACGTCCTGTCCATGCAAGGCTTGCGCGCGCAGAACATTGCCCGTCGCGTCGGATGGAAACTGCTCGAAGAACGAATCCAGCGCCTTCAAGGCATCGGAAAATCGCGAGGTTCCGAGTTGATTGCGGATCTCGACGAGCTGAGCCTGCCGCCGCTGTTCAATCTGATCCTGTCGCGACGCCTCCAGAAATTTCAGAACCTCCGCATCGTTGGGGAATTGCTTGTCCAACGATTCCAGCAGGTGAACGCACTCTTCGTATTGCAGATTGCTCCACAGCGAACGCGCCTGCTGCAGCGCGATGTCTCGCTGTTTGCGCGCTTCGCGGCGGGCTCGCTCATCGCGAATCTCGCTCAGATGCTTGCGCGCATCTTCATTGCCCGGATCGAGCGCCAAGGCCTGGCTTAGTTGCGTTTCCGCCTCGGTCAAAGAACCTTCCGCCAGGAACTCTTCCGAGGAGTGCAGAGCGTGGCGGATCTGCCGAGCGCGCTCCAGGGCAGCCTGCGCCTGCCGCACAATTGCCGCCGCCGGCTGGTAGGAGGAGTCCAATTTCAACGCCAGTTGCGCTTCGGAGCGGGCCTCCTCGTTGTGCCCTTCCGCCAGAAGTCTTTGCGCATTTTCGACGTGCAGCCGCACCTCGGGGATCAGCTTCTGCTTGCGCAACTCCACGTTGATGGCATCCGAGATGCGCTTGGCCTGCGGATTGGTCGAGTCCCAGTTGAGCACTTGAATGATTTCCGACTTGGCCGCCAGCCAGTCGCCTTCATTCATCAGCCGTTCGCTATTTTCCAGCAGAATGGAAACATCCGCCTGGAGCAGCCGTCTCCACACCGGTTCCAGATCGAGCAGCACTTCTTCCATGCTGCCATACCGATCCTCCACGTTCTTCGCGAGCATGCGTGACAGGATGGTGGCAACGTCCTGCGGCGTGCCGGGCGCCGCCTCGGTAATCGGGCGCGGCTCCTCCAGCACAACGTTGGACATCAGAGCCGCCGCATTTTCGCCACGGAAGGGACGCCGGTACGCCAGCACTTCGTAGAACATCACGCCGGCCGCCCAGATATCGGACTGCGGGTCCGCCGTGGCCCCATGAAACAACTGCGGCGACATGTAGCTTAGTGTGCCAATCAGGAGCCCCGAGGACAGCGACATCGACGCTTCGCCGATGCGTGCAATCCCGAAATCAACAACCATTACCGACCCATCCGGGCCCACGACAATGTTCGCGGGTTTGATGTCCCGATGAATCACGGGGGGAGTCTGACGGTGCGCGTAATCAAGTGCCCGGCAGGTGTAGACAATGAAGCCAACGCGCTGCGAGAGCGGCAAATTGGGCATACGGTCGATGACTTTGTCGAGACTCTCGCCGTTCAGGAACTGCATGGCGATAAAGGGCATATCCCCCTCATGGCCCAGTTCGTAAATTGTCACGATGTTGGGATGACGGAGATTCCCGGCGGAACGCGCTTCCGAGTAAAAGCGCTTGAGCAGGACGGAGTCCTCGAACAGCCCCGGCTTCAGAGTCTTGAGGGCGACAACTCGATTAATCAGTGGGTCGCGGGCCTTGTACACCACGCCCATAGCGCCCTGTCCCACCTTCGAAAGGATCTCGAATTTGCCCAGCTTCTTGATTTCTGCCAACTTGCGACTCCGACCCCAAGATAGGCTGAGATGCTGACAAATCAGAGTTTAGGTGTCAATCACTCCAATTGAGAGTGTTCTTTCGCCGCTACCGGCCACGCCTCATGGTTTTCCGGCATTGCCGGGTCCGCCAGTGGGATACAACCGCGGCAGGCGCTCCTCGACCGCCGGCAAAGCCGGGAATGGAGCGTGGGGCTCGGTCTGATACCAGTACGCCACGGAATAATAATTGTCAGACCGCGTATTGGCATGCCCGTGCTCGATGGTCGCCCTGATCGACTTCGCGAACGGAATTGGCGAATCGAGATGGAAGCGGTACAGACTGCTACGGCTGCCCGCTCGCTCTTCTCCGACGATGGGCGCACCGTACAGCAAATACGAAAATGGCTTCTGGAAGCCATACGCGCCGATGAAATAGTCCTCCGAACCGGTCCCGGTAATCGTCGGTTGTTTCGCACCATCGATGAAGAACATATCGTCGCCTTCGCCCCACCACTCGTCCTGGTTCTGCAGCACCGACATTGTCACGCCGACGAATTGTCCGCGGCCCGTGGCTTCCAGCCAAACGTAGTTCCCGTCACCGCTCAGGTTCTTGCGATCGTTAGCACGCGGATCGCTGTTACTCGACCAATCATTCGTCACGCCCTTGTTCGGTGTGGCTTGCCGGTACTGGGCGTGGAAATAAAGCGTATCGGCAGGCAGAGGCTTCGCGTGTACTTGAAGATCAAGATTGAAGTAAAACGCATCCACCTTCTGCTGCCCCATGTTGGTGACCGTGATCCGGGCATGCTGCTGGAACGGAAGCGGGAAAAACGAATTGAGCGCCTTTGTGGGAGCCACCGATAGCGGCGCGGACTCGTAGTTGTAATAGTCTCCAAGGCCGAGTCCGAAGAAATCGCCCAGCGGTGTTTCCACACTGGGAGTGGTCTCACCGTCCCAGTACATGCGCATCACGATCTTCTTCAAGTGATACGTCTCGTCATCGGCCAGAGTGAACCACACGTGCGTGATGATTCCTGGTCCCGCCTCGTCGAGAACCGTCAGCGTCGCACCCGGGTCGATCGTACGATAATCGGCGTTGCCGCCGGTTCGGTCATAGCTCGACACGCGTTTTAGCGTGTACGCTCTCGGCTCAGCCAAGGAACTCAGCGCGCCGCCCCACTGCGCAAAGACCGCCGGCCCCAAACTCACCCCAATCAGCAGAACAACCGCAACCCGCAACGTTCTCATGGATTCTCCTGGAATTCCCACCACACAATTCCCTACAAGCCGCTCCGCGCTCTCGGTGCGCCAACTCCATCGCAGCACGGAGGTGATTTCTTCCCGAACCTACTCCAATCTTTCAGCTCTGGCAATTCTCTTTGCCAGTCGTGCTATTCTCTGCTGCGAAACTGAATTCAGGACGGCTCTTCATGAAAGCAATCCGATATCTCTCCTCTCTTGCCATGCTCTTCTGCTTGTCCCTGGCAGCCACTGCGCAAACTCCGGAAACCATCAACATCGACCTGAACGCGCGCTCCACGCCGTTCCCGCATTTCTGGGAGCAATCGTTCGGCTCCGGCCGGGCCATTCTTTCCCTGCGGGAGTCCTACCGCCGCGATCTCCGCGAGGTTAAGAAGATCACCGATGTTCATTACGTACGGTTCCACGCCATCTTTCACGACGAACTCGGCGTCTACGATGAGGACGAAAACGGCAATCCGGAATTCAATTTCACCTACGTCGGACAGGTCTACGACGGCCTGCTCCAGAACGGCGTTCGGCCCATCGTGGAAATCAGCTTTATGCCCAAGAAGCTTGCCTCACGACAGGATCTCCACCCCTTCTGGTACAAGCAGAATGTCGCGCCGCCCAAGGATTACCGCAAGTGGGACCTGCTGATCCACAATTTCGCGAAGTTTCTGATTGATCGCTACGGGATCGACGAAGTTTCGCAGTGGTATTTCGAGGTCTGGAACGAACCCAACATCGATTTCTGGTCCGGCGACCCGAAACAAGCAACCTACTTCGAGCTTTACGACCACACCGCGCGTGCTCTAAAGACCGTGAATGCGCGCCTCCGCGTCGGCGGCCCGGCCACCTCGTCTGCCCATTGGGTTGACGACTTTCTCGCGCACGTCGCGAAAGAGAATGTCCCGGTTGATTTCGTTTCCACGCACGGCTATTCGGACGACACGGTGCAGGACCTCTTCGGCACCAGCGAGAATATTCCTATCGAACAGCGCGCCTGCAAGGCGGTCGCGAAAGTCCACAAGCAGATTCTCGCTTCGCCCTATCCCAAGCTTCCGCTCTTCTGGACCGAGTGGAATGTCTCCGGTTATGGCGAGCTTCATGCCGGCGATACGAGCTACTCCACCACAGCCACAGCGCAAACCATCCACGACTGTGACGGATTGCTGGACATCCTTTCTTTCTGGACGTTCAGCGACGTCTTCGAAGAGAACGGCCCATCGCGCCAACCATTCCCAGCCATTTTCGGATTGCTTGCCGCAGGCGGGATCAAAAAGCCGAGTTTCTATGGCTTCGAGCTGTTCCACAGACTCGGCACAACCCGCATCGCGAATCCGGCGGACAACATTCTGGTCACACGCCGCGACGATGGCTCATTCGTCATTGCCCTCTGGAACCTCAATCCCCCAGACAAGCCGGGCGCGGCGCGCGCGTTCGACCTGAAGCTCCAACACCTGGGCAGCGGAACTCAGGTACTGGTTTCGCGGATCGACGCCGACCATTCCAACACCCTCGCCGCCTACCAGCGTCTGGGCCGCCCGCGGTATGTCACACCGGAGCAAGTCCGCCAACTGAATCAAGAGAGCGAACTTGCGGCACCCGAGTCTATTACCGCCGAACAGGGCCAGCTTCACCTGACCCTGCCGCCGAACGGCTTCGCGCTGCTCGAGCTGAGCCACCCGGCCGGTCATTAATCGCTTGTCTACCCAACGGCCCCGGAAGGGTATGGATTCCCTTTCGTACCCTCTCCTTCACGCCCATAAAACTGATAGTTGACATTCAAAAACCGGATTCATATACTCCCGACAACGGCAGCTTAACCGATTTACTAGCGGGTTTGGTGCAACTTCGCTGGATTCATTTGTCGAGCGGAGGAATGCGTATGAGCGTCTCCAACTTGTCCCTGCGTTTTCTATCTGTCGTATCTCTTCTCTTGGTCGTGAGCCTCACCGCGTCGGCACAGTATCGCGCCGGTCTGCAAGGCAGCGTGCTGGATCCCCAGGGCGCTGCCGTGGCGGATGCGAAAGTCACCGTCTCTGCCAACGAGACCGGGTTTTCGCAAGAAGTCACCACAGACGCCAACGGCGTTTACAGCGTCAATCGGCTGGCTCCCGGCCTTTACACCATCACCGTCGAGAAGGCTGGCTTCAAAAAGAAGGCCATCAACAACGTCACCATCAGCGCGGAAACGCCAAACGCCGTCAACATTACGCTTGAGATTGGCGGGGTCGCCGAGACCGTAACCGTGAGCGGCGACGAACTCCCGCCAATCGATACGGAGTCCGGAACCATCTCTGGAACGCTCTCCAGCCGCGAGCTCAAGGCTTTGCCCGCGTTCGGCGCCGACCCGTATCAACTCGCTCGCTTGGCTCCCGGCGTCTTTGGAGATGGCGCTACAGGAGCAGGTGGCGGAGGAACCGCACTTCCCGGAAGCAACCAGTCGTCGTCCGGCTCGATCAGCAGCATCTATCAGACGGAGAATCAGCCCCAAATCGTTGCCGCTGGCACGCGTAACAATGGCAACAGCTACCAGATTGACGGAACCGAGGTGAACAGCCTTGCCTGGGGCGGGTCCGCCATCATCACTCCGAATCAGGAAGCCGTGAAGGAAGTCCAGATTCAGGCAAACCCGTACACCGCCGAAAACGGGCGGAACAGCGGCGCGCAAGTCCTGGTCGTCACGCAGAACGGCACCAACAATTTCCATGGCAGCGCGTTTCTGCGCATGCATCGGCCCGGCCTCGACGCCTACCAGGCATGGGGCGGCCCTTTCGCAACCAAGGGACAGCGCGACAACAACCGCTTTAACCAGTTTGGCGGCAGCCTCGGCGGCCCAATCTGGAAGAACAGAATCTTCTTCTTCTTCTCGTACGACACGCTGCGCAATAACACCAACGCCCCCGGCGGCAGCCAGTGGTTTGAGACGCCGCAGTTCTTTCAGACCGTAACGACCGCAAAGCCGGGCAGCATCGCGGCCAAGTACGGCGCCCTCTATCCGAAATTCGGCCCGTCCTACGAGTCCATCAACCCGGTCACTTGCGCCCAAGTCAACCTGCCCGCTACCCAATGCGCGGTCATCACCTCCGGCGGCCAATACGAAGGTTTGGACATCGGTTCACCGCAGACCGCTGCCCTAGGCACTCTCGATCCTACTTATGGCGCGATCGCGACTCCCTTCGGAGTTGGCGGCGGCTTGGACGGCATCCCTGACGTGTTCAACGTGGTCACCATGAACCCGGACAACCAGACGGCCACGCAATGGAATGGCCGCTTGGACTTCCAAATCACTCAGCGCGACCTGGCTACCTTCACGATCTTCTGGGTTCCGAACAACAATACGGGCTTTTTCAACGGCCCGGCTCGCGGAACCAATATCTGGAACTCCAATCGCCTGAATTATTCGATGGCGGCCCTCTGGAACCACACCTTCACGCCGACCACCATCAATGAGCTCCGCTTTAACGTAGCTCGCTGGTACTTCAACGAAGTCAAGTCCAACCCGGATACGCCATTCGGATATCCTGCCGACAACATCAACGGCATTGGCGGCATCAGCATGCAGTGCTGCCCCACCTTCGGCGCGCCGGGCCCGGGCGTGTTCTACCAGACGACCTACAACATCCGCGACACCCTGACTAAGGTCTATTACAGCCACTCTCTCAAGTTCGGCGCGGACATCTACAAGGAGCAGGACAACGACGTAACCACATGGGCGGGCATCCCCAACTACCAGTTCAACAACGTCTGGGATTTCGCGAACGACGCCCCGTTCAGTGAGAACACCAACTTCGATCCGCGCACGGGCATTCCGACGTCCAGCGTCAAGTACATCCGATCCAACATCTATGCGTTCTTCGTCCAGGATGACTGGAAGGCCAAGCCCAATCTCACAATCAACTTCGGCCTGCGATGGGAATACTTCGGGCCGATCCATGAGAAATATAACAACCTCAGCAACGTCGTTCTCGGCGGGCTGCTGGGCGCCGCCACCGGGCCGAATACTCTTACCGATCTGACCGTGAAGACTGGAGGCAATCTCTACAATTCCAGCTTCAACAACTGGGGCCCACAAGTTGGCTTTGCCTGGACTCCCGGAAACGTCTTCAACATGGATCTGAAGAACAGATTTGTTCTTCGCGGCGGTGCGGGAATCGCCTACAACCGTCTGCAGGAAGCGATTACGCTCAACGGCAGGTTTAACCCCCCTCTCCAGGCTGGCCATTTCTGGACGCACGACCAGATGTGCGGAGCGCAGCCCTGTATCGTCTACGGGACCGCGGACACCCCGCATGATATCTATGGATATCCTTCCAACCCCGCCGCCATTCAGTCATTCGACCCGGTCACCGGACTTCCGACGACCGGCACGATCAGCTTGACGGCGTTCGACCAAAACATGCCCACCCCGTACGTGTATCGCTACTCGATTCAGGGGCAGTACGACATCGGTGCGCACTGGGTGGCGAGCCTGGGCTATCAGGGCAGCCAGAGCCGTCACTTCACGCGCCAGGTCAACAACATGAATTGGTTGTTCCCCGGCAACTTGAACCCATCGGTCTCCGGCGTTGATTGGTACACCAACGACGCCAATGGGAGTTACAACGCGTTCCTGGCGGAGATTCAGCATCAGTTCGCGAAGTCCTTCCAGATCGATGCCCAGTACACCTACGGCAGTTGCTATGACCATGGTTCGCAGGACTACGCCGCCTACCAGTATCCCTTCAACCAGGCGGCCGCCTTTGGGCACTGCGACTTCGACGCGACCAACAGTTTCAAAGCCTTCGGCGTTTGGGACCTCAACTTCTTCTTCAAGGAAAACAATTGGAAGAAGAAGATCCTCGGAGGGTGGCAGCTCAGCGGAGTCTACACCTTCCATACCGGCTTCCCCTTCTCGCCGTACTACAACGTCAATGTGGTCTCACAAAACGGAGCGGTCAGCGAGGGTTGCTCTCTCGTTTACAACGGAAGCGGCTACTGCAATGCCATCCCGGCGGCGTATCTCGGCGGTGCCGGCGGCAGCACCTCCAATAAAACCTTCCAAACCGCGTATGGCAACTTCGGGAACCTGGCGGCGACGCCCACCGCATATTTCCAACTGCCAAGCCTGACCGCAACCGGCGTGCCTCCCCTGCCCGGGATGCAACGCAATATCTTCCGCGGCCCGCGCTATCATGACTTCGACATGGGAGTGCAGAAGGCGTTCGGTCTGCCATCCATGAAGTTCTTTGGCGAGAATGCCAATATTCAGATTCGCGCCGACTTCTGGAATCTGTTCAACACTCTCAACCTCCAGCCGATCTCTGGACCGCAACACTTGGCGGACATCAACCTCGACCCGACGACCAATACTATCTATAACGTCAATTCCGATCCCAGCTTCGGGCGCTCCGGCGGAGCTCTCGGCGCGCGGGTAGTTGAGTTCCAGTTCCGATTCCAGTTTTAACTCCTAGCCGGGATGCTGCGGTACAAGCGGCATCCCGGTGATTGCTGTCGCTAGTGCTGCCAACGAGCCCCCCGCACCCCCGGGACCCCCCTCGTTGGCAGCATTCATTTAAACTATCCCAGTGAGCACACTACGATCTCTCCAACGCTCTAGAGTTTCGCTCTCTAAATGCTCTTTAGTGCTCAGCTCCATTTTCCTGTTTCTCTGCACCACCTTTGCGGCAACGGCTCAGACTCCTTCTGGTTCAACGAACTTCGACTCCTTATCCAAGCAGGCAAACGAAGCGCGCGAAGCCGATCGGCTCGATGACGCCGTGCGACTCTACAAGAAGGCCCTGGCGCTGCAGCCGAAGTGGGTCGAAGGCTGGTGGGCTCTCGGCACCTTGGAATACGACCGGAACAATTACTCCGCCGCTGCCTCGGCATTCCGCCGCCTTCTCCCCCTCGCGCCCAAAGACGGCGCAGCTCACGCCATGCTGGGCCTCTCCGAATTTGAACTGGGCCAGGAGGCTGCGGCGCTGCGAGACATCCAGGAGGGCCGCCGGTTGGGCATGAGCAATAACCAGCAACTGCACCAGGTCGCTCTTTATCACGAAGGCCTTCTATTGCTTCGCGCGTCGAGATTCAAATCCGCGCAAGAGACTTTCGGAATGCTCTGCAAAGAGCGCGTTGACAGCACTGAATTGATGGATGGGATGGGCATGGCGGTCATGCGCATTGCGCCGCAGAATACCCCTCCCCCCGACTCTCCCGGGGCAACTGTGGTGCGACGCGCGGGCCTCGGTGCTTGTTTTGCGACGCAACGAAAGTTCGACGACGCGTTCGCCACCTACAACGCACTTCTTGCCGAGTATCCGGATTATCCCAACCTGCACTACGCGGTGGGCTTGGGCTACGTCGAGGCAAACAACGTGCCGGAGGCGGTGGACCAATTCAAACAGGAGTTGCAGCGCAATCCCGACAACTACGCGGCGCGTCTGGAGATAGCCACCACGCTGTATAAGGTCGATTCGAACACGGCACTGGAGTTCGCCCTCGAAGTCGTGCGGCAAAAGCCGGACCTTCCCTTCCCGCACTACCTTGTGGGTTTGCTCTACCTGGATTTGGGTGATCAGGCGAAAGCCATTCCCGAGCTGGAGATTGCGGCGAAATCTCTCAAGCAGGATCCTCGCGTGTATTTCGCTTTGAGCACTGCCTATTCCCGTGCCGGGCGCAAACAGGACGCGGCCACCGCGCGCGCCATGTACGAGAAGCTGAATAAGCAAAATGCGGCAGGCTCAAGCGCCACTTATTGAGCCGCTTACTTTGCTGGCTCTTCAACCGTCAGGATCTGATTGGCCGCTACGTTCTGCAGAACCTGCTTGATTCCGCTTGGCCAGCGGATTTCGATTTCCTTCGCTTTCGCGTTCGCTCCCAACCCAAAATGGACGCGGGGATCGCTGGAAGACGCATACCCCACCGCGGTCGTAACTTCATTCCACTGCTTCGACCCGTCGTCGGCGGTCACTTTGATTTGCGCGCCAATCCCCATACGGTTGCTCTTCTTCCCCACCAGATTCAGGCAAAGCCAGTGATTCGAATTGTCGGAATTATTGTGAAAAATCTTCGCGGGCCCGTTCAGCACAGACACTACCACGTCCACGCGCCCGTCGTTGTCCAGGTCGCCGAATGCCACTCCGCGATGCGGCGCTTCGGCTGCCGTCGCGCCCGACGTTTCTGTTACATCCTTGAATTTGCCATTTCCCAGGTTGCGAAATATGGTCACTGGCTCTTCGTACTTGCGCGCTGGATTCATCAGGCTGATGTTGTCCATCACGTTCGCCCGCGCCACCAGCAGGTCCTTCCATCCATCATTATCCAGATCGAAAATCCCGTTGCCCCAGCCAGACATGTCGTTTGTCTTGCCTAATCCGCTCGCGGCGGTCGCGTCATCGAAGTCCCCATGGCCGGAATTGATCAACAGCGGAAATTCCTCCCTCTCTACAGCGGTGTGCCAGATATCCGGCAAGCCGTCATTGTTCACGTCTCGAAAATCAGAGCCCATTCCCGACCGCGCCGCGCCGTCCGCCGCGAAACCCACGCCCGCCGCCAACGCCACCTCCTCAAACTTTTTCCCCTTCAGGTTGTGGAACAGGAAATTCTGTGTCGTGTCGTTGGCCACAAACGCGTCGAGATAACCGTCACCGTCATAGTCCGCAAAGGACACGCTCATCCCTTTGCCAAAGTATTTTGAGATGCCAGTCTCTTCCGATACGTCGGTAAATGTGCCGTCACCATTGTTGCGATACAGCGTGTTGCGGAGCGGCAGATAGTTCTTCGGATGGCAAAACCCGCGTACTCCCTCCTTCACCCGGCAATACGGATCCTTGTTCGGCTCCCACTTGCAGTAGTTCACCACGAACAAATCGAGCAGCCCATCGTTGTTGTAATCGAACCACCCAGCGCCGACGGACCACATTTTCTTTCCGTCAAGTAGCGCGCCCCCCACGCCGGCTTTAGCCGTCACGTCCGTAAACGTTCCGTCGCCATTATTGTGAAACAGCTGATTGCCGGTCACGTTGGCGAGAAAAATGTCCGGCCACCCGTCGTTGTCGTAATCGCCAATCGCAACGCCGCTGCCGTACCCTGCGCCCGCCAGTCCCGCCTTCTCGGTGACATCCGTAAAGGTTCCGTCGTGATTGTTGTGGTACAGCCGGTTCCAGTATTCCGGACCCGTCTTCACGAGCGACGGAATTGACGCCCCACCGACGAAATAGATGTCCAGATAACCGTCGCCGTCATAGTCGAACAGCGCTACTCCCGAGACCATCGTTTGTGGCTGGTTCTTGTTCTCCGTTGTGTCTGTCGCTGTTACGTAGTGGACTCCCGCCTTGGCCGCGATCTCTTCGAATCGAATCGGGCCCGCAGCGGGCGCGTTCTGCGACGCGGAGTGCGCGGCAAGCAACCCGATTGCCGCCAGCGTCACTGCGGTAAGGAAGAAGATCCGTCGATGCATGAACCTACTGTTGCGCCTGGAAGCCGACCTTCTTCATGGCGGCTTGCGCCTCGGGATTCTTCATGAACGTATCCCAAATCAGCCCTGTGCGATGGTTCTCCGCCATCAGCATGGTGATTCCAAGGTCGATGCCCAGTACATCGGTATCGTACCAGCCTGTGAGCGGATTGAAAGCGTCCACGAAGCTGTACTTGCCCCAAGCCTTAGGTCCGTACACTCCACGGATGTTCCGCAGCACGCGAATGCAATCGTCGAAAACGAAAGCGAGGGATCCGCCTGTCGCACACGGCACGATCGAGCCGTCAATCGGCCCTTGCGGCGGCGGCCCTCCCCACGCCGTATAGCCTCTCGCGTAGTCGGACGCGGAGATTCCCCATAAATCATTCGTGTAGTCGCTGAATTTCGAATTCAACGATAGGCAGAAGAGTTTGTGCGCCTTCGTTGCCGTAACCGAATTTTCGAAATAGTTGGCATAGGCGTCCCGTTTCCCGCGGAAGTCGTACCACGCCTGCGAATACTGGTGCGTGAAGATCGGGTCGTGGCCGGAAATATACGTCAGCCCCTGGAAGCTGACCGTTGGGCGCGTCCAGGCATTCCAACTCTCTGGCGAGACTGGGTTCGTCGTCGACCCAATCCCCAGCAGGTAGATCATCATCAGCTCGCAATAGTGCTCCCAGCGCGCACCCAGGAATCCACTGTCCGGCTGCCAGCCCATTGAAAATGTCTTGCCGCCGTTCAGCATCCACGGCCAGTCCACTCGGCTGTAGATCTTTGTTGCCAGATCCTGAATTTCGGCATCCGGAAAATAGGCGCGCGCTGTCAGCACTCCGCAGAGCAGCAGCGATGTATCGATCGACGACAACTCCACATTCTTGTCCCAACGCGCCCCGGTGTTCATGTCCACAAAGTGATAGTAAAAGCCGTGAACATTCGGCAGTGTATTCCACAAGAATCGCAGCGTATTCCGCACGCGAGTGGCGATGTCCGCCGATTTGGCGTAGCCGCGTGCGTCCCCTATGCATAGCGCCGACAGCGCGAACCCCGTCGCCGCGATACTCGACATCGTGCGCGTATCGTTGCCGTTCAAATAGGCCCGGTCCTTCACCTGTCCTGTCGATGGATTGGTTTCGTTCCAGAAAAACTCGAAGCTCCCCTTCTGAATCTCGTCGAGTAACTGCTCGTCGGTGCCTTCATAGGGGGTGCCGCCGGGATTTGTCGCCGTCTTCGGCGGATGGCTCCCGCAACCGATGAGCAGAGAGGCAAATGGCGCGGCGGCGATGCCGCTTCCGCACCAACGAAGCAACTGGCGACGATCAAGTCCGGCACGATTCATAACGGTTCCTTCACCTACTCCGTAATCTCTAACTGTACCGCTTCGCCCCGCGCCGAGTCAGGGCTAATCCACACGGTCACCTCGCACGGCTCCACGTTGTGCTCATTGTTCTGGTCCCAGATCGCAAAGGCCTCAGCGGTGAGCGGGAACGCAACGCGTTTCGTTTCGCCCGGCGCCAACCGGACGCGCTGGAAGCCTCTCAACTTGCGCAGTGGCTCCGCCACGCTTGTTCCGCGTAAACGAATATACGCTTGCACCACCTCTTCCCCCGCGACCTTCCCGGAATTGGTCACGTCAGCGCTGACTGACAGCACCGGCTTCGCATCCTCCTGCCGGCTGCGCAACATCTCGCTCAGCGTTTTCGCACTCACTGCCTCCCCACGCAGCTCCGGCTTCGAGTAGTGGAATTGCGTGTAGCTCATTCCGAACCCGAACGGGAACTGTGGCGTGTTCGCTTCATCCACGTACCGCGAAACGAACTTCGGCGTCCCCTTGCTCGGCGGCTTTGACAAGTCCGCATTGCCCGCCGGCCTTCCAGTGCTCAACGCGTTGTAGTAGATCGGAATCTGCCCCACCGCCCTCGGCCAGGTCACCACCAGCCTGCCGCTTGGTACCGCTTCACCGAAGAGCGTTCGCACCAGTGCCGGTCCTGCCTGAATGCCGGGATACCACGCCTCGAGCACCGCTGGCACATGTTCGAACGCCCAAGGCAAAGTGAGCGGCCGCCCGCTGAACAGCAGCAGCACCGTCGGCTTCCCGGTTGCCGCGACCTGCTCCAGTAACGCCTCTTGCCGCCCTGGCAAATCCAGGTGTGCCCGCGAGGCCGCCTCGCCCGTCATCTCCGGCGCATTCTCCCCGAGAGCGACGATAACCACATCGGCGCTCTTCGCCGCAGCCACCGCTTTCCCAATCTGCTCGTCCGTGGCTTTCCCGATTTCTCCTCCCTTTGCATACTTCACGTGGTCCGCTCCGACTCGCGCCACAAGCGCGCTTCGCAGTGTGACCGCGTCCTTGGCTTGGCTATGCCCACCCCACGAACCCAGCATCTCCCCCGCGTCATCCGCCAGCGGCCCCACCAGGGCAAACGTCTTGAATTTCGAATTGAGCGGCAACACTGCGCCATCGTTCTTCAGCAACACGAACGACCGTTCCGCAGCCGTGCGTGCCGCTTCCACATTTTCCTTTGGCAACTCGCCATGATCGGCCAGTTTCTCGTCCGTGTATGGGCGTTCGAACAGCCCGACGGCAAATTTCACGCGCAGTACGCGCCGCACCGCATCGTCGATCTCCGTTTCGGGCACTTTGCCGCTCTTTACCAGCCCTACGAGGTGCTCATGGTACAAATTGCTCTCCATGTCCATGTCCACACCCCCGGAAAATGCTCGGTACGCCGCCATTTTTCCGTTGGTTGCCACCCCGTGCCCGATCAGTTCGCCCACCGAGGTCCAGTCGCTCACCACCAGCCCGTTGAACCCCCACTCGCGCCGCAACACATCCTTCAGCGTGAACGGGTTCGCGCTGGCCGGAACGCTATTCAGGGAATTGAAGGCGCTCATGATCGTCTCTGCGCCCGCATCCAGCGCCGCGTAGAACGGTGGGAAATACACTTCTCGCAGAGTGTGTTCGCTGATTTCCGTCGTGTTGTAATCGCGACCGGCTTCCGCGGCGCCGTACCCCACATAATGCTTTGGGCAGGCCAGAACACCGTCTCCCGCCCTCAGGCTTTGCCCCTGGTATCCCCGCACGTAGGCCTTCGCCAGAACGCTTACCAGGTAGGGGTCCTCCCCCTCCCCCTCGATGATTCGTCCCCATCTCGCGTCCCGCGCTATGTCCACCATTGGCGAGAACACCCAGCGTACGCCGTTCGCCGCGGCCTCGCTCGCCGCAATCCGCGCCGCCACTTCCACAACCTCCGGATCCCAAGTCGAAGCCATGGCCAGCGGAACCGGAAATTCCGTCCGATAGCCATGGATCACATCCAAACCGTACAACAGCGGGATGTGCAGCCGAGACTTCTCCACGGCGATGTGCTGATAGTGATTCGCGGCTTTGGCATCACTTAGATTGAAGAGCGAGCCGACGTGGCCCTTCTCAATCATCTCCTCATAACCTGTCCGGCCCGTGCCGGGTCCCGTCGGCGTGCCCACCGAGTACTGCACCAATTGCCCGACCTTTTCCTCCAGCGTCATCTGCTTCAGCAAATTCTCAATCTTGGATTCCGTGTCCGGATCGGACAAATTGGACGAGAGTGGACGGCCCTGGAGTAGGTTGACCGATCGATGTTGCTGAGCGAGCAGGCTGGCGGAGAAAAAGAGCAGGATTGCTATCACAAGAGGAAGGCGACAACGAATTTGGCGCTTCACGGAGGTTAGACTCCTCTTTTCCAAGCTGCATGTGGTTCGGCGAGCCATGCTAAACCCGCCGATTTTGCGACTGTGTGGAAGCGATCGAACCTGCGGTCGAACCGGATTTGTACCCGAAGGAACTCAGGCGAACAGTAGCGCGACAGCGACTCACCTCGCAAGCGCACCCGGCCGGCCGGCAACCTGGGCCTGTTGAAACCCCGCCTCCCACGCAGTTAGATAAATCGATTTATTGGCGTGAATGTATCATATTGATCACTGCTTCGCTAGCGCAAGATCGATTTTTTATTGCCCCTTGCCCTCTTGCCGTTCCTCGTCTATTGTGCCAGACTTGCTCTCTGATATCCCATGACTCGGTCTCGGAAAGCCCCCCCGCCCCCAAGTCCGACTGCGGCTTCAGGGTCTCTCAGCCTGAAAGAACTCGCCGCTCATCTCGGATTATCCTCCGCCACCGTTTCGCTGGTCATCAATCGTTCACCCGCTGCTAAATCGATTCCGCACGCTACACAGGAGCGCGTCCGGCAGGCCGCTCGCGAATTGAATTATCGTCCGAACCTGATGGCGCGTTCCCTCCGTCAAAAGCGTAGCTTCACGATCGGCGTTATTGTGCCCGAGGTCAGCGAAGGATACGCGGCACTTGTGCTCTCTGGCGTCGAAGACTATCTCCTGCAGGAAGGCTACTTCTACTTCGTGGTCAGCCATCGCCATCGCAGCGATCTGATCAACGAATACCCTCCCCTGCTTCAGCAACGCGCCGTGGAAGGCATCATCGCCGTTGATACTCTGCTCACCGAATCCAGCGCTTTGCCGGTCGTCGCAATTTCGGGACATAGCCGCGTGCCTGGCGTCACTAACATAGCTCTCGATCACATTCTCGCCGCTCACCTTGCGCTTGAACACCTCAAGAATCTCGGCCACACTCGCATCGCCATGATCAAGGGCCAGGACTTCAGCTCCGACACCGAGATTCGCTGGACTGCCCTCCACACTGTCGCAAAGCAGTTGGGCATTACCATCTATGACCAACTGACTGTACAACTCGAGAGCGATTCGCCCTCACCTGAGGTTGGTTATTCCGTCACCCGGAAGATTCTGGCGCGCAACGAACCGTTCACCGCTCTCTTTGCCTTTAACGACATTTCTGCGATCGGCGCGATTCGGGCTTTGCGCGAGTCCGGCCGTCGCGTTCCCGAAGACGTATCCGTCATCGGCTTCGACGATATCCAAAGTGCGGCCTATCAGAATCCTGCGCTGACCACCGTGCGCCAACCCCTGCGGCAAATGGGCGTGATTGCGGCCGAAACCCTGTTGTCTCGCATCAATTCGTCGCGCGACGAGGTGCCGCCGGAAATCGTGGTCAAACCCGAACTGATTGTTCGCTCCACCACTGCGCCAGTGGCTTAGTCCTCGCCGCACGTTCCAACTGCGATGACCAACCGGCCACGCCCTTTCTGCCTGCGCTTCCCTTTCCCCTCCCTTAACAGTAAAATTGGGTTTTAGGATAGTTTCGTATCCGTTAACAGAGGCACGCGAAAATAACTTTGCTGCAACACTGCTGAAACCTGAGGCACGGGAAACTTGCCTCAGCCAGAGGTCAGTCGTGAAAACGCTAACCCCCGACCCCCTTTTGACCGAGACTTCATTATTCCGGGTCAGTCTTGCCGTTACACCCGAAGACCTCGTGGAGTGCCAGAGGCTTCGTTACGACGTCTTTAACCTGGAACTCGGGGAGGGTCTCTCCACCTCCGACCGCTCCGGCCTCGATATTGACCCCTTCGACGCCTTCTGCGACCACCTGATGGTCCGCGACCTGGAATCCGGCAAGCTCGTCGGGACCTATCGCCTTCAAACCGGTGAGGTGGCCCGGCGGAACCTCGGCTACTACGGCAACCAGCTTTTTGATTTTTCCGTCTACGACCGGGTCCGCAAGCACGTTCTGGAGCTCGGCCGCGCTTGCGTGCATATCGACTACCGCAACATCATGGTTTTACACGCGCTTTGGAAGGGCATCGCCGTCTATGCCACCCGGAATGAGTCGCGCTACTTAATTGGCTGCAGCTCGATTTCCTCTCAGGATGAGAACTACGGCGCGGCCATGTACGACTCGCTGAAGGAGAAATACCTTGTCGAACCGTCCTTGCGCACGGTTCCCCAGCCGGGTCACGAGTGCCATCCCGCGGGAGTCGCCGTGGAAGTCTCGCGCCCGCCTCGCCTGTTCCGCGCCTACCTGGAGATTTCCGGCCGTATCTGCGGTCCACCGGCAATCGACCGCGAATTCAAAACGATCGACTTCCTGACCCTGGTTGACTTGGCCAATCTTCCTGACCGTGTACTGACTCGCTTCTTCTAGCGTCACTCGCGCCAGCTATCCTGTGACGGCTCTGTGTGCCAATTCAAGCGCCGTCGCAGATGCGGTTGGATCCGCCAGTTTCGCACGCACGAAGTCCTTTGTGCCGCCGCCTTTTCCGGACGCCTCAGCGAGAACCTTCTTCAGTATGGCATTCAGATCGTGACCGGTACCGGCGTGTTGCGCAAACACGAGTTGCCCGGTCCCTTCGTGAATCAAGAGCGCGACAGTCTTATCATTCGTCGCGATTTCCGTTGCCAGCGGCAAGAGCAGATCCGGATTCTCGGCCTTCAGCAGTTGCGCAATGATCCGGATTCCGTGCGCTCCGGGCGCATTCTCCTGAACCAGTAACTTGGCCCGCGCTTCGCCCAATTGTTGCATCGCCGCTTTCAACGATTTGAAGTGAACATCTCGTTCCGCGCCGCTTCTCTCGATCGCCGACTGAATCTCTTCGGGAGCGCAACTCAACCGATCGCCGAGCAACCGCAACAGCGTGAAATCTGCGCCGGCGCTTCGCTCTGCGCGTCCTCCGCATACAAACTCCACCCGCCAATCCTGGCGAATCTTTGTGCAACGCCGCACCAGAATCATCCCGATTTGCCCGGTGCTTCTGACATGCGTTCCCCCGCATGACTGCAGGTCCGCGCCCTCAATTTCGATGGCCCGGAGAATGCCTTCACGCTCAACTTCTTTTCGCACTCCCAATTCCGTCAGTTGTGCCGCAGTTCCATAACGCACGGTCACCGGTCGGTCCTGAAAGACGACCGTGTTTGCGGCATGCTGCGCACCATCCAGCACATCCTGGTTGGGCTCGGTGCCGCGAAGATCGATCGTGTTGATCTCGCTGCCCAGATGGAACGAGACCGTAGGCAGGCCATACCGCTCCTGAAACATCGCCGACAACAGGTGCTGCCCGGTGTGTTGCTGCATGTGATCGAATCTTCGCGCCCAGTCAATGCACCCGCTCGACAATCCGACGGGCACTTCCCTGTCTAGAATGTGCACGATCTCTTCACCGTCATCGCGAACATCCAGAACCCTCGCCTCGCCGATCATCCCCGTATCGAACGGCTGGCCTCCGGAGCTCGGATAGAACGCGCTTTGGTCCAGCAAGACCTCCCACGCAGCCAGAGGTCCGGACTTCGTCGTCACCGGACTGGTCGGCTCGCATGAGAGTACGTGCGCCTCGAAATTCTGCAGGTACGCGTCTTCGTAATACAGCCTGTGCGTCGTCATTTGTTCCAGAGTCTAGCACAACCATTTTGGCTGCCCCGCGGTGCTCACGGTCCTCAGCATTTACAGACGATTCTCTCGAATTCGATAGACTATCAATATGCCCATTCGGCTCATCGCTCTGGACATTGATGGCACACTTCTCAATAGTCGCTGGGAAGTCTCGCCAGCCAATTCCGCTGCAATCGGAGAAGCCACGCAGCGCGGCATAGAAGTGGCCATCGTCACAGGCCGCCGCTACGATTTTGCCCTCCCTGTCGTTCACCAGATCGCTCATTCAGTCACCATGATCGTCAACAACGGGGCGCTGATTCGCAGCAGCGACGGCGTCACGCACCTCCGCCACCTCTTGCCGAAGGGATCCGCTTATCGCGTTTTGCAGCACACTTCTGCGTGGCGCGATTGTGCTGCCGTCGTCTTTGACCGGCCATTGGATAACCAGGTCATCCTGGAAAAGATCGACTACTCCGACCCGACCCGTGGCTCCTATTACACCCGCAATCGCCGCTACCTTGCGGAAGCCAATCCTCTGGAATCCTGCCTCACTGAAGATCCCATTCAAGTCATGTTTACCGGCCCCATGGAACCGATGCGGCAGGTCGAACAGGCCCTCCGTTCCGCCCCATTTGCCAAGGAGTTCTCGTTGGCCGTGACCCTCTATCCGGCCAAAGACTTCGCGATGATCGACGTTATTCATCCGGCGGTTTCAAAGGGCGCCGCCCTGTCCGAATGGGCAAGGGTTCGCGGCATCGCCCGCCACGAAATCCTGGCCATTGGGGACAATCACAACGACTTGGAAATGTTATCCTTTGCTGGCGTCCCCGTGGTTATGGGTAATAGCGTCCCGGAGCTAAAAGAACGCGGGTGGCCTGTTACGTCGTCTAATGATGAAGACGGCGTCGCTGTCGCCATCCGGCGATTCGCGCTTTCCGAGAGCCTCAAGTGACCTTGCGACGACACCGAACCGCATTTGCGCTGTTGGCCGCGCTTCTGGGCTCTGCTGCTTCCGCGCGGGCCGACTACGTCGTTCTGCGGAGCGGCACTCGCCTGAATGTCACCGGCTACGAAATCCTTGGAGACCGCTACCGCCTTCACCTGAAGGGCGGGGTCGCCGAGGTCCTGGCTGACGATGTCGTCGGCATCGAGCCTGAAGAAATCTTCGAACCCGTGGAAGAACCACTCAGTGACAAGACGCCCTTTGAAAGAGTGATTCGCGCGGCAGCAGATCGGTATCAAGTGGACGCGGATTTGATCCACTGTGTGATCGCCATCGAATCCAATTTTGACCCGAAAGCCGTTTCTCCGAAGAACGCTCGCGGCCTGATGCAATTGATGCCACAAACAGCCGCGCAGCTTGGCGTCAAAGATGTTTTCGATCCGGAACAGAACGTCAACGGCGGCACGAAGTACCTTCGCCAGCTCCTGGATAAGTACAACAACCTTACGCTCGCCCTCGCCGCCTACAATGCCGGCCCGGTGCGCGTCGATCAATATGGCCGCCAAGTGCCCCCGTACCTGGAAACCATGAAATATGTCCAGCGGATCGCCAGGAGCTACGCCAGAATCAAAGCGGAAACCGCACAACCGCAGCGCGGCGATTCCCCGCCGGCAAAGTCAGTACCATCCGGCTTATAGCGCCCCATTAAGACTTCAGTGAAGGACTAATTCGGTGACGGAGGCCCCTGCAATGGAGGATTCGTCGTCGGGTCCGGCGTCCCCGTCGGATTCTGATTGATTGGAGAGTTCGAAAACGGCGAGGTTTGGGGCGAGGTCGGAGAGGAAGCAGCTCCGTTTCCGTTCAGATTCTGCACCGGTGTGCCAATTCCTTGAGAAGCCCCGCCAACTCTCAAATCCTTCGACGGATCCCAGATGAACTCGAACTCACGGTAGGTCTTGGCCCTGTCGTACCACAGGAACGATTTCTTATCGACTTTACTTCCCACTCCTATGATGTTCCCGCCAATCACATTGCTCGCGTCCATCATCCCAAGTGGCTGTCCGATCGTTTGTGGCTGGCCGAACGAGTTGCTGCCGGCCGACGAGCCAAAGCTGCTGGACTGCGCGCTATTGGCATTCGTACCTGTGGTCGAGCCAAATCCGCTGCCGAAACTGCTGCTTCCGAAACTGCTGCTACCAAAGCTGCTCCCTGGCTGCGACGCCGTGCCTGTTGTGCCCGCCACCGGTGCGGTGGGCTGGCCACCAACACTCAGGCTGCGATTCTTCAGACTCCCAATCAATTGGCCGTTGGGTCCGACGTAAATCAGGCGCCAGGAACCATCAACCTTGTTCATCGGATCCTTGTATGCCTGGCGCATGAACCTGATCCCCGTCTTGTTCGTTGTCAGGTCCTCGAGCGAGGTCGGAAACTTCTTCGTCTTGACGTAATACAGTTTCACGCCCCGGGCGTACTGCTCGCCCTTCCACACCATGTCCGCTTCTTTTTCGCGTTGGACCTCGCTCAGCACCGTCGGCGCCGCCTTGGCCGCCAGAATCACCAGCAGTGCCAGAAAGAACATCACGATGACGATGGCATAGCCAGACTCGTCTGCCTTCGTACGGCGATTTGGTACGCTGCGGCTCATGCGGGAGGTTGCGGCAATTCCAGGTTATTCGAATTCTTTTGCCCGGTGTTGATGTCCTCGTACTCGATTCGGTCGTTGCCGATCCGCGTAATCCGGATGTGATTCTCTACCGTGTCACCCTCGCTTACGATGTGAACCTCTTCCTTATCCAGCAAGAAGGCGCGGCGCGGACCCGACGCCGGCACCGTTCCAACACCAAAGAATTTCCAGTCCAGGACGGGACGCGGCGGGGGCGGCGGTAACTGTGGGCCTTGCGGCAAGTACGGTGGCGGAGCTGGCTTAGCCTTGTCGTCCGTCGAAACCGTGACCGGCGCCGGGCCAGCAACGAAAATATTCCGTCCCGTGGGTTTGTACTCGGTATTTTGCGTTTCGCTGAGGTCCTTGAATACGGGATCGTAGTTGACCGCGTCGATCGGTGTGTATGGGCCGCGCGCCGAGAACGCGTTGACACTGGTTCCGTGCTTGCCGAAATACGCGAACCAGACCAGCGCGGCGACTACCGCCAGCACCGCCAACACGATCATTTCCTTCTGTTGCTTGGTCTGCGCCATCACGCCTTCCGGAAATACGTCCGCAAATGCAAGCTAACCCGCAACGCCCCCGGCGGGCCCTGCGTCGCATTCTGCGTATCGACTGCCAACTGATCAACGATATACACGTTCTTGGACCGTTGAAGGCGGTTCAGAAACGCCACGATTCCGTGGTAGTCGCCGCTTACCGTCGACTCGATGTCGACTTCCGACAGGTTCCGCCCAGTGACTTCTTTGTCCACGAACCTCGTATTGTCCATCAATACATGCGCTTCTTTCGCGTACTCATCCATCTCCTGCAGCAGTACCGAATACCCTTTTGATGCCGGCAGCAGCGTGGCTTCGAAATTGTCGAATTTCTTCAAAACGTCGGGAAGGTTCTGCTGGATTTTCTTTGCGCGTTCCACATCCGCCTTGACCAGCGCCACCTGACGGCTCTCGGCCGTCAGCATCTTTTCGCGCTCGTCTCGTGGCACGGCCATCTTCATGCTCAGGTAGGCCAATGCGCCATCCCCCAGCAACAGCACCGCCAGCCCCGCGAGAATCAGTCGTTTTTGGACCACAAAGTTCCGCAGCATTTAGATTCCCGTGTAAATCGCCGAAAACTCCACTGTCTCCGCATCCGTATTTCCATTCAGCGTTTTGGGTGTCGATGCGGAGAACAACTCCACGTGCGAGAACGACTTCGAATCCTCGAACGCCTTGAGTACCTGGATCTTCGACTCCTGCGTCGACGCACCCACCACGAATTTCACCTCCACTGAGCCCTGTCCCAGCTTCGGCTCAATTCGCAGAACGTGTACCCCCGGAGGAAGGGTCTTCTCCAGATCCATGAACATCCTTGTCCAATTGAAACTTCGCGCCACGATCACGCCGTTACTGAATTTCGCCCGCTCCTGAATCCCGTGATTTTCCGGCCGGGCAAAAAAACTGTCCAGCTCGGCCTTCTGCCGCTCAAGAGACGCCATTTCCTGTTGCACTTTGTCGGCTCGCGCCCGGAATTCCGCCTCCGATTTGCGTGCCGCAAAGTAGTGCCACGCCAGCGCGATAAACAATATCCCGGCCAGCGCGCCTATCGCCGCTGATCCGACGAAGAAGCGCCGGTGGCTGAGCAGCGGTTTCGTCGCAAGATTGAGCCTTACATACATTCCGATCGACTCTCCCTCAATTCCGGTGCAGCATCCATCCAACCAGGCCTTCCAACTCGCGGTCCGCCAGCGGCCGCGCGTCTGCCTTCAGGCTTCCGTCCGAGACCGCCGCGCTCAACAGCGAATGCACTTCGCACTTGAATTCTTCTTCCAGTGCCCTGGCAAATTCCGGCAAGCGGTCCCCCACCCCCGCCACGCGCACCGCCTGGATCCCCTCTTGCCAGGTATCCTGATAATACGCCGCCAGCGGGTAGACTTCTTCCAGCAACAACTGCGGCGTCAGTTCATCCACGTGGACCGGCAATTCCGTGCAGCGGTATCCGGCCAACACGCCGTCCCGCACGATCGCTGTCGTCAACGACGTCCCCGACACCCGTGACAGCAACATCGGTCTCCGGTCGTCCAGCAGACTGATGGCCGCAAGCGTCGAACTCAGTACAACCCCTGGCCGCAGCCCCAGCCCTTCTATCAGCGCCTCGTATTCTTTGATGATTCTCAGTCGTGCAATGGCGGTCACTACGTCGACGCCCACGGCCTTCGACGGTTGCTTCATGTACGACAGCAGCGTCTCGTCCACCTCGAACGGCACGCTTTTCTTCAAACGCCAGCGCAGCATCGGCAGCGCTTCCTGGCTTGTTCGCGGAAAATCGTCAAAGTGCTGCACGAAGACGCGGATCACAGGATCGGGCACCAGCAACGCCACATCCTCTTCTTTGGCGTCCATCGCCTGGCACACTGTCCGCACAGCGTCCGTGGCCGCTCCACTATTCAATATGTTCGTCTCGATTGCCGAGGGAACGATCGCGCCTTTCGGCACATCCGCTACCGCGAAACTTTGCACGCCGCCGATTCGCGTGAAGCGCACTCCCGCCACCCGGTCCGCCGCAATCTCCACTGCCAATGGCGGATGTGGTGTCGCCTCCATCCAGCGCGTGAACCGCCGTAGGAAATCTGGCTGACGAGATTGCTGCAATGACGCCAAGCTACTCAACGAAAGTCACCTTGTTAATCTCTCGCAGCGTGGTCAGGCCATCCCGCACCTTGGCCAGACCGCTCTGCCTCAGGGTTATCATACCCTCGACAATCGCCGCGCGCTTGATTTCCGAGGTTGGCCGCCGGTCCACAATCATCTCCCGGATGTGGTCGCTCAAATCCAGTAATTCGCAGATCGCTGTACGGCCATGGAATCCCGTTCCGGAGCACTCCAGGCAACCCGCGCCCTCCATGAACTGAAAACTCTTCGCCAGCGCCGGATCGATACCGGATTCGGTCAACTCCGCGTCCGTGTATTTTCGGGGACTTCGGCAACTGCTGCACACCACGCGCACCAGCCGCTGCGCCAGAATGCAATTCAGCGCCGAAACGAAGTTATAAGGCTCAACCCCCATGTTGATGAATCGCCCGATCACGTCCGTCACGTTATTTGCGTGAACCGTGGTGAACACCAGGTGGCCGGTCAGGGCCGACTGGATCGCGATTTGCGCCGTCTCCTGGTCGCGGATTTCGCCGACCATGATCTTGTCCGGGTCATGGCGCAGGATGGAACGCAACCCGCGCGCGAACGTCAACCCCTTCTTCTCGTTCACCGGAATCTGCGTGATTCCCCGGAGTTGGTATTCGACCGGGTCTTCAATCGTCACAATCTTGTCTTCGTCAGACTTGATCTCGTTGATGGCTGCGTACAGCGTCGTCGTCTTGCCCGAACCCGTCGGTCCAGTGACCAGCACCATCCCATAAGGTTCACGGATGTACCGCCGGAAATTCTTCGTCTCCTCGGCCGAGAAGCCCACCACGTCCAGACTCAGGCTCTGGAATTTCTCCGACAGCGTCTCCTTGTCGAGTACGCGCAACACCGCGTCTTCGCCGTGGCTTGCCGGCATGATGGACACGCGCAGGTCAATGTACCGTCCCTTGTACTTCACCCGAAAACGTCCGTCCTGCGGCACGCGCCGTTCGGCGATGTCCAGGTCGCTCAGCACCTTGATGCGCGAGATCACCGTCGAGTGCCACTCCTTCGCGATCGGCTGCATGGCATGTTGCAGCACACCGTCAATGCGGTACTTCACCGCCACTTCCGCGTCTCGCGCTTCAATGTGAATGTCACTCGCTCTTCGTTCCAGCGCCGTGAAGATGATCGTTTCCACGAGCCGCACTACCGGACTGACCGTGGTGTCCCGCGTCAGCCGGTCGCCCGAAATCGTCTCTTCGCTTTCCTCTTCGTCCTTTGCCACCTGCAGCGTGAACGCTTCCGTGGCTTGTTCCAACACACGCTGCGACTGCTCTGTGCGTTTCAGCAGGTCGCTGATCTGCCTCGCTGTGGCTACCTTGTACGCAAGCTTCTTCCCTAACAGCAAGGGTAGCTCGTCGCTCAGGATCACCAGGCTCGGATCCGCCACGGCAATCGCCAGCGTATTGTCGTGGACCGCCAGTGGCACAAAGTTGTACCGGAACATCAGATCCGCGGGAATCGTCCGAAACAAGTCCGGATCGATTCTCTGTTCCATCAGGTCGATAAACCCGCAGCGATACCGCACCGCCAGCCGCTTCGCTTGCTCCCGTTCCTGGTCCAACTCCGCCGCGCCAGCCGCCGGCAGCGGCGTGTTTGTCACTTTGGAATCCGATGTAGCCATAACGAAACTCGTCCTTACCTCGTCGTTCCCGAAATCGAGAACGAGAAAATAGGTAGATACAATGAGATCAGAATGAAGGCGACCAGCAGTCCCATGAAGATCAAAATCAGCGGCTCGATCAGCGACACCAACGCTCCCAGTCTCAGCGACACTTCTTCTTCATAAAACTCCGCCACGCTGTTCAGCATCGGTGCCAGCGCTCCGCTCGATTCGCCTACTTCGATCATGTCCAACGCCATGTCGGGCATCACCCGGTTCGCCGAGAGCGCCCCATGCAGCGACTCGCCTTCCCGGACCATCTGTGTTGCCTGGGAGACCGTCCCGCGGAGAAGCTTGCTTCCTAGCGACTCCGAAGCCGTCGCCAACGCCGCTACCAGCGGCGTTCCGCCCGTCAGCAATGTGGCTAACGTCCGCGAAAACTGGGCCACCTGGAACTTCAGCAGCGTTTGCCCAATCACCGGGAGCCGGAACTTCCACCGGTCAAAGGCCACTCCACCTTCTTCGCTTCGCGACCAGAAGAACATCCCCAGTATCGCCAGCACTACCAGCGCAACGCCCCCCAGGATGTAATACCGGTAGTCCACCGTGATCGCCACCAGCAGTTTCGTCGGGCCGGGCAATTCCACGCCTAAATCCCGGTAGAGCAGGCCGAACTTCGGCACAACAAATGTCACCAGATACGTCACGATGGCAGATGCAACCAATACCAATAGTGTCGGATATACCAGCGCCGCCAGAATCTTCTTTTGTACCCCTGTGCTTACTTTCTGATACGCGATGTAGTATTCCAATACGCCCGAAAGGTTACCGCTCTTTTCGCCCGCAAGGATGGCTGTCGAGTAAACTTTCGAAAAAACTCCGGCTTCGTCAACGGCTTCCGAGAGCGACTTCCCCTCCCGCACGCGATCGCGGATTTGCGTCAGAATTGGCCGGAGCTTGGGAGATGACGCGCGCGTGGCGAGCAGATCCAGGGCTCGCAGAATTGGCAAACCTGCCTTAATCAGCGTGTTGAATTGCTGATTGAGCACCAGAAAATCGTTGCCGCTGATCTTTCGTTCCTTCCGTACTCCCAGGAAACCGCTGACCAGACTGCTTCGCGGGGCCACCGAATAGATGTAGTAACCCCTCTCGGCAAGCTTCTGTCGTGCTTCGTCCAGGCTGGCGGCAGCCTCGACGTGCGAGAACACCCGACCGTTGGCATCGGCAACTCGGCAGACAAACTCACCCATAGATGCGTAGTTTACCTCATTCAGACTCGCCCCAAAACCAGGGTTTCCCGTCATTCACACCGTGCCAGGAGCAAGTCCCATTAATCCTACTACTTACTGACGCATCCCGGGAGGTTCCGATAGCAACCCGTCAACAATCACTGTGTTGGTCGCCGGATGGAATTCGAATAGCCCTTTCGCCAGCTCGGGGTCGAAGCTCCACGCTCCAAACGAAAACTCCAGCGCAACCCCCCCCTCCCCCGGCACCAGGATTCGCACCAGTTCCCCCGCCGGCGAGATTTCGAACCGCGTGATCTTGCCCTTGCCGCCTGCTTGCATGGCGTCGGCCGAGCCTCGCAGCGTGCAGGCGTAAACCATGTCCAGCGGTTTTACCGGGATCGTGGCCCCGTCCGGGGCCACTTCGCCGCATATTCGCGAAAGCTTCATGTGCGCCGTCAGGAACGCCAGTGGTGTCCGCCAATCTTCGCTCTGCTTCGTCGGCATCCGCGTGGCCGTGTGGTCGGACGGCGAGTAGAACCACACGAATTTTCCGTCCACCAGAAACGTGCTCTTTTCCGGCGACTCGTAGTCCCACCGCATTTTTCCGGGACGTTGAAAATAGGCCTGACCCGCCTCTGCCCGCACCATCTTCCCGTTCTCGTAATACCGCTCGAGAAACGTTGTCTGCAGGCTCCTCGCGGAACTATAGCGAGATTCAAAGCTCTTCAGGAATTGACCCGCATCGTTCGAGGCAATGCTGTTGGCACATAACGCCCATGCCAACACTGCCCCCACGCCCCACTTCTTCAGACCTTTTCCGTTCCACGAAGCCGTCATCGGAGTCTCTGCGTTCACCAACTTAATCCATTGTATGTCATGGCCGATCGCGGGATCTCCATCCGTTCGGGGCGGGCAAGCTGGGTCATTCTTCGGCTGGCTTTGCGCATTTCTGGGTATTGATTTCTAGTCCGCAGTTGTTCCGCTCTGCGCGCCGGAGCGCCAACGGGCTTTGTTAAGCTTGTTGACACATGGACATGCAAAGCAAGCCTGACTGCCTTCCCCGCTCGGCGATCAGAGTCTGGCTCACAGCAGCCCTGTTGTGGGTTGGCACGTTGGCGTTTCTCCTTCTGGGCATCGCGACGCCAAACAACATTCGGTTTGACGAGAACTTTTACGTGCCCGCGGCAAGGAGTCTTCATGCCGGGACGGGTGAACCGACACCCTATGGCCCCCCGCTCGGCTTGCTGTTAGTCAGCCAAGGGATCAGGTTCTTCGGGGATAGCCCTGTAGGCTGGCGGATACCCGGAGCAGCGCTCGGCGCGTTGACGGTCGTCGGAGCGTTCCTGCTCACCTACCTCCTTTTAAGCGACTACGCGCTGGCGCTGACCGCCGCCATCCTGGCCCTCACCAACAACATGCTCTACGTTCTGTCTCGCATCGCAATGATGGACATTTATCTGGTGGCATTCGCGATTTGGGGAATCCTCGCCTTCGTCGCTGCGGTAGTGATCGATCGCCTGGAGCCTCTCAAGCGGCGCGCTCTCCTCATTTCAAGTGGAGTGCTATTCGGATTCTCTTGCGCTTCAAAGTGGAATGGCGTCGACAGCCTTGCCGTTGTCTTCGCACTTGGTGTGCTCCTGTACTTTTGGCCTGGCTTCTCGAAGAATTCTGAAATGGCTCGCCTCGGCGCAAACCTGCGTCAGGCCGGCGGAGCATGGTTTGCCTCATCACTCATCCTTGTGCCCGCGATCGCCTACACCGCAACGTTCTGGCTTCTCTCTAGAAGCCTCGCTCTACCATGCACATGGGAACGCCTGGTCTCCCTCAATCGCGCGATCTGGGAGTTCCATCGTACCTATGTGACTAGTTTCAGCTTGGCTGAACCCTGGTATAAATGGCCCCTGCAAACGCAACCCATGCGAGTGCTGTCTTATCTAGTGGGAAACTGGTATGTCATGTGGGCCGGGCTTGTGGCCCTGCTGTTCTGCCTGCGACGCTTCGCTCGCAGCCTTCCTGAGACGCTCATCGTGCTTCTGTACGCGGCGAACCTTTTGCAGTGGTCGGTGACGCCGCAACAACTTCTCTACTATTACTACTATCTTCCGTGCGCAATGTTTCTGAGCTTGGCCATACCTGTAGCTCTTCACCGCTTGCCGACTCGTTATTACGGGGTTCGCCTCAGCGTGATCAGCGTGCTACCTGCCGTATGTGTGTTTCTCTACTGCCTGCCACACATGGCTGGCTTGTCCGCGCCATACGACACGATGTTTGGCTATTGGCCCTAGATCAAGAAAGCGTTATGGCAACTCGGCAGCGCCGGCCTCGGCTCTCGCTGCTCGTGCGCGTCGACTTCCACCGCTTACAGAGGCGTACTCGACGCCGTTGCCGTGCCAGAGGGATCGGCCCGGATGATATTCGTTTGATCGCCGAAAAATCCTCGTTGCCCGGTAATGTCCGGCATCTGCGGCGACGCGCTGATGGTGTATCCGAGTGATGGCGTCGTGCTGGCATCCTGGGCGTAGGTGAAGTTGTATCCCGATTTCTTGCCGCTCGCTAACGCAGCATCGACAATGCACGAAGCGTTGATCGTTCCGGGGCACGGTTTCGTTCCCCCGTCACCGAGGTCCGCTAATGCCGCGGAGAATCCTACTGTCGTGAACGTCGTTGCGTACGTGATCTCCGCCGTCTGTACGGCGTGCACTGAGGAAACTGCCGACGATTCGTTCGCCGAAATCTTTGCGCGCAGGAAATTGGGAATGGCGATAGCCGCGATAACCAGAATAATCGCGACGACAATCAGCAATTCAATGAGCGAAAAACCCCGTTGTTTCGCGTTCACAGGACCATACTCCCGTCGTTTGGTAATCACCCACCATAATCCTATGCATGCCAAGTTCCACTGCCTTCTAATATCCTTACCTCTCAAACCAATATAATGCCTTTGTTATCAGGACCAAAGCGCGATTCTACTCTTGTTTTCAAACCAGGCACGCCGCGAATTGTCATACCCCGGTCAAATTGTGTCCAGACCTCTCCGAAAATTGGAAACTGATTCACGTACTTGGATCACGCGAGGACCCCGCCTGAAAAGAGAAAGAGCGGGTGGAGACTCCACCCGCTCTCGCGAATCTGACTTCTTCCAGCCGACGCGTCTTACAGCGGCGTGCTGGCGTTCGTGCAAGCTCCACCCTGGGGATCGTTGTAAATCACACCGGACTGATCCGAGCAGAACGTACGCTGTCCGGACTGCCCAGGAGCTTGTGGCGAAGCGTTCGAAGTGTACGTCACCGCCGGAGTGCCCGTGGTGCCGCCAATCGTGAACGAATAGCCGCTCTTCGTGCCGTGCGCCAGGACGTCGTCAATCAAGCACGCCACCGTCGACGAAGCGCCGCTGCTGCACGCGCTCGCCGCGCCGCCCAGCACCGTCAGCGTGCCGGTGAACCCGATCGTCGGATACGTCGTCGAATAAGTTACTTCCGCCGTATTGATCGTGCGGATCGAACCAACCGCGGAAGACTCATTCGCCGCCATACGCGAGCGCATGAGGTTCGGAATTGCGATAGCCGCGATGATCAGAATGATCGCCACGACGATCAGCAACTCGATAAGCGAAAAACCCTTCTGCTTCTTCATGAAGTCTCCTTGAGAGAAAAATCGATCGTGCTGCCAGAGCACGTTCCTGTTTCGTGCATGGCGCGTGCCATCTTCTCCCCGCGGGTTGCTTTAGGCGGCGCCACAATAACCGAAGGTGACTGAACCACTTACAGGACCAGTCAAACTCAGCCGATCTTCTTTCCTGGTACCGTCGTACTCTCCGGAGGCCCTAGTCTAACACTTTCTGTCAGGGTAAAGTGCCGCAAACTGTCAAAGCAGCCCATGGCCCACTCGAGCCGCGAATTCTCGCAAGCGTAGCCACCTTTGGAGGACAGCTTCTCCGTCGAATCCAGTTTTCTCGGTTTGGACAGTGTTCGTGAGAAACAACCGGCCCGCTTGATTACCCCACGAGATAGAAGCTCGTGAAATACAATCAGTCAATGACCATTCTGAGAGCCGACCGATTCGCCCACCAAAGAAAGAGCGGGTGGAGACCTCCACCCGCTCTCGCGAATCTGACTTCTTCCAGCCGACGCGTCTTACAGCGGCGTGCTGGCGTTCGTGCAAGCCCCGCCTTGGGGATCGTTGTAAATCACACCGGACTGATCCGAGCAGAACGTACGCTGTCCGGACTGCCCAGCAGATTGTGGCGTGGCATTCGAAGTGTACGTCACCGCCGGGGTGCCCGTGGTGCCGCCAATCGTGAACTTGTAGCCGCTCTTCGTGCCTTTCGCCAGGACGTCGTCAATCAAGCACGCCACCGTCGACGAAGCGCCGCTGCTGCACGCGCTCGCCGCGCCGCCCAGCACTGTCAACGTACCGGTGAACCCGATCGTCGGATACGTCGTCGAATAGGTGACCTGTGCCGTATTGATCGTGCGGATCGAACCAACCGCGGAAGACTCATTCGCCGCCATACGCGAGCGCATGAGGTTCGGGATTGCGATGGCCGCGATGATCAGAATGATCGCCACGACGATCAGCAATTCGATGAGAGAGAAACCCTTCTGCTTGTTCATGTACTTTTGATCTCCTTGAAGTTGAACCAGTAAGTTAGTAGTGCCAGAGCACATCCGGAATACTGCATTACGCGTGCCAATCCGTGGAGGCAGGTTGCCTTCTTCGACATCTACATAACTGACTGTAAATAGGAGGCTTGCAATTGGTACTAGAACTCTCTATTGGCCTGTTCGTACCGCCGCCCTCTTCGGTAGGTCGAGCTTAACACTTTTTGTCAAGCAAACTGACGCAAACTGTCAAGGAAGACCATTCTTTGTGTTGAGTGGGCTGCCAGCGTAATCTATGGTTGCGCTACCGTTGCCCCATTCTGGCCTAGCAACCCCAAGAGGCTCTGCGCCTGCGCGTTTTGCGAGTCCATGCGGACGGCTGTTTCCGCGTCGGAACGAGCCTTCTCGGTTTGGCCCTGCTGGTAGTAAATGACTGCCCGGTTTGACCACGCTCGCGACAATCCGGGCGAAGCCTTAGACAGGCCTGACGATTTTTCGATTTCTTCGTTCAACACCGCCAGCGCCTGATTGTAGTCTCCGAGCTTCATCAGAACCGCAGCCAGATTGATGCTCATGAAATCGTAATTGGGGTTGGTTGGAAGAGTGTTCTTTAGCGCCTTTTCCAATAACTCGCGCGCTGACTGATCATTTCCGTTTCGTGCCTCCACCAGCGCCAGGCATCCCATCGCGTCCGCCAGATCCGGATAGATCCGCAGGGCCGTTTTCGCTTCCCTGCCGGCCGCTTCCACATCGTTCCGGTAGTAATACTGGGCCGCCATGTTCGCGTGCATTTTTGCGCTTCCCGGAGCCGCTTTGACGTCGGCCGCGGAGAGAGTGTCGTTATTCCGCCAATCGCGGTTGCGCGCGATGGTCCGCCCGCTCAGCGCCGCAATCACCAGGGCCAGCGCCACCCACGCGATTGTCCGGCTCCTCTCTTCCAGTCGCACCCACAGCAACGCCAACAAAAGGCAGAACCCTGCCGAAGGAAGATACGCGAGCCGTTCACCCATAATCGTGCCCGTGGGCACCAGAATGTTTGCAGTCACCGAAAAACCGACAAGATACAGGGTCCCCGCCAACGCCCACATCGTGCGCTTGGTCCACATCGCCCATAGCCACAGTCCCACCACCAGCAGCGTCGCCGCCAGCGCCACGATCCCATACCGCCATTTCGCATACAGCGTAATGGCATTGTAGGAATAATCGCTGGAGAGGGTGGCTGGATACACCAGCAGCCCCACGTACCTCCACGCAATCCTCAGCGCGTTCAGAATCCTCAGATTCGCCGGAAAATGAGCCAGCGGATTGTCCAGGAAACTGACGCTCTTCTCCCCGAAGTGGCCGCCCTGGGCATATCGCAGCGCTGCCAGATACGCTAACGTGACGGCGCCGATCCATGCGTATCGAGAAATGTTCTTCAGCCGGTTCTGCGCGTAGTCCGTCAGAACCACCAACGGAGCAAACACGACCGCTGATTCCTTGGACAGCATCGCGATGACAAAGCACAGCAGCGCGGCTGTGGGACGATCCTCCAGGTGCAAAAGCCACGCCGCCAGCACGAATCCCACCGCCAACAGTTCCGCTCGTCCCGAGATCGCCGTGACTGCCTCGGTGTGTATCGGATGCACAGCGAAAATCAGCGCCGCTGCCCACGCGATCAGCGCGCCTCGTTGCACATTCGCCAGCAGCTTCCGCAAAAGGAAATACAACAACAGCGTGACGCCCGCATGCAGCAGTACGTTCACAAGGTGATAGAAGAACGCATGACTGCCGGCGATCGCCCAATCCAGTGCAAAACTGCCGAACGTGGCCGGCCGGAACACGTTCGCGTACTTGGTTGCCGCGAACAGCCCACCCAGCGACGGATTGGTCACGCGCGGATCGCTCAGAATGTACAGATTGTCGTCAAACGCGAACCCGTTCAGCAGTGCGTTCGCATACACAGCGAGCGTCACTCCAAGGAGGAGCACCACCCGCAACCTTTCGCTGATCGCGAATTCCCCCGCTGGCATTGCTGTTGCCGCGTCCTGAAGTTCTGTGGCAGTAGTCATATGTCAAATATTGTGTTTCTTCGCGTAGTGCCGGAACGACCGGTAGCTGATCTTTAGTATTTCCGCTGCTTGCGTTCGAACGCCGTCCGCCTTATCCAGTGCCGCTTGCAAGTAGCGTTTCTCCGTATCCGCAACAACCCGTTCAAAGTCCACTCCCTCCTCGGGGATCTGAACGCCGTTACCGGGAGTCGTCGCCGAGGAATACGACGCTGCCGAGCCCGCGATTCGGTCCGGCAACACGCTCACCGATATCTCCCTTCCGCTCTCCAGGGCAACTGCGCGCTCAATCGTGTTCTCCAGTTCGCGCACATTCCCCGGCCAGTCGTACGACTCCAGCAGCCGCATCGCCTCAGGCGAGATCGCCTCGATGTTCTTCTCCATCGATTTCCGGAAATTCTCCAGGAAATGCCGCGCCAGCAGCGGAATGTCCTCGCGCCGGTCTCGCAACGCTGGAACATGCAAGGGTATGACACTGAGCCGGTAGTACAGATCCTCACGGAACTCGCCTGTGCTGATCGCTTTCTCCAGATCCTTGTTGGTGGCGGCGATCACACGCACATCCACGTCGATCTCGTCGGTGCTCCCGAGCGGCCGCACTTTACCTTCCTGCAACACGCGGTACAGCTTCACTTGCATCGCCTGATTCATGTTTCCGATTTCGTCCATGAACAGCGTGCCGCCATGCGCCGCCTGAAACAGCCCTCTCCGGTTCTCGTTGGCGCCCGTGAACGCGCCCTTCATGTACCCGAATAGCTCCGATTCCAGCAGCGTCTCCGGAAACGCCCCGCAATTGATCGTGATGAACGGCGCACTTCCTCTTGAGCTGTTCTCGTGGATCGCCCGAGCCACCAATTCCTTACCCGTGCCGCTTTCTCCGGTGATCAGCACCCGGCTGTTCTGCGGCGCTACTGTCTGGATTAAATCGAAGATCGCCTTCATCTTCGAGCTCTGCCCAATGATGTTGTCGAGCCCCGTCAGCCGCCGGATTTCTCGCCGCAAATACCCGGCCTCTTTCTTCCACTTGAGATTCTCGGTGACCTCGCGGACCGCCACTCGCAACTGGTCCACCAGGTCGTGATCCTTGATCACGTAGCGGTTCGCGCCTTCGTTTGCCGCCGCAATCGCCGTTTCCAGCGAAGGCACGCCAGTAATCAGAACAAAGTAGGAGTCGGGAGCCACCTCTCGTGTGAAGCGGAGCAACTCCACACCGCTTGCGCCCGGCATGCGCACGTCGGAAATCACGATGTCGTACAGCGAACCTTCGAGTTTGCGTCTCGCGGACTCGACACTGTGCGCCACTTCCACACGGTGCCCTTCCTTGCGAAACGTAATCTCCAACAACTCGCAGATCGACTTTTCGTCGTCCACCACGAGAATGTGCGCCATCTCGCGGCTCGCTTCTCTCGGCGCGGCTTTCGTTGCTTGCATAAGCCCTCAGTCCATGCGCGGCAGTTCAACCACAAACTCCGCGCCTTTTTCTTTTTCGCTGAACACCGTGATCCGTCCGTTGTGCGCCTGGACGATCTGGTACACGATCGCCAGGCCGAGGCCCGTGCCTCCCTCGAAATTCGATTGCAGCGGCTCAAAGATCTTGCTTCGCTGCGTGGGATCCAGCCCTATGCCCGTGTCCCGGAACCAGATCCGCAGCCATTCCGGATTCTCTTCCATTCCCACTGTCAGCGTTCCTCCGTTGGGCATCGCTCGCAGCGCGTTATCGCACAAGTTCCAAAACACCTGCTTGATCTTGCTGGAATCCACCCGCGACCGGTAAGCCTTCCCATTGAACGCTCGCACCAGATGATATTTCTTCACCACGTCTGGATTGCGTTCCATCAGCAACAGCGTGTCTTCGAGTAACCCCTGGAGGTCCGCTTCCTGGAATACGTACGACTTCTCCCGCGAATAATTCAGGAAATCCGTGATGATGTGATTCAGCCGCTCCGATTCCCGCCCCACGATGTTCACCAGGTGCTTCTCGTCTTCTTGCAGCGGCACCAGCCGGCCCAGCTCTTTCACCGCTCCGGCGATCGCTGTGAGCGGCTGGCGGATTTCATGCGCGATTGCCGCGGACAACCGTCCCACCGCCGCCATGCGCTCCTTCGTCGCCACTTCCTGCTCCAGGCGCCGCAATTCCGTCAGATCCTGGAAGTTGAATACGTACCCGCTGCGCATCGCATCCCGCGTCCTCAGGGGCGACACCGATATACCCAGCACGCGCCGGTTTCCTCCCGGAACTCGTACTTCGACTTCTCGTCTCAGTGACAGACGCTCCGGCAGCCCGATCATGTCTTCAATCCAGAATTCCGGCGTGATCTCCCGCAGGTCTTTTCCCCTCAACTCGCTGAACGACCGGCCCAGAATCTCCTCGCCTGTCCGGTTTAGCAGCACCACCCGCCCTTCCAGGTCGGTCGTCACCAGCCCGCCGCGCATCGAATGAATGATGTCCGCCGTAAAATCCTGCAATTCCAGCAACTCTTCCCTTTTTTGCTCCAGTTCCGTGTTCTTTTTGCGCAGCGACGTCGCCAGGTAGCTCGCCAGATACGCCACCGTCAGAAAGCCCAGCGTGTTCACCAGAAACCATCCGCGAATCGTTTCGTACGTCGGTGCCGCCAGCGAAGTCCGCGGGATCTTCCCTGCATATACCAGAGCTGTCGCGAAGCCCAACGACGACAGGCACAACAGCGCCGTCAGGAAGGTAATCTGTCGCGAGAACAGCGTGCTCGCCACGATGATGATCAGCAAATACAGCGAAGCAAAGTTGCTGTCCTGCAGCCCGGTGGCATACACGATGGCGGTGATCATCGCCACGTCGCACGCCACCTGCAGCCCGCCAAGCCAGCTGGCTCTCGGCAGCAAGCGCACCAGAATCACTTGTAGGATTCCGATGGTTACCCACAGAATGATGATCGGAAGGAAGTATCTCGCGGCGCCCGTTGCCGGCGAATACTGCGGCCAGACCACTCCCACGCCAAGAATCAGCGCGATCATAAGCAGGCGGACTTTCGTCACCCACTCGAGCCATTCCCGACGTGTCAGGACCTGCTCCATTGAGTTTGAAACCCGGCGTTGCGCCAGGCTCCCCCTACGTGTCTATCTTAAACAGGAACAGGGAGGACAGCGTTCCCGGCCTGTCCTCCCTGTTTCCAAAAGTTACTCTTCTTAGTGCGCGCCGCTGAGTTTTCCGATGAGAGAGAACAACGGCAAGTACATCGAAATCACCACGCCTCCGACCACCAAGCCCAGGAACACGATCATGATGGGCTCAAGGGCCGTCAACAGGTCCTTCACCGCCGCGTCCACTTCTTCCTCGTAGAAGTCCGCGATCTTCGACAACATCGCGTCCATCGCGCCGGTCTGTTCGCCTACCGCGATCATTTGCGTCACCATGCCCGGGAACACTTCCGATTCCTTCAGCGGCTCGGTGAGCGACTTACCTTCTTCGAGGGACTTCCGCACCTGCGTCAGCGCCTTCTCGATGACCGCGTTGCCCGATGTTTTCGCCGTAATATCCAGGCCTTCCAGGATCGGCACACCGCTCGAGATCAGCGTTCCGAGCGTCCGCGTGAACCGCGCCACTGCGATCTTCCGCATCAGCACGCCCAGCACCGGAATCTTTAGAATCACCGTATCAAGTGCCATTCGCCCAACCGGCGTGCCATACCACACCTTGATTGCAAAAACAGCGCCGACGACGCCGACGAGGATCAGAAAACCGAAGATACTGCCGACAAAGTTGCTCATCGCGATCACGATCTTCGTCGGTAACGGCAGGTCTACGCCCAAGCCCGCGAACAATGTCGCGAAGATCGGCACCACCTTCCACAACAACAGCGTGATCACGCCCGCTGCGATCGTCAAAACGCCGACCGGATACACCAGGGCCGATTTCACGGCGCGTTGCAGCTTCACGTTCTTTTCGATGTAGCTCGAAAGCCGCTGCAGAATCGTGTCGAGAATACCGCCCGTTTCGCCCGCTTCCACCATGTTCGTGTACAACGGGTCGAACACCTTCGGATACTGCTTCATCGCCGCCGACAGCGTGCTGCCCCCCTCGACCGCCGTCCGCGTCCCGGTCAGCACCTTCTGGAATGTCTTGTTTTCCTGCTGTGTCGCCAGAATCTCGAGACACTGCACCAGCGGCAAACCGGCGTCAATCATCACCGAGAATTGGCGCGTAAAGATCGCCAACTCCTTCGCCTTGACGCCCCCGCCGAATGTGGGCAGGTTGAATTCCTTGCCCTTCTCCGACATCCGCGTAGGAGTGATCTGCTGGCGGCGCAGCAGTTGCTGCAGTTCCGCCTTGTTGTTCGCACTCATTTCTCCGGAAACGGTCCCGCCTGAACGGTTCGTTCCCTTGTATGTAAAGACCGGCATGGTTGTTCCTCCTCAGCGGTCGAAATCCGTGTTTGCCTTACTCCTCAATCCCAACGTCCCTTAGTGCCGCGCTCCAACCGGCGACTTCCCCGCCGGCGCTCTGCCGCCACTCGGCGATGTCGCCACGCCGCGATTGATCATGTCTTGCAACTCGTCCGGGTTCGAAGAGCGCGAGAGCGCCATGTCCAGGGTGATGAGCTTCGAGAAATACGCATTCGCCAGACCCTGGTTGAACGTTTGCATACCCGTTTGTCCTGTGCCGGTTTGCATCGCCGAATAAATCTGGTGAATCTTGTCTTCGCGAACCAGATTTCGGATCGCCGGCGTCGGCACCAGCACCTCCATCACCATCACGCGCCCGCGGCCGTCGGCCCGCGGCAGGAGCGCCTGACACAGAATCCCTTCCAGCACCATCGAAAGCTGCGCCCGGATCTGCGGCTGCTGGTGCGCCGGAAACACGTCGATAATACGGTTGATCGTCGACGCCGCCGAGTTCGTGTGCAGCGTGGCAAACGTCAAGTGACCGGTCTCTGCGATGCGCAGCGCCGATTCGATGGTCTCCAGGTCGCGCATCTCACCGATGAGCACCACGTCGGGGTCTTCGCGAAGTGCGGCGCGCAGCGAATTCGCGAACGAGTGGGTGTCCGCGTGGACTTCGCGCTGGTTCACCAGGCACTTCTTGTGGTTGTGCAGGAACTCAATCGGGTCCTCGATGGTGATCATGTGCTCTTCGCGCTCGCCATTGATCTTGTCGAGCATCGCGGCCAGCGTCGTCGATTTTCCCGAACCCGTCGGCCCCGTCACCAGCACCAGTCCGCGCGGCTTGTCGCACAGCCCCTTGACCACCGTCGGCAGGCCCAGCGCATCGAACCCCTTGATTTCCCATGGAATCGTACGGAACACCGCGCCGACCGCTCCTCGCTGGTTGAACACGTTGCCGCGGAAACGCGCCAGGTTCTTCAACCCGAACGAAAAGTCCAATTCCAGGTTCTCTTCGAACCGGTGCTTCTGCGCGTCTGTCAGCACGCTGTACGCGAGGGATTTGGTATCCGCGGCGGTCAGCGGCGGCATATCTAGCGGTCGCAGCCGGCCGTGAACCCGCACGCGGGGCGCACTGTTCGTCGTGATGTGGAGGTCGCTCCCTCCCATCTCGATCATCTTCTTCAGCAATTCGCTTAGCGTAATGCCCGCCATAGTTTCTCCCTCTTATAAGACCGTTTCGCGCAACACTTCTTCCAACGTCGTCATGCCCAGTGAAACTTTGATCAGCCCGCTGCGGCGCAACGTGATCATTCCCTGCTCGATCGCTTTCTTCTTCAGTTCCAGCGCCGATGCCCCGACCAGGATCAATTCGCGCAGCTCGTCGTTGATTTCCATGACTTCGTATAAACCCGTGCGCCCTTTGTAGCCGCGCTTTCCGCAGGTCGAGCATCCCTTGCCGTGATAAATCTTCGTCGTCTTCGATTCTTCCGGCGTAAACCCGGCGTCCACCAGGGCTTGCTCCGGGATCTCTAGCTCTTCCTTGCAGTTCGTGCAGACCCGGCGGACCAGGCGCTGCGCGCAGATCAGGTTCACCGAAGTGGCCACTAGGAATGGCTCAATACCCATGTTCATCAGACGGCTGATCGTCGAAGGCGCGTCGTTCGTGTGCAACGTCGAAAGCACCAGGTGGCCCGTCAGCGCGGCCTTCACTCCGATTTCCGCCGTTTCGAAGTCTCGAATCTCTCCCACCAGAATGATGTTCGGGTCTTGCCGCAAGAACGCGCGCAGCGCCGCTGCGAAGTTCAACCCGATCTGGTCCTTCATCTGCACCTGGTTGATGCCCGCCAACTGGAACTCGACCGGATCCTCGGCGGTCATAATGTTTGTATCGACCTGGTTTAAACGCGCCACCGATGAATACAACGTGTTCGTCTTTCCCGAACCCGTCGGCCCCGTCACCAGCACCATGCCGTACGGCTTCAGGATGTTCCGCTCGAATTTCTTCAGCGATTCCGGCTCGAAACCCAGCTTGGTCATGTCCAAGCGCAGGTTTTCCTTGTCCAGCAACCGCAGCACAATCTTTTCGCCATACAGTGTCGGTACGGTCGATACGCGGAAGTCCAGTTCCTTCTTCTTCCCTTCCGCCTTGTACTTGATCATGATTCGGCCGTCTTGCGGCAAGCGCTTCTCCGCAATGTCCAGCTTCGCCATGATCTTCATGCGCGACGTGATCGCGTCCCGCAACTTCAATGGCGGCGTCATCACTGTCTGCAGCACTCCGTCCACACGGAACCGCACACGCATTTCCATCTCGTACGGCTCCACGTGAATATCGCTCGCGCCCCGCTTCACCGAATCCGTCAGGATCAGGTTCACCAGCTTGATGATCGGCGCTTCTTCCGCGGCCTTTTCCAGCGACGCCGCGTCCATCTCCTGCTCTTCCGCCGCCAACTCCAGTTCCTGATCCTCGTCGACCAGGTCCTTCATCAGAGAGCTGAGCTCTTCGTGGCTCGATGCCCCCCCGCCATAGAATCTCGAGATCGCTTCCCCAATCGCCGACTCTGACGCCACCACCGGTTCCACGTTGAACCCGGTCATGAACTTGATGTCGTCCATCGCGAACACGTTGGTCGGGTCGGTCATCGCGATCGTCAGCACCGAGCCCACCCGCGACAGCGGTATCACCTGATAGCGCAACGCCGTATCCTGCGGGATCAACTTGATTACATTCGGGTCGATTTCGTAATACTTCAGGTTGATCGATGGCACGCCATACTGCCGCGACAACACACCGGTAATGTCGTCGTCGGTTATGAAGCCCATCTTCGTCAGGCAGCTTCCCAGCTTCCCGCCGTTCGAGCGCTGAAACTCCAGCGCCTTCTCCAGCTGGTCCTGAGTGATCAGGCTTTCTTTCAGTAGAATTTCACCCAAACGGACAGACATCCGCAGCGCTCCCTAACGGCAGTGCACCTACCGCACAACATAACAAAGCGAGTGCATGCGCGCCGTTCGATTTTGAACCATCGTTGTGAATTCGCTAATACCTGTACGCCGGAACAGGTCCTTGCCTGCTGGGACGGTGCCTCATTCTTGACTTGCTGCAACCCCACCGTTATCTTGCGAATGACGATGTCTGCCTCCCGCATTTTGCCTACTGCCGCGCCATTCCGCAATACGCGCCGCCGCGCCCGCCTTCCTGCGAACGCGCACCCGAACTCCCCCATCAATCACCAACTCACTTCTTACTTCGAAGCCATGCTGGCCGCCTACGGCCCCCAGTTCTGGTGGCCCGGCCGCACTCGTTTCGAAATCATCGTCGGCGCTATTCTCACCCAGAACACCAGCTGGACCAACGTCGAACGCGCCATCGCCAATCTTCGCCTCGAACGCCTGCTCACTCCCACCGCGATCGAACGCGTTCCTCTCGCCCGCCTCGCCACGCTGATCCGCTCTTCCGGCTACTTCCGCCAGAAAGCTCGCAAGCTCAAAGCCTTCGTCGCATTTCTTCGCGTCCACTACCAAGGCTCGCTCCATCGGCTCTTCTCTACGCCAACCGTCGAATTGCGCGAGCAACTGCTTGCCGTCCACGGCATTGGACCTGAGACCGCTGACTCCATCCTTCTCTACGCCGGCAACCACGCCGTCTTCGTGGTCGACGCCTACACCCGGCGCATCCTCGAACGCCACCGCTTGGCTCATCGCACGGAGTCCTACGAGCACATCCGTCAACTCTTCGAGTCCACCCTTCCCGCCGACCCACAGCTCTTCAACGAATACCACGCGTTGCTCGTCCATACCGGCAAGCATTTCTGCCGCAAGTCCCAGCCCGATTGCAGCCGCTGTCCGCTCCGTCCGTTCCTGCCCGCGCCTCTGGAGACCCATTCATGAGTCCCGTCTCCAGAAACATGCGTGTCCGCCTCGTCGTCGGCGGCATTCTGCTGACCCTCCTCCTCGCCGCCGTCTTCACCATGGGCTCGCTCGACGTGCCCTTTGAGCCCAATTCCTGGCGCGTCATCATCCCGCTTTATGCCGTCTCCACGTTCATCACCGCTGTCTTGCTGGTCTTCAGCCTGATCCTCATTCGCAGCTTCGTCCGCCTGCGCATGGAGCAGAACAAGAATCAGCTCGGCGCCCGTTTCAAGACCAAGATGGTCCTCGGCGCCACCGCGATTTCCCTGCTACCCGTCATCTTCATGTTCTTCGTCAGCTACTCTCTTCTGAACCGCACGCTCGGCCGCTGGTTCCCTCGTCCGTTGGAAATCGCATCGGAGCAGACCCAAGCCCTGCTCAACGACCTCGGCCGCACCACCCTGCCCCGTCTCCGCAGCCTCGCCCACGAAGCCGCCAAAAAGGCTAATGCCGAGCCGAACACATTCCTGCAGTACGCTGCAAGCCACGGGCTCGATGCTGCCTGGCTCTTGGACGAACAGGGTCATCTCCTCAAGGGCGGCGTTGTCTGCCCGAATCAGTCCGAGGACCGCACTCTCGACCTCTGCACCATCGAGGGCGTCGCCGGCCTCAAAGTTCGCGCGCTTCCCAGCGGCATCGACATCTGGGAAGCCGCCGGCAAAACCTATTTCGCTACCTCCATTCCCGTCGACCTCCCGAACCAGCCTCACGCCGCTCTCGTGGCGGCCTTCGTCACCAGTCCCGATTTCCTTGCGCGCTGGTCCACCATCCAGGCGCAAATGCAGGAGTACGAGCACGTCAAGCAAAGCCTTCGTGCGCTCAAGCGCCAGATGCTCCTGATTCTGTTCTGTCTGACCATCGTCGTCCTGTCGGCCCTCACTTGGGTCGCTCTTTTCCTCTCCAAACAGGTCGTCGTGCCCATCCAGGCCCTGGCCGAGGGCACGCGCGAAGTCTCCGCCGGCAATTTCGACTACCAGGTCCCGGAACAGGCCCAGGACGAACTCGGCATCCTCGTCCGCTCCTTCAACACCATGACCACCCAACTCCGCGACAACCGCGCGCAAATCGACGAGTTCACCCGTAATCTTCAGCAGGCCGTTCAGGAGCTCGAGCGTCGCCGCCAGTTGATGGAAACCGTTCTCGAGAACATCCCCGCCGGCGTGATCTATATGGACGCGGCCGGCGTCCTCCAACGCACCAACTCGGCTCTGCTGCGCATGTTCCAGATCCCTCCCGGCGAGACCCTCACTTCCTTGGAAAGGCTCGTCGGACCGGAGGCCCACGCCACACTGCAGCACCTCATGCGCCGCGCCTCGCGCATGGCTGTCGTCACGCGCGAAATTGAAGTCGAAGTTGCCGACCGCCTCCTTCACCTCGCCGTCACCGTCAGTTCCCTCGGCCCGCGCCGCGCCAACACCGGCTACGTCTTGGTCATCGACGACCTTACTGAAGTCCTTCGCGCGCAGAAGTCCGCGGCTTGGCAGGAAGTGGCTCGCCGCATCGCCCACGAAATCAAGAATCCCCTCACCCCCATTCAGCTTTCCGCGCAACGCATTCTTCACTATCTCGACCGCCGCGCCAATGAAGATCAGCCGCCAAAAGACGCGGACCTGGCTCGCATCTCCGGTGAATCCTCCAAGATCATCGTTCGTGAAGTCGCCACGCTCTCCGCTCTCGTCAACGAGTTCTCCCAGTTCGTTCGCTTCCCTGCCTCCAAGCTTCTCCCGACTGACGCCAACACCATGGTCAACGAAGCCGTGGAAGTCTTCTCCGGCCGCCTCGATGGCATCCAGCTCAAAACCGCTCTCGAGCAGAATCTCCCTGCCGTTCGCGCCGACGGCCCCTTGCTCCGCAGCGTCATCATCAACCTCATTGACAATGCCGCCGAGGCCCTCGAGGATGCGCCTCGCCGCGAGATCACCGTCGCCACGCATTTGCGCACCGAATCCGATACCATTGAGATAGCCGTTGCGGATACCGGGCATGGCATTTCCCCGGAAGATAAGGACAAGCTCTTTCTGCCCTACTTCTCCACCAAGGATCGCGGCACTGGTCTCGGCCTCGTCATTGCCGCACGTATCATCGCTGAACATGGCGGCTCCTTGCGTGTCGAAGACAATCGCCCCGTCGGCACCCGCTTCTTGATCGAATTGCCGCTCGCGGAACAACCTGCGCCTTCCGGCTCTGAGCCCTTTGCGGCGGATGCGGAACGATGAGTCTCCTTCCCAAAATCCTGATTGTTGACGACGAAGAGGGTATTCGCGATTCTCTCGCGTCTATCCTTGCTGACGAGCGTTACGCCGTCGAAGCGGTGCCCTCTGCCGAAGAAGCTTTGGACCGCGTCGCCCATTCTGAGTTTCAAGTCGTGCTTCTTGACGTCTGGCTCCCCGGCATGGACGGTATGGAGGCCCTCAGCCGCATTCAGACTCTCCCCCGGCCCCCCGCCGTGATCATGATTTCCGGCCACGGCAGCATTGAGACCGCTGTGCGCGCCACCAAGCTCGGTGCCTTCGACTTCATCGAAAAGCCTCTCTCGCTCGAAAAAGTCATCGTCCTCGTTCGCAATGCGCTTCAGCAGCGCCGCCTCGAAGACGAAAATCAGACTCTTCGCACCGAGATTGTTCAGCGCTATCAGGTCATCGGCGATAGCGTCCCCATGAAAGCGCTGCGCCAGCAGATTGCCGTCACCGCGCCCACCAACGGCCGCGTCCTCATCTATGGCGAAAGCGGCACCGGCAAGGAACTGGTTGCCCGCGCGCTTCACGCCAACAGCCTCCGGAACAAAGGCCCTTTCGTGGAAGTCAGTTGCGCCGCGATTCCCGAGGATCTCATCGAGTCCGAACTCTTCGACCACGTCAAAGGCAGTTTCAGTGGCGCCACTGACGACAAAATCGGTAAGTTTCAGAAAGCCGATGGCGGCACGCTCTTCCTCGACGAAGTCGGCGACATGAGCCACCGCACCCAGTCCAAAGTCCTCCGCGTCCTCGAAGAACAGCGCATCGAACCCATCGGCTCCAACCAGACCCTCCACGTCGATGTTCGCGTGATCGCCGCCACCAACAAAAATCTCGAGCAGGAAATCGCCCGCGGCGCCTTCCGCCAGGATCTCTTCTATCGACTGAACGTCATTCCCTTCTACGTTCCGCCTCTGCGCGACCGCAAGGAAGATATTCCCGTCGTTGCCCGCTTTTTCTTGAATGACTTCAGCGCCGAATATGGCAAGAAGACGCGCGAACTCAGCGACGGCGCAATGGAGATTCTGATTCGCTATCCTTGGCCGGGAAACGTCCGTGAGCTGAAAAACCTCGTCGAGCGCCTCGTCATCGTTTGCCCGCAGTCCCGCATCGAGCCGCATCATCTGCCGCCTGAACTCTTCCGCGGCGTGGCCGAAAGTCCTCAGCAGCCTTACTCCACCCTTCACGAAGCGCGCAGCGCTTACGAGCGCGAGTTCATTCTCCGCAAACTACAGGAACATCGCTGGAACATGACCCAGACCGCCTCTGCCCTCGGCCTCGAGCGCTCCCACCTCTACCGAAAAATGAAGTCTCTCGGCATCGCCGCCCCGGAATAGTTTCCCGGTTTTTCTCCGTGCCGCAGCAGTCCTCTGAGGAAATCCGCACGTTCTGGTTGCTGCGAGCTGTGATAGAAAGACGGTAATTGCTCTACCCACGGAGTCCTTCTCATGGCCAAATGCAATTACTGTGGCACCATCATCTTGTTTGGCGGCCCCCGCGACGGCGATCTTCGCTATTGCAGTGCTCGTTGCCTTCAGTCTGGCCAGCTTTTGGCCGTTTCCAGCCAGATCCCCCAATCGCAAATCGACCAAAACATCTGGAAACTCCACCAGGGCCAGTGCCCGAAATGTGGCGGAAGCGGCCCAGTCGACGTGTACAACAGTTACCGGGTATGGTCTGCTCTCGTCGTCACACAGTGGACCAGCCGCTACCAAGTTTCTTGTCGCTCGTGTGGTCTCAAAGCCCAGCTCGCGGATGCGGGTTACTGCATGCTGCTTGGCTGGTGGGGATTTCCCTCGGGCTTGCTCGTTACTCCAATGCAGGTTATACGTAACATTTGGAGCGCCGCTCGCCCGCCCGACCCTTCCAGGCCCTCTCCGCAATTAGAAAAGGCTCTGCGAATTGCAATTGCCAATCAGGCGATAGCCGCCTCACAATCGAAACCTGCTTAGTCCTTTTCGCGATTGGCCTGCGCTTCCGCGAGCCCCTCCAGCTGCGCGTGCCAGTCCAACTCCCGCACCTTCGACGGATTCTCCCGCCACCCCGGCGCTACTTTCACAAACATCTCCAAGAAAATCTTCGTCCCCAGAAGCTTTTCCAGTTCCTTCCGCGCCGCGGTGCCAACCTTCTTCAGCATCTCTCCCTTGTGCCCAATCAAGATCTTCTTCTGCGAATCCCGCTCCACGTTCAGCGTCGCGTGAATCCGCAGGATCTTCGGCGTCTCCTCGAATCGATCCACAACCACCGCCAGCGCGTGCGGCACTTCGTGATACGTCAGATCAATCGCCTTCTCGCGAATGATCTCGCCCACCAGGAACCGCTCCGGCTGGTCCGTGATCTGATCCTCCGGAAAGAACGGTTCGCCCTCCGGCAATTTCTCCAGAATCTGTTTCAGCAGCTCCTCGCAGCCATCTCCCTTCAGCGCCGAGATCGGCACTAACGCCGCGAACGGGAACGCCTTCGCAAATGCGTCGATCAATGGCAATAATTTCGGCTTCGGTACGCGATCCACTTTGTTCAGAGCAAGAATCGCCTTCCCCGCGAACCGTTGCCCCCTCTCCAGCAGCAGCGAATCCGCATGCGGCAGCGTCCGGCTCGCGTCCACCATCATCAACAGCAGATCAATCCCTTCAAGCGCTGCAGACACTTCCCGCATCATCTGCTTGTTCAAGAACGTGTCCGGATCGTGCAGCCCCGGCGTATCAATGAATACAATCTGCCCCTCCGGCCTCGTCACGATCCCCTGAATCCGGTTCCGCGTCGTTTGCGGCTTCGACGTGACAATCGCCACTTTCTGCCCCACGTACCGGTTCACCAGCGTGGACTTCCCCGCATTCGGCCGCCCGATGATCGCCACGAATCCCGCCCGTCGTGCCCCGCCCTTCTTCTCAACAATCCTTGAGGGCGCCTCATCCTTTGCGGATTCAGCCAAAAACGCGTTCTTTCCTTCTTGCGTCACTTTTCCTTTTGTTTTCACGCTTCCCTCAATTCACCACTACTGATTCTCGAGCGTAATCCTGGCTCAGATCGGCGGTCGTTGTGATTTTCTTCGGTGTGCCACGCGCGCCGGTTCTACCCCGGCGGTCTCATCTACCCGCGCCTATACTACT
>Ga0335071_10000150_pt1 | contig 81921 bp, 56 predicted proteins | sample Lox_Sample_15_FD_206724 | JGI IMG/M metagenome (GOLD analysis project Ga0335071, IMG submission 206724) | Soil microbial communities from Loxahatchee National Wildlife Refuge, Florida, United States - Lox_Sample_1.5 | ecosystem: Environmental > Terrestrial > Soil > Wetlands | place: USA... | reverse complement strand
GACCAAAAACCAGGCGCACGGCTGGTCGGTCTGGTCGGCGATGATGATTTTGTTCCTCGGTGGATGTCTGCTTTGCTGGTGGGCCGAGGCGCGTGGCAATCCGATACACCAGGAACTTGGCGTCGTCGCTGCCGATGGCAACATGGAAGGCAAGGAAGTCCGGTTCGGCCTCTTCCATTCCGCCCTGTTCGCCACCGTCACGACCGACGCCTCGTGCGGCGCGGTCAATTCGATGCACGATTCATTCACGCCGCTCGGCGGTTTCGTGCCGCTGTTCAACATCCAACTGGGCGAAATCATCATCGGCGGGGTTGGCGCCGGGCTGTACGGGATGCTGGTGTTCGTCGTGCTGGCCGTGTTCATCGCCGGCCTGATGGTCGGGCGTACGCCCGAGTATCTCGGCAAAAAAATCCAGTCGTACGAAGTCAAGATGGCGATGCTCGCGTTGCTGGTGCTGGCGCTGTCCATCCTCGGTTTTGCCGCGTGGGCGTCCGTCAGCGCCTGGGGACTGGCCGGATTGAATAATGCCGGTCCGCACGGGTTGAGCGAAATTCTCTACTCATTCAGCTCCGCCAACGGCAACAACGGCAGCGCCTTTGCCGGACTCAACGCCAATACGCCGTGGTACAACACCACGCTTGGCATCGCCATGCTCATCGGGCGTTTCCTGATGATTGTGCCGATCATGGCGATGGCCGGCTCGCTTGCGCAGAAGAAAATTGTTCCCTTGAGCGCGGGCACGTTCCCGGTGTCGGGTTTCACGTTTGTCGTGCTGCTGATCGGCACGGTATTGCTGGTCGGCGCGCTGAACTTCCTGCCGTGCCTGACGCTCGGCCCCATCGTCGAGCATTTCCTGATGGTTCAGGGAAAAATATTTTAACCGCCTATGACTCCCAAAACGCCATCGCTTTTCGACAGCAAAATTGCCGGCCTGGCGATCGTGGATTCTTTTCGCAAACTGGATCCCCGGTTGATGATCAAGAATCCGGTCATGTTCGTTACCATGGTCGGAGCAACGCTGACCACCATCGCCATCTTCACCAACACGGCGGACCGCGGCTTCATCGCGCAACTCGCGCTGTGGCTGTGGTTCACGGTGCTGTTCGCCAATTTCGCCGAGGCCATGGCCGAGGGCCGCGGCAAGGCGCAAGCGCAGGCGTTGCGCAAGACCCGGGTGAAGACCCGGACCCGCCGGCTCGGCAGGACCGGTATCGAAGAAATCAGCGCCAGCGAATTACGTAAAGGTGACGTGGTAGTCGTGCGAGCCGGCGAACTGATTCCGGCCGATGGCGACGTGATTGAAGGCGCGGCCACCGTGGACGAATCCGCCATCACGGGCGAATCCGCGCCCGTCATCCGCGAGAGCGGCGGCGACCGCAGTGCCGTCACCGGCGGAACGCGCGTGCTGTCCGACGAAATCAAAATTCGTATCTCGGTCAACCCCGGCGAAGGCTTCCTGGACCGCATGATTGGGTTGGTCGAAGGCGCGAAGCGCCAGAAAACGCCGAACGAAATCGCGCTGACGATTCTGCTGGCCGCGCTCACGGTGATTTTCCTGCTGGTGTGCGTGACGCTAAAGCCGTTCGGGATTTATTCCGCCGCGAATTTTTCCGTGCCGGTATTGGTGGCGTTGCTGGTGTGCCTGATTCCGACGACCATTGGCGGATTGTTGAGCGCCATTGGTATCGCGGGCATGGACCGGCTGCTCCAGCGCAATGTGCTGGCGATGAGCGGCCGGGCCGTGGAGGCGGCCGGCGACGTGGACGTTTTGCTGCTCGACAAGACCGGCACCATCACACTCGGCAACCGCATGGCCACGGAATTCGTTCCCGCGCCCGGCGTGGCGGAAAAAGAGCTGGCCGACGCCGCGCAATTGTCGTCGCTCGCCGACGAGACGCCCGAAGGCCGCAGCGTCGTGGTGTTGGCGAAGAAATACGGCATCCGCGAACGGCAGATTCATGACCTGCCCCAGGCGCAATTCATCAATTTCACTGCGCAAACGCGGATGAGCGGCGTGAATTTGGATGGCGTGCAATACCGCAAAGGCGCCGCCGATGCCATTCGCGTCTTCGCCAATGGCAGCATGCCGGTGGCGACCGGTCAGATGATTGAAAAAATTGCCCGTTCCGGCGGCACGCCGCTGGTGGTGGCGAAGCGCGACAAGGTCTTTGGCGTCATTCATCTCAAGGACGTCGTCAAGGGCGGCATCAAGGAACGTTTCGGGCAACTCCGCAAAATGGGCATCAAAACCGTTATGATTACCGGTGACAACAAGCTTACCGCGGCCGCGATTGCTGCTGAGGCGGGCGTGGACGATTTTCTCGCCGAGGCCAAACCCGAGGACAAGCTCGCGCTCATCCGCCGCGAGCAGACCGGCGGCCGCATGGTGGCGATGATTGGCGATGGCACCAACGACGCTCCGGCGCTGGCCCAGGCCGACGTCGGCGTGGCCATGAACACCGGCACGCAGGCTGCCAAGGAAGCCGGCAACATGATTGATCTCGATTCAAATCCGACCAAGCTGCTCGAAGTCATCGAGATTGGCAAACAATTGCTCATCACGCGCGGTTCGCTGACGACCTTCAGCATTGCCAACGACGTCGCCAAATATTTCGCCATCATCCCGGCGATGCTGATGGCCACGTTTCCGGCCATTGCGCCGCTGAACATCATGCACCTGCGCACGCCGGAGAGCGCCATCCTGAGCGCCGTCATCTTCAACGCTTTGATTATCGTGGCGCTGATTCCGCTGGCTTTGCGCGGCGTGGCGTTTAAACCCATCGGCGCCCTCGCCATCCTGCGGCGCAACCTGCTGATTTACGGCCTGGGCGGCGTCATCATCCCATTTATCGGCATCAAGGTGATTGATGTTCTCATCACCGGCCTGAAACTGATTTGAACAGCCGCGGATGGACACGGATAAACACAGATTACATTTGGACTGCGCGGAGATGTCCGCGCTTCGGTCAGCGCATTCGGTTTGTAGCGCAGGTTGGCAACCTGCCGTGTCGCCGACTGGCAGTCGGCGGGCGCTGGGCTGGTTTGGAGCGTGCGGATTACCAATCCGCGATACAGCGACTGCCAGTCTGCGCTACTTCGGTTACGGCTCCGTCACGCCTGCCCAAAACGTGGTTAAAATTAACTATGAAAACATTTCTGACTGAACTTCGCAGCGCGGTCATGGTGACGGTTGCACTGGCCGTGGTCTGCTGTGGGATTTATCCGCTCGTCGTTTTCGGCATTGCGCAAATCTCGTTTCCAAACCAAGCCAACGGCAGCCTGCTGGTTGACAGCACCGGTTCGGTGCGCGGCTCGCGCCTGCTTGGCCAGCAGTTCACCACCGAAAAATATTTTCAGTCGCGCCCCTCGGCGGCAGGCAACGGTTACGACGCCACCAGTTCCGGCGGCAGCAACCTCGGCCCGACTTCGTCCAACCTGGTGACCGCCATTACCCAGCACATTGCCGACTACCGCACGCAAAACGGTTTGGCGACCAACGCACCGGTTCCGGCGGATGCCGTGACCGCCTCCGGCAGCGGGCTCGACCCGCACATCAGCCTAAAAAATGCCGAAATCCAGGCGCCGCGCGTGGCAAAGGCCAGGAATCTACCGCTGGACAAGGTTCTGGCGCTGGTCCGGGCGAACACCGATCCGGCCAGCCTGGGAACTCTGGGCGAACCGGGCGTGAATGTGTTGGCTTTGAATCTGGCGTTGGATTCGTCTGGGACCGGGCCTTGACGGAGGAGGTATGGCAAAGACCGTGAACGCGGAATTGGTCAACGAATTTGCCCTGCCGTTCGATTTGCAAATCGTGAACGGAAAGAAGTCTCAATTTGGAGGTTTGCAGATCAAGCAGCTGCTGGTGCCGGTTGACTTTTCGGTTTGTACACTTGCCACGCTGCAATATGCCGGAGCGCTGGCCCAAAGTTTTCAAGGTGTCATCCATCTGCTTCACGTCGTCCCGGTGAACGTCAGCCGAGCCGAGGAAAACGCCGCCGGGGTGGCGTTACGGCGCACGATGAGTGAGGCGGCGCAAAGAGAGTTGGCGAAATTGGCTGAAATCTTGTGGGTCGGTGAAATCAGCGCGACCATCACTGTTCGCGAGGGGCGGTCGGACGACGTGATTCTCCAGGAAGCCGGGAAATTAGGTGTTGACCTGATTGTCATGGGCAAACGCGAACGAAGCTGGTTGTCGCGGCTGTTCCGGCGCCAGACGGTCAGGCACGTCCTCCAGCAGACGCAATGTCCGGTGGTGGTGGTGCGTGCCCGTGCAGGCGTTACCGATGAACCGTCTAAATTAATTAGCCTGGTTTCGCGGTGACCGGTGCCGGGGCCACCGGAAGGAGTCAAACCGGCATGATTTGGGCCACCGGTTGTGGCCAATGTGGAATGGGCGCCCGATTTCGATGCTGCATCCGGTAGCGGAACGGATTAACCTTAACCCGTGCCTGACGACTTTCGGCCAAACCCGGACCAGCTGTTGGCGGCCATCCAAAAAGAGGATGCGAAGCAGCACCACGGCAAACTGAAGGTCTTCCTCGGCATGTGCGCCGGCGTGGGCAAGACCTACGCCATGCTCGAAGCCGCCCGGCGCGAATTTGCCGCCGGACGCGAAGTCGTCATCGGCTATCTCGAAACCCATGGCCGCAAGGAAACCGACGCGCTCGCCGAAGGTTTGCCCGCCATCCCGCGCCGGACGTTGGAATATCGCGGGATTCAATTGAGCGAATTGGATCTCGATGCCGCGCTCGCCCGCAAGCCGAAGCTGATGCTGGTGGACGAGTTCGCGCATGCCAACGCGCCGGAGTCGCGCCATCCCAAGCGTTATCAGGACGTGCTCGAATTGCTCGACGCGGGCATTGACGTCTTCACCACGCTCAACATCCAGCACATCGAGAGCCGCGCCGAAGCGGTGAGCCAGATCACCGGCGTGACGATTTATGAGACCGTGCCCGACACGGCGCTGACCGACGCGGAATTCGAGCTGGTGGATTTGCCGCCGGCCGAACTGCGGGCCCGGCTGGCGGCGGGAAAGGTCTATCTGCCGGAACGCGTCGCCACCGCACAGGAAAATTTCTTCCGGACGGGGAATCTGTCCGCGCTGCGCGAGCTGGCGCTGCGGTTCGCGGCGGAACACGTGGGCGAGGATGTTCTCGCGGCCCGCCGGGCGTATGGCGCGGGCGCGCCCTGGAAATCGGGCCAGCGCCTGCTCGTGGCCGTGAGCGCCAGCCCGACGTCCGCGTCGCTGGTGCGCTGGACGCGGCGGCTGGCCGGCGAACTTCACGCTTCGTGGATCGCGGTTTACGTCGAACCCACCCAGACCTTGTCCGGCGAAGACCAGACGCGGCTGGCAAAGCATCTGGCATCGGCCCGCGCGCTCGGCGCAGAAATCATCACCACCACCGATGGTGACGTGGTCCGCGGCATCCTGCGGATCGCCCGGGAACAAAACGCCACGCAAATCGTCATCGGCAAACCGGCCGGCTGGCGGGTCATCGAACTCTTTCGTGGCGGGTCGGTGTTGAATCGGCTGATTCGTGAGTCCGGAAACATTGACGTTCACGTCGTCCGCGCCGAAGGCGAAACAAACCCCAGCCGCCCGTTGCGACCGGACAATTTCTGGAAAATTGACATCCGGGTTTATGTCTGGGCGGCCGGCATCGTAATGGCGGTCACCGGCTTGAACGCGGTGCTGGACCGGTTCGTCGGGATTTATGCGCTGGCACTGACCTATTTGTTGACGGTGGTGATGCTGGCGCTTTTCACCAGCCGCGGGCCGGTGTTTTTCGCGGCCACGTTGAGCGCGGTGCTGTGGAACTTCTTCTTCCTGCCGCCGCGTTTCACGTTTTACATCAAAAATTTCCAGGACGGCATGATGTTCGCGATGTATTTCATCGTGGCGCTGGTGCTGGGCCAATTGACGGCGCGCATCCGCAATCAGCAGACGGCCGAGCGGCAACGCGAACAGCGCGCCACGGCGCTGTATCTACTCACGCGCGAACTCGCCGAGTCGCCCGACATCGCCCAATTGCTGGCGGTGGTCATCCAACAGGTCGGGAAAACATTTGGCGCGGACGTGGCACTGTCGCTGCCGGACTCGTCGGAGGCCGGCCCGGTCACGGCTTATTTCGCCAGTTCCTGGGCGCTTTCGGACAAGGAACAAACCGTTGCGGCATGGGCGTTTCAACATCGCCAGGCCGCCGGGTGCGGCACGGACAATCTGCCGGCCAGCGAAGGCTTGCATCTGCCGCTCGTGGCGGCGGCGCGCGCCACGGGCGTGCTGAGCCTGCGGTTTCGTGACGCGACGCCGCTGGCGCCAGCGCAGCGGGATTTGCTCGACGCCTTCATCCGGCAGATTGCGCTGGTGTTCGATCGCGAGCGATTGCGCGAAGCCGAGACGCAGGCCAAATTGCTGGCCGAGTCCGAGCGCATGGGTACGATGCTGTTGAACTCGGTTTCGCATGAGCTCCGCACACCGCTGGCGGCCATCAGCAGTGTGGCCAGCGGACTACGTGCGGCGGGCGATCTCAATCCGGCGCAGCAATCGTTGACGGTGGAGCTGGACGAAGCGGCGCGGAGGCTGAACCGACTGGTGCAAAATCTGCTCGACCTGTCCCGGCTCGAGTCCGGCCATTTGCGGACGAATCCGGACTGGCATGACTTGCGCGACCTGGTGAACGCGGCATTGCAGAACCTCGGCCGCAACCTGGACCGGCATGCGATTACAACGGACATTCCAAATGATCTGCCACCGGTGAAATTGGATGCCGTGCTGACCGAGCAGATACTGGTGAACCTGCTTGGCAATGCCGCCGTCCACACGCCACCGGGAACCAGCGTGGAATTTCAGGCGCGGGCGGAGGGCGAGCAACTGGTGTTGCGCGTGGCGGACGGCGGACCCGGCTTGCCGCCCGGCGACCCAGAGCGTTTGTTTGACCGGTTTCAACGCGGCCCCGACGCGGCGGCGGGCGGGACGGGAATTGGTTTGTCGCTGGTCAAAGGTTTTGCCGAGGCGCAAGGCGGCAACGCATCGGCCGAAAACCGTCCCGGCGGCGGTGCCGTATTCACGGTGAAATTGCCGCTAGTGAAACCGCCGCCGGTGCCGGAGGAAAAAGCATGAGTGAAAAACCGCTCATACTGATGGTGGATGACGAACCGCAAATCCTGCGGCTGCTAACGGTTTCGCTGGAGGCGAACGGCTATCGCACGCTCTCCGCGGCGAGCGGCCAGGAAGGCCTGGTGCTGGCGGCGCAACATCAGCCGGCGCTGGTGATTCTGGATATTGGCCTGCCGGATTTGTCGGGTCAGGAGGTTTTACGCCGGTTGCGCGAATGGAGCCGGGTGCCGGTGATCGTGCTGTCGGTCCGCGACGACGAACGAGGCAAGGTGGCAGCGTTGGATGCGGGTGCGGACGACTACGTGACCAAGCCGTTCAACACCGACGAACTGCTGGCGCGCTTACGCGTGGCGTTGCGGCACGCCACAAACCAGGAGGAAGCCGCCGTGGTACAGGCAAAAAATCTGGCCATCGACTTGGTCACCCGGCGGGTGACGCTGGGAGGCCGGGAAGTGAAACTGTCCAAGATCGAATATGATTTGCTCCGCCTGCTGGCGCGCCATGCCGGGAAGGTTTTGACGCACCGGCAGATTCTCCGCGAAGTCTGGGGTCCGGGCCACGAAGAAGATACCCATTATTTGCGGGTTTACATCGCACACTTGCGCGAAAAAATTGAAAGCCGGCCGGAATCTCCGGAGTTAATTCTCACCGAACTGGGCGTGGGCTATCGTTTTCTGGCGGTTGGATGAGCAAAAACGGCAGGGTTGGTTTTGTTTCCAAGAAGATCATGGCCACAGCCGGCCAGTGTCTGATTTTCCGACAAGCGAGATGATCAAGTCGCTTCTGGCTGGTTTCTCTTACAAATCCAACAACCGCAAGCGGCGTTCGATTCGGCTGCCGGTTGCCACTTCATCTTAAATGGTGCTTGGCCGGGTGATAAAAGGAATTTCAGGATCAACTTAAGGCGAATTAGTGCGGGGATAACCGGATTAGTCGCGGTGAAATATCACTCCCGAAGCGGTCCTAGTATTAACCTAAAAATCCTGCATTTCATGCTTTTCATGACGGGAGAGTCGGATATAAATAGAAACAATCAGAATAGCTTTTGAGCAATTTATTCGAGTTTGAAAATGCCATACGGTTAACGCCACTGAGGTCCTTGGTCGGGACGAGTTGTCAATGGCTGGGCGTGATGGTGTGCCTTGCCTTGGGTGGCCTGCTCGCCATCCAGGACGTTTCTGGTGCTGCCCCGCCTTCAGTCCCCACCCGGCAGGCCGCTGGGGCGACCGTTGCCAGGCAGTTGAGTCAAAATGCCTTGTCCGCCACGGGGATCTTACCGTCAGACGCGACCGTGACGCCGAGTGCGAACGTGGCGCCGCAGATCACGACCGCGCCACAGAGCCAAAAAGTTGTCGCCGGGGGCAACGTCAGCTTTAGCGTGGTGGCGACGGGCACAGCCCCGCTGGCCTATCAATGGCGCAAAAATGGGGAATTTCTGAGCGGTCAGACGGGGACTTCGTTCGCGTTGTGGAATGTATCGGCGAGCGACGCGGCCGACTATGACGTGGTGGTCACCAATGTGGCGGGGAGCATTACCAGTACGCCGCCGGCGACACTGACGGTGGCACCGGAGCGCCCGGTTGTGATTCCCGATCCGAACCTGGAGGCCGCCATTCGATCCGCCTTGGCCAAGCCGACCGGGTCGCTGACCAAATCCGATCTCCAAACGCTCAAGTCGCTCTCCGGCAGTTCCAGAAACATTACCAACCTCTCCAGCCTGGAATGGGCGACCAACTTGCAGACGCTCGCACTGTCCTACAACGCAATCAGCGATTTGACGCCGTTGCAGGGCTTGAACGGTCTGGTTGATCTGGCATTGGATCGCAACCAAATCAGCAACCTGTCGCCGCTGACCAATTTGAAAAATCTCCGCGGCCTGGCGCTGGGCGGAAATCCCATCACCAGCTACACGGTGCTGGCGGGTTTGACGAATCTCACCCGTTTGGCGCTGTCCGATGCTTCGGTCACCTCGCTGTCCGTGGTCCAAAACCTGACTCGACTGACGCAGTTGAGTCTGTATGCCAACCAGTTTGCCGACCTTTCCCCGCTGCGGCCGTTAACCAATCTGACCGACCTGGACCTGCGGCGGAACTTCGTCACCAATTACACTTTATTGGCCAACCTGACCAATCTCACCCGACTGCGCTTGGGCGAGAATGGCCTCAGTGACACCAGTTTTCTCCGCTCCTTGCCGGGGTTGACTTATCTGGATCTCGACAATGACACGGTGCGTGATCTTTCGCCGTTGACCGGCCTTACGAACCTGGATTACCTCGTGTTAAGCGGCAACCCGGGGATCACCAATTACCCGGTTTTGAGCGCGTTGACCAGGCTGGTGAATCTTGAATTGCGTGGCGACGCCATCAACAGTCTGGCGTTTGTGACCAATTTAAGCCGCCTGCAATTTGCCGATTTCTCCCAGAACAACATCACCGACTCAACGCCGCTGCTCGCCCTGACGAACTTGATGGCAGTCAACCTTTCCGCCAATCCCAACACCAACGCGGGACCCCTGTTCACCCGGCCTTCCAATTTGTGGTTGTTCAAGCAGTCAATCAGCAACGTCTCGTTTCTGTCATCCTTGACTCAGTTGACCGCCTTGGGGCTGGATGACAACCTGGTCGCCGACCCTTCGCCGCTCAGCGGGCTGACCAATCTGAGTTATCTGGGGCTCAACCGAAATCCCCTGAGCAACTACGGCGCTCTGGCGGCGTTTACCAACCTGACCGGTCTGGGCATTGAAGGGAATTCGTGCACCGATCTGAATTTTGTGAAAGGGCTGACCTCACTCCGCCACCTGAATCTCCGGAACAACCGGTTCGGCGATTTGACGGCATTGGCTGGATTGACCAATTTGGACACTCTTTACGCCGCCTACAACCGGCTGACCGACATCACCGCCCTCACGAATCTCCCCAGCCTGTCGCGGGTCGAGTTGTCCGGGAACTTGTTGAATTTGAGTGCGGGTTCGTCGGCGTCCATGGTCATCCAAAACCTGCAGAGCCGGGGTGTCGGGGTGGACTACCTGCCCACGAACCAGCCCCCCGCCCTGGCCATTTCCCCGGTCTGGTACATCGCTGCCAACCAAACCTCCTCCATCAGCTTTTTCGCCGCGGATGCGCTGGTAACTCCACCGGAATTGACGATGACGGCGAGTTCGTCGAACCCGGGCTTGTTGCCGAACTCGGGCATTACCTTTGGTGGCACCAATTCAAACCGGGTGATGTTGCTGTGCCCCGCCGCCAACCAGACGGGTTCCGCCACGGTCACTTTGACGGCGAATCAGCCCCTTGGCGGCCTCAGCACCACCAGCAATCTGCTGGTGAATGTGATGTTTTCCACCAATATCTCGTTTCAGTCCAACCTCGCCGCCGTGGTTTCAGCCGCGCTGGGAATCACCGGGTCCAAACTCACCAGTGTGGACCTGATGCGCTTGACCGGGTTATATGCCGAAAGCGCCCACATCAGCAGCTTGACGGGGCTGGAAGGGGCCTCGAATCTCATAACGCTAAACCTCGACGGCAATCTGGTCACCAACCTGGCACCGCTGCGAAATTTGACGGGTTTGATTTCCCTGAGTCTGAACGACAATCGCGTCGCCGACGTCTCGCCCCTGGCCGGCCTTACCAATCTGATTTATCTGGCTTTGAACGGGAATCCGGTGACCAACATGGCGGTTTTGTCCAGCTTAACCAACCTGGGCACACTGTATCTGGAAAATAGCGGCACGACGAACATTAGCTTTCTGACCAATCTGCTTCACTTGGTCACCCTGGATCTTTCCGAAAATCATCTCAGCGACATCACGCCGCTCGGGGCCTTGACCAATCTAACCACGTTGTTCCTCAGCCAGAATCGCCTCACGAACATCGGCCCCTTGGCCAGTTTGCCCAACTTGTCCTACGTGGATCTGAGCCTGAACCTGTTGAATGCCGCTGCGGCCGGGATGCTTCAAAGCAACGGCGTCACCGTGCAGTTTTTGCCGCAGCGGACGCCGCCCTGGATTGATGTGCGCACCAATTGGGTGGTTGCGGTCAATACAAATTCCCGGCTGTCTTTTACAGTTTTCGATACCGGCCCGGACCTGGAAGTGGTGGGGGTCGGGGTCAACGCTGCCAATCCCGACCTGGCGGTCGGGTTGATTCCCGATAGCAATCCGGGTTCCATTCAAAACTGGGTGCTGGCTGCCACGAATCAGATGACCACCAACGCATTTCGGTGGATCACCCTCATGGCCACCAACGACGTGGGCTTGAGCACCAACGTGGCCGTCCTCGCCCAGTTGATCACCTTGGTGCCGGTAACAGGACAATGGCTCGGTGCGACCAATTTGACTTGGAGCGGTGACGGCGACGCGCCATGGTTCGGTCAGACCGTCATCACTCACAGCGGTTTTCCGGCGGTCCAGAGTGGAGCCATCGGGAACAAGCAGACCTCCATCCTGCAAGCGACCGTCCTGGGACCCGGCCAACTCACGTTCTGGTGGAAAGTTTCTTCCGAAACCAATTATGACTGGCTTGAATTCTCATTTGCCGGTTACACCAATCGCATTTGCGGTGAGGTGGACTGGCAACTACAAACGTTCAATATTCCTCCCGGACTTCAGACGCTCCGGTGGTCGTACATCAAAGACAAGGATACCAGTCGCGGAATGGATGCCGCCTGGGTTTCCCAAGTGGCGTTTGTCCCGGAGATTCTGGTGAAGCTCACCGGTGGAATCAGCAACGCGCAGGCCCGCCTGCTTTTGTATGTCGTCCCCAGCAACTCCTACCAGATCCAAGTCTCAACCAACCTGGTCAATTGGTCCACCCTCACCGCCATCGTGCCAACCAGCAACGTCGTCCAATTCCTGGATACCAATGCGACCGCCCGCGCCCGGTTCTACCGCCTGCGAAGCCCTTGATGAGCCGCGCCGGAGCCCGGGTTGAATACCCAGCCGTCCGGCATCATCGAATTGACTACAACAACTGCCAGTGGAGGTGTCTTTAGCGAATCGGGATGCTCAGGCACCGAATTACCTCTCCGGCTTGCCCTCGAACTTGGTTGAACCGGTCGCGGCAATGGCGATGGTTCATCAAAAAAAACTTTGCCAAGGGACCGGCCAAAGCGTCTTATTCCCCGGCACATTATGGTACGAATGCATTTTTGGACCGGGTGGATCTGCCTCCTGCCGGCAATGTTGTCGGCGCAATCTCTTGGCCCGGGGGGAGCAACGGTGGGCGCGCCGGTGTCGGTGGTAACAAGGCCGGGGGGGGGCGAGGTTTATGTCCCCACGCTCGTGACGCCGCCGCCGCCGCCGCGCGAATTCCGCGGGGCCTGGCTGGTGACCGTGGCGAACAAGGACTGGCCATCCAAGCCCGGTCTGCCGGTGGCAGTGCAAAAGGCGGAGCTGGTGGCGCTGCTGGACCGGGCCGCCCAGTTGAAATTAAACGCGATCATCTTTCAGGTGCGTCCTTCATCTGATGCCATCTATGCCTCAGCGATCGAGCCGTGGTCGGAATACCTCACCGGCACCATGGGCCGGGCGCCCCAGCCGTTTTATGATCCGCTGGCGTTCGCCATCGAAGAGGCGCATCGGCGCGGTTTGGAACTGCACGCCTGGTTCAATCCCTTCCGGGCATTGCATCCGCTGGGCAAGTCCGCAGTGGCGCCCAATCACATCTCGCGGACGCATCCGGAGTTGGTTCGCCGTTACGGCGACCAGTCCTGGCTCGATCCGGGGGATCCGGCCGTGCGCGCGCACGTTTTGGCCGTGGTGCTGGATGTCGTGAAACGCTACGACGTGGATGGCGTGCAGTTCGATGATTATTTTTATCCATATCCGGAAAAGGACGCCGAGGGGCAAACCCGGGAATTCCCCGATGCCGGAACCTGGCAGCGATTCGGACTGGCCCGCGGCTACGCCAACCGCGACGACTGGCGGCGTTCGAACATCAATCAGTTCATCCAGAGCATTTATCAGTCGATCAAGGCGGAAAAGCCCTGGGTCAAGTTTGGCATCAGTCCGTTCGGCATCTGGCGACCGATGAATCCGCCGCCAATCCGGGGCATGGACGCCTACGCGAGGATTTATGCGGACTCGCGATTGTGGCTGGTCAACGGCTGGCTCGATTATCTCGCGCCCCAACTCTACTGGGGCATGGAGCCGAAGGAGCAGAGTTTTCCCGTGTTGCTGAACTGGTGGGCGCAACAAAATGTCAAAAGCCGGCAACTCTGGCCGGGGCTCAACGCCGCCAACGTCGGGGAAAAGTGGGGGCCGGAAGAAATCGCCCGTCAAATCAAAGTCACCCGCAATCAATCCGGTGTCGGCGGTCAAATATTTTATCACCTGCGCAACCTGACCGACAACCATGGTTTGATGGAAGTCATCCGGGCGGCCTGCCCTCAGGCCGCGCTGGTGCCGGTTTTACCCCGGCAGAATTCCGGCTCACCGAACCCGCCCCGGCTGACGGTCTCTGATGACTGGGCTTCGCGTCTGACCGTTGGCTGGGACTCGGCCGGCGGGGCCGCCCGGCTGTGGGTTTTGCAGTATCGCACCAATAACGTCTGGACGACTGAAATTCTGCCGGCCGGGCAGAACCGATGGGTGTTTGAGAGTTCAAAGCCGGACGTGGTCGCCGTGAGCGCGGTCGATCGCAGCGGCAACCTGGGGCCGCCCGTTGCCCTCAAGAAGACTTGGCCCGTTCGCACCGGAAAGGGCATGATGATGCTGAATTGATGGAGTTGGCCGGTGTCGGTTGAAAGGTCCTTGCGCGGGGCGAAACGCATTGCTCCGGTCCTGACGACCGAGCGGGAATGGTTTTGGAAGGGTTGTAAGCCGAATTCTGTCTGCCCAGCCCTTCTTTAAGTTGCCAAGCCGGCAGAGTCATCAAGCCATCCTGCACTTGACGACTTCTACCGATCTGCAGCTTAAAGAAGGGCTGGGGAGAGAATCATTTGTCTCAGCAGCCGATACCCGGAATCCGTTTCGCTTTCGCGAAACCTGGAGCGGGCCGCTCCGGGATTCCCTATTTGGCCTTGCACCCGATGGGGTTTTCCGTGCCGCGTTGCTTGCGCTTCGCGCGGTGCGCTCTTACCGCACCTTTTCACCCTTGCCAATTGCAGCAATGCTGCAATCTCGGCGGTTTTATTTTCTGTGGCACTGTCCGTCGGGATGGCTCGCGCCACCGCCGCCCGCGTGTATCCCAGCCCTTCTTTAAATTGCCGAACCAGAAAGACCGGGTGGACTTATTTCGTTCACCGGGTTCATGGCCCCGCGACTTTAAGAAGGGCTGGGTTACGCGGCATCGCGCCCGTTGGTGTTCGGACTTTCCTCCCCGCTCTTTCTAATCGTCGGCTCCTAAATGACTTGGCCGGTGCTAACGCTGGCCAACATTTGTCGCGTTACGGCAACTAGAAAGAGCGGGGCGATTCTCCACCCTTCCAAAACCGGGGAAAAGATAACCGATGGATTCATGGTTGACAAGGCCGGCCCGATGGGACGCAAGCCTGACGGCGGTTTTGCACTGCGGCAAGCGGTCGGGAGTGGGCGGATAATCGTCGGGATTAACCAAACTGTAATGTCACAATGCGGATTCCTGCAGACCTAAATCTCTGGCTTTTTGGCCGGAATGATGGTAGAAATGAGGGTCAGCTTAATTAAGAAAGGTAAAACAGACAAAGTATGAAGTGGTTACGTAAGGCCGTTGCTTGCTGCTTTATCCTTGTTTTCAGCGTTCTGGCTACCGGCTGGCAGGCCTTCTCCGCTACAGTTTTCGATACAAACTTTCTGTGGCTGGAAATGACGCTGAACTATTATCCGGTGCAGACCAACATTGTGGTCGGGCCCAACAGAATTGGGGTGGTGAGCACTAACATAGAAGTGACGATGGCCTTCAGTAATTCCGCCACCTTCACCATCCATCCACCGGCAACCAATGTCAGCGGCAAATTTGATCTGTATTGCCGGACCAATCTCACGGATTCTCAGGATTGGACCTGGTTGATGCGGAATCTTCCCGGGCAGACCAATCTCCTGGTGACCAATCTTCCCTCGGGACAAGCTGTCTTCCGGCTGGGTACCACCATTATCCGGCCCGGTTTTGATCAACAGATATTGGACCGCAATGATGATGGCTCCACCGGCCTCATACCGATGGGCTTTGTCATCAACTTCTATGGCGGTACCAACGCCAGTCTTTACGTCAACAACAACGGCAATGTCACGTTTACCAGCCCGCAGCCGTCATACACGCCCCAAACCCTATCCAGCTTGAAGACCGAAGTAATCGCCCCTTTTTGGGCCGACGTGGACACCCGCAATCCGGATTCCTGGGTGGTTAGTTTTGGCACCAACACGGTGAATGGCCACCTGGCCTTCGGCGTGAACTGGGTCAACGTGGGCTATTATTCCTTTCACGCGGATAAGTTGTTGAGCTGCCAGTTGGTGATCATCAGCCGACCGGACACCGCGCCGGGTGATTTCGACCTGGAATTCAATTACGACAAGGTGCAATGGCAGTGGGGAGATGTCACGGTGGGCATACCGCCTCGCGCCGGATTTGCCAACAATAGTTTAAGCGGTTATGAGTTGCCCGGGTCGGGAGTGGACGGAGCGTTTATGGATACGAACACGGTAACCGGCCTGATTTATAACAGCTTGAACAGTCCGGTTCCGGGTCGGTATATCTTCCGCTTCCGGGGCGGGCAGCCGGTCCCTTGATCTCCCCGTAGGCTTGCCAACATCCTAGGATGACTCAGTCTGCCCCGGCCAGGGCCATGTCGCGCGTGTAATAAAGAATCCGGCCGCAGTTCGTGCAGGACACCAGCTCCTGCCGCGCCTGGCACATGACCAGAATCTGCGCCGGCAATTTCATATGGCAACCGCCACAGACACCGTGGTGCACACCCACGACCACGTTTTCTCCTTTGCTCCGGAACAGCCGTTCGTAGCGCGCGCGAACCACTTCATCGACCGCGGTCGCCAGTTCGGCCCGGCCGCGCTGCAATTCAGCGAGCTCCCGATTCAGGTTTTCCTCCCGCTGATTGAGCTGCGCAATCTGGCCTTCCGCCAGTTTTTTCATGTCGTCGGCTTCGCGCGCCAGACGGTTCGATTCCTTCTGCGCCGCCTCCGCCTGTTCCATCAGCTCAATTTCCTGATCCTCGATTTTGACGATATCGGCCTTGCACGTTTCGATTTCGTGAGCCAGGGCGCGGTATTCCTCATTCTTGCGCGTCTGCAATTGCTGATTGGCGTACTTTTCGATCTGCTGCTTCTTTGATTCCACGTCCAGTTCGAGTCGCTTGCGTTCCGACTCAATGTGTTTGATGCGATTTTTGGCCGCCTCCAGTTGCGCCTGGGTGGCGGTCGCCTTGGCGCGCAGACTCTCACGCTCCGGACTGATGTGGGCGAGTTCCTGTTGAACGCGGTGAATATTGCGGTCGCGGTCCTGCAACACCAAAAGTTTCTCGATCGTTTCCCTCATTAAAGCGGATAGCCTATCGGGCATGCGGATTCAAGTCAATGCGCGTGAAGCTTTCCGCCTGAAACAAAACTTGAAACTTGAAACTTGAAACTCGAAACTGCATTCATGCGTTTCATTGGCGGCATCATCGAAAAGTTGCAGCGGCATCCGAAACGGGTGGTTTTTCCCGAAGGCACGGAGCCGCGCATCCTGCAGGCGGCGCGACAGTTCCAAGCCCTGCGGCTTGGCGCACCCATCGTGCTGGGCGAACCGGTCAAGGTCAGGGAGGTTGCCGAGGGGCTGAACCTCTCGCTCGAAGGCATCCGCGTCATCAATCCCGCCACCAGCGAGGAGCTGGACAATTTCGCGAACCGGCTGTTCCGGTTGCGCCGCGAGAAGGGGATGCGTGCGCCCGAGGCCCGCGAGGCGGTCTTGCAGCCGAATTATTTCGGCGCCATGATGGTGGCCATGCACCAGGCGGATGCCTTGGTTTCCGGCGCGTCTCACATCACCGGAAGCGTCCTGCGCCCCTTGTTTCAAATCGTGAAAGCCGCGCCGGACATCACGACTGTGTCCAGCTGCATGATCACGGAGGTCGAAGACACCCGGATCGGCGAAAACGGCGTCTTATTCATGGCCGATTGCGGCGTGATTCCCGATCCTAACGTCGAGCAGCTTGCGGAAACCGCGGTCACGACGGCGCGGCTGGCGCGGCATCTGCTCGGAGTCCGGCCGCGCGTGGCGTTACTCTCGTTTTCCACCAAAGGCAGCGCCAGCAATCCATCGGTCGGCAAAATGCAGGCCGCGACGGCCCAGGCCCGGCGCAAGGCCGAACAACTGCAGGTCGAGGCCGACTTCGACGGCGAGATGCAGGTGGACGCCGCCCTGATCCCGGAAATTGCCGAGCGCAAATTACATGACAGCAAGGTGGCCGGGCGGGCGAACGTGCTGATTTTTCCCGAACTCAATTCCGGCAACATCGCCAGCAAGCTCGTCCGGCTGGTCGGCCACGCGAATGCCTACGGCCAAATCTTGCTCGGCCTGAACCGGCCGGCGGCGGATGTCTCCCGCGGGTCGAACGCCCACGACATCCTCGGCGTCGCCGCCATCGTTGGCGTGCAGGCCATCGATTATCAAAAACTGTATCCGGGCGCCGACGGCCATCTGCCGGGAGAATGATTTCGTTGAATCGTTAAACGGTTAAATGGTTAGACCGTCGGGTTGCTTTTCGATTCAATCATTCAAAGCGTTGACAAATGAATAAAACCAGTCCGCGGGTTTTCATCGCCGCCACGCGCCAGAACGAGGGCAAGACCACCGCGTCGCTCGGCCTGATCGCCGCGTTGCAGGCGCATTTCCCGCGCATCGGTTACATCAAACCCGTCGGCCAGCGCTTCGTCGAAATCGAGGAGCAGAAAATTGACGAGGACACCGTGCTGATGGACGCGGTGTACCGCCTGAATTGCCCGCTCGTGGACATGAGTCCGATTGCCGTGGAGCCGGCGTTCACCCGCAAGTATCTTGAATCGGCGAATAACGACGCCCTGGTCAAACGCATCCAGGATGCCTTTGACCGGGTGGCGTGGGAAAAGGACTTCGTCTTATGCGAAGGCTCCGGTCATGCGGGGGTCGGCTCCGTGTTTGATCTGTCCAACGCGCAGGTGGCCCAAACGCTCGGTTGCAAGGTCATCATCGTCACCCAGGGCGGCATTGGCCGGCCGATCGACGAGGTCTGCCTCAACCGGGCGCTGTTTGAAAAGGAAGGCGTCGAAGTGATCGGCGTCATCCTCAACAAGGTGCTCGAGGAAAAAATTCCCGAAATCACCCAGTTCGTCCGGCGCGGTCTGAAACGCAAGGGGCTGGAACTGCTGGGCGTGCTGCCCCATGAGCAGGTGCTCTGCAATCCGACGGTCGATCTGATCCGTGAGGAATTCCGCGCCGAACTGCTCAATACGCCGCCCACGCTGCATACGCTGGTGGGAGACGTCGTGGTGGGCGCCATGGGCGCGCATAATGCCATGCAGTTTTTCCAACGCGGGGTGCTGCTGATCACGCCCGGTGACCGCGAGGACATCCTGCTGGCGGCCGGGGCGACCATGAGTCCGTCCGGCGACGAAAAAATGGCGGGCATCGTGCTGACCGGCGGCATCCGGCCGAGTGACAACGTCATCAAGGCACTGCAAGCCCTGCCGGTGCCGGTATTGCTGGCCAAGGCCGACAGCTATCAGGTCGCGTCCCGGGTCCACAACCTCACCGTCAAGACGCGTCCCACGGACGCGGAAAAAATTTCCCTCATCCGCGACATCGTCGCCAAAAATGTCAATGTTCCCAAGATCATCCAATCGTTGTGATATGACCGCTCCACTCCCTACTAATCCCGTCCTGGCAAACCTGCCGGTGTACCAACCCGGCCGGCCCATCGAGGAAGTCGCCCGCGAACTGGGCTTGGATCCTGCCGGCATCATCAAGCTTGCGTCGAACGAAAACCCGCTCGGCCCGTCGCGCCTCGGACTCGCTGCCATGCGCGAAGCGATCAAACAGGTCAACCTTTATCCTGACGGCAACGCCTTTTACCTGAAGCAGAAGCTCGCCGCCAAACTCGGCGTCACGCCGGCCAACCTCATCCTCGGCAACGGCTCCAATGAGGTCATTGAACTGGTCGGACACGCCCTGCTGACACCCGGGGCGGAAGTCGTCGTGTCGCAATACTGCTTCGCGGTTTATCCCATCGTGACGGCCCTGTTCGGCGCGAAACTCGTGGTCGTCCCGGCGCAAAATTATGCGCACGACCTTGACGCGATGCTGGCGGCCATCACGCCCAACACGCGCGTTGTTTTCGTGGCCAATCCGAACAACCCGACCGGCACCACCGCCTCGCGCGAGCAGGTGCGCCGGCTGGTGGACGCCGTGCCGCCGCACGTCCTGCTGGCGCTCGACGAAGCGTACATCGAGTTCCTCGCCGAGCCGCTGGACCTGCTGCCCGACATCCGGAACGGCGCCAAACCGAACCTGCTTTTGATGCGGACGTTCTCGAAAATTTACGGCTTGGCCGGCACCCGCATCGGCTACGGCATCGGGCATCCCGATTTTATTGCGGCGCTGGAAAAAATCCGGCAACCGTTCAACATCAACCAGGTGGCCCAGGCCGGCGCGCTGGCGGCGCTGGACGATGTCAAGCATGTCGAAAAGACGCGCAAGGTCAATACGCGCGGGCTGAAGCTTTACGCAAAATCAATCCGCAGACTCGGACTCGAATTTATTCCGTCGCAGGCGAACTTCATCCTGGTGCGCGTGGGCGACGGGCAGCGCGTGTTCACCGAGATGCAGAAGCTGGGTGTGATTGTGCGGCCGATGGGCGGCTACCAGTTGCCCGAGTGGGTGCGCATTTCCGTCGGCACGCCGAAGGAGAACGCGCGCTGCCTCGAAGCGCTCAAAACCGTGCTGGGCCGGAATCAATAACCCGCCCGGATCCGATAGAACCGCTGCGGGTCGCCGCCCGGGACGGAGTTCGTGATCCGCATGGAGCCGGCCGCGAAGGGGACGTTGCTGACAGCCGTCCACCAGCCGTTCGTGATGAGCAAGTTTGTATTCGCCAGCAGATCGTGCCGGCAACCAGGCAGGCCGGTCAGGCTGACGACCGCGTTGGTTTTGTTTATGACCGTGATATTGGTCAGTTGCAGAAAGCCCGGATCGGGAAATGCGTAGGTGTTGGCGACCCAGTTGTTCGCGAAGTCGAGCGGGATGATGACATTCCGCGGGGTGGTGAACCAGTTGTCGTGGACAACCACCCAGTCCGTCGGAACCAGCAGGCCGGCCAAACTCGGGCCCGGATCCAAAACGTCGCCGGCTGGAATGTAGCCGACCGCGGTCACGGCGTGGCCCAGGCCCTGGCTGCCCTCGTACAGGTTCCAGACTTCATCCTCCCCATTCGTGTCGGTCGGGCCCGGCGGGAGGCCCCACTGATAATAAGAGCCGCCGAAATCCGATTCGGTGTTGGTTCCGGTTGCCGTGAGGCTAGCGGTTGCCGCGGCGGCAATGTTCCAGTGCTTGAAACACAAGATCAGAGTGTGGTCCCGGTTGATTTCCGTTGTTACCCCATTGAAGGCGCTGACCGGATCAAGAAGCATTTGGGCCGGGCTGCCATTCGGATTCATCCCGGCGGCGTAACCTTTGCCTTCGGTGCCGGTGTCCCAGGCACCACCGATGACGAGGTAGCGGCTGATGAGATAGCTTTGCAGACCGGGGGCAATGTCCTTGAGAAAAGTGCCGACATGCGGTCCATTGGCGTAGAAGAAGCCACCCATCACTCCCACAGCTGGCGGATCGTAAACCACTCCCAGATTGCTGTCCATGTACCAACCGATGTCCGTTGCCGGGACGGGCAGTGGACCTCCGGGAGGAGCCTGTGGAGCCGGCCGGGCGAATCCGTCAGCCAGGTAATCCTGCCAGGACGGGCCCGCCCCCCAAGCCAGCGTACTGCCGTCGAACGGGGTGGTATCCGCCACGGGAGTGCAGTGGTGGTCGGCCCAGTGACCAACCAGGTTGGCGGCGGAAGTGGGGGCGCACCAATCATTCCATTGGTCAGCGGGCTTGAAGGGCTGACCCGCCCAGTTGGGATCCGGCCCCGGGCCGCCTCGGGGCGACTGCACAGTGTAATGGTAAGGCTGGTTCCAATCCGGCACGACGCCTTTGACGAACTTTGCCGCCGTCGGCCAGGGCTTGGCCGTTGTGTTGGCGACCCAGGTGGCGACAAACCCGCCTTGAAAAGTGTAAGGCACGATTACATTCCGGGGCGTGCTGGACCAGTTGTCGTGGACGATCACCCAATCGGTCGGCCCAAGGCCGAGCACGGGGCCCTTATCGTCGGCATCACCCGCCCGGATGTAGCCCACCACCGTCACGGCGTGGCCCAGGGCCAGTCCGTTGTCCAGATTGGTCCAGACTTCGTCTTCCGCATTGGTGTAAGGCGGCGTCGGCGTTGAACCCCAGGTGTAATAGGAGCCGGCGTAATAGGATTCCGTGGTGCTGGGCCCGACTGACGCAAGCGGCGGTACCGCAGCCGCAACCAGATTCCAATGCCGAAAGCATACAATCAGTGTGCGATTGGTATCGATCTCGGAGGTGACTTCGCCAAAGGCGCTGGCGGCGTTGGGATGAATCACCGCCGCCGCTCCGGTTGGATCCGTGCCGGCGGCGAATCCGCTGCCCCGGGTTCCAGTTTTCCAATAAATGCCTCCCCCCAGACTGTAACGGCCGTTTAAAAAGAGCTGGAGGCCGGCATGGATGTCCTTGAGGTAGGTGCCTCGATGCTGCGGATTGCCGAACGGATAGCCGCCCATGACTTTCCCCCCGCCCGCGTCGTAGGCGATGCCATAATTGGCGTTCATGTACCAGCCGATATCCGTCGTTTGCGCCGGCAAAGCGCCGGCCGGAAACAGCGGCCGGTTGAGAGTGCCATCGGCCAGATAATCCTGCCAGGAAGGGCCGCTTGCCCAGGCTGCGGAACTGTAGGGGTAATTGGTTGTATCGCCGACGGGCACGCCACGGCCATCCGTCCAGTAGCCGGCGAGGTTGGCGCCGGAACTGGGCGCGCACCAATCATTCCACTGGTTGGGCGCGAAGGGAGCCGGGTCCGGCCCCGGGCCGTTGGGGGCGACGTAACGATAAGGTTGGTTCCAGTCCGGCACCAGGCCGGTGACGAATTTGGCGGCGGCGAAGCCGTTCGTGGCCATCGCCAGTAATATGGACATGGTTAACACCACGACCTGATTTGCCGCCCTCAATCGGCATTGATTTCGAGGTGACGTTTTCATAAAATAACTCTTTCAGATTTTACGGTTTGGTTTTCCATGATGAGAATCGGGAACAGGGAGTGCCCTTTGGAAAATCTCGGCGAAGGTGGGCATTGCCGCAGTGTTCCCTTCCGCTTAGCAGAGTGGAGTCTCTGTCGAATAAACTTCCCGTGCGTCCGTATGCCCTTGCATTGCTCACTTCCGGTACCATAGGTCTTTGCAGACCCAAGCCAGGTGGCTACGGTAACACGTCACTGGGCTTAGATATGGCATTTTAATCAGAAATTCTAAATAATGTCAATATCATTTTTAACGTTGTTATTCATGGCGGCGGCTGCGGCAGAGTAACCGGCACAGGTCAGCCAGCGAACCGCGTGGGGAGTTTTGTTGGCGATACGAAATAATTTATTGAATCGCGGCGAAAACCGAATACATATCCCTGCGTTGAAACAAGAATACCGAGCAAAGTGAAACTGACCGACCTGCGGGGCATCCTGCAATACATTCCGCAATTCCGCGAGAAGACGTTTATCCTCGCGATTGACGGCGCCATCGTCACCGACGAGAACTTCGCCACGCTGCTGCTGGACGTGGCGGTGCTGCGGTCACTGAACATCCGCGTCGTGCTCGTCCACGGCGCCTCGGCCCAGATCAAGGCGCTCGCCGAGGAGCAGAAGGTTCAGGCGTCCAATCTTGACGGCGCGGGAGTGACCGACGCGGCGACACTGCAACTCGCGCTCACCGCCGCCAACCGGCTGACGCATGAAATTCTCGAAGGGCTTTCGGCGAATGACCTGCGCGCCGCCAGCACCAATGTCATCACCGCGCACCCCATGGGTATCATCCAGGGAGTGGACCACTTGTTCACCGGCAAAGTCGAGCGCGTGGACACGGAATTGCTCACGTCGTTGCTGTCGCAGGGCGTCGTGCCGGTTATACCGCCGCTGGGCTTCGATGGCGACGGCAAGACGTACCGGGTGAACTCCGATGGCGTGGCGCTGGCCGTGGCGGATGCGCTCAAGGCGGTTAAATTGATTTTCATCACCGCGCAGGACGGATTGATTTACAACGGCCAACTGATCCGGCAAATGCTGGTGGCGGAGCTGGAAAAGCTGTTGCAGCAGAACAACGCCGGGTTTTTGCCGGCCGTCCTGTCCAAGGCGCAACACGCCGCCGCCGCCTGCAAGGCCGGTATTCCGCGCGTGCACATCATCAACGGCCGGGTGGATGAAGGCCTGCTGGCCGAGGTGTTTTCCAACGACGGCATCGGGACGCTGATTTACGCGAACGAATACCAGCAAATCCGGCCGGCCAAGAAAAAGGACGTCCGCGCGATTCAACTGTTGACCAAGGCTGCCGTCGAAGCGGATGAACTGGTCAAGCGCACCCGGTCGAGCATCGAGAAAACCCTGGGCGATTATTACCTGTTTGAGATCGACAAGAATCCGGTCGCGTGCGTCGCGTTGCATGTTTATCCCGAACAAAAAAAGGGCGAGCTGGCGTGCCTATATGTCAACCCATCGTACGAAAACCAGGGCATCGGGCGAAAGCTGATTCAGTTCGTGGAAAACAAAGCCCGCGAAACCGGCCTGGGCGAGCTCATCACGCTCTCGACGCAGGCGTTCACCTATTTTCAATCGAAAGGCGGCTTCGCCGAGGGCACGCCGGACGATCTGCCGCCGGCGCGCCGGGAAAAATACGAGCAGAGCGGCCGGAACTCCAAGGTCCTCGTCAAGAAATTGAAATAGCCGACCTTTTTCCTTGTGCCTGGAAATTCTTTAAACTCTTTCCATGATTGCCTGCGGAAGTGCCGGAACCTCGGCGTTGTTCCGGGCCGCTATGTTTTTACTGTGAATGTTGCCGAACAGAGGGCCGTGCTCTTTCAAAAGCCCGTCGCTTTTGTTTGCCCGGGGTGCCATGACCGGTGCTTCGACCCCATCACGAAGTTTCGCTGTTCCACCTCGCGTTTCGGCACCGGGCAGACCGAGGGTTCATATCGCACGCCGCTGGGATTGCACCGGGTCGTGGAAAAAATTGGCGGCGGCTGGCCGGCGGGAACGGTTTTCAGGGGCCGAAAGCCCGTCGGTTACACCTGGCAGGGGATGCCGGATGCCAAAATCACCACGCGCATCCTGTGGCTGGAGGGTCTCGAACCCGGCTTCAACCGCGGCGGCAATGTGGATTCACACGCCCGCTATATTTACCTTCACGGCACCGGCGACCAGTTGAGCATCGGCCGGCCGGCATCGTGCGGTTGCATTCATCTGGCGGACGCGGATTTGATTCCGCTGTTCGACCGGTTGCCGGGCGGGACGCTGGTGTGGATTTCTGAACGGTGAGGGGTTGAGGGGTTTGTCATCTCTGCTACTTAAAAGAATAATCGTGGCTTGTAATCAGGCAAAATGCCTGTAGCCTGCCTTTGTGTTCGCCCGATTCGGCAGAGGCTGCGTGATCGTCGCGCTGGTGCTTTCGACTGGCGCCCACTGGGCCGCTTTGCAAACGGTGGCCTGGACGGCCATGCTGGCGACCAATTTCCGTGCCTATTCCCTCTCCGAGGCGGTGATTCGCACGTTTGATGGCAAACATCCCTGCAGTCTGTGCCGGGCTGTCGCTGCCGGCCAAAAGTCGGAACGGAAATCTGAATCCCTGCCGCCGGTGCAGAAATTCGAGTGCCTGCCGTTGCAAGTGACTTTTTTCTTGGTTGCTCCGTCCGATTTCGAATTGATGCCGGGGTCAGATACGTTCGCAACCATCCGTTTCCTCGAGCCGCCCACGCCACCGCCCCGCCGGTGCTTCGTCTGATTCAAGCTGTTTAAGTTGCCCGCGTCGGGTGACGCGAGCCATTGTTTTTTAAACCTTGAGACCCGCCAGGTCGCGGCGTCTCGCAACATGGAAAGTTTCAGATGAAGAGAAAAAGTGATTTACCAATTCTCAAAATGGGCAGCGGTTTATTGGCCGGGGCATTGATGCCCAGCGTTGGTTGGGCTTGTGCTTGTGGCTGCGGGGTTTTCGACGTGGGCACCACCTCCATGTTCCCCAAAGGCCAGGGCGGCATGGCTTATCTCCAGTACGATTTTCAAAATCAGAACCGGAACTGGAATGGCACGTCCGAGGCGCCGTCAGCCAACAACGATGACAAGCAGATCGAAACGCATTTTGTCACCGCCGGCCTGCAATACATGTTCAATGACCGATGGGGGGCCCAACTGCAGGTGCCATATGATTTTCGCCATTTCAAGACCGACACTGGTGGTGGCGGCATCAAATCGTTGAACTGGAACCAAGTCGGCGACCTTCGTATCGAGGGCATCTACACCGGTTTTTTTCCGGACTTGTCCGCCGGGGTGACCTTTGGCGTCAAGCTGCCCACCGGGGATTATAACTTCGACCCCGAGGTGGTGGATCGCGATACGCAGATTGGCACCGGCAGCACCGACCTTTTGTTGGGCGGTTTTTACCGCGGGAATCTCGACCGCAACCAATGGTGGGATTGGTTTGCGCAACTGCAACTGGATGTCCCGGTCCTGATTCAGGCTCAATACCGGCCGGGCGTGGAACTGAATGCGGCGGCCGGGATTGACTACCGAGGATGCTCGCTTGGTCGGATGAGGATTTCGCCGATCGCTCAGGTCATCTTTTCCGAGCGGACCAGCGATAGCGGTGATGCGGCGGATGCCGACAACTCCGGTTACCAGCGGATTCTGCTGTCGCCGGGACTTGAGTTTCATGTTCACCCGGTGAAAATTTATGCCGACGCCGAATTTCCGGTTTATCAGAACTTCACCGGAAATCAACTGGCCGCCCCGGTGCAGTTCAAGGTGAGTGTGAGCTGGATGTTCTGACTGAGCTGAAGCTCATGCCGGATTGCCGCGGCGATGACAACGCGGCTTTGAAAGGTGGTCATGAAAAAACGGGTGACGGTCGCCAAGGAGGCAGGGCAGGGGATGCCCGTTGAAAAAACGACCGCCACCCGAATTAAAACCGACTGCGGATTGCCACCCGCACGGCTGAAAACCGATTCGGGCGACAGCCGCCAAGGAGGTGGGGATGGGGAATCCCGCTGAAAAAACGGCTGTCCGCCCGAATCAAAATCTGTCTGTGCTACCTGCGCTAAATGGAAAAGAACCAGTCATTCGCTTCCGTCCCGTAATGGAAGCCCGATTCATTCTGATAACCCTCCGGCACCTTGGCCGCGAGAGCGGCACGCAATATCGCGGCGATACGAACCGGAGAACCCACTTGATACCAGGCGATCCGGCCGCCGTTCCGTTCCAACGGTAAAGGCATCACGCCAGCGATCTGCTGTACTGCCAACTCTGTGCCAGTGACCATGTTACGAGCATCTACCCAAAGTCCGAAAGGCGCTCTCCGTTATTTGGCAACCTCTTAGCAGATATTGTCGGACCAAATGTCTATCCCGACGGAGGTTAGACAAATTCCCGAATCCCTGCCGCGCAACGGTCGCTCAGAAAACTTCACCCTTTTCACGTCGACGTTTTCGCGTACCTTTCTGGGCATGACTTTGAGCGAGCAGATGACGCAACTGGCCCGGCAGGCCAAGGCGGCGTCGCGCGAACTTGCCCGCCTGACGACGGCGGAAAGGAATACCTGTCTGCTCGCCATGGCCACCGCGCTTGAAAAAAACACCGAGGCGATCCGACAGGCCAACGCCCCGGACATGGATGCCGCGGCGAAGGCCGGTCTCTCGTCGGCCATGCTCGACCGGCTCAAGCTGGACGACCAGCGCATCGCCGCCATGGCGAAAGGGCTGCGCGAGGTTGCGGCGCTGCCCGATCCGGTCGGCAAAATCCTGGATGAAAGAGTCCGTCCCAATGGATTGAAGCTCCAGAAAATATCCACCCCGATCGGCGTGGTGGTCATCATTTACGAATCGCGCCCCAATGTTACCGCCGACGCCGCCAGCCTTTGTTTCAAGTCCGGTAACGCCACCATCCTCCGTGGCGGACGGGAGGCGCTGCACTCGAACCAGGCCATCGCACGCATCATGATCGAGGCCGGCCGGCAGGTGCTCGCGACCTTTCCGGCGCACGCCATCCAGGTGGTGCCCGTGACCGACCGCGAGGCGATCCCCCTTTTGTTATCGCTGACCCAATACGTTGACGTCTGCATGCCCCGCGGTGGCGAGGGATTGATCCGTGCGGTCGCCGAATGTTCCAGGGTGCCGGTCATCAAGCATTACAAGGGTGTCTGTCACGTGTTTGTGGATGCCGACGCCGATTTGAAGATGGCCGAAGAAATTGCCATGAACGCCAAGGTCCAGCGCCCGGCGGTCTGCAACGCGATGGAGACATTGCTCGTGGACAAGTCCGTCGCCGACCAGTTTTTGCCGGTCATCGGAGGGCGGTTGGCTGAGAAAAAGGTCGAATTGCGCTGTGACGAACCATCGCGCGCCATTCTTCAATCCGCCATCCGCCATCCGCCATCCGCCATCCGGCCGGCGGCGGAGCAGGACTGGTACACCGAGTACAATGATTACATTCTGAACGTCCGGGTCGTGGGTGGGGTGCAGGCGGCGATCGACCACATCAATCACTACGGCTCGGCGCATTCGGACAGCATCGTCACCCAAAACGAGGCGCACGCGAAGCAGTTTCTCGCCGAGGTGGATTCGGCGGCCGTGTATTGGAATGCGAGTACGCGGTTCACCGACGGCGGCGAGTTCGGCATGGGCGCGGAAATCGGCATCAGCACCGACAAAATCGGCGCGCGCGGCCCGATGGGCCTGGACGAACTGACCAGCTACAAATGGATCGGCATCGGGAGCGGACAAGTCCGGACCTGACCGGGTTAAGGTTTCTTCAAACAGTGAATTACCATTTCGCGGGCTGGTGTCCCCAGAAATGACTACACCTGAAAGGATGCACTGGCACGGTTTCTGGTGTAACTTCATCAATCTTTATGCATAATCGTTCTCTGAGGAACCGCAGTCGCGGCCGGTGGTCGTTTGGTCTTTTCACTGCGGCTTGCCTGTTTCAACTCACCTTGCGTGCCGACCAGATCATTTATGACGACGCCCTGCAAAACAGCTGGCAGGACTGGAGCTGGAACGCGACCCGGAGTTTCAATTACACGGGAACCTACGTGAATTCAGGCAGCGCCTCCGTCAGCGTTACCATCACTAGCGGCTGGGGTGCCTTATCGCTGTGGCACAGCGCGTTTGACTCTACGCCCTACACGAATCTTACCTTCGTGATCAACGGCGGCGCCAGCGGTGGACAACAACTGCAAATCTATGCCGAGTTATCCACCGGTGCCCAGCCGGCGATCAGTTTGCCAACGCTGACCGCGAACAGCTGGCAGCGAATGAACTTCTCGCTTTCTGCGCTGGGGGTGGCCAACCAGCCCAATTTCATCCGTTTTTCTATCCAGGATCGAAGCGGATCTGCATCCTCGACTTTTTACCTCGATGACATCGTGTTGCAGGCCGGCGGGCCGGTACAGCCCGGAACCAACTCGCCCGTGACCGTCGCGGTGGACGCGGCGCTGGATCGTCATCCCATCAGCCCGCAGATTTACGGCACGGCCTTCGCGACGTCCAACCAACTGGCGGACTTGAACTTTCCGATCAACCGTTCCGGCGGCAATTCCGAGACGCGCTACAACTGGCAGCTCAATGCGCACAACCATGCCGCCGACTGGTATTTCGAGAGTCTGGACGATGGGAGCGCCACCCCGGGCGCCTCGGCCGATGATTTCGTCTCCAACAGCCAGAATGGCGGGGCCCAGGCGATGATCACCATTCCCATGATCGGCTGGATGCCCAGGCTGGGCTCCAATCGCGGCAAGCTCTCCAGCTATTCGATTGGCAAATACGGCCCGCAGATAGGCAACGACGCATCGTGGATGCCGGATGCCGGCAACGGCACCGGCACCAACACCGCGAGTCATATCGGCTGGCTGATCACCACGAACGGGCCCATTAATCCTACGAATGGAGTCCTCGTCACCAGCGGTCTGAACGCCGGGTACAACACCACGAATGATCCCAACGATGCCAACTTTTTCACCAACGTGCTCTTCCAACAGGGTTACGTCCAGCACCTGACCAACCGCTGGGGCGTTTCCACCAACGGCGGGGTGCGGTATTACCTCATGGACAACGAGCACAGCCTTTGGCAATCGACGCACATGGACGTCCATCCGGTCGGGCCGACGATGCAGGAAATCTGGAACGACATGCTCACCTACGGCCGCATGGTAAAATCCAATGATGCCAATGCGCTGGTTCTCGGACCGGAGGAATGGGGCTGGCCGGGATACCTTTACAGCGGCTACGACCAGCAGTGGTCCGGTCAGCAGCACGATTGGAGTCCGGCCCATTATCCCGACCGCGCGGCGAACGGCGGCTGGGATTACGGCCCCTGGCTCCTGAAGCAATTCCAGAATTACAACAACACCAACAGCCAGCGGCTCCTGGATTATTTCACCCTGCATTGTTACCCGCAGGAAAACGGCGTGGGCGGGAACGGCGTGGACGCCACCACCGCCGGTTTGCGCAACCAGTCCACCCGCCAGTTCTGGGACACCAACTACGTGGACCCGAGTTGGATCAACAGCATCATCGGGCTGATTCCCCGGATGAAAAGCTGGGTGGCCACCAACTATCCCGGTACGAAAATCGGGATCACCGAATACAACTGGGGCGCGGAGGCCTACCAGAACGGCGCGACGGCCCAGGCGGACATCCTCGGCATTTTCGGACGCGAAGGCCTCGACCTGTCCACCCGCTGGACGACACCGGATCCGTCCACGCCGACTTACAAGGCGATGAAGATTTATCGCAATTACGACAATGGCAAATCCACGTTTGGCGACACCAGCGTCCGGGCCACCGTGCCCAATCCGGACAACCTGTCTGCGTTTGCCGCCGTGCGTTCGACCGACGGGAAACTGACCGTGATGGTGATCAACAAGGACATCGCGAATGTGACCCCGGTTATCTTGAACCTGACCAATGCTCCAACCAACGGGACGGCCCAGGTCTGGCAGCTCGCCACCAACAGCATCACCCACCTGCCCGACACCGGGCTGACCAACGGCGTCTTGAATCAGCTGCTTCCGCCGGCGAGCGTCACCCTGTTCGTGTTGCCCGGCACGACGGCTTTCAATCTGCGGTTCGACACCAATCTGCCGCCCAACCTGAAACTGTGGCTCAATGGCCAGGCCGGCCGGAGCTATGTCCTCCAGTGCTCCTCCAATCTGACGGTGTGGACGCCCGTCGCCACCAATGCGCTCACGAGCAATTCCTTCGCCGTGACGGTGGCGGCGACCAATGCCCGGGCCTTTTACCGCGGAGTCCTGAGCCAGCCTTAAAGTCGGAGTTCGATCAGTTTCGCCTTGGCGCAAAAAGTGCGCCGAACCGTTCGCTTTTGACGCGGAACGCCCGAGCGCTTACTGTCAGCACTGTGGATACGGCGCCTGCTCCTCCCGACGTGAAATCCGCTGCGGCAGCGGCGCTCTTCATCCGTTCGCAGATGCCTCCCGGCGGACTCTTCGCCGGCCTGGACTGGCGGATTTCCCCGGCGCCGTTTCCGCTCGAAGAAAAACTGGCAGGCGAAGTCGAATCGCTGGGCCGCGTGTTGCTCCAGTTTTATCGCGCCGTTAATTTGCTTTACCGCAGGAGCGCCGAAGGCAAACAGCCGGACTGGGTGGCGCGCTGGCTCGACCTCGGCAAACCGGCGGACCTCATCGCGCTTCAGCGTTCACCGGCGTTCAAGAACGAACTGCCGCGCGTCATCCGCCCGGACCTCTTGCTGACGGAGAACGGCCTCAGCATCACGGAGCTCGATTCCGTGCCCGGCGGCATCGGGTTGACGGGGTGGTTGGGGAAAACGTATTCAGAATCCAGAATCCAGAATCCAGAATCAAAAGTGATCGGCGGCGCCGACGGCATGATTCGTGGTTTTGAATCCATTTTCGGCGGGGCCGCGCGGGTTCACATTGTTGTTTCCGAGGAGGCGGCGACTTATCGGCCGGAAATGGAATGGATGGCAGGACAGCTTCGGAGTTCGGAGTTCGGAGTTCGGAGTTCGGAGTTCGGAGTTCGGAGTTCGGAGTTTGCTGACTTTAGAGATGGCGATGCCGTGTACCGGTTCTTTGAGCTGTTCGATCTGGTCAATGTGGCAAACTCCAAACGGATTTTTGAACTAGTGGCAGAGAAGAAAATCCGCCTTACGCCGCCGCCCAAGCCGGTCTTCGAGGAAAAGATGCTGTTTGCGCTGCTCTGGAACCGGAACCTGCAGTCCTTCTGGCGCCAGGAGTTGGGTGAAAGCTTTTTCAACCGGTTGAAAAGAATGGTTCCCTACACGTGGCTGATCGATCCGGCGCCGCTGCCGCCCCAGGCGGCCATTCCGGAACTGGGGCTGACGGACTGGCAACAGCTCAAGGCGCTGTCGCAGAAGGAGCGGGAGCTGATCCTGAAAGTATCGGGCTTTTCCGAGCACGCCTGGGGCGCGCGCGGGGTTTTTCTCGGCAGCGATCTGTCGCACGCCGACTGGGCACAGGCGGTGGACGAAGCCTTGCAACAATTCGAGCGTTCGCCGCGCGTTCTCCAGCGCTATCACAAGCCGGCGCTGATCGAGGCGCAATGGTTTGATTTTGCGAAGAACGAGCTGCTGCCGATGAGGGGCCGCGTGCGGTTGTGCCCGTATTATTTCGTGTCCGGCGAAGGCGACGCGGCGCGTCCGCGACTGGGCGGGGTGCTGGCCACCATCAATCCCGCCGACAAAAAAATCATCCACGGCATGGCGGATGCAATTCTGGCGCCGTGCGCGAAGTGCCCAGCAAAGGAGGGTCGGCCTCCCGAACGGCGCTCCGTCGCCGCCACGCATTTGACGGATTCGTCTTCCAGCTGAATGATCCCGGCTCAGCAGACGTCGCCGGCCTTGCGGCGATGAATGCGCCCGCAGACTAAAAGGGCGCCGCCGGCAGCAAGCAGGGTGAGGGGGCCCGGTTCCGGGACTTGGCTGATCAACACGCCGTTGATATAGAAGCTGTTCACCGTGCCCTTTACCGTTCCGCCTTGAAAGCCAAGTGACATGTACCTTTGAGTGAATTGGTTCAAGTCCAGGGCGGAAGGAAAACTCATCCCGGTAAAGGGTGTCGCCGTCGAGCCGGCTGAAGCGTTGACGAGAGTGATGCCGTCAACCGTGCCGTCGAAAGGTGCGGTGTCGGACAGGCCTTCGCCAAACATGCTGAAGATGATACCATCAAAGGAGCCGCCGCCACTGCGGGATTGGTCGTTGGCGACGAGCACGCCGGAGCCGGTCGAGCTGGCCCCAACACCGCCGCTGCCGGCATTGAAGTAATAGCCCACAGTCGGAAGATACAGGCCTGAGGCAGACGGGGTAAGCCGAGTCGAATCAATCGCGAAGCGCATGGAATACGGCACATTCACCTGGTACGGGCCGCTCGCCAAGCCTTGAGTGATGATGCCATAGAAGGTCCAATTGTCGATGACGCCCCGGACGGGCGCACGCGAGACCAGCAGCAGGGCCATTCCCACACAGAAGGCGCCCCCGAATAAATGATGCATGGCACGAATTAAGGACGGGCCATTCGTCTTCATAGAGTTTTCCTCAAATGCTTCCGACTGATTGCCTCCTATAATAGGGCACCCGCTATTTTCGTCCATTCAATGTTATTCACAGCCCGACCGGCCTGGTGAAGCCAACTGATTGAAGGCATGAGCTTCCTTTGATGAGCCTTGATTACCCGCCCGCCTGGGGGAACTCGATCTTCAGCCCAGGGGGTGACGATGTCCCCAGCTTTTCCCAGCCGGCAAAACTTCTGCTTTGCCAAACGACCGCGTAAATCGTAAATCGTGAATCACGAATGATCGAGCCATCGCCCCGCGCCATCGCTGTTGAGATTGTGCAACGCCTGCAGAGCGCGGGTCACTCGGCCTTCTGGGTAGGCGGTTGTGTGCGCGATTTTCTGCTGAAGAAGGAGCCGCAGGATTACGACATTGCCACGTCGGCCCGGCCGGAGCAGATCGAAAAAATGTTTTCCCGCACCATCGCCGTCGGCCGCAAATTCGGGGTGATGATTGTGCGGCAAGGGGGGCATCAGTTCCAGGTGGCCACCTTTCGCGCCGAGGCGGATTACCGGGATGGCCGGCATCCGGAGACAGTGAGTTTTGCCACCGCCGAAGCCGACGCGCAACGCCGCGATTTCACGGTGAATGGATTGTTTTACGATCCCGTCGCCCGGAAAATCCACGACTGGGTCGGGGGCGAATCGGATTTGCGCGCCCGGCGCATCCGTGCCATCGGCGTGCCGGAGGCGCGGTTTGCCGAAGACCATTTGCGGCTGCTGCGGGCGGTGCGTTTCGCCGCGCAACTCGGATTCGAGATCGAACCAAAAACATTTGCCGCGGTCCAGGCGCTGGCGCCGAAAATCAGGCTCATCAGCGCCGAGCGAATCCGGGATGAACTCATCAAATTATTTATGCCGTGTAGTCTGGGAGCGCCGGCGTCTCGCCGGCAGGTCCGTCCGTCACCCGTGTTGCCAAATGCCGGCGGCACGCCGGCGCTCCCGGGTGCCGCCCGCGGGCTGGTGCTGTTGCGCGACAGCGGATTGCTCCAGTTTCTTTTGCCCGAACTGGTGGCCACCCTCACTTGCGGGCAATCGCCGGATTTTCATCCGGAGGGCACGGTGTTCGAGCACATCCGGCTGATGCTGGAGAAAATGCCGTCGGGATCGCCGGCGTCGCTGCCGTGGGCGGTGCTGTTCCACGACATCGCCAAGCCGGCCACGGCTGAGCGCGACCCCGCGACGGGACAAATCCACTTCTATGGCCACGAAAAGGTCGGCGCGCTGCTGGCGGAGCGGATTTTGACCCGGCTGCGGTTTCCCCAAAAGCAGATCCAGGAGATCGTCGCCTGTGTGCGGCAACACATGCAGTTCAAGGACGTGAAGCAGATGCGCAAGGCGACGCTGCGGCGGCTCCTGCTGCGCAAGACGTTTCCGCTGGAACTGGAATTGCACCGGCTCGACTGCCTCGGTTCGCACGGCAATCTGGACCATTATGAATTCCTGGTCGGGCAGGCGGCAGAGCTGCAGAAGAAACCGGCCATCCGGCCGCCGCTGCTCACCGGGCGGGATTTGCTGGCGCTGGGTCTGAAGCCCGGTCCGGCACTGGGCGCCTTGCTGGAGGAAATTCGCGAAAAGCAGTTACAGGATGAATTAAGTTCCCCGCGCCAAGCCCGGGCCTGGGTGCGGATGAAGCTGAAGGCTGCGGGAGGCGGGTCAGGTTCAGATTAATTTGTCAGGACTTAACAGGACCGAAACCGGAAATGCCAGTGCGTGGGCGGTCCCGGGCAAAATTTGCCGGCGAGGCGCCGGCGCTCCCAGGAACCGGTTGCGGCGACCGGATTTGAAAATCGCCGATGATTTTTTCCTTGCTGTACTGGCTCCGGCAGGCGAGTTTTTGGCCATTCACAAACGGAATGGCATGCCATGCAAACCAATTTATGCTATCACAGGTCTGGACCGGGAGCGTCCGGTTTTTTCAGAAACCTCGGTTTGATTTTGCTCAGCCTGGCGGTTGCCGGTTGCCCGGCGGGCAAGGAAACGGCAACGGCGCCGGGCAACGCGCCAGCAGGGAAGATCACCATCCGCGGTTCAAACACGATCGGGGAGGAGCTGGCCCCGCGGCTCATTGCCGAATACAAGAAGGACCATAGTGCGGCAGAGTTTGACCTGCTGACCAAAGGAACCGCGTACGGCATGGGGGCGCTGATGGGTGGCTTTTGTGACATTGCCGGGGCTTCCCGCCTGCCGCTCAAGGAGGAATTGGAGGTGGCGCAATTTCGCAACATGGAATTAAACGATCACGTGATCGGCTCCTATTGCGTGGCCGTGGTGCTGAACGCATCCAATCCGGTCAGCAACCTGACTCCCGAACAGGTGCGGGACATTTTCACGGGCGCCATTACGAACTGGAAGGACGTTGGCGGGCCGGATGCGCCCATTCACCTGTATATTCGCGACCCGATTTCCGGCACGTACATCGGCTTCAAGGAGCTGGCCATGGCAGACAAACCCTATGGCTCCGAACAAAACCTGTTCACGAATTACGAAGGCATTGTAGACGCCGTGGCGAAGGATGCGGGCGGTATCGGCTATTCCGGCTTTAACCTGACCCATCAACCTGGAGTCAAAGCGGCATCCATTGGCAGCGTTGAACCGACGGCCGCGGCCGTGAACCAGGGCAGGTATTCCTATGCGCGCACGCTGCACCTGTACACCAGTAAAGGAAAGGAAAAGCCGGAAGTGCTGGAGTTCATCCAATTCATCCAGTCACCCCGCGGACAGGACGTCCTGACCCAGATGGGTTACGTGCCGCATTCATGATTTATGATTTACGATATCCGATTTGCGCTACCCTTGGTCACCGGGCGTGCATGCGTAAATCGTAAATCGCATATCGTAAATGCCGGCAGAGATTCATCGTCACTTCTCCCGTAAAGGCCTTTTGGACCGCGTATGGCGGATGAACCAATAGAACTGCCCATTGACGGGGTCCTGGATTTGCACACGTTCAATCCCCGTGAGGTGAAAGACCTGGTGCCGGATTATCTGGCTGCCTGCCAGACGCGGGGCATTTTGCAGGTGCGCATCATTCACGGCAAGGGCGTCGGCCATCTGCGCCGGACGGTTCATTCGATCCTGGCAAAACATCCCGAAGTCGTTTCGTTCGCGCTGGATCATCCGCAGTTCGGCGGCTGGGGGGCGACGCTCGTGCAATTGCGGCCGGCGTTGAAGGCATGAACCTGGGAGTGCCGGCGTCTCGCCGGCGAGCACCCTTCTGCCAACAAGGTGTAACGTGCCGGCGGATCGCCGGCGCTCCCCGGGGAGAATTTGCGCCAGAGTTATTCCGGCGGTTCCAGAAAAATCCTGCGGATCTCGAATTCGCCGCCCTCGCTTTGGAAGCCGATGAAGCCGGAGGTCACGGTGCATTCCGTCGCCTCATTCATCAGCTTGCCGTTGACGTAGGCCTTCACGTCGTTACCGGTGCAAACCGTTTTGACCGTGTCCCACTTGCTGACCGGCTTTTCATTGGATGGCCCACTCTTTGGCACCGGCGTGTTGGCATCTTTCCCCCGGTGTTCCTTGGATTCCGCGCCAGACATGAAAATCAAGTCACCCTGGTTGTTGTGTTTGCCCTGATTCTGGATGCACATTGGCCAGACCTGGTCGGGCAATTGCATGTGGACGAGGATGCCGGTGTTGTCGGCCTTGGGCGCTACCTTGACAAAGCGCCATTCGACCGTGAGCGCATAATTGTGATAAGCATGCACCGTGCGCAGGTACCCGGTCGGTTTGCCGGTGCAATGAATCACGCCATTGGTAACCGTCCAGGTCAAAGCGGGGTCGGCATTGGACCGCATGCAAAAGGTCCAGCCGGTGAAGTCGTTCCCGTTGAACAGCTCAACCCGACCGCCGGGGACCTTGAACAATTCAACATGATTGGTTCCGATGTCAGACGTGATCGTTACCTCCGCTGAATCAACTCTGCCGGCCGAAACGGCGCAGGCCATCAAGGTGCCAATGACAATTCCAAAACCCGGACTCGTCTTCACGGCCACGAGCATCGAGAGCTGCCGGTGGGAAGTCAAGTGCCGGACCGGTGATTATTTTGCCGCCGGGCCTTTGCGGAAGCGGATGGCCCCGTTGACGCTGCTGGCTTTGACGCTGGCGTCACCGTTGCCCAGGGTGCCCTTCAACTTTTTGCTCACGGGAAATTCCTTCTTGACCACCAGCGCGGGGAAATCGCTGGTCAGGCCGCCGTTGAGGGTGTCGGCGGTGACCGTCGCGTCGGCATCGGCTGGCAAGGTCGCGTCGATTGCTCCGTTGACACTGCTCAAGGAGACCGATTGCCCGCGGCCGAGGGACGCCAACTCCGCGTTCAAGCGGCCGTTGACGGTGGACAGCTTCAAACTGCCGGTGGCCGCCCGGACCTGCATTTCGCCGTTGACGTCCGACGCGTCGATGTCTCCGCTGACGTCCTCAATGTCGAGCCGGCCATTGACACAGGCAATATTGGCCAACCGGGCGCGGCGGGGAACCTGGATGGCAAAGTCCACGGTCGCCTCGTTGTTTGCCCCGCTTTTGAACAGGGACCAGATGCCCGAAGCGCCTTTCGCGCCGGAGGGCTGCTGCGTGCGGATGGAGATCGCATCCAGCGAGGCGTCAACCTTGATGGTCGTGGTTGCGAAACTCGTCTGCGATTTGCCGTGCTTGAGCGCCTTGACCACGACATCGCTCCCGTCCCAACCGGCGATCTCCACCCGACCGTTGACATTGTCCAGCCGGATTTGGCCGTGGCTGGAAAGGGGAAATGTCTCGTTGAATTCCTCCTGAAACGGGTCCGTGGAGGAAGGGCAGGCAACCATCTTGACCTGGCGCATGGATGGTTTGACTGCTGCATCGGCCGGCTTGGCCGAAGCGGCCGCCGCGGAGGGCACAGATGCCGCCACCGGCGGAACCGGGGGAACCGGCGGGACAGGTGGAACGGTCGGAATCGGAGGAACCGCTGGAACGGGTGGCACCGGCGGTACTGGAGGAACGGGCGCAACCGGCGGGGTGGTGTAGTCAAGCTTGGGAGCGGTTGCGATGAGTTCACCATTCCGAGTCGTTTCGATTTGGACCTTGTCAGCGGTCAGCGTGCCATTGGTGGTCTCGATCAAGACGCGGCCGTTTTGCGATGAAATGTTCATCTTCACGCCGGAACTGAGGTCGGTGCCGGCCGGTGCTGCCGCCGCGGCGGCCGGTGTTGCCGGCAGGATTTCGATCCCGTTGATTTCGGGATTTTCCTTGTTGGGGATGAAGTAGATGCTGAGTTTGCCGTCGGTGACTTCCACATTAACGGTTTCAACGTAAGCGCGTTGGGCCCCGCCGGCCTTGGCCCAGACATCGAAATCCTTGAATTCGTGGCCTTCGACGATGAATGTGAAAACCCGCTTGCCCGGCCCGGTCATGGGCTCGTAGGTTTCGGCGAAATGCAGTTTGACAATATATTTGCCGTTGGGCACGGGGTAAGAGAACGAGGTCATGCCATATCGCTCGGTCCGGTAAAGTGCCGGGTCCTTCGTGTTGGCGATGGCCAGACTTGGGGGGCGTTCTACGGTGTCACCGTCAGTAAAGCCCCGTTCGCCCAGCCAGACATTTCCTTCGGAATCCGTAAAGGCTTTGGATGAGCCTGCCTTGATGCGAACCGGTGGAAACAACGGCGTCGACGCGGCGTTTTCCGATGTGACTGCCGGCGCCGGCGGCTCGGGTCGGGCCGGTTCCCCAGCCCATGAGCCCCTGGCCCGGTCCACGTGTGCCGTGCCACGGTAGGGCGGCATTCCGCCGGCCACTTCGCGCACGACGGCAACCCCGACCGCCACGAGGGTAACGATCATCATAAACACGACGAGCGCGGCCAAAATCCATGACCATTCTCCGGACCGGGGTGGCGGAGAAACCGCCGCCCGGGAAAACGTATCCCGGACGTCCTGGCGAGCCAGTACGATCAGGGCCCAAATACCCATCGGCAGCCCGATCAAACTGCAGGCGACGATGGACAAAATGGCGGCGGCCACAGCCCAGCCATAACTTCGAAGTTGCAGCATCTGGAAAGCGCCAAACAAAATTAGCAACGCCGGGACCACCTTGAACAATACCAGGCTGACACCCGCCACGCTGGTAAACGAGCCCATCCCGAATTCGCCCAGCATGGATTCCACCCATCGTGCCGGACCGGAAATGGCAAACAAGGCGGTCAGGACGGAAAGCAGCTTCCACAAGGCGCCGACGATCAGTCCCACGGCCGGCGCCACGATCAGGGCCGGGCGGCCGACCGGGACACTGGCCGGCGGCAGCGGCGCGGGGGCCGGGGCGGCCCCGGCGGAAGGCGCAGCTCCACCCGGCGGCGGGGTGGACGGCGGGCCGGCCGGCGGAGTGACGCCGGCCTTCAAATCGCCGTTTTGCGGGTGGAGCCAACGAACCATTCGCCTTCCTTGGCCGTCGGTGAACGCTTTGCAGAGAATCAAAATCCAATCAATGACCGCACAGATGAAGCAGCCGAAGATCGAAAACCCCAGGATAATCCCCAAGGCCGGCTCCCAGCGTGCTCCGGTGATGGCGACGGCAATGGTCAGCAAGATGCAACCGACGAAGGCACCCAACTGCACGAATCCCGTTTTGAATTTTCCCACGTAAAACCGGTGCGCACCAAACAATCCAAACGGGAAGGCCAGAAGCAGCGCCGGGAGGAGTGCCTTGTCACTGAAGTTCTGGCCCGGCGATGAAGCCAGCAACGGGGTCGGGCCGCCTTGGGCTGCTGATCGGCCGGCCGCCGGGACATGACCGGCAATGGTTTCCACGTCCGTCTTGAGCTGGTTGACTTGCTGGTAGCGGCGTTCCGGCTCCTTCTCCAGCGTATGCAAAACGACTTCATCCAGCCGCACGTCCACCTGGACCTTCTTCGAGGGCGGGGAAAATTTGCCCAGCGGGAGCTCGCCGGTCAGCATCTCATAGAACACCACGCCCAGCGAATAAATGTCCGCGCGATGATCCACCGCCTGCGGCTTTTCAATCTGCTCGGGCGCCATGTAATGCGGGGTGCCCACCACGTCCTTGGCCCCGGTCAGGGAAACTTTGCCGGGAGGGGCGCCGACGATTTTGGCAATGCCGAAGTCGGTGATTTTCACCCGGCCTCGTTTGTCGAGCAGGAGGTTTTCCGGCTTGATGTCGCGATGGACGATGCCTTCGTTGTGCGCGAACTGGAGCGCCTCGCAGATTTGCGGGACAATCGCCAGCGCCTGCTCGGGCGTCAGCCGACCGGCTTGTTCCACTTCGCGCAGGTTCGACCCGTCCACAAACTCCATGATCAGGTAGTGCAACAGGCCAGCCTTGCCGAAGTCATGCACCACCACGATGTTCGGGTGGTTCAACCGGGCGAGCGCCCGCGCTTCGCGATTGAACCGTTCAGCGAAACCGGGGTCGCTGCCCACCGCCGGCGGCAGCACCTTTAGCGCGACAAACCGGTCCAGCGACGGCTGACGCGCCTTGTACACCGCCCCCATGCCGCCCTTGCCGATGAGACCCAGGATTTCAAGCTGCGGGAAGAGTTGGGCGATTTCCTCCACGGGCGGCGGCACGAACCGCGCGCCGGCCGCCTCGCCGCTCACCCCGCCTCCCCCCTCGGTCGGGAAGCCGGACTTGATGAGGCATTCCGGACACAGCCCCAGCGGCACGTCCGGCGGCAGCGGCTTGCGGCAATTAGGGCAGACTTTCTGTGTTTCCATAGGTTCAGCTCACGGCGGTTGGGGACAATTTCACTTGTTTTCGAGCAGTTTGGCTTTTTGTGCCTGATACTCCGCGTCGGTGATGGCGCCGGAATCCTTGGCCTTCTGCAAATCGATTAACTGTTGGCCCAGAGTCGGGGCGGTGACCTGCTGGCCGATGGTGGGGGTCTGTTCGCTGCTGCTGTTGCTGATCTTCCTGCCGCCGTTGATGCTCCACGAGCATCCGGTGAGCAGGGTCATGGCCGAAAGGCCAACCAAGAGAGAAACAAGCAATCTTTTCATGGGCTTCTTTTTGTTCGCGGTTTTAATGTTTTTAATGTGTTAACGGCCAACAATCTGTTCTTCCACTCAGTACTTAGGAAACGGCGGCAAAAGGTTGCACACTTTCTCAACGAAGATGGAAGACGTAGAATGGAAGATAGAATGCGCCTGCGGCCGTCGCCATCCTCCATCCTCTATCCGCCATCTTCGCTGAGCCTCAGCGCGCCAGCACGGCAAACAGATGATGCAATTCCTCGTCCACCTCGCCGGGGTCGGCCACCGTCTGGGCGATTTCATCCCGCAACAGCGCGCGGTAACGCTGGCGCAACCGGTGCACGGCGGCCTTGACGGTGCCTTCGGTGACGCCGAGTTTCTCGGCCAGTTCGGCATAGGGTTGGGCGGTGGAATCGCCGACGAGACAGGGATGCAGCGCGGCAAACAACTCCTGCCGGTGTTCCTGCTCATATTCCGCCCGCAGCCGGCGCAGCACCTCGTCGAGCAGGGTCAGCGCCCAGCGCCGCTCGAAATTTTGTTCGGGGGTGACCGGGTCGGCCGGCTCGTGGCTGAAGCGGGTTTCGGCGGTGTCAAATTGCAGCGGCAACGGTTTCAGGCCGCCGCCGCGTTTCTGCGCCCGCGCCTTGTCCCATTCGTCGGAGAGAAAATGGTTCATCGCTGACAGCAGGAAGGATCGGAAACGCCCTTTCTGCTGGTCGGCGCGCCCGAGCCAGTTGCGCTCCAGCAGGCGCGCAAAAAACTCCTGCGTCAGGTCCTGGGCATCCTCCGGCGGATGTCCGCGCCGCCGGACGTAGGCATAAAGCGGGTACCAGTAAATCTGGCAGAGTTGCTCCAGGGCGACCTGCGCGTGGGCAGTCTGGCTGCGGCCGGCCGTGATCACCACGGACCACCGCGTGGTGACAAACACGGGCCGCTGCGGCGCCGTGCTTTCGGGCGACGTTGTCCCCGTTCCATCGGCCTGTGAGGAAGTGCCCACGCCCCCAGCGTAACGCCGCGTGTGCGGCCAGCGCAAGCCCGGTCAGCGGCAGCCGGCCCCAATCATGGCTCGACTTCTCGCCACCGGGGATTATTGTCCTTCTCCAAAACCGGAAATCTCAAATCCCAACCGGAGAACCGCATGAAAATCCGAGGTGCCGACTTTATTCTGTATCAGGTTTCCGACATTGCCCGGGCGGCCAGGTTCTACCGGGAAGTGCTCGGCCTGCCGCAGGAGATGTACAACGCAGAATGGCAATGGGCGGAATTTAATTGCGGCAACGTGACGCTGTCCCTGCTCGGCGGCAGGAAGCTTCCCAAAAGAATCACCGGTGCCCGGCTGGCGCTCGCCGTGAAAGACGTGTGCGCGGCTCATGCCGAACTGAAAAGGAAAAGGGTGCGCGTGCTGAAGGCACCCCAGGACTATTCAGTTTGCCAGGCCATGGAAATTGCTGACCCCGACGGTAACGTCGTGATTCTGCATCAACGCGCCGATGGCACGTGCGGTCAAAACGTCAGGCGGCGCTGACACGAAGGAACGAAATCAGGCTGGGTTGAGTTGTTGGCAGGCGCGCTCGAAAACCATGGCGGGAGAAATCGCCTTCAGACATTCCTCGGGCTTTTCGTAGGTGCAACGGGATTCGAAACAGGGCGAGCAGGGGAGATCCAGGCGCAGCACGCTGTCCAGGTGCCCATAAGGTCCCGTCCGGCGCGGTTCGGTGGGGCCGAACAGGGCCACCAGGGGTTTGCCCAGCCCGGCGGCCACATGCATTGGGCCGGTGTCGTTGGTAATCATCAACCGGCTCAGCCGCAACCACTCGACCATTTCCGGCAGCGTCGTTTGGCCGCACAGGTTCAGGCAGCGTTGTGGCTCGGCCCGGGCGATGGTTTCACCGAGCGATCGGTCCCCGGCGTCACCGAGAATGGCGAAGTGCAGGTCGGAAAATTTTTGGGCCAGCGAGCGGACGACGGCCGCGAAATTCTCCACCGGCCAGCATTTGGTTTTCCACCGCGCCCCGGGCTGGAGGGCGATCCAATGCGGAGTGCGGAGTGCGGAGTGCGGAGTGGAAACAAATGCATTGGGCCATTTGCGTTTCACTTCGGCAGCGACGGCGGGTCGTTCGGGCAGCCATTGGAAATTCTGGTGCACCGGCACGCCGAGTTTCGGCAGCACGGTGAGATACCAATCCACCGCATGAGTGTGAAACGAGGCGCGCCGGACGGCAATGTCGTAAAAGCCGCGGGCGCCTTCCCGGACTTCATCGAGGCCGACCAGGAGCTGTCCGTTGGCGAGCCAGGCGAACGCGCCGCTGCGGGCCAGGCATTGGAGGTCGATGACCCAGTCGAAGTTCTGTTCGCGCATCCAGCGCACGCTGTGCAGCATCTCCGGCCAGTGCCGGGGCGCGGCCCAGCGTTTGCGCTCGAAGCGGACGGTCCCGGCCAGGTCGGGGTCGCCCTCGAGCAATGGCGCCAGCGCGGCGTCAATCCACCAGTAAACTTCCGCGCCGGGGAAGTGGAGCTTCAGCAAACGCAGCACCGGCAGCGCCTGGACCACGTCGCCAAGCGAACTGGGTTTGAGAATTAAAATTTTCAAGGCAGAAGGCAGAAGGAAGAATGCAGAAGTTATTCGTTTCTGGCGCGTCTGGAGGCGGTAACGAGAATGGAAATGAGTTCGTTGGTTTCTTTCAACAGCGAACCCAGTCGCGAAGCCGCAAGGATGTTTTCTTCCGCCAAAAGCTCCAGCCAATACGCCGTCTCGTCAGCCTCTTTCAGCGAACCACCGACTTTGGAAATGAATTCCGCTTTTGAGCGTCCGCGCCTGGCTTCGCGGTAATTTGCGCCGACGGAAGTCCCGGCCCGTAATAATTGTTTGCCGAGAACTTGCGCTACGGTTTGCTTCGGCAATGCGGCATACAGTCGTATGATTCGGCGTGCAAAATTTTTCGTGCGCAACGCCAAATCCATTTCTGCCTTCTGCATTCTGCCTTCTACCTTCCGAACTCGAGCCGCTCGGCGAGGCGTTCGGGCAGTCCGGCGGCGCGGATCTTGCGCTGGGCGGTGGCGATGTCGTAATCGAGCCGGCGCAGTTCGATCGTGCCGGCATTCATGTCATACATGACGTAGGCGGCGCGGGGATTGTTGTCGCGCGGCTGGCCGACGGCGCCCACGTTGATGAAATATTTTTTGGACGGATCGATTTTGAACTTGGAATAAGTGCCGCCGCGGACGGCGGTGTCGCGCATGAAGGCGACGGGCACATGGGTATGGCCGAAGAAACAGACCTGGGTGTTCTGGTACGGAAAGCTGGCGGCGGCGGCGAGCTTGTCGAAGACGTAACCCCAGCGTTGCGGCGCGTCCAGCGTCGCATGAACCATGGTGAAGTTGGCGGCCATGCGGGTGTACTTCAGGTCCCGCAGCCATTGGCACTCCTCCTCGGAGAGTTGCGCGCGCGTCCAGTGGACGGCGTCGGCGGCATGCGGGTTGAAACCCTCCAACGGATCATTGCTGGAGCAGTACTCATCGTGGTTGCCCTTGACGCAGGGAATGTTCATTTCGCGGACGATGGCCAGGCATTCCTTGGGGTTGGCGTTGTAGCCGACGACGTCGCCCAGGCAGACGATGTGGGTGGCGTTTTGGGTCTTGATGTCGGCCAAAACGGTTTGGAAGGCCTCCAGGTTGCCGTGAATGTCAGCGATGATGGCGTATCTCATTTCAGTTAGCGGACAATTTCAAAACCGCGAAATTCATTTGTTGCCTCGGCCCAATCTACACGTTCGTCCCGGATAAAGCCAGCAAGACCTGCATCCCGGATGGCCAGCCGAAACGCCTCCAGTTCCGGGCGGTCGCCCTCGGCGATTAACTCGACCCGGCCGTCCGGCAGATTGCGAACCGAGCCGACGAGTTCAAAACCGGCGGCGACGGCTTTCGCGGTGTAGCGAAAGCCGATTCCCTGCACGAGGCCTGAATAAAAGATGTGCATGCGGCAACGATTCATGGTCGACGGAACGGCCCGTGGCTGTCCGGCACGCGAGCATGAAGCCAAAGCCGGGCGCCGGATGCAATGTTTTAATGGCAGGCGGGCGCGGGCATCAAAATTTTTTAGATTTCTGTTTGACCGTTTGCCCGATTTAACGTAATCAGCACGGACTAACTCAAATACGAAACCGGTCCGGCCGGCCATATTGAAGACAACGATTGGCGTAGATCGAAATGCTGAACACAAAATCATTCCTGGCGGTGGATTTCGGGGCCGGCAGCCTCAAGCTGGCCGAGTTTGAAATCAATGAAGCCGGCGGGTTGCGCCTCAAGAATTTTTCCATCAAGCCGCTCGGCGCGGAGGGCGCCCAGGAATCGTCCCGGGAAGCCACGGTGCTCAAGGCCCTGCGCGAGACGCTGGCGGAAATGGGCACAAAAGCCAAAAACGTCAACGTCTGCGCCCCGGGCTTCCAGGTCTTCTCCAAATTCGTCAAATTGCCGCCCGTGGATGCCGGCAAGGTCACGCAAATCATCCAGTACGAGGCCCAGCAAAACGTGCCGTTCCCCCTCGCCGAGGTGGTGTGGGATTATCAAATCCTCGGGTCCAGTGCCGGCGGCGAACTGGAGGTGCTGCTGGTGGCCATCAAGTCCGAAGTGGTGGAGGGCCTCTTCCGGATGGCGGATGAGGCCAAGCTCCGGCTGCAACTGTGCGACGTGTCGCCCGCCGCCCTGTGCAACGCCTTCCGCTACAACTACGGCGACCTGCCGGATTGCACCATGCTGCTGGATATCGGCGCCAAGACCAGCAACCTGCTCTTCTTCGAAAACGGCAAAGTGTTCTCGCGCGGCATCGGTCTGGGCGCCAACACCATCACGCAGGATTTCGCGAATGAAGCGAAATTGAAATTTGAGATCGCCGAGCAGATCAAGGTGGCCGAGGGCTTTGTGAGCCTCGGCGGCGCCTACGAGGAGCCGGAAAATCCGAATCAGGCGGCCATCTCGAAGATTGCCCGGCAGTTCATGACCAAGCTGCACATCCAGGTCAATCAGACGAAACAATTCTATCGCGGGCAGCAGGGCGGTTCGGAGCCGCAGCGCCTGTTCCTCTCCGGCGGGGCGTCCATCATGCCGTACACGGCGCAGTTTTTTGCGGAGAAGCTCAACATCCCGGTGGAATATTTCAATCCGTTCCGCAATGTGCAGATTGACCCCGGCGTGAACCTGGAGGCGCTGGCGCGGGTGGCCCATTCGCTCGGTGAAATTGTCGGATTGGGATTGCGGAACCTGGCGAACTGCCCGGTGGAAATGAACCTGATGCCGGCCAGCACTCTACGCTGGCGGACGTTCAACGAGAAGAAGCCCTATTTTGTCGCCACGGTGTTCAGCCTGGTCGCCGTGGCCTTCGCCGTCGGATTTCTTTTCCAAAGGCTGGCCGCCTTGAAGGAAAAAGCCATCAACGACCTGACGCCCGAGTTGACCAAGGTGCAGGCCAACTACGACAAGTTCGACCGCGCCCTGAAGAAAATGCAGGCGACCCAGAAGGAGGCGGAACAGATCCAGACGTGGATGGAGGAGCGCTATTACTGGGGCGACGTCCTGGGGGAGATGCGCCGGCTGCTCATCCGCTCCGAGGAGAACATCAAGAAAAAACTGTCGGCGCAGAAGCCCGGAGTGGAAGCGGGGGTCTGGATCGAACAGTTGACGCTTGGGGCGCCGCCGGCGACCGCGGCGGCCAGTCCCGGAGGCTACGCGATGCCGCCGCAGCCCGTGGCGCCGGAAGTGGCGGCCAACCCGGCGGGGGCGGCCCAGCCGGGCGGGGCGAATCCGGCGGAGGTCCTTACGTTGATTTGCCGGGCGGTGGATCTGACTTCGGTGGATCCATCGGCGACGACGGAAATCGCCTACGCGGTCGAGAGCGAATTCAAGAGCAGCCCGTATTTTGATCCCAAAGGCACCGGCCTGCTGGGCAACATCACCCGGGACGAATCCAACCGCACCTTCACCTTCGGCATCACGGTGACGCTGACGAACGCGCCGGTTTTGAACCTGTAACTATGGCCTGGATCAAACGCAACCTGTTTTTTGTGATTGGCGGCATCATTGCCTTGGGCCTGCTGGGAGCTGCCGGCTATTACAATTACGAGGGCTGGAGCCACAACGAGTCGGCCTACGGCCGGTTGAAGGAGATCTACGACAAATTGCAGGCCCTCAACAACCAGAAGATCGGTCCGGGCAACGAAAAGGTGGACAATGTCAAAACCGCCAAGGAGCAGGACGAGCAGCTGCGGGACTGGGTCCATCAAGCCGCGAATTGTTTCAAGCCGATTGCCCCCGTTCCCAACCTGGGCACCAATGCCATTTCCAGCGAAGCCTTTGCCGGTGCGCTCCGCCGCACCATCGACCAGTTGCAGCACGCCGCGGACGCGGCGCGCGTGACGCTGCCGCCGCGTTACAGTTTCTCCTTTGCGGCCCAGACCACCACCGTGAGATTTGACCCTGCCAGCCTGCCGCTGCTGGCCGAACAATTGGGCGAAGTGAAAGCCGTCGCGGAAGTCTTCTTTGCGGCCCGCGTCAATTCGCTGGACGGCATTCAACGCGTCCGGCTCACCGCCGACGACCTCGCCGGCACGCAGACAGATTATTTCGATGGCCACTCCGTGACCAACAACCAGGCCGTGATCACGCCGTATCAGGTTACCTTCCGCTCCTTCAGTCCCGAAGTGGGCGAAGTGCTCGCCCGTTTCGCCACGTCACCCTACGGCTTTGTCGTGAAGAGCCTCACCATCCAGCCGGCCGGGGCCTACACGGCGGCCACACCCGAAATGCCGATGACGCCCACGCCTTTTATGGCGCCGCCGCCGCCACCCATGGCGCCGCCGCCGCCGCCGACGGCGGCACCGACCGGCCGGGGCGGATTGCAGACCGTGTTGAACGAACAATTGCTGCGCGTGACGCTGGTGGTGGATATCGTGAAATTGCTGCCCAACAAGTAAACTCATGGATTTTGTCAAAAAACATTACGAAAAGATCCTGCTGGCGGTGGTCCTGCTGGGCTTGGTGGGAGCGCTGGTCTTCCTGCCGTTCCTCATCGAACGGGACCAGCGGAAGGTCGAAGAGATGAGCAGTTTCGTGCGGCGGCCGAACAACAAGCCTTTGGCGGCTCTGGATCTGACGTCGCAGTCGAACCTGATGCAACGGCTGCGGTCGCCTTATGTCGTGGATTTTGCCACAACCAACCGGCTCTTCAATCCGCTCCAATGGCAGCTCAAACCCGACGGGTCCATAATCCCGGTCAGGCCCGGCACCGTCGGGCCCGAAGCGGTGGTTGTGACCAAAATCATGCCGCTCTATACCATCCTGACGCTGGAGGCGGTGGATACCAACTCGCTGGCGACCAATGCGCAGGCGGCGCGTTATGTCATCAGCGTCGAGCACCAGGCGGCGGCCGCCCCCGGGCAGCGGGGCAAACGGCAGCATTACGCCTCGGCCGGCGACAAGGTGGACATCTTCAAGATTCTCGAGATAAAAGGCACCCTTGAGGACCCGTCACAACTGCAGATGATCCTGCAACTGACCGACACCGGCGAACGGGTGACGCTGACCAAGGGCCAGCCGTTTCGCCGGGCGGATGGCTACACGGCGGATTTGAAATACGATCCGGAGAACAAGAAATGGCAGGCGCAGCGCGAGGGCTCGGTTTTGAAATTCAACTTCGACGAATACAATATCGTTGCCATCACTCCGGACACGGTGATATTGTCGGCACGATCAAACCAGAAAAAGACCCCGCGGCCATACAGCCCGCAGGGTTCTGAATGATATTTGATTGCAACCACTCCGGTGTTTGCTAGTGTGAACTTGTTTGATTTAAGACGAACCTGAAACGAACCATGACTAAAGCAGTATTCCTCTCGCTCGGCTTGGGCTTGTTGCTGGCCGCCGTTCAACTGCCGGCGCAAACCACCCCCACGGACACGGCGGTCAATGAAGCAGTGCTGCGTCAGGCCAACACCATCGTGCTCCGCCAAAAATTGTTGGACGCCAAGAACACCGCGCAGCGGGGGGACCTCACCGCCGCCGCCAAGCTTTACGAAGACGCCTATGCGCTCGCCGAGCAGATTGGTTCCGGCATTCCCGATGAAAAGGCCCAGGCCATCGCCGGGCTGGCCAACACCCGGCTCGCCATCGCGCGCCAGGCGCAGGCCCAGGGTGACCTGCGCGAGGCCGAGACGCAAGTCAGCCGCGCGTTGAAGGTGGACCCGCAGAACCCCGCGGCGCTGGAATTCAAGCAAGACAACGACCGGATGCTGGCGGCCATGCGCGGCAGGATGCCCGATGAGGCAACCTTGCAGAAGGTCCCTTACATCGTGAACGAAAAGATCGACGCCGGCACGCTGGTGCGGGACGGCAAGCTGCTCTACGAGATGGGCAAGTTCGACGAAGCTGAAGTCAAATTAAAAGAAGCCCTGAAAATCGACCCGGACAATGAAGGCGCATTCTATTACGCGACACTGGTCAAACAAGCGCGATACGAGCGCGAATCGAAACGGCACAGCATCAATTTTGATGACAGCATGGTCCAGGTGGAAAATGCGTGGGCCAAGCCGGTGAGCCGCGGCATGCTGCCGGTGCCCAACCCGTACGCGATGACGAATCTGGCTCACACGGGCGCCGGCCGCCAGGTCATTTTTTCCAAGCTGGATCGCATCCGGCTCGATTCGGTTTCCTGGCCGGAAGGTTTGCCGTTGAGCGAGGTGCTTCGCAATTTGAGCGACCAGGCCCGGCTGCGTGACCCCGATAAAAAAGGCATCAATTTTCTGTTTAATCCCAATGCCCCCGGCACGGCGGCCATCGCCGCCGCCGCCACGGGCGGGGGGGGCGGGGCCCCGGTGCCCATTGACCCGGCCACCGGCCTGCCGATGAGCGTGCCTACGGCCGCCCCGGCCGTCGCCGGGGGCGCGCCCGGGGAGGCGATCGATCCCAGTTCCATCAATGTCAAGCTGACGCTCAACGACGTCCGGCTCGCCGATGTGCTGGAAGCCATTGTGCTCGTGGCGGATCACCCGATCAAATACTCCGTGGAGGATTATGGCATCGTCTTTTCGGGCAAAGGGGCCGAGCCGCAGCAGTTGGAAACCCGCACCTACCGGATTGACCCGAACACCTTCTACCAGGGCTTGGAAAGCGTCTCGGCCCTGATCTTTGGTTCGGCCAACTCCAGCAGCAGCGGCGGTGGCGGCGGCGGCGGCGGCGGTGGTGGCGGCAGCAGCGGCAGCGGCAACTTCGGAGCGTCCGTGGCCATCGTCAATGCCTTCCCCGGTGCCGGACAGCGTCAGTCGGGTGGACAGAATGGCGGCGGCGGCGGCGGTGGCGGCGGCGGTGGCGGCGGCGGCGGCGGTGGTGGTGGCGGCAGCAGCGGTGGCGGCTTGTCGTTTGTCACCTTGACCAACCTCACTGCGAACATCAGCCTGGCGGCCAAGCAATTCTTCACGACTCTGGGGGTGAACCTGGATCCGCCCAAGACCCTTTTCTTCAACGACCGGTTGGGTGTGCTCTTTGTCCATGCATCCCCCGCGGATTTGGACACGATCGAGAAAGCCATGCAGGTGTTGAACATGACGCCGCCCCAGGTGCATATCAAGGCCCGCTTCATCGAGATGGAGCAGGACGACTCCAAAGCGCTCGGTTTTGACTGGTACTTGGGGAACGTGACCTTTGGTCCGGGAGGAAACATGGTGGCTAACGGCGGCAGCGCTCCCTCGTTGACCGTGCCCACCTCGGCCGCCAATCCTTTGGGCGCTTTTCCCGGAAATACGGCCGCCAGCTTGATCCCCGGGTCAAGCACGGACCAATTGATCACTAGCGGTCTGCGCAACACCGCCCCGACCGTGGGCACCCTCACGGGGATTTTGACGGATCCGAATTTCCGGGTGGTCATACACGCCTTGGAACAGCGCACCGGCACGGAACAGCTGGCCGAACCGGAAGTCACCACGCTGAGCGGCCGGCAAACCCAGATGCGCGCCACCGACATTCTGTCCATCGTCGTCAGCTATAGTTTCCAATCGGGCGGCACCAGCGGTGTGACGACCACGACCACGAGCACGCCCTAAACCGTTCAACCCTCGCATTTCCATCATGAAAACGCGTTATCCTTTGCCCGTCCCCGTCGGGATGTTGACCGTGGGCGCGCTGCTGTGGCTGGCCGGGTGGCCCATGGCGTCGCGCGCGCAGGTCATCAACAATCCCGTGCAACCCTCCGCCATCACCCCCAACCAGCAGCAGATCGAAGTCGGCCCCGTGCTCGACGTCCTGCCGGTGGTGCTGGCCGACGGCTATACGATCAATCTCACGCTCATCCCGACGCTGACCGAGTTTGTCGGTTACTCGACGCCGCCGCCCATCCCCGGCGTCAACGTCGCCAACGTGGTCACCGTTCCCACCATTCTGCCCAATTTTACCGTGCGGCAGGTTCTCACCACCGTCAACATCTGGGACAACCAGACCGTGGTGCTCGGCGGGTTGATTTCATCGCAGGAAGTTTCCACCAAGGACAAGGTGCCGGTGCTGGGGGATTTGCCCCTCGCCGGTCGGCTGTTCCAGAGCCAGTCCAAGGAAACCAAGAAAATGAACCTGATGATTTTCGTGACGGCCACCATTGTGGACCCGGCCGGCAATCGCGTGCATTCGGACGACGAACTGCCGTTTGCGCAGAACAGCATACCACCGCAGGAACCCGGTGTGACAGTCAAGCCGGGCACCGCGGGCGTGGTGCCGGCAGCGGGACAAAAGTAGCCGGCCCTTGGCCGGCAGGATTTGCTTTTTTACGAAAGTTGCAAAAATCGTGAAAGTTTCAGGGGATGAGGGGCGAGACCTTCACGGGAATTAAGCTTGTGGACCGGTTGTTGATTACTGACGGGCACGCCTACGCTTATCGCGCGTTTCATGCGATTCGCAGTTTGCGCGCGCCGGATGGGCGGCCGACCAACGCCATTTATGGCTTCGTAAAAATGCTGGCAAAGTTGTATGCCACCGTGGAGCCGTCGCATGGCATGGTGGTGTGGGACGGCGGCTTGAGTGCCGAGCGGGTCGCGCGCTGGCCGGACTACAAAGCGCAGCGGCCGGCGATGCCGGATGAGTTGAAGCCGCAGTTGGACGAAATCGTCCAGTATCTGGAAGCGGCCGGGGTGGCATCGTACTGCCGCGAAGGCGTGGAAGCCGACGATTACATTGCCTGTCTGGCGCGGCGGGCGGTGGAAGCGGGCCTGACCGTGGTCATCGCCAGCTCGGACAAGGATTTTATGCAGTTGGTGTCGCCGCGGGTGGGTTTGTTGAACCCGAACGACAAGAGCGAGACGATTTGGACGGACGGACAGGTGCGGGCGAAGGCCGGCGTGGGGCCGCTGCAGATCGTGGATTGGCTGAGTTTGACGGGCGACGTGGTGGACAATATCCCGGGCGTGCCCGGGGTGGGGCCGAAGACGGCCGCTGAATTGTTGAACCAATTCGGCTCCGTGGCCGCCCTCTACGGGCGGTTGGATGAAGTGAAGTCGGAACGATTGCGGGCGGCGCTGCGGGAGTCGGCATCGGTTGTGCGCCGGAACCAGGCCCTGGTGCGGTTGCGGGACGATTTGCCGTGCGCCTTCGCGCCGGAAGCCCTGGCCAGCAAGCCGGCGGACCCGGCCCGTTTACGCGGGCTGTATCAGCGCTGGGGCTTCAAAGGCCTGCTGGCGGCCCTGGACAGGATGCCGGGTGAGCGACAGGCGGTATTGATTTAGAAAATGAATTTGCGGAGCTGGATTGAAAATGTGTTTGCGGTCGGACGCGGGACGCCGGGTGCTTTTGAACCGTGGCGGGCGTGTTCTGACGAAGGTATTTTTGGACAAAACATGATGTCGCGGTTAACGTTCGGAAAATCTTTTATGTCGTTGTCATCGTCCGTTCGCCGGGCTGTCCGGAGCCTGGGCTGGGGGTTGTGTCTGGCCCTGCCGGTAGCGGTTTCCGCCCAGACCAATTATTATGCCGCCAACGGCACGGAATATCCCATCGCCGGAACCCTGCCGGGCGATCAGGTCTGGCCGGATGCGGCCGTGTCAACGGATGGCGGGTTTGTCGTCTGGCAGGATAATGCCACCGACGGGAGCGGCTGGGGGGTGAGCGCGCGGCGGGTGGACGGCACGTTGTCCGGCACCTTGAGCGCTTTCCGCGTGAACGTGCAGGGCACCAATGACCAGGAGAATCCGCGCGTGGCGCTCCTCAAGAACGGCGGCGCTGCATTTGTCTGGCAGGGAGGCGCGGCGGGAGCCCAGCACATTTTTGCCCGGCTGCTGGCCACCAACAACCTCTGGATGACCACCAACGACCTTCTGATCAGCCTGCCGGGGACGAATGTGGCCACCTACGTCACCAACGTGACCCAGGTGATCGTCACCAACGTGCAGCACAGCCACGTCATTTACATCACCAACACGGTAACCACCATCAGCACCAACGTCAGCGGCATGTCCTCCTTCCAGAACCATCCCGCGTTGGCCGTGCTCAATGGCGGAAACGTGGTCGTGGTCTGGAGCAGTTTCAACCAGGCCGGGTCGAGCAGCATGCTGGACGTGTATGGCCAGTTGCTTTCGCCCACCGGCCAGAAAATCGGCACGAACTTCTTAATCAACCAGTTCACCGCCTATAACCAGCGGACCCCGGCGGTGGCGGCCTTGAAGAATGGCGGGTTTGTCGTGGCTTGGGTGTCGGAGCAGGAACGCAGCGTGGCGGCGCCCAGCAGCGGTCTGGTCACCCCCAGCCAGTTGTCTTATGCCAGCGTGGATATTTATGCGCGGCTCTTCGATGGCAACGGCGCGGCGCAAAGCGGGGAATTTCTGGTGAATCAGGACGCGAATGTCTGTGCGAATCCCAGCGTGGCGGCGTCGGCGGACGGCGGCTTCCTGGTGGCCTGGACCACGCGTATTCTGGGGGACCAGACCAACGGCCTGGATATTCTGGCGCGTCCCTTCGTCAGCACGGGGGCCGGCGGCACAACGGTGAATGTGAACGCCTATCGCCTGGGCGATCAAATCCTGCCGCGAGCCAGCGCCATCGGCAACGATTATTTGGTGGTCTGGACGAGCCTGTGGCAGGATGGCTCGCGCGAAGGGGTGTACGGTCGGTTGGTGCATTCCGATGGTTCGTTGGTGAGCAGCGAGTTTCGCGTCAACACCACTACCCTCAATTCCCAGATGCAGCCGGCGGTGGCGTCGGATGGCGCCAGTCAGTTCCTGGTGGTCTGGACGGGCTTTACCGGGATTCCCGGCAGCTTCGATTTGTTTGCCCAGCGTTACGCCAACGTGGCGTCGGTGCTGCAGCCGATGGCCGCGCCGTTTGTCTGCGCGCCATTCACCGTGAGCAACGGCGTTTATCAGCCGCAGTTGGTGGTGTCGTGGCCGCCATTGCTGGGCATTTCCGTGTCCAACTACGAGATTTATGTGGACGGGGTCGAGCCGCCGTCGGCGCCGATGGCGACGACGACGAACAATGTCTGGACCATGACGGCGGCGAGCGGGTTGACCGCCAGCAGCACGCACTCGTTCCGGGTGGATTACGTGACGACCGACAACCGGCGCGCGCTGCTGTCTCCGGCGGCCACCGGCACGACCTGGGGCGGGCTCAACTACTACGGCATCCCGTACGAGTGGATGCAGCAATACTACGGGTTGAACATCGCCGCCTGGCCGGCCGCCAATGCGCTGCTGGCTCCCGGCGGGCTGACGTTGATGCAGGTATTCCAGAGCGGCGGCAATCCGCTGGATCCGAGCACCTGGCTCAAGACCACGCTCACCAAGACGTCGGAGGGTATGTTCCTGAGCTGGAACACCCAGGCCGGTTTCACCTATCAGGTGCAAATGACGACGAACTTCGGCTCGTGGATCAATCTGGGGGCGCCGCGATTTGCGGCCGGCAACACGGATTCGATTTTTGTCGGGGGCGGCCCGGTGGGTTATTACCGGGTGATGCTCCTGCGCCCGTGAAATGTTTATGCAGCAAATGATTAAACGCTTTTTACTGATTGGCAGTCTGATCGTCGGGCTGCCATCCGCCTGGGGGTTCGCGTTGCTCGGACCGGTTAACAATGGCGGTGATGACTGGCAGGCGACCTTGATCGGCTACAACCCGCTGTCGTTGGGCTCGGCGCCGCCGTATCTGGTGGATGGGCTTCTGACGGGGCCCAAAAACCTGGGCGAGGAATACCGCCGCAACACGCCCGTCATGTATTATGCCTGCAATACCAGCTTCCTGGATTACTTCGGCACCAACGGCCTGGCGGCCATCAACGCGGCGTTCAGTGTCTTCAACGGCCTGACCAACGTGGACAATTACAGCAGCGATCTGTCCGAATTCCCGTTGAACTCGATGAGCGAAAACTACCTCGCCTTCGAGTTTGAGATGCTGGACCTGAAATCCGTGACCATGTCCCTGTTGATGGAGCAGTTGGGGCTGGCGGACGCGGTTCGTTACATCTGGGCACTGCACAACCGCTACCTCCCTCCCGGAGCCACTTGCACCACGCCGGGACCCGGCAACGGGGTGGTGTATATGGTGGTGCAAAGGAATTTTGACATCACGGCCAGTCCCCTCAACCAGCTGCAGTATTCGGCCTATGTCAACGGAGCCCTTTACACTTACAGCATTGATGAAAACTGTGGAGTTTCAGGGGCATCGCCGCCGGACGTTGACGCCATCGAAGTGCCCACGGATCCGTTGTCCGATTACAACCCGCCCGTCGCCTCGGGCAACGGCGTGGACTTCTTGTATTACGGAAATTACTACACCAGTTTGACGCGGGATGACGTGGCGGGGCTGCGTTATCTCTACAGCACGAACAATTACAATACCGAGTCGCCCACGCCGGGCGTCCTGCTGGAAGCCTCCAACAACCCGACGATTCTGGTGACCACCTCCGACCTGGGCGCGCTCGTGACTTCGGCGCAAACCAACAGCCCGGCCGTCATTGCGGGACTCTTTCCCGGCGTGGTGGCCAGCGCCACCAGCTATTTTACCAATCTCCTCACCCCGGTGGTCGTCACCTACGCCACCAACTATTATGGTGAGCCGTTCGGAACCCCGCCCCACATCATCACCATCACCAACGGCTACACCAATGCCATCATCCAGTGGTACGTGACCTCTTTTGCCAATGTCGTCACCAACAGTTACCAGCCCAGCAGCACCGCCATCCTGCAGACCACCACCTTTGGTTCGCCGGTGGGCGCGCCGTTTGGCAGCCCGTTTGTGACCACCACCTCGTCCAAAAAAATCGTTCAGACCAATACGCCCACCGGGGACTATTTCCTCATTCCGGCCGGTTCCTGCGGCCTGACGGTCGTCAAAGTCTGGCAGACCAACGTGGTGTCCACCACCAACCTGCTGACGGTGGCCATCAACCCGGATGGCTCCTTCATCACGCAGAGCCTGATTAACTATTATACCAACCACATTATCGAGGTCCGGCCCTGCAATTTCGTGGCGCCGACACCCCAGTTGTACCAGGGCATCGGCCAGCTCCAGTTCAAGCAGGCCAATTACGATTCCTTGCTGGGCCAGTTGTTCCAACCCATTACCAATGTTTACACGATGGTGATGGTTTCCAATAGTCAGCCCTACCGGCAAACCTTCCAGCGAGTCGTCACCCAGCCGGATTTTCAATTTGCGGCTGCGGATTTGGCGGCCGGGCCGGCCGCTTTGTGGATCGTTACCGAGTACAGCCGGAACATCAACTTCGATCAGGGTAACATCCTGCCCGGCTTGGCCGGTCCCGGTGTCATCAATCCGTCCACGCTCATCACATACGACAAGGTGGGGCCCACTTATATGAACGTGGCGCCGACCTACCAGAACGGTCCGTACAATCCCAACAATGGTCCCTTCTCGGACTTTATCTGGGGGTCCTTTGACGGCTCGACCAATGTGCCCGTGATTTATCCCAATGGCACCAGCATCACCAATCTGGCGGCAGCCGTGTTGGTGCAAATCTCGCCGTCGAGTCTGCCGAATGGAGCGGTCAACGCCGCCTACAACCAGTCGCTCCAAGTGACCGGCGGTTCCTTCAATCCGCCGTTTTCGTGGTCGTTGGTGGAGCTGTCGCCCGGGTTGCCGCCGGGGCTCACGCTGTCGCCGTCCGGCACTATTTCCGGCACGCCGACCCAGTCCGGCAAGTTTGACTTTGTGGTGCAGCTGACCGATTCTGTATCCAGATATTTGCAGCGGATTTATTCGATTACCATCAACTGATAATAATTGCCGTATGAAACCCTCCCTTTCTTGTTTCACTCTGGCCCGGACGGCGCGGGTGCTGCCGCTGGTGCTGGGGCTTTGTCTGTGCGCCGGAGCCGTCCGGGGCGCGAGTTTCATCTGGAGGAACACCGGGCAGATCGTCTTTCTGGGCGCCGGCTATAGCGGCAATACGGTCCCGGCTCCGCCGCAGATTGACGCCACGAATTTCTATAATTCGGGGTTGATGTATTTGCTGATTTATCCGTACAAGCCGTTTTTGACCCAGGACACCCTCAATTTCACCAACGCCAGCAGCGGTGACATGGAAGGCATCATCGGCTGGGAGTTCGATTATGGGCCGCCCAATGGGGGGCGCAGCATGGCGGCCAACTTCGTCAACAACGGCACCATTGCCTCGTTCAGCGGCGGCCTGCCGAATCCCTTGAGCTCGCCTTTCACGTCGCCGGTGGGCTACTTGTGGATATCGGCCACCAACATCAACAACAAGGGGAACCTGGTCGCGGACACTTCCTGCGAAATCAAGCTCAACGGGTCCAATGTCAATTTAAGCCGCAGCGCGATACAAATCCAGCCGCTGTCCGGAATCGGGAGCGCCAATGGCCCGACGAATTTTACCGCCGACACCTCCATCTATGACGAACAATGGGCGGCAACCAACCGGAACGATCTGCACAGCGAGGCGGTCTGGGACGGCACGAACGTGGCCTTGCCGCCCTACACGCCGTTTGATGTAGCGGAGCCCTGCCCGGTCACGCCGCCCGACTCGGTCATGCTCGGGTTCGTTCCCGCGGTGGCTGATTCCGTGACCAACCAGGTTTTTGGCTTCATCTCGGTGACCAACAGCACAGGCGGCAGCAGCATTGTAATCCTCGCCACGAACATCTACCGGCAGGCCGCGTTTGTGTACAGCAGCGATTCGACGATTGTCGGCGCGATTGGCTTCACCCGCACGGGAAATATCTCCAACCTGTTTGAGACCATGACGGTGCAGCTGACCTCTTCCTCGGTCGGCGATTCCGTGTATGTCGTGGACGATTTGGGCTACGCCCCCGCGCACGGGCTGATCATGAACAATACCATCCAGCCCTCCGCCCAGTGCGCCAACCCGACCTACCGGCCGACCAATTATATCGTCGAGCGCGTGGATTTTAACGGCCTTGGGTCTTCCGGTAACGGGTGGCCCACCACGAACTTTTTCTACGAGACCGGCTGGAGCAACACCGCCGTGGTGGCGGCCTACTCCGTTTATACCGGGCTGGTTGACAACCAGGCGACGGAACCGCCGAACAACCCGGGCTCGCTCGTCCCGTTCTCGTCGGTCACCAATCTGTCCGGCCGGGTCCGGATTTATGCCGACAGCCTGAACCTGAGCAACGCGACCATCCGGGCCGAAGGGGAGGTGACGGTTCAAGCGAACCACCTGCTTAGCAGCCAGAGCGCGGTCATGAATTGTGAGAACTTCAGTTACAACATCGGCGCCCCGGCCGGCGGCAACATCACTGTCTCCAACCTCGTGCCCGCGTCAGTCAATCGCTTCAACGGCGAGTTCACCGCCGTCAGCGCCGTCTGGAGCAACCTGGCCTTTGTGACCCTGACCAATTACGCGCCGGTCGCCACCAATATCACCAGCGGCACCAATACCGTCACGGTGACCAACTGGGTGCGTTCGGACCTGACCAACATCGTCGTGATCAATTTGTGGATGCTGGCGGTGGACGGCAGCGCGCTCTCCTCGGTCAAGCCCGTGACGGTTTACAATTTTACCCTGCACGGCACCAACCAGGTGCTCAATGACCCCATGACCGTCATCGAGAACTTTTTCCTGGACGGCCAGAGCCTCACCATCAACGGGAGCCTTACGTTTCCCGGGGTCGTGCCCGTCAATCCGCTGACCCTAACGCCTTTTGCCCCGTACGCCATTCTGAATTGGACGTATGACTTCACGCCGAACCTGCGCTACTTCACGAACAACGGCACCATCAGTGTGCCCAATGAGGCGCATTTCGGCGACGACGGCCCCGTCAATTACCTGGCATTCGTCAACACCGGGACCATCAGCGCCAGTGTCGAGTACGTCAACAGCCTTTACCTCGAGAATGACGGCCTGTTGAGCAGCGGTTACGGGGTTTATCTGAACGCCGGCTCCGGGAAGTTTCAGAACGGACAGATCAGCGCCGGGTCGGACATCCAGTTCAACGCCAGCGATTTTAAATTCACCCAAAGCACGATTCAAACCACCGGCGGAGAACTGGATTTCTCGGTGACCGATTCCTTGTCGGATGCCGGTCCCGGTTCGGGCAACGGCTTCACCTGCAGCTTCGGTTTCAATTTGTGGAGCAAGCCGGCGCTCGGCGATCTGCTGGGTTCCACCTTCACCAGCGTGGCCTACGGCGATACCGGGGTGTCGCACACCTGGGCCGGGAACAATTACGGCACCAGCAACAACGGTTACACTAACAACGTCGCCCTGGGAACCCTGCTGCTGTTCCCGCATGGGGACAATGTCTTCTATTTCACCGGCGCCGGCGCGAACAACGGTCTGTACGTGGATTACCTCGACCTGTCGCTGTTGGGTTCGAATTACCTCAGCGAATTGCAGATCGATACCAACCTGGTTATATATTACGCCGCCGCGGCCCTGGGCTTCACTCCGCCGCCAGCCGGGCCCGGCCTGCCGCCGCAGGAGCCCGAGGAGTACTTGGACGGCCAGTTCGGCGGGCATCTGCGCTGGGTCAAATCCTATGCGGGTCCGAACAGTTCGGTGGCGGTGGTCATCAACGGCCAGACTTACATCGTCAACAAAGCCTTGCGCTTCGCCACCACCATCGACTCGAATACCAATGGCATCCCCAATTACGCGGACCCGAATCCGTTCAGCGTCCCGCCGCCCTTCAGCACGTCGGTATTCACGCTCCAGTTCTCCCTGGTGCCGCCGGGCCAAATGATACCCAAGCTGAAGCAGACCAACCTGGCGCCGTCATCCGTCGTGGCGTTGTCCTGGCTGGCGGCCAGCAACCGGGTCTATACCGTCCAGTACACCACCAACCTGGCGCCGGCGGCCTGGAAGACCTTGGCGACCTACACCAACAAAACAACCACGAACCAGGTGCCTACGGTTTTGGATACCAACGCGCCGGTCGGAACCACCCGGCGGTTCTAACGGGTGGGTTACGGCCCGTAACGGACGCCGCGGGAATTGCGGCTGAAAATCGTGCCGTTGCGATAAGGCGTGAGTAAATCACCGCAGTATGCAGCCATTTTTAATGCCTTGATACCACAGGATGACATCATGAAAAACCAATCCCGCAGTATGTTCCAGTCTACGTCAGGAAAAGGGGTCGCCATTTTTTGCGTGTTTGTGATCTTGGGGGCAAGCGGCGCCCGGGCGGCAATGCAAACGCTGCGCGGGATGGTGCCGGCGGCCGTGGCGCATTTGCAGGCCGAAGGAACCGTTCCCGGCACGAATCGCCTGAACCTGGCCATCGGGTTGCCGTTGCGCAACCGGGAAGCGTTAACCGACCTGTTGCACGACCTCTATGATCCGGCCAGCCCCCAGTATCGCCGGTTCCTCACGCCCGAACAATTCGCGGAACGCTTCGGTCCCACCGAGCAGGATTACCAGGCGGTGATGGCTTTCGCCAAAGCCAATGGCCTGACCGTGACCGCGACCCATCCCAACCGCGTGCTGCTGGATGTGAACGGAACCATCTCCGATATCGAGAAGGCTTTCCACACCACGCTTCGGGTTTATCAGCATCCCAACGAGAAACGCACGTTCCATGCGCCGGACGTGGAGCCGTCGCTGGACCTGAGCGTGCCGGTGCTGCATATCAGCGGGCTGGATGATTTTTCGCTGCCGCGCCCGCGGATGACGGCGACCCAGCTGGTCAACGGACAAAACGCGGCGCCGAATGCGGGTTCCGGACCGATCGGCACCTATATGGGATACGACTTTCGGGCGGCTTACGCCCCGGATGTGAGCAATGACGGCGACGGTCAGGCCGTCGGGCTGCTGCAATTTGACGGCTACACCGCCGGCGACATCGCCTACTACGAAAACCTGGCCGGGCTGCCGAACGTGCCGCTGGTGAATGTGCTGGTCAACGGCGCCACCGGGTTGCCCAGCGGCAGCGGAGGAGAAATCGAAGTGTCGCTGGACATTGAGATGGCCATTTCCATGGCGCCCAATCTGAACAAAGTGATCGTTTACATGGCGCCCAACCCCAGTCCCTGGGTGGACCTGCTGAACCGGATGGCGACGGACAATCAGGCCAAGCAACTGAGCTGTTCGTGGTATCAACCCGGGGGGACGGCCAACGCGTTGACCGATCAGATCTTCCAGCAGATGGCGGTGCAGGGGCAGACCTTCTTCAATGCTTCCGGCGATTACGACGCCTATGTGGGGCTGATCGATTTCCCCGGTGACACGCCTTACATCACGCAAGTCGGCGGCACTACGCTGACGACGAGTGGTGCGGGGGGCGCGTACACTTCGGAAACGGCTTGGAATTGGGGCAATGGCATCGGCACCGGCGGCGGCATCAGCACGCAGTATCCCATTCCCACCTGGCAGACCGGCATCAGCATGACCGCCAATCACGGCTCGACCACCATGCGCAACATACCGGATGTGGCGCTGACGGCGGATAACGTCTTTGTGCGGGCCAATGGCAAAAGCTACAAGGTCGGTGGCACGAGTTGCGCCGCGCCGTTGTGGGGGGGATTTATGGCGTTGGTGAATCAGCAGGCGGTGGCCAGCGGCCAGACCCCGGTGGGTTTCCTCAATCCCGTCCTCACGACGCTGGGTTTGGGCTCGACCTACACCTCGGATTTTCACGACATCAAAACGGGCAGCAACACCAACAGCATCAGCCCCACCAATTTCTTCGCCGTTGTCGGCTATGACCTCTGCACCGGCTGGGGCACCCCCAACGGCCAGCACTGTATCAATGAAATCGCCGGGCTGCCTCCCCGGCTCGGCTTTATCGTGCTCAGCGTGAACCCGCCCTCGGATTCCGTCTTGCTCAAGTCCTTCGGGCAACCGATTTATGTGACGGTCAAGGACGTCTATGCGGTGACCAACGCCACGGTCACCGGTTCCATCCCGGGGGTGACGAACCTGACCTTCCTCGACAACGGCGTCGCGCCGGATGTGAAAGCCAATGACGGCATCTACAGCGCGTTGTTCCAGGTGCCGGGCGCGACCAATCCGCTGACGATGACCGTGACGGCGCTCGCCACCAACGAGATTGGCGCCACCAATATCGTCAATTACACCGTCGTCGGCGCGCCGGCGAACGACAACTTCACCAATGCCACGGCGATTCCTGCGGCCGGCGGCGTTTACCTGTCCAACAACCGGTTCGCCACGCTCGAACCGGGCGAGCCGCAGCACAACGCCGATGCCCGCGCCGGCGCCTCCCTGTGGTGGACCTGGAAGCCGACGAACAACACCAACGTTTATGTGAACACCATCGGCAGCGGCATTGAGAACGTTTTGGCGGTCTATACCGGCTCAACGGTCAGCAACCTGGTGCAGGTGGCCGCCACCAACAGCACCCTGGCCCAGTATCAGCCGGCGCGGCTCAAGTTCAACGCCCTGGCCAACACCACCTATCGCATCGCCGTGGCCAGTTGGAACTCAAACGTCGTGGGCACCGTCGCGCTCCAGTTGATTCCCGGCGGACAGCCCGACACCAACAAGCCGGTGGTGACCGTTGACAGCCCGTTGAGCGGCCTGACCGTGACCAACAATCTGGCCACCCTGGCCGGCACGGCGTCAGATCCCCAGCCCAATTCCAGCGGCCTTAACAAAATCCTGATCACGTCCTTCGGAATTGTGTTTACCGCCTCCGGGACAACCAACTGGACCGGCAACGCCCTGTTGCTCCCCGGACTGAACACGATCCAGGTCACGGCGGTGGACAATACCGGCAACTATTCCACCCCCGCGACGGTCCAGCTCTATTATTATGTCCAGAATCCCGTGAACGACTACTTTGCCGCCGCGCTGCCGCTCAACGCGCTGGTGCCCTCCTTTACGGGCATCTCCGGCCACGATGCGGTCAGCAACACCAACGCAACCAAGGAACTGGGCGAACCGGATCACGCCGGGAACGTGGGTGGCAAATCCGTCTGGTGGTGGTTCCAGCCGCCGTCGGATGGTGTGTTGACGCTCGACACCGCCGGCTCCAGTTTCGACACGCTCCTGGGCCTGTACACCGGCACCAACGTGGCCAACCTCACCGCCGTGGCCGACAATGATGATGCCTACTTCGGCGCGCCGGGCGGCTACAGCCGGCTCGACCAGGCCGTCCGGTCCAACCTGCTTTACCATATCGCGGTGGATGGTTACGGCGGGGCCTCCGGCAACGTCGTTTTGAACTATTCGTTCCAGCCCGCCACGCTGTATCATCTGACAACCAGCAGCACCGCCGGCGGCTCGGTGCAGGTGAGCACCACCAACGGGCTCGGCGGGGTGTTGGTTCTGCCGGGAACGGCGGGCGATTTTGCCGCCAACTCGCTCATCACCCTCACCGCCCAGCCCGCCGCGAATTACCAGTTTGATATCTGGAACGGGAGCTGGCTCTCCCTGTCCAATCCGGTCACCGGCGCCATCAATGGCAACCTGAGCCTCACCGCCAACTTCCGTCCGCTTGCCTTCACGGACGGATTCGAAAGCGGCAATTTGCAGCAACTGCCCTGGACGACCGCGGGGAATCTGCCCTGGTTTGTCCAGAGCAGTGTGGTCTCGGCCGGGCAATACGCCGCCCGCTCCGGCCTGATTACCAACAGCCAAAGCAGTTCCCTGATCCTGGCGACCAACTTCCACTCCGGCGCCGGGAGCTTCAGTTATCGGGTCAGTTCCGAGGCGAATTATGACTTCCTCAAATTCTACCTGGACGGCGTCCTGATGCAGCAATGGTCGGGCGAAGCCGGGTGGGCCACCTATTCCTTCTCGTTGACCGCCGGCTTCCACACTTTGATGTGGACTTACATCAAGGATCCGAGCAACAGCGGAGGGCTGGATGCTGCCTTCCTCGACAATGTCATCGTTCCGATCGTCGTCGCCACCAACAGCGTCGCCACCCCGATCCTGCAATACGTGAACCAGACCGGCGGCGGCGTCTTCCTGAACCTCTCCGGCCAGACCAACCAGCAGTATATCATTCAAACCTCGTCGAACTTGTTCACCTGGAAGGACGCCTCGACCAACATTCTTCTCGGTGGCTTCCTCCGGATGCCCGATACCTCGATGAGCACCAACCGGATCCAGTTCTATCGCGCCATGCTCGCGCCTTGAGCCAGGTCGCCGCGGCCGGCGCAACGGACGAGCCGGCGCCGGCGTCGGCAGCGCATGAACGATTCATGAAAATCTGCGGTCTGACCGGTGGCGTGGGCATGGGCAAGTCCACCGCCACCGAGTTTCTTCGCGCCCGCCGCGTGCCGGTCATCGATACCGACGAGCTGGCGCGCCAATTCACCCAGCCCGGCCAGGCGGCCCTCGCCGAAATTCAGGCCGCGTTCGGGCCGGGGGTGCTTTCCCCGGACGGCCGCCTGCGGCGCGACGAGCTGGCCCGCATCGTTTTCGCCGACGGCGCCGCGCGCCGGCAACTCGAGGCCATCCTCCACCCGCGCATTCGCGAAGGCTGGCAGACGCAGGTGGAAAACTGGCGCGGGGAAAATCAACCGCTCGCGGTGGTCGTCATCCCGCTCCTGTTTGAAACCGGGGCCGAACCGGCCTTCCACAAAATCATCTGCGTCGCCTGCTCCGCCGCCGCGCAGCGCGAACGGCTGCTCGCCCGGGGCTGGACCCCGGAGCAGATCCGCCAGCGCCTGTCGGCGCAGTGGCCGATTGACCAGAAAATTGCCCGGTCCGATTTCGTCATCTGGACCGACGGCGAGCTGGATGTCCATACCCGGCAACTCGAGCAGGTTCTGGCCGTTTTGTAGCGGCGCGCTCAGGTGGGGCGGGCCGTCCTCTGCCCGCTGCGGTTCCTTCCCCGGGAGCGCCGGCGTCCCGCCGGCTGGGATTGGTCGGACCACTGGTTTCAATGCGGACCAAATGGCTTGGCGCCTTGGCACCGGGTCGGTCTGCAGTGGGGAGCGCGGTCCTCAGCGCACCAGCCAGCTGAGGCGGCCGACGCTGCCGTGCCCTCTGACGCGCTATCGGCGTTCCGGAAGAATATTTCATTTTGCCACCCATCTGGTTAGACTGGGGGTGCATGATTCTGACGCCCGCTGAATTGCGCAGTCTGGTGGAACTCAAACACCGGTCGCCGCACACCCTGCTCGGCCTGCACCCGCTCGGCGACGGCTCCGGACTCGTCGCGCGCGCGTTCCTGCCCGATGCCGCCAGCGTGGAAGTCCAGCCGGTGCACGAGAAGAACCAGCCGCGATTCGCCTTGCAGCGTGTTCATGCCAGCGGGCTGTTCGAAGGCGTGACCCGATCCGCCCAGCGCGTTTACGCTTACGATCTGGTGGTCACCAGCCATTCGGGCCAAACCCGCCGCACGCGCGATGCCTTCTCCTTCCTCCCCACGCTCGGGGAATCGGATTTGTTCCTGTTTGGCAAGGGCGACGAGCGCCGGATTTACGAAAAGCTCGGGGCGCAATTGCGCGTCATCGATGGCGTGCCCGGCACCAGTTTCGCCGTCTGGGCGCCCAACGCCCAACGGGTCAGTGTCGTCGGCGATTTTAACCGTTGGGATGGCCGCTTTCATCCGCTGCGGCTGCTGGGCGCGTCCGGCGTGTGGGAGATCTTCATTCCGGGCGTCGGGGTCGGCGCCCATTACAAGTTTGAAATCCGCGACGCGCACGGCCACATCAAATTGAACACCGATCCGTTTGGATTCTTCTTTGAAGTGCCGCCCAAAAACGCCGCCATTGTCTGGAACCCCCGGTCCTTCCGCTGGAACGACGCGGCCTGGCTGCAACAGCGGAGACGGAGCGATGCCCTGCGTTCGCCGATGAGCATCTACGAGGTCCATGTCGGTTCCTGGCGGAAGAAGTCGGCCAGTGAATCCTGGAGCTACCGCGAGCTGGCCGAACCGCTCGTGCTGTACGCCCGGCGCATGGGCTTCACGCACGTCGAGTTTCTGCCCGTGGCCGAGCACGCCTTTTATCCTTCCTGGGGCTATCAGGTCACCGGCTTTTATGCCCCCACCAGCCGCTATGGCACCCCGGAGGACTTTCAATATCTGGTGAATGCCCTGCATGAAGCGGGCATCGGCGTGATCGTGGACTGGGTGCCGGCGCATTTTCCGCGCGACGACTGGGCGCTGGCGCGGTTTGACGGCACCGCCCTGTTCGAGCACGAGGACCCCCGCAAGGGGGCGCACCAGGACTGGGGCACGCTCATTTTCAACTATGGCCGGAACGAGGTGAACAATTTTCTCGTGGCCAACGCCCTGTTCTGGCTGGACTGCTTTCACATCGATGGCCTGCGCGTGGACGCCGTGGCCTCGATGCTGTACCTCGACTATTCGCGCAAAGCCGGCGAGTGGGTCCCCAACCAGTACGGCGGGCGCGAAAACCTGGAAGCCATCGAATTTCTCCGGAAGTTCAATCACCTCACCCATACTGAATTTCCCGGGGTCATCACCATCGCCGAGGAATCCACCGCCTGGCCCCAGGTCACGCGGCCGCCCTACCTCGGCGGCCTGGGGTTTTCCTTCAAATGGAACATGGGCTGGATGCACGATACCCTGGGCTACTTCCGGCGCGATTCCATTTACCGCAAATATCACCAGAACGATCTCACCTTCGCGATGCTCTATCATCACCACGAGAATTTTGTTTTGCCGTTGTCCCATGACGAGGTCGTTCATGGCAAGCGCTCGCTGCTGGGGCGGATGCCGGGAGACGACTGGCAACGGTTCGCCAACCTGCGGGCCCTGCTGGCCTATCAATGGCTGTTCCCGGGCAAGAAATTGCTGTTCATGGGCGGCGAATTCGGCCAGAGCGCCGAGTGGAACGAAAACGGCCAGCTCGACTGGTGGCTGCTGGATGCCGGGCCCTACCATCGCGGCCTGCAAAAATTTGTCGAGGACTTGAACCGGCTCTATGCCGCGTCCCCGGGTTTATGGCAGGGAGATTACGACCACGGCGGGTTTTACTGGATCGACTGCGCCGACCGGGAGAACAGCGTGCTGTCCTTCGTCCGCCAGACCGCCGATGGCGGAAATCCGTCAGTCGTGATCCTGAATCTCACCCCCGTGGCGCGGGAGCATTACCACCTCGGCCTGCCGCGGGGCGGAATGTGGCGGGAGGTCTTGAACAGCAACGCCGCGATTTACGGCGGCAGCAACACCGGGAATGCCGGAGGGGTGACCGCCCAGCCGGGTCCCTCGCACGGTCACGAACACGCGGCGGATTTTTTTCTGCCGCCGCTGAGCGTGGTGGTCTTTCAGCCCGTTTGAGAAGCCGGCTTCGACTGTTTCAATGCGCCGGCGCCGGCGCCGTGATTTTCTGCACGTTCAATCTTCGCTCGTGATAATCCACGATGCGGTTGAAAATCACTTCGCGGCCTTCGAGGTGCCAGTCCAGGTCGCGCGCGAACCAGTAGCCTTCCGGGGTCCGCGTGCGGGTAAATTCGTAGGTGAACTTCCACACCGCGCCGACGAGGCCGCCAAGGACATTGACCTGCTTGGTCAGATGCAATTGGGCCTGGGCGATGGCGTAGTCCGCCTCGTCCACCCAGACGCGGCCGGCGGCCTTGTTGATGAACTTGTCGGCCAGGCTGTTCACCGGCAGATTATCGCTGGCCGGTTTGAAATCCACCACGTAGGACGGCCGGCCGTTCACCAGCTCCCGCCCCACCAGCGTAAGCTGAAACCGCTTTACCAGGTTCGGAATGGAATAGTCCTTCACCTTCAGCGCCTTGCCGCGGATGTTGGAGTGAGTCTCCGAGACCGGTTCATCCTTCTCGGGCGGCGGGTCCGGCGGTTTGGGGGACGTAAGTTGGCCGGCTTTGGCGGCTTTGGCGGCCCGGCGCTCCGGCCGGTTTTCGAAGCTGCTTTTTTCCCGGCGGCTCTTCAATTCGCCCTTGCTGTTGCGGTATTCCCAGGTCCGCGTCCGGGTGTATTGATAATGCATGTTGAACAGGTCGTCGTTCTTGTCTTCCTGGTTGACCGCGCGGTCCACCACCTTCTGCAGCAGGAAGTCCACCGACGGCAGCGGCTTCGCGTCCGTCGGGCTGGCGGTGTTGGTTTGCGCCGGCGCCGGCCGCGCCAGTGAAAGCAAAATGGCCAGGCTCAGACAGGTTGATTTCATCAAGGCATTGGACGTAAGAACCGGTGATTTTGTTTCAACAATGTCGGAACTGGCTGTCGCCTAAATGATTAGGCTGCCATGTCCCAACTGCGGCTTTGCGGGGCGCCGGCTTTTCAATAAGCTCTTGCCGTGAAGCTGATTTCCTGGAACGTCAACGGCCTGCGCGCCGTGCTCCGCAGGAATTTCCTGGATTTTCTCGACGCCGAGAAGCCCGACGTTTTGTGCCTGCAGGAAACCAAGTGCCGCCCGGAGGACGTCGAGCAGCTCTGGCCGGCGGAATATGCGACCTGGTGGAATTGCGCCGAAAAGAAGGGCTACTCCGGCACGGCCCTCTTTTCAAAAACCCGGCCGCTGAAAGTCACGCCGCACCTGGGGGTGGCCGAGCACGACCGGGAGGGCCGGGTGCTGGCCGCCGAGTTCGCCGATTTCTTTCTCGTAAACGTCTATGTGCCCAACGCCAAGCGCGATCTTTCCCGGCTGGCCTACCGCCAGAAATGGGACGCTGATTTTTTGCGTTACCTGAAAAAACTGGAGCGGCAAAAGCCGGTGATTTTCTGCGGCGACCTCAACGTGGCGCACACGGAGATCGATCTCGCCAACCCGAAGGCCAACGTCCACAACCACGGCTTCACTCCGGAGGAGCGCGCCGGCTTCAGCGCGTTCGTCAAGGCCGGGTTCCTGGACACGTTCCGCGAGTTTGAAAAAGGCGGGGGCCATTACACGTGGTGGAGCCAGATGGGCGGCGCGCGCTCCCGGAACATCGGCTGGCGTCTCGACTATTTTCTCATTTCAAAATCCCTGCGCCCGCGACTCAGGCGCGCGTTCCTCCGGCCGGATGTGGAGGGCTCCGATCATTGTCCGGTCGGCATCGAACTGGGGTGACCGCGTGCGTGGCGAGCCCGGCCCGGGCGGGCGCAACCGAATTTTGGTAATTTGCGTTGCAGCAGCCCGGCACCAGGCCTAAGCTCGCCTTACGGCTTCGCCGTTTCATCGTTGCCATGAGAATTCTTCTCATCAGCCCGCAAACGCCCGACACGTTTTGGAGTTTCAAACACGCTGTCCGCTTTGTGTCCCGCAAGGCGTCCATGGCGCCGCTCGGCTTGCTCACGGTCGCGGCCATGCTCCCGCCGGAATGGGAACTCAAATTGGTGGACTTGAATGTGAGGCGGCTCAAGGACGAGGACCTGCGTTGGGCGGATTACGTGATGCTGGGCGCGATGCTGGTGCAGAAGGAGTCCGTCCACGAAATCATGGCGCGCTGCTCCGCGCTGGATAAAACCGTCATTGCCGGCGGGCCGCTGTTCACCACCGGCCACGAAGCGTTCCCGGACATCCGGCACTTCGTGCTGGGCGAAGCCGAGGACTTGATGCCCCGGGTTGTGGCCGACCTGCAAAGCGGGCGGTTGCAGCCCGTTTATCGGTGCACCAGCCGGCCGGACATCACCCGGACGCCGCCGCCGCGCTGGGATCTCATCAACTTCCGGCATTATGTGACGATGTCCGTGCAGTTCTCGCGCGGGTGCCCCTTTGATTGTGAATTTTGCGACATCATCGTTATGAACGGGCGCGTGCCCCGCACCAAAACGCCGGCGCAGTTGATTGCCGAACTGGACGCGCTGCGCCGGTGCGGGTGGAAGGACATGGTGTTCATCGTGGACGACAATTTCATCGGCAATCGGCAGCGGACGAAGGCGCTGCTGCAGGCGCTGATCGAGTGGCGGCAACGCACGCGGCCCGGCATCGGCTTTCTCACCGAGGCGTCCGTGAATCTGGCCGATGATCCGGAGATGTGCGCGTTGATGGTGGCCGCCGGGTTCAAGAAGGTCTTCGTGGGCATCGAGACGCCCTCGGTCGAGGCGCTGGCGGAATGTCACAAAGTGCAGAACCGGAACCGCGATCTCGTGGCCGCCGTGCAAACGCTGCAGCGCGCCGGACTGGAGGTCATGGGCGGGTTCATCGTGGGCTTCGACAGCGACAAGAGCGACATCTTCAAGCGGCAGTTTGAGTTCATCCAGCGCTCCGGCGTGGCGACGGCGATGGTGGGGTTGCTGACGGCGCTGCCGCAGACGCGCTTGTGGCAGCGGTTGAAGCGCGAGGGGCGGCTGGAAGTCGAAAGCTCCGGCAACAATTCCGATGCCACGCTGAACTTCAAGCCGAAGCTGAACCGCGACTTCCTGCAATCCGGCTACCGCGAACTGGTGAAGAAACTTTACGAGCCGCGCAATTATTACCAGCGCATCCGAACGTTTCTCCAGAGCCATCGTCCGACCGGCCCGCGCCTGCGCCTGTCGCGCGCCGATCTCATTGCGTTTCTGAAGTCCTTCTGGGTGCTGGGCGTCTGGCACCGGGGGCGGGTGGGATATTGGCGGCTGTTCTGGGGCACGCTCCTCCGGCGGCCGCGCCAGTTCCCGCACGCCATCGAACTGGCCATCCTCGGCTACCACTTCCGCCGCGTGGCCAACTCCCTGCGGGCGCCCGCCTCCCGCAAACGGTGAGGCGGCGCGGTGGAAAACACGGCGTTTTGAAACCGCCGGAAACGACCGCCTTCGCTTGCCTCGGCGCACTGGGCATGGCTTAATGCCTTTGATGGCCAAACCAATCAAATCACAATGGGACTTCGGTGAGCTGTTTCCGGCCGAGGCCACCCGCCAGGTGCTGACGGTCAGTGAACTCACGACCCAGGTCAAACGCCTGCTGGAAAAACAGGTCGGCTCAGTCTGGGTCATCGGCGAGATCACCAACCTGCGCGCCCAAGCCTCCGGCCACATGTATTTCACGCTCAAGGATGCCGGGGCGCAATTAAGCTGCGTCCTGTTCCGCGGTGAAACCGTCGCCCATCGCGAGCTGTTGGAGGACGGCCGGAAAGTCCTGTTGCAGGGCGACCTAACCGTGTACGAGGCGCGCGGCCAGTACCAACTCATCGTCCGGTCGGTCGAGTTGCAGGGCATCGGCGCGCTCCAAATTGCCTTTGAGAAGCTCAAGCAAAAGCTGGCGGCCGAAGGACTGTTCGCGCCGGAACGGAAACGGCCGCTGCCAAAATATCCGCAACGCGTCGGTCTGGTCACGTCGCCGACGGGAGCGGCCATCCGGGATGTTCTGCACGTCGTTCAGCGGCGGAATCCGGGTTTGGAAATCATCCTCGCTCCCTGCCGCGTGCAGGGCGAAGGCGCTGCGGCGGAAATTGCCGCCGCCATCCGGCTGCTGAATGAATTCAATTCCGCCATCCGCATTCCGCCATCCGCAATTGACTTGATTCTCCTCACCCGCGGCGGCGGCAGCCTCGAAGATCTGTGGGCGTTCAATGAAGAAGTCGTGGCCCGGGCGATTTTTGAGTCGGCCACCCCGGTCGTGTCGGCGGTCGGCCACGAGATTGATTTCACCATCAGCGATTTCGTGGCCGACGTGCGCGCGGCCACCCCCAGCGCGGCCGCGGAGATCATCACGGAAGACGTTTTTGCCAGCCGCGAATTTGTGGCGGGTGTCCCGGAGTTGCTGCGGCGGCGGGTGCGGCAGCAATGGGAGCGCGCGACCGGCGATTTACACGAGGCGGGTGGTCGACTGGGGAGGTTGCACCCGCGGCGCCGGTTGAACGAGGCGATGCAACGGCTGGACGATTTGCAGACAGGCTTGCGGCGCGGCCTGCAGCGCGGGGTCAAAGAGCGGCTGATGGCCCGGCAAAATCTGGGGGAGCGACTCGGGCGAGTGCGCCCCGCCCGGTGGTTGAAGCAGCGGCGCGAGTCGCTGGATCTGAATCGGCGGCGACTGCTGGAACGGGTACAGGCGCATTGGCAAGACGTTCGCAATCGTCTTGCCACCGCCGACGCGCGATTGCGTTTGCTTGGTCCGGAACAGGTGCTGGCCCGCGGTTACTCCATCACGAGGGATGCCGCCACCGGGAACGTCATCCGGCGCGCCCGGGACGTAAAGCCGGGACAACGCCTGCGGACGCGGGTCCAGGAAGGCGAAATTTCCAGCCGGGCGGGGAACTAATCCAAGCGGGTTCGCGGAACAGCGGCCTACACCGTCAATTACTGCTGGGCGGCAGCCCGGTAGAATTTTTGCGGCGCAGCCGGGATGGAATCGGTATAAACGAAGGGCGAGGCGTTGGTGAAGACCGGGGTCCAGTTCGCTGCCGCCAGGTTGGTCGAGGTCAGGACAACGTAATCTGCACCGCTGCTGCCGCTGACCGCGAGACTGAACTGGCCGTCGATAAAAGCAACCGGGGTCAGCACCGCCGGCGCGGCCGCGATGTAGGAAATGCCCGTGACACTCACCATGTCAAACCGGGTCGTGCCCGAGCTGGCGTAGGTACTGCCGGTGCCGGCGGCAACATAGCCCGCCGTGCCCGAGCCGGTGGCGGTGCTTTGAAATTCGGCGACGATCCGGAAGATAAAATTGGAGTTATTGCCCACTCCGGGCGTTGCCGATAAATCATTGGTAAAGGCATAGAAATTCGTCGCCAGCGGCAGCGTCACGGCGGTTGGATAATCCGTGAAGCTTGCGCCGCTGTTGGTCGAATAGCGGAGGCGGAAATATTTGCCGCCGGTCTTGCTGGATTGCTGGCTCCAGCTCACGAGGATGTTCTGGAGCCCCGCCGTGCTGACGGCGAACTGCACCCCCGCCGTCAGGTTGTTGCCGCTGGCCGGATAACTGGTCGTGTTCCAGGCGCTGTTGTCGGTCGAGCCGGCCGGGTCCAGCGTCGTGTTGCCGGTCGCGAAGCCCGAGCCGTTCGCCGTGACGCCGCCGACCATTGAAGCCGTGCCGCTGCCCAGGGAGGGCGCGGTGGAACCGGTGGTGGTATCGCTATCCGGCGTGACGCTGTTGAAATTCCATTGGGCGAAGACGGCCGGGTTGGTGAACAGCACCGTGAGGGAGGCGGGCGAACTGGTCACGCTGCCGGCGACGTTGGTGATGACCACGGAATAATTCCCCGCATTCGTGAGCTGGACATTGGCCAGCAGGAAGGGGTTGGTGACCGCGCCGGAAATGTTCGAGCCGTTGAAGAGCCATTGATAGCCCAAGGGCGGCGTGCCGGTGGCGGTCACACCGAGGGTGGCGGTTTGTCCGACGAGGACGGCCTGGCTCTGCGGCGGAGTCGTTACGGCGGGCGGCGCATTGGTCAGCAACAAAACGGCGTTGGAACTGGTGGCGCTGCCATAGAGGTTCGTGACCATGACCGAGTAAATGCCGTTGTTCGCCAGTTGCGCGTTGACGAGCACCAGCGGGTTCGTGGTGGCCCCGTCGATGTTCGTGCCGTTGAACTGCCATTGCCAGGCGAGCGCGCCGCTGCCGCTGGCCCGGGCGTTGAAGGTGATGGTGGCGCCGGCCGCGTTCGTCTGGCCTTGCGGCTGAGTGATGATGGCCGGCGGATTGGTGCCGGTATCGATCCCGGCGGGAATTGAAAAATCCTTCAGCACGGCCATGTGCTGGGCCAGGCCGGAGTCGGCGGATTGCACCGGGCTGAAATCGCTTAAGTTGCTGTAAACGCGCGAATCGAACACCAAACCGGCCGGGTAGGTATGCGTTGGGAAAAGCGTGGCGGTCTCGAGGTTGGTGAGCGAAAAAGCGGGCAGCACGTAATCGTGCGGATGATTGCGGTTCTGGCTGGTGTCGGAATTGCCGACGTCGTCAACGGGAATGGGATTGTCGCTGAGGAAACTCTTGAACGTGGGCATGGCGGGCGATTCGGTCCGGGTGTCGGTGTTGAAATCGCCGGCGACCACGACCCACGCGTTGGCGGGAAAGCTGGCCTGAATCAATGCCTTCAGGTTTGCCGCTTCCGTTCCGCGGGCGGTGGCTGAGGTCGTCAACAGATGCACGCTGACCACGTAAAGATCGTTCGTGCCGGGCAGATCGATTTGGGCCCAGGCAAACCCGCGATTGGGGCTGCTCATGGCCGTGTCGGTCCAGGAACCGGAGGCGACAATCGGATAGCGGCTGATGATGCCATTGGGGATGTCGCCGCCGCCGTTGTAAGGTTCGCGGTAATAAACGAAATTGGTTCCAAACGCGGTGTCCACCATCGAGCGAAAATCGGATGCGGTGTTGTTGCTGTAATTGAATTCCTGGATGGCGACGATGTCCGGCTGGAGTCCCTGGAAAATCCGGATGGCAAATGGCTCATACGTTTGGGAGTTGCCATTGAGGTTGGCGGCCATGATCCGGACCGTGACATTGCTTTGGGCCGGCGCCAGGCTTGAAAAAAGCATCGCGCCGAGGAGCACGAGGCGTCCGGCGCGACTTACGGCCTGTGATATAAACAACATGAACAAACAGTACTCTAATTATGCACAGGATATTATAAACGCAAGCCGGGATTTCACGATGATTGCGAACTGGACGTCCGCCGGATTTCCTTTTAGTCTTGTCCCGTGCCAAATCCGTCAAAAAGCGCGGGAGCCGGTGCCCCCGCCAAAAACCTGCCGTTCGAAGAGGCGCTCAAACGGCTGGAGAGCGTCGTCCAAACCATGGAATCCGGCGATCTGCCCCTGGAAGCCCTGCTGGCCCGGTACGAAGAGGGAACCCGGCTGGTCAAAATCTGCCAGGAGAAGCTCGCGGAGGCGGAACTGAGGATCCAACAACTGGAAAAGGGCGGGACGGGAGAGATGAAACTGAAACCATTTGAGGGGGAAAGAGAATGAGTTAAATCGTGATTGGTTAACTGAGTGGGGCTGGCACTTTGCCTTGACAACCTGCCGGTTTAGCTTTTTTAACCCGTTACTCATTTGGCTGATTAAACCAACAACTATGAGCCGATATCTTGACATGGTGGACGGGCCCGCGCACGTGAAGAAACTCACGCTGCCGCAATTGCAGGAACTGGCCGGGGAAATCCGGCAGGAGTTGATCGCCGGCCTCGCCAAGAGCGGCGGGCACCTCGGACCGAACCTCGGCGTGGTGGAATTGACCATTGCCCTCCACCGGGTCTTCAACACGCCTAGGGACAAATTCGTCTGGGACGTGAGCCATCAGGTGTATGTCCATAAAATCCTCACCGACCGCAAGAGCCGCTTCCGCACCATCCGGCAGACCGACGGCCTGAACGGCTTCGCATTGCGCACGGAAAGCCCGCATGATTGTTACGGCGCTGGCCACGCCGGGACGGCGCTGTCCGCCGCGCTGGGCATGGCCGCGGCGCGGGACAAGCTGGGCACCAACGAGCACATCGTCTGCATTTTCGGAGACGCGGCGCTGACGAACGGCATTTCCTTCGAGGCGCTCAATAACATCGGCCACACCACCAAGCGCTTCATCGGCATCTTGAACGACAATGAGTGGAGCATCGCCAAAAACGTGGGCGCGGTTTCCAATTACCTCAACAAACTCATCACCCACCCCCGCTACAACAAGCTGGCCACCGATTTTCAGAATTTCCTGCGCCGGTTTCCCAAGGGCGACGTGGCGCTGAAGCTCGCCCGCAAGGCCGAGGAAGGTTTCAAGGGCGCCATCACCGACGTCGGTTTGCGGCAGACCGGCAGCCCGGTGGACATGGATGGACGCGGCGGCTACGGCAGCCCGATCCTTTTTGAAGAGATGGGATTGCGCTACCTCGGCCCGATCGACGGGCACGATCTGCCGCTGGTCATCAGCACGCTGGAATTTGCCAAGACCTGCGACCATCCGATTGTCATTCACCTGCTCACGCAAAAGGGCAAGGGCTTTGAGGCCGCGCTCAAATCGCCGGAAAAGTTCCATGGCACCGGGCCGTACGATGTGCAGACCGGTGATTCCCTGCCGGTCAGGGCCGGCACGCCGCCGAATTATCAGGACGTCATGGGCCAGACGCTGGTGAAATTGTGTCAGAAGGACAACACCCTCGTGGGCATCACCGCCGCCATGCCCAGCGGCACGGGCTTGAAACATCTGGAAAAGGCCATGCCGGAGCGATACTACGATGTCGGCATCGCCGAGGAACACGCCGTCATTTTTGCCGCCGGCATGGCCACCATGGGCTTCCACCCGGTCGTGGCGATCTATTCCACTTTTCTGCAGCGCGCCTACGACTGCATTCAGCACGACGTTTGCCTTCAGGATCTGCCGGTAATTTTCTGCATGGACCGCTCCGGGCTCTCGGCCAACGACGGCCCGACGCATCACGGGCTGTTCGACATCGCTTATCTGCGCTGCCTGCCCAACGTCATTGCCATGGCGCCGAAGGACGAGGATGAGCTCGTGGACATGATGTTCACGGCGACGCATCAGCAACATCCGACTTTTATTCGTTACCCGCGCGGGACCGCGGAAGGGGTGCTGGTCAAAGACCAGCCGAAATTGCTTGAGATCGGCAAGGCCGAAGTCATCCAGAATTTTTCCGGCAATGGCTGGCGCAAGGTCGCGCTGTTTGGCCTGGGCCCGATAAACACCCTGGCTCGCCAGGCCGCCGCCCAACTGGCGGGGGAGGGATTCGATTGCGCCGTCATCAACCCGCGCTTCACCAAGCCGCTCGACGCCGGAACACATGAATTTTTCGGCAAGGCGGCCGACCTGGTGGTAACGCTGGAAGACCATGCGCTGATGGGCGGCTACGGTTCGGCAGTGCTGGAACTCTTCAGCGAAAAGGGCGTGAGCACGCCCGTGGTACGGATCGGCTGGCCGGACCAGTTCATCGAGCACGCCACCACCCAGAACGAACTCCGCCAGAGACACGGCTTGAGCGTCGAGAACGCCGTGGCCAAAGTGAAGGCCCATTTTGCCGAAGCTCCCGCGGCGATGCCCAAGCTGATTGAAGTGGCGTGATCTGTGTCGTCTTCGCCTGAAATGGAAAGCCGGGAAGCAAGACCGGGAGTTGCCCACTCTTTCCTTGATTTTCCCGGTTTTGAACCCGACCCTGATTGCATCAAGACTTTGAAAATCATAAATCATCAATCGTAAATCGAGAATTGCATTATGGCTTACAAGGACGTCACGCCGCCGGCAGGCGAAAAAATTTCGATCCAGAACGGCAAACTCAGTGTGCCGGACCATCCTGTCGTCCCATTCATCCGCGGCGACGGGACCGGCCCCGACATCTGGGCCGCGAGCGTGCGCGTGTTCGATGCGGCGGTGCAAAAGGCCTATGGCGGCAAACGGAAGATCGCTTGGTTTGAGGTGTTTGCCGGTGAGGAGAGTTTCAAAAGGTTCAACAACTGGCTTCCGGACGACACCGTCGAGGCGTTCAAGGAATATCTGGTCGGCATCAAAGGGCCGCTCACCACCCCCGTCGGCGGCGGCATCCGCTCACTGAACGTGGCGCTCCGCCAGATGCTCGACCTCTACGTCTGCCTGCGCCCCGTGCAGTGGTTTAACGGCGTGCCGTCACCCGTGAAACACCCGGAGAAGGTGGACATGGTCATCTTCCGGGAAAACACCGAGGACATCTATGCGGGCATCGAGTACGCCGGCGGCACACCCGAAGCCCAAAAGGTCCTGGATTTCGTGGCGAAGGAATTTCCGAAGGATTTCAAAAAGGTGCGCTTTGGCACCCGCCCCGCCGCCGAGGAATTCTGGAAATCCGTCGGCGCCAAGGATTTTCCGAGCGACGTGAAGGTCGGCATCGGCATCAAGCCGGTGAGTTACAGCGGCAGTGTGCGACTGATTCACAGCGCCATCGGCTACGCCATCAAATTCAAACGCAAGAGCGTCACGCTGGTCCACAAGGGCAACATCATGAAATTCACCGAAGGCGCCTTCCGCGACTGGGGCTACGAAGTGGCCAAGAAGTATTTCGGGGCGGTGGAGATGGATGGCGGGCCGTGGTGTAAAATTCCCGAAGGCAAGCCCGGCGCCGGGATCATCATCAAGGACGCCATCGCCGACATCACCCTCCAGCAGGTGCTCACCCGCCCGGCGGATTTCGACGTCATCGCCACGCTGAACCTGAACGGTGATTATTTGAGCGACGCGCTGGCGGCGCAGGTGGGCGGCATCGGCATTGCGCCCGGCGGCAACATCAATTACATCAGCGGCCACGCGATCTTCGAGGCCACCCACGGCACCGCGCCGAAATACGCGAACAAGGACGTCGTCAATCCCGGTTCGGTGGTGTTGAGCGGCGAGATGATGCTGCGCTACCTGGGCTGGACGGAAGCGGCCGACTTGATACTGAAAGGATTGAACGGCGCCATCAGCAGCAAGCGCGTCACCTACGACTTCGCCCGTTTGATGGACGGGGCCACGGAAATCAAGTGTAGCGAGTTTGGCTCAAACATCATTTCCCACATGTGATTTGGCCGACGAGCGAAATCGCGCCGTAGCGTTGGCAAAGGCGGATATTCGCAGTTCGGCGACAACATCATTGCGAATATCTGGTGCGGACCAGGCTCCCCGCCGGGTTTTATCCGAAACCAGGCGCGCCGGAAAACTCCGGCTCGCTGTTTTGCGGTTCGGACCAAATTACTGCGTCAAGAGCCGGATGAATCCCTGCTTGGATGGGCTGAACAAGGACAACGGAACGGAAAGAGTCTTCGGGTTGCCATCGCCGGGAACATTCGTATAAGTCTGCCAGGTTCCCGACACCAGATTCGTGCGGTACAACACGGTGTGGGTGAAGCCGGATTGCGACGGGAAGGAGAACTGGAAGCTGCTGCCGCCTGACAGGTGTGGATTTGTCAGTTGGATCGGCAACGATCCGGCAGTGACGACAAACTGGAACGAGGCCGTGGAATGCAAATTAACCTGGGTGCCCCAAGAGTAAACCTGATGCTGGGCATCGTCCACCGGAACCGAAAAGGTGATGCCCGGAAAGTTATTGGAAATGGATTCGAGGTAGAGCTGGTTGGTACCCGCGGTCAGGAGCGGAGGCGCGGGCCAATTGGTGGCCGTGCCGGCGAGGTTCGTACTGCCGCCGCCGGTAAAGGCCGGAAATGATGAAACGCTGATAAACGTGGATGAAAAATTTGTCGGGCCGGACCATTGGAATGGAGTATTCGCAGGGACATTGACCGCATTGTTGGTGGGGACAAGAAACCTGATCGGCGCCAGGAAGTTGGTGGTCAGTCCATTGACGGATACGCTGAAATGGAACTGGCGTTCATTGGGCATGCCTTTGTTGATGGAGAGGGTCCAGAGGCCGTTGGTAAATTCGTTGATCAACTGGTCAAGTGAACTCAAGATATACGAATACGAACCGCCGTTACCCCCCCCGCCTTGATCGGCCTGACCGCTGAACATCGCGTTGGGCGATTGTATGCTGTTGGTCGTGCTGCCGGTGGCCGCCGGTATGACCGAGTTGAATGAAGGAAAGGCAATGAAAATGTCACCAAACGTCGGATCCTGCTCCCGATAAATGTCCACGCTGATGTCCGCCGACACCGGGCTGGTGTCGGGTGGGGTGAACACAACCTGATCCAGGAAACCCGCTTGATCGGGGTCCACATCGCCATTGGCATAAACCGTCCACTGCAAGGTGTGCTGTCCCGGAGGAATGCTGATCGGGCCGCCGGTGGAAACTTCAATGGATTGCCAGTCATTGCCGCCACCGTAAAGATCGGCGATGTCGTTGGTGTAAGGATCATCAATGGAAAATTCGTAGTCGAGGCTTTGGCTGGGATCGTTATCCACGGTTGACCAGTAAAAAGTGAGCGTTCCCGGGCCGGTGACCGTGGCGGAAAGGGTGCTGACCTGGTAACCGCTGATGACGCCGCTTTGCGCCGCGGACGGCGAGCCGTTGTAGGTGTTGGTGGTTTCAATGAACCAGTTCGCGTCGCCGCTGGTGGTCACGATCAGGTTGGTGGCGCCGATGGCCGAGGCCAGGGTGGGGATGTTGCTGCTGGCAGCGAGGGCGGCCACATCTGCGGCTGACAGGTTGGTTGAATAAATCCGCACGTCATCCACCAGCCCGCTGTACTGATAATAACCGCCGGCAACCGAGATATATCCCTGCGTGATGACCGGATCCGTGATGCCGGTGTCCGTCGCTTCCAGGTTTCCGTCCACATAAAGCTTCATCAGGCCGGTGGACTGCTCGCGGGTCGCGGCGAGGAAATGATATTGGCCGTCATTGACCGACGTGGTCGAATGCAGCGTGATGGTTCCGGGTCCATCGAAGGCCACGACGGTGAAAGCCGCCTTGTCGCCGGTGATGGACAGGGGGATGGTGCAATGGTTGTTGTAATCCGCGGCGGCAAAGAAAATGGGCAGGCCGAAATAGGCGTTCGCGTTCTCGGTGCTGACGGAATTGGTGGTTTTGACCCAGGCGGTTACGGAGAAATTTCCGGACAGGGCATTGGACAGGTTAAGATAGGCGGGGTCGTACTGGGTAAAACAGAACGAGGTGTTGCCGAAGTATTGCCGGGCATAAGTCCCGGAAGCGGCATCGGTGCTGGGCACGTCATTTGTGGGGCCGATGACGGTGCTGCAGTCCGGGTTATTGCCGTTGCCTGAGCTGTCCGCACCGGGGGAATTGGTGGCTTCAAAGTCGTAGCGGGCCACCAGATAAAAATCCAGGGGACTGGCCGGCTGGCCGACGGTGAATTGAATGCCCTGGCTGGTTTCCATTTGCGCGGTGGAAATCCAGCCGGAAATCGCCTGTCCGCCGACGGTGTTCGTGGGCGTGGCAGCGACGACGGTGGCGGTCAGATTGCTGTCGTAGTACACCGTAAAGTTATTGGTCCCGTTCGGCAGGAGGACCGAAGGAGTCCAATTGGTGACGCCAGGAGCAATCGTGGTGGAGTCGACGTAGTTCCAATAACCATTCGTATCAACCCAATAATCCCAAACCTGCGCGCCCACAGCCCAATTGGTGGGGCCGGTCCAGGTAAACTGGGGCAGGTCGCTGACATACTGCTGGTTATTGGCGGGATAGGTGATCGCAGCATACGCGCCAAAGACGTTGCTCGTCAGGCCGGTGACCGAGATGTTGAATTTGAAATGATTGGTCGCAGTGGCATTGGTGACCCAGATCGACCACGGTTGGTTCGTGATGCCATACAGGAAGGCGTCAAAGTCGTGATAATAATTGCCTCCGCCATTGGTGTAATCGAAACTCGTGGCGGTGGTGTGATAGAACAGGTGGGAACCGTTGGTCGGAATCTGCCACGAAGCGATCTCATAATCCCCGACCGGGAAGGCCGGAGGCGTCGTGTTCGTGTTCAACCAGGGGTAAAAATAGTAGCCATACTGGTCGTGATACAAGTGCACGTCCACGGTCAATCCGGCTTGCGCAGCGGGAGCGAACCATAAGTGCGCGGCGGCAGTTAAAAAGCACAGGAGCGATGACCGGAATAAAATGCCACGGGTAAGCGTTTTCATAAAATGGCTGTTTCAGGTTGGAAGGGTTCAATCTGCGCGCGAAAATCCTTTTTCTTCACACCAAGGTTCCATTGTTTTTGATTATGATTCTGAAACCCAAACCGCCCCGCTGCATTGAATACACTCACAGTTAATATGAATCAAGCGAATAATTCGTTGCGGTGTCGAAAAACCAGGACCAGTCTTTCAATCCCGGCCGCACGCCGGAAATCTGCCGGAAAACGTTTTTCCGAAACAGGGTTGTC